>ERZ831634.31-NODE-31-length-166716-cov-46.828220_pt1 | contig 166716 bp, 142 predicted proteins | sample MGYA00519953_ERZ831634 | MGnify/ENA primary metagenome ERZ831634 (study PRJEB31850, sample SAMEA3708718) | human gut metagenome | biome: human gut; feature: human-associated habitat; material: faeces | place: China | collected 2014 ... | reverse complement strand
TGCCTTAGTCTCTGCAGATGTTATATCCACATCATCAAGTTCAATCGTGACATTAATATAATCATCCGGCTTTTGTTTCAGTTGGGACAAAAGAACAACCGTTTCAACTTGTGTATCGTTGTCCAAACTTATTTCCATATCTTCATCTATGATCGGGAGCTTGAATTTGATGGATTTCAGCCATTGTCCGTTCGGCTTCCGTTCCTCAAAGATATGGATTTCGGAGATCAGCGACTCCATAAGCTGTCGGCGTTCCTGTTCATCCATCACGGCGTACAGCTTATCAAAGTAAATCAAAACTTTGTAGATATTATCGGCAGTCAGCTTTTCAGCTTCGATTGCCATTTTCTTTGCTCTGGCTTCAATCAGCAGAGACTCCGTATCCTCGATTTTATCATACATCTTGTAAAGACGATCATCAAGGTCTGCCTTGCGTTTGATGTAATGTTTATCATCGGGGTCAAGTGTATCAATTTCCTCTATCAATCGGGACTTGATGGAATAGCTCTGGCGAAGCTGTTTTTCGTAGTTTGCAATCTCCTGTTCGATAGCGGAAGTATCCACTTTCATGCTGATTTTCTGCTGCATCAAAGCGGCAAACTTCGGATTGCTGACCAACTTGGTAATCACCTCTGCGACAGCGGTTTCCAAGAGTTCTTCGTGGATTTGCTTCTTATAGTCGCACTTGTGACCACGGGTCATGGTGCGGTGTTTGCAGCCGTAGTAGTAGAAATCCTTGTACTTCGTGCCGTCTGCCTTGTGCTTGACACTCTTATTGCCGTACATACCGGCTCCGCAGATCGGGCATTTGAGCAAGCCTGTCAGCAGATGCACCTTGTTATCCTTACCATGGTTGACCTTCTCGTATTTCTTTGCCTGGGCAACCAATTTCACCTGTGCATCATGCCAGAGTTCTTCGGAAACAAGTGCTTCGTGCAGACCATCGACCAACAGATAGTTGTCCTGTTCAATAAGACGGTAATCGTTTCTTGTGCCATGCACCTTTTCCGTCCTGCGTCTGCCATAGGCGATCTTGCCGCAGTAAACAGGATTTTTCAGTATCCTGCGGATAAGCGCCGCATCAAACAGAGGATTCTTGCCGTTCTGTCTTTGGATTTTTCCAATGCCATGATTGGCGAGGTATCGGGCAAGACCGTTTGCGCCCATGTCGGTATGCACGTACTTGTCAAAGATGATGCGGATTGCTTCTGCTTCTTCCTCATTCACATACAGCTTGCCTTTTTCAAGCGTATATCCATAAGGAGCAAAGCCGCCGTTCCATTTGCCCTCACGGGCTTTCTGGATTCTGCCCTCCATCGTCTGAACACGGATATTCTCACGCTCGATCTCGGCAACCGCTGACAGAACGGAGATCATCAGTTTTCCTGCATCCTTGGAGGAATCAATACCATCCTCAACACAGATCAGATTGACACCGAAATCCTGCATAACCTGCAAGGTGGACAGCACATCTGCCGCATTTCTGCCGAAACGGGAGAGCTTGAACACCAGCACATAGGAAACACCGTCCTTGCCGGATTTGATGTCCTCCATCATGCGGTTAAACTCTAATCTGCCCTCGATGGACTTACCGGATTTACCGGCATCCTCATACTCACCGACAATCTTATAGTCATTGTACTCGGCAAATGCTTTCATTCTGGCTTTCTGAGCATCCAGAGAGTATCCATCCACCTGTATCGTGGTGGATACTCTCGTGTAAATATATACTTTTATCTTGTCTTTTTTCATATCGTTATCCTCATTCGTGCCGCCGTATGCAGCACCGTTATGTAACCCCTACTCCGAAATCACTCTCAGAGTAGGTTTGGACACTTATCACACGTATATTATATCATGCAATGTCCGTTTTTTCAATAGATTCCTCAAAAAGTTTGGAATTGTTTACAATTTCTTTTTTCTCGCTGTCCAAACAAATCGGCAGCTCCGGAAGATTTTCAATATCCAGAACCGCCGCATATTTCTCTATTAAGTTGGCAAGTAAATCGGCAAAGCCGCTCCATTCATCCTTTTTTCTGTTATCTATAATGGCGTACCTCCTGCGTTTTGCTGTCACGATGTGTATATGCTCGAATGATCTCCGGCGGGATGCGGTCAAGAATGCTCTTGATGCGCTCATAATCGCTATGCAGCCGCATTTCCTGCAACTTCTTGACGGTGCTTTCTTTCTCGCTCTTTTCCAGAGCGGCGGTCAGCTCGTCATTTTTCTTTTCCAACGCTTTCTGTTTGCCGTCCGCTGTTTTGAAGAACTTTTTGTATTTCTTCATCTGCGTTTCCATAGCGGCAACATCGGGGATATACTTTTCAAGAAACGCCGCAATCTGTGCCGAACGCTCCTTGTAGTTCGTGAACTTCATATCGGAGAGCAGTTCTGCCAGCTTGTCATGCTGCTTGTTCAGACGTGCCATCTGTTTGAATACCCTTGTGGGGATGTGATCACGCCCGGTCTCGCTGGCACTTTCGCCACGTTCCAGATCGGGATATTTCTTTACCATGTGTTCCCAATACTTGTCCTGCCACTGTGTCAGCTTCTTTTTGTTCCCTAAAATCTCCTTGGCACACAACCTTTTATCCTCCGTCAGAGGTACAAAGCAAAGGTGCATATGGGGCGATTTCTCGTCCAGATGCACCACAGCGGATATGATCGTTTCGGGAGCTTGATTCTGCTTGATGAACTCCAACGCTTCATTGAAGAACTCACGGATTTCAGCTCGTTTCTTTCCCTTGAAAAACTCCGGCGTAGCGGTTATGAGAGCTTCCACCACACGAACGCTGTCCGAGCGTGTGCGGCATCCGGCTTCTGCAATCTGACACTCGGATTCAGCTCTGTACTTCCTTTCGGGCTTGATAAGATGGAAATTCAAGTGTGTACGGGACGGGTCAATGTCTGGATTGCTTGCGTATTTCTCCTTGGTGCGCTCGTTATGAGCTTCAATGCCGCTGATCTCCGGTCCCTTGTATTTCGCAAATCTTAAAATAGCGTACTGTGCATTTGCCATTATTTGCCCCTCCTTTTCTGCCATACGATGTCGTAGCCCAGCACATCGGCAAGCTCCACGACTTCCTTGTATCGGATACTTTCTCTCTGTAGTTTTGCGGACAGATTGGAAACGCTGTCGCTCCATCCGTACTCGTCCGAGAGCAGGTCAACAACTTCCTGCATAGTCATTCCGGTACGGATGATCTGTGCCTTTATTTCGTTGCGTACATTCATATTGATAAAATCCTCCATAAATTTTGTTTGTAATGCGGCGAAAACGGTACGCCCTACGGCATACCCACTTCACCGATTAGTGAAAATCTGTAATCTCTGAAATCCGTTCAGAATTTTGCTTGTGATGTCCTGCCCATATATGACCATATCCCACTTTACTGTTCCGTGTGATTTGCTCTGGAACAGAGAAAATACCTATTGTTCCGTAAGCGGGATACATTGTTCAGAGAAGCACGATTTCGTGAAATGGTTTTGTTCTGCGGTCAAAATCTTTCCTGTTTTCATTACCATTGATTTTCAATGCCCAAAAACAGGGCATCCGCCAACAGCATTGAAAAATAATAGTGAAACGGACTGAAAAGTACGTGTACCAAGTGTACTTGCTGTACCGTGGTACACTTGGTACGGATGGTACACGTATTTTCGGGTCAATATCATTTTTACAGAAATGGTCTTTGCAGAAGCTCGATGCCGACAAATCCTCTGGCATACCTCCCGCCGCCGATATTGACCTTATTGGTGTACTCGATGTTGTACCGACTCTCATTCTGTTTGAGAAACGAGCAGAAACTCTTTTGGGAAAGGCTGCTCAAAGCGTTATCATCACACCACAGCTTGTAAACGGCGTACAGGTCTTTGGAGCTGACCTCATAATCTGCCTTGAAGCGGATATACCCCTCGGAGCTTAAAAACTCGATGATGTTGTTTCCGTCCGATACGGCAGCGTCCATGTTGTCCTGTGCCGACTGGCTGACCGTAAACTTGTAATCGTTGTCGATCAAACGGTGCAAGCCCTCCAACGCCCACAGGAAGATGCCCTCCGCTTCGGCGCACATCTTTTCAGCGATATAGGGATCGTCCTTTCTGTTCGGGTCTTTCTCCTTGGTGGAGAGGATGATCTGTCTGCGGAAAAAACCAACGCTGCGGTCATAGAGAGATTGCAGGACACCGTTACCCAAGCCGATGAAGCGTACATACAAATCACCTTGATAGCTCTGCTGTCCCTTTTTCTCCAAATCCATCGGCAGCTCCGCTGTGATAATCGCCTTGATGTTGTTGGTCTGGGGGAGAGCTTCCAGTTTCATATCATCGTCCAGCATCACAAGTTCATGTTCCAAATCTGCACGAGCAAAGGGACTTGTCTCCACCTTTGCGATACTGCCTGTGTTCATGTTGCTGCCAAGCAGCGCACGAAGGACGATACCGATGCGGCTTTTCCCCTCGCCGCCCTTACCGATCAGCAGGAGCATCTTCTGTCCCTTGGTGGAGGGGATAAAGCAATATCCCATAAACTCCTGCAAGGTCAGAATGTCCTCCGGCTCTAAAAGTTGGGATAAAAAATGCAGCCATGTCACAGGCTGCGGAGCATCGGGATTATAGGCAACGGGCAGACGGTTGCGGCAGAAATCCTTTTCGGGACTGAATGTGCCGTTCAGATAGTACGTGCCGTTCGCCACATGGATACGGTCTTGGTACAGAGATAGCTTTGCGGTGCAGCACTCCATACGCATGACATCCAGCAGATTGGTGACTTTCTTTGCAACGCCGCTGGTCACATAATACTTGATGCGGTCATAGATGACCTTTTTCAAGCGGTTTTCATCGTGTACTCTGCCATTGACCGTGAAAAAAGCATCGTTCACCGTGACCATCGGATAATCACGGAGAAATTCTTCACAGAATACAGTTTCATTGATTTTCTTTCCGTCAAACCACGCCGGACACTCAAAGGGCGAGGTCTGCATCATTTCTTCGCTCATGGCGCATATCCTCCTTTTTCTTTCTTGTGGTGTAGTCCTGTAGGAACGTGATCTTGCCATTTTTCATCAGCTCGTCCACCACGGCAACACGTTCTTCCAGATCACCTACGGTCAAAATATCTGCCAGATATTCGATATAATCAATCATCTGGCAGGCTTCCACAAAGCGATCATCCAGAGCATCATCCGGCGTTTTCGGTGCATACCACACTTTCCAATCTTCCAGCAGATGCAAATAATCCGTCAGCACTCGGAAGCACAGCATTTCGTCCTCCCGGAACTGACGGATATAGGGATGCTTTAACTTGTGGGGAACTGCCACAGGCTGTCCCGGCTCGGTGCTGATACCGAAGTCCGCAGCCAGTCTTTGCGCCGCTTCGTAGCTGCTCAGATCAAAGAGCCTTGCCACGAAGTCGATCACATCCCCCTTGGCTCCGCAGCCGAAGCAGAAGAAATATTCCTCGTTCAGCTTCAAGCTCGGATGCCTGTCATTGTGGAACGGGCAGCAAGCCATGCCGTTGCGGCTCACTTTCAGCCCGTAGTGTTCGGCGGATTGCTTTACGCTGATTGCCGCCTTGATGCTTTCATAAATGTTCATCGCATTCCTCCATAAATTTTTCTCGACGATTTTGTTCGTCTGCTTGAATATACGGAGAAAATGTCTATAGACCGAAAAATCACGCACAAATGCAGGAAAACAAAAAAGCCGCCCTGCAATTTTGCAAAAATGCAAAACGCAGGACGGCGATTGTTCACAGTTATGATATTGATTTTATTCCACTTGTGGTATATAATATAAAGTAGTACAGGAATGGAGGGTAATACCGATGAAATATCTTTCTACCTTTGAGGTTGCAGAAAAATGGGGCATTTCCCACCGCCGTGTCGGTATCCTCTGCAATGAAAACCGCATCCCCGGCGCACAGAGGGCGGGTGGACGATGGATTATCCCCGAAAATGCAGAGAAGCCCGCCGATGCAAGAGTCAAGAGCGGAAAATATATCAAGTCAAAAACAAAAGATTGATGCCAATAGGAAAGGGGGCGCAGAGCATGGAGCGCAAATACTTATCCGGCAACATCAGAGAGCGTTTGCAGGATTTGATGAAAGAACGTAAGATCACGCAGAGTGAGCTTGCCGCAAAAATTGGAATGGATGTCAGCACACTCAGCAGATTTATCAGCAATGCAACAGGCAAACTCGGTGACGAGAATATCAAAAAGATCGCAAAGGAATTTGAGGTATCCACCGACTTCCTGCTCGGCGTTACCGATATTCCCGACCGCATGAATTACGATATAGCCGAACTCGGCTTGTCGGTACAGGCGGCAAAAAATCTCTACACAGGAAAGGTCAATGCTGAGGTTGTCAATCGCTTACTGGAAAACAAAAACTTCGCCGCAATGACCAATATGATCGCACATTATTTTGATGATACCCTTGCTGCCGGATATGCCGCACAGAATCAGATGTATGCCACATTGAGTGCGCTGTTGATGGGAGAAGCAAAGCAGCATCCCGAAGATAGAGAAGCCATTACAGAAGCCGCAAAGACTGTCAGCGTTTCAAGGATGCCGATGTATCAAGCTGATCTTACTGCTATTCAGAACACCTTTATGAATGTGTTGAAAGAAATCAAGAAGGAGATCGGCTCCAATGTCTCAGACGCACAAGCCATGAGCAAAGAAGCGGCACAGCATATGTACGCAGAGCTGACAAAGGGGCAGGATGTGACAAAGCCGAATATCACGCCCGAAATGGTTGCCGAAGCGATCACGGGCAGCGTCAGCGGCATGGAGGGTGTTGACCCCGAAGCATTAAAACAATTCAATCAGGCATTGATCGGACTGCTCACGGTCAAGCCAACAGAAGATGAACATGACGGCAGTTGATAACGAAAAACTGTGTGCGCTGGCGCAGAACGGGAACATGGATGCGCTGAACAGTCTTGTGGAAAACAATCTGCGTTTTATCAAAATGACGGCGCATGAAATATGGAGCGCACAGATAGAAGTCAATCGGGCACTCGGTGTTACCTTTGACGATCTTGTGCAGGAAGGCTGTCTGGGACTGATGGGATGCGTGGAGAAATTCAATCCCGATGGCGGCAACAAATTTCTGACTTACGCAGCTCCGGCAATTCGCAATTCCATGATCGACTACATCCGAAGTCAGAGTACATCCTTTGAAGCAAAGCACATGGGCGAGATCGTCAGTCTGGATGAGGTGACGAAATTTGAAAATCGGGATCGTCATGCCTTTGTCCCCGATTCCAATATGACCAATCCCGCACAGATTTATATTGCAAAAGAAACGCACGAAGAACTTCACGCCGCCCTTGATGCAATCAGCAATCGAGAGCGTGAATATCTGTTGTACCGTTTCGGATTTGAGGACAATATAGAGCATCCTTTGACGGAGACAGCGGAGCATTTCTTCCTGTCAGAGAGCAGAGCGAAATCCACGGAGAGGCTGGCGTTGGATAACGTATGGTTGGAACTGCCGTGGTGGTTTCACTAACGAGGGGAACAGACGCTGCGGCGGGTTTTATATACCTCTTGCGCCCCCGTTGTCACAGAAAATCTTTCCGCACAGCTTCAAGATTTCCTATGCCAACTACACACGAACAGGCGGATTTTGCTCATGCTAAATCCTTCGTTTTGTGTTCCTTTCAGCCCACAAAATCCGCCTGTTCTGCTTCCGCCGAAAAGTGTCTGTCTGGCGTGGGACAGCCCCTTTCCAGCGTCAGCGGTCGCCAAAGGTATAACACACTAGACTTTGCAAGCAAAATCGTGTGCCAATAGGGATGCTGCTCACCCCTATTGGAAACCCAGAGCCAAGGGATTTCACCCCTTTGGATACCCCCATCATTTTCTCACAAATGGTACCCACATTGAAAAAACTGCGTTTTACCATGTCGGACCTTTTCTCGAAAATGCCACAGCACACGACATTCATTTTTGCAGAGGCTTTGCAAAAATCTCAACCTGTGCCGTGGGGTGCCGAGCAAAAATTCCGTGTTTGCCAACACAGAAAATTTCCTTGTCACGCTGCTGCGGCAGAAAAACAATAGCGGACTTTTTGTTGATAGTACCTGGTCTGCTATCTCAAAAATATTTTTCAAAAAATTCCAATAAAAGTGTAGTGAACAGCGTGTAACCCCGGTGTATTAGGGTGAAAGGCCTTGATACAAACGAAAGGAGTGTGATGATATGGATGATAGCAAAATCATAGAGCTTTACATGGAACGTTCCGAACAAGCCATATCTGAAACTTCCAAGAAATACGGAAGATACTGCCACTACATTGCCTACAGCATTCTGCATAACGATGAAGATTCGGAGGAATGTGTCAACGATACATATCTCCGAGCATGGAACTCCATTCCACCTAAACGCCCGAGCAAATTGCAGACGTTTCTTGGAAAAATCACTCGCAATTTATCTTTGAATAAATGGGAAAAGCTCTCTGCTGAAAAGCGTGGTGCGGGACAAACCTCACTAATTCTCGACGAACTATCAGAGTGCATCCCTGCTGAACAAGATGCAGTAAATACTGTTGAGAATATGGTCATCAGAGATGTACTCGACCGTTTCCTTGATGAACTCCCAGCAGAAACAAGAAAAATATTTGTTCGTCGTTATTTTTATATGAGTCCCGTAAAAGAAATTGCAGATGAATATGGCCTTTCTGAAAGCAAAGTGACAGTTACCCTTTTCCGTACAAGAGGTAAACTTAAATCTGTATTGGAGAAAGAAGGTATAACGTTATGAAAAACAAACGTCTTTTAGACATTTTTGGAGAAATTGATGATCGACACATTGCCGAAGCAGCTCCCGTTGCAAAGAAATCTCGAAATAAGCCAATTTGGTTTAGATGGGGTACAATCGCTGCCTGCATGGTCTTAGTCCTGTCCGTTTGCTTCGGTTCCTTTGCGGTTGTTGCTGAAGCAAAGGAATATAAAGCTGCTGTTCAATTCTTTAATGACTATGGTATGTCTACGGAAGGACTTACTCGTGGTGAGATTAAGGAAGTGTATCGTGATATTACAACGAAGTCGTTCACTTATTCTAAGACCGCCGAAGTGATTCGAAACAGTATTTCTTCCGATAATATCGGTGGTTACGAGATTGTTCAAGACAATCCAACACCAGAGGATATTGAAAATCTTTGGAATTATAAAAATTATACCGGTGGTTTTATTGGTGCCACACAAACAGGCGTACACTATAAATACCATTCGGAATACAAAGAAGATGAATCTCTTGGCTTAGAGGTGCACGATAAGAGCTATCTCGAGAAATACGATGGAGATAACTTGCTTTGGAGTGTTTCTATTTCCGATTTTTGGATTGAAGATTATAGCATCGTATCGGATGGTGTAATTGCCTACGGTAGAACCGACACTTGGTCCAGTACTCAAATTTCCCATGCATGGATGGCTAAAATCGACTTAGATGGTAATCTCGTTTGGAAACACATGCTCAATAACGGATTTGACGATGAATACATCGCTTCCGTTTTGGAAAATGCTGATGGCAGCTATGCCGTAATCAGCCGTGGTGATCTGAAATATTTCTGTCTTAGCCAGTATACGGTGGATGGAAAAGAAACCTACTTCCATAAAACCGAAGTAGGTAACTACGGGATTTGGAATGCAGCTCGGTTTGAAGATGGTTACATGGTTCAGCTCGGTAGCTATATGACGAATGAGCACGCAAAAATCGTTAAGGTTGACCGCGAAGGTAATATTACAGAGTCCTTCTCCTATGGCGATGAAGATTCTTACTATTACATTACCGATATGATTGAATATAACGGAAATATCTATTTGTCTGCGTACGCTGTTCCGAGACTTGCTAATGAAGATCAGAGTGCAGGCGGTAGATATGAAATTGCCGGAGTATTGAATTATCTGTTTGATAATAACATCTGGGAAATTTCCAGTGATGAACTGACGCCTATGGTACGGGACAACTACACCGCAATGTTGTTGGTATGTGAGCCTAATGCAGGGAAACCCCAAGAATACTACTCTGTCAACGGGTCTCTTGGTGGAAAGCTTTCTGTGAGTGATACGGGAAATCTACTTTGGGATGTAGAAAGCATTACCTCCACATTCTTCTCTCCCGCAACAAGTTCCTTCACAATTGGCGGCACAAGCTATGTATTCAGATACACTTTTGATACTTCTGGAATGCTGATTAGCCAGGAGAAAACAGGTGAGGTTGTGAATTACAGAAGATAATACAGTTAAAATATGGCTGAAAACACAGCCCGTAGGATTTTGACGTCCTACGGGCTGTTTCCATGTCAGCTATCCAACGGCTTATACTGCGTGACCGCTTTCAGATACTTCTCCGGATCGCCGTTCAGTATCAGATCGGCGTACTCCAACGGCGCATTGTAGATCAGCCAGTCCAACTCTGACCGCTGATACATATTGTCGGCAACCTCGTTCTCCACGGCAATGGTGTCAATGGCAATCATACTGCCGTCGTTGAATTTCAGTTCCACACAAGCGGTATCCATGTTGAACTCACAAGAAATCAAATACGTCATATCCGCCCTCCTTAAATCATGCCGAAGTGCGTCAATGCCTCCTTGATTGCTTTTTCTTTATCTGGCGGGCATTGCGGCTGTTTAGCGTCCTCAGACTTCGGCTTATTGTAGTTCTCACGCTCAATGATACCGCACTTCTGTTTTACCTGTGCGATATACAAGCTGCTAACTTTCAAGCCGCTGTGCTCCAACACATAATCTTTGATTTCTTGGTAGGTGGCTTTCTTTTCCGCATCGGTCAAATCCAGCTCGTCCATATCCAAGTTAATCTCGATATGTTGCTTCGCATTAAGTTTGGACAATAAACATATAGTCTCCACATTCGCCGTCCAGGGGAACTGGTCAACGGCGGTAGCTTTTTCCACGCGGTAGCCGTTTTCCAGAAATACCGCCAGGTCACGCACAAGGCTGGTGGGTTTGCAGGAAATGTAAACAATACGCTCCACACCGTAGTTTATGATTTTCGGAAGTGCCTTGGGATGAATGCCATCCCTCGGCGGGTCCAAAATAATGAAGTCAGGCTTTTCGGTGATGTCATCCAGTACCTTCAATACATCTCCCGCTAAAAATTCGCAGTTGGTAAGACCGTTTAATGCGGCATTTTCTTTGGCAGCTTCTACTGCCTCCTCCACGATTTCCACACCGATGACCTTACCGGCTACGGGCGCCATAAGCTGGGCAATAGTACCGGTTCCGCTGTATAAATCAAAAACCACACTTTCCTTGCCTCCGCTTAATTTGCCGATATAACTTCTTGCCGTTTCATAAAGGACTTCGGCTCCCAGAGAATTGGTCTGGAAAAAGGAAAAAGGCGTAATACGAAATTTCAGTCCCAGAAGTTCCTCGTAAAAATAATCTTTTCCATATAAAATACGGGTTTTATCACTCTGTACCACATCCGCAATGGAATCGTTCTCCATATGAAGTACGCCTGTCAGAGTTCCGTCCAAAGACAGTCCCTGCAGTAAAGTACAGAAACCGTCTATCAATTCCTGCACACCGGAAGTAGCCTCCTGCATTTCAGAAGCACTCCCTTGCATTCCTAATACTGCCTTCTGTGTTTCCATCGAAGTATCCTGCAAGCCGGATGCCGTTTCCGCCTTCCAGGGACTCTGGGTGGTGGTAACAAGCGCCACTAAGATTTCGCCGGTCTTTACCGCTTTCCGCACAAGCAGATGGCGCAAGAAGCCTTCGTGGGAGAGTCTGTGGTAAAAGCAGACATTTCTTTCCGCAAAATAATCCCTGACTGCCATAAGGATTTTCCGGTAATCCTCATCCACAATCCGGCAGTCGTTTACGGTAAGGACATCGTAAAAACTGCCTCTTATGTGCATGCCGAGAGTGAGGGGACCGTCCTTTGTTTCATCGCCAAAGGAAAACTCCATTTTATTGCGGTATGCAAAATAAGCCGGGCTGGCTTTGATACCTTCCCAGTGATAAGCACCCTGTCCGTCAAGCAGCACACTGTCTAACAGACGTTTGACCTGACCCTCTTTGATTTTCAGCTGTTCCTCATAGGGAAAAGACAAATAAGTACAACCTCCGCACAACCCAAAATGGGAACACGGACTTCCGCACTCCAACGGTGACTGTTCTGTCACCTGAAGGAGACGGCCTTCCGCCTTCCCTTTTCTAAGCTTGCTTATGCTGAAGGTTACTTTCTGTCCAGGCAGAGCATTCTTTACCACACAGACATCCTCTCCCACCTTTACGATTCCTTTGTTGGGAAAGTCTATCCGCTCCACTACTCCCTCATATACCTGTCCTTTTTTCATAACCCTGTACCTTTTTCCTGTTTATTACTCTTCTTCGTCCTCGAAGTCATCTTCTTCGTCAAAGCCGTCTTCGTAATCATCCTCAAATTCGTCTTCAAAATCATCCAGATAATCCGGCTTCTCAATAAATACCTTGTATACTGCGTATGCAATAACCGCTACCAGCAGTACGGCGGCAATGATACCGAAAATCAGGCAAAGCTTGTTGTCCTTTTTTTCCTCTTTTTCTTCTAATTCTTTCTTGTGAAGTAAATCGTTGATTTTCACTTCGTTTGATTTTACAATGTCCAGTAAATTTTCTAATTTGTTCATGGTTCCGTCCGCCTTTCCTATATTTTATTTATCTGTATATGGTTATTTTTCTTATAAACAAATCTGCTTTTGCTCATTATAGCATGATTTTTGCGGATTATCTACACTCTTTTTAATTTTGCAAAGGAGGCATACATAATTTTCTGACCGGCAAGGTCAAATTCCACGGTAACCTTGTAGTCTCTCGGCTCCTTCTGCACGGCTTTCACGGTTCCCTCTCCGTATTTTACATGTTTCACACGGTCGCCGGGTCCGTAATCGATTTCCGTACCCGCATCCATGGAGCTGCCCTTGGAAATGCCGGCAATCCGGTTCAGGGCGCCCATATCCTTGGCAATAAAAGGCTTTCTGGCAGTTACCGTGACTTTGGGTTTTACAACCGCCTTGGGGCGGAAATCCGTCGTGCTGCCGCTGTCTGCCTGAAATCCGGTAAAGGAGGAGCTTCCAAAATCCATAATCTCTTCCTTTGGAAACTTCGGTACCGGCATGGTATTGTCCAAAAGCTCTTTCGGAATTTCCCGTACAAAGCGGCTCACCGGATTGTACTGGGCTTCTCCTCTCACCATACGCATCTTGGCGCAGGTTAATGTCAGTTCTTCCTTGGCACGGGTAATACCCACGTAAGCCAGGCGTCTTTCTTCTTCCATATCGGACTTGTCATCGGAGACAATGGTCATATAGCTGGGAAATACACTGTCCTCCATGCCCGCTAAATACACATGGGGAAATTCCAGTCCCTTAGCACTGTGCAGGGTCATTAAAAGAACCTTTTCGTCCTTGTCCCCCACCTTGTCAATATCCGCCACCAGCGCCACTTCCGCCAGGAATTCACTCAAGGTGGCTTCTTCGTGCTGTTCCTCATAGTATGTCACTTTACTGACCAGTTCATCCACGTTGGCGATTCTGTCTTCTGCATCCTCTTCATCCGAATTCTGCAAATCTTCCACATAGGCTGTTTTTTCCAGCACATCATCTATCAAATCCCTGAGACCGTAATAGCTTAACTTGCTGCGGAATGTCTGAATGAGCTCCACAAAAGGCTTTACCTTGGCGGCTGCCTTTCCCAGCGTCATAATTTGGTCGGCTTCTTTCAGCGCATCGTAAAAGCTGATCTGTCTGTCGTCCGCATAAGCCTGCACCCTGTCTATGGTGGTCTGTCCGATGCCACGTTTCGGGATATTGATAATACGCTTCACGGCAACATCATCCTGACCGTTATCAATGGTTTTCAGGTACGCCAGAACGTCCTTGATTTCTTTTCGGGCATAAAAGTTCACGCCGCCTACCACATCATAGGGAATACCTTCCGCAATCATACGTTCTTCCAAAAGGCGGGACTGGGCGTTGGTACGGTAAAGCACCGCATAATCCCCATAGCTTCCCTCTCCTCTTTTGACGCTGTGTGCAATATCGTCCGCAATGTATTCGGCTTCCTCATATGCCGTATCGAACTGGCGGAAACGAACCTTGCCGCCGTCCCCTTTATCCGTCCAGAGTTTTTTCTCTTTTCGTCCCACATTGTTGTGGATAACGGCATTTGCTGCATTTAAGATATTTCCGGTAGAACGGTAATTCTGCTCTAACTTTATCACAACCGCTTCCGGGTACACCTTTTCAAAGTCCAGAATATTCCGGATATTGGCGCCGCGGAATTTGTAAATGGACTGGTCATCGTCACCGACCACGCAGAGGTTGCGGTATTTGTCCGCCAAAAGCCGTATCAGTTCAAACTGTGCCGTATTGGTATCCTGATACTCGTCCACCATAATGTAACGGAATCTCTCCTGATAGGAATGCAGCACTTCTTCATTTGCCTTAAAAAGCTCCACGGTCTTTACAATAATATCGTCAAAATCCAGTGCATTGCTCTTTTTTAAGGTTGCCTGGTATTCTCTGTAGATTCTGGCAATCTGCATTGCCTTATAATCTCCGCTGCTCTGGATTTCATACTCCGTCGGGGAAAGCAGCTCGTCCTTGGCTGCCGAAATAGCCGCCATAATACTTCTTTCCTTATACATTTTAGGGTCTAAATCCAGCTTTTTTATAATATTTTTTACCACCGTTTTCTGGTCGTCCGTATCGTAAATGGTAAAGCTGTTGTCAAAGCCTATTCTGTCAATATAGCGGCGTAAAATCCGGACACAGGTGGAGTGGAAGGTTGCCACCCAGACCTGCTCGGCGCCCATGCCGATTAAATTGTCCACACGCTCTCTCATTTCGCCTGCTGCCTTGTTGGTAAAGGTAATGGCTAAAATATTCCAGGGATTGACTCCCATTTCATCTATCAGGTAGGCAATGCGGTGTGTCAGGACTCTCGTCTTGCCGCTTCCTGCCCCTGCAAGCAAAAGAACAGGTCCGTCTACGGTGTAGACGCCCTGCTTCTGCGGTTCATTCAATGTATCATATATACTCATAAAAACCTCTTAAATTCAAATTTCCTTTTTATGCTTCCGCCACCTTGCTGAAATTCCAGGAATAAATGTTCATTTCGATAATCGGAGAACCGCAGTACTCACATACCTTGGCTCCCACACCGGACAAGGGAGCTCCGCAGTTGGGACAGTTGATTCCCAGTGCCGCATCATGCAGATTTTCTATCATATCCCTGTCCTGTATGTAAATGCATTCCACATTGTACCGGGTCTGCGTCTTCATACTGTTGCTGCCGCTGATTACGTTTCCGTTTTTTTCCTTGTAGTGGGTGTATTCCACAGATGACTGGAATACCACGGCACATTTTACTTTGTCTTTGTTGTAGCCGGTGATTTCCGTCCGGTGAATACGGATACCGTCAAACTGCTCCCTGGTATCCTCTGACTCTAAAATGGAAAGACGCATGGCTAACTGCTCTTTTAACTCTTCTGTACCTTCCGATAAAAGAGAGACATTGTTTGCATCAATGCTTCGCAAATAAGAGGTCAGCACATTTTCCGCGCGGCTCTTCATTTCCTGGTAATGGAACTCCGGAAAATCCCTCTGGATACGTGGCAGATAAAGACTGGTCACACCGGCAACCGACTTGGGCGTGGATGCCACCTCCAAATCTCTCTGTTTTATCCCTTCTATTAAATCCGATGTACCGAATACCGTCTGTGAAAAACGGCTGACTTTCCGCTTAATATTACGGTAGGCGTAATAAATTACGCCTACCAGTACAAGCAGAAGAACCAGTACAATAATCAGTCCTACGATTGCTGAACTCATTGCTCTTCTCCATTATTGTTTTTTAATTGCTTACTGAATGTCGTTATCATCAAAAACATCTCCGCATTCCGGACAGAATTTAGGAGGATGTGTGGGGTCTTCCGGCTCCCATCCGCACTTGTCGCACTTGTAAAGCGGTGCGCCTTCCGGTTTCTTCTTGCCGCAGTTGCAGCAGAATTTACCCTGATTTACCTGACCGCAGGAGCAGGTCCAGCCGGCTTCCGCAGGCTTGGGACTTCCGCATTCTACACAGAATTTTCCTCTGTTGTCAGCCTTGCCGCAGGAACAGGTCCAGCCTAATATGGGCTCTGCTGCGCCGCCTGCAGGTGCTGCGGGAGCTGCCTGTGCAGGGGAAGCCTGCTGCTGTTGCTGACCCATTGCAAAGAGGTTGCCGGCGTTCATGCCGCCTGCCATCTGTGCCATATTCATTCCGGCGAATGCCATCATGGGGCCTGTAGAGGTATTGCTTGCTGCAGACTTCATAGCTTCCATCTGTGCTGCCGCAATACCGGCTGCTGCCATGTTCGGATCTTTGTAAACAGCCTCGTTCTGTCTTGCACGAATCATCTCGGAAACGTCCTTCGGCAGAGAAGGATTGAAGGTAATGGAAACCATTTCAATACCGCGGGCTGCCATCCACTGCTCACTCAGCTCGGTGTTCAGTGCATTTACCAGCTCCTTTGTGCTTCTGGGAAGCTCGCTGTAGCGGATGCCCTGCGCAGAAAGCTCACCCAGTGCAGGCTGCAGTGCGGTAATCATTTCATCCTTCATGAAGCTTGTCAGTTCGGATTTGTTGTAAGAATCTTTTACGTTGCCGCAGACCTTGGTGTAGAATACCACGGGATCTGCAATATGGAAGGAATATTTACCGTTACACTTTAATTCGGTATCTAAATCCAGTCCGATTTTATTGTCAACCACACGGAAAGGAATGGGAGTTGCCGTACCGTAAAGGTTGTTCATGATTTCTTTTGTATTGAAATAATACACTCTCTGATCCTTGCCTGCATTGCCGCCAAAGGTAAATCTTCTCCATGCGGTAACGGCAGTCTGTCCGAGGCTCTGTAAGAAGTTGCCTGCAAAGATGGAAGGCTCGGTGGAGTTGTCGTATTTGAATTCTCCGGCCTCTGCACAGATATCCACGATTTTTCCGTTGTCAACGATCATCATACACTGACCTTCATTGACCGCAATCACGGAACCGTTGGAAATAATGTTGTCCTGCATGCCCTTCGTGTTATAGTTATGTCCGTCGTTTACTTTCTTCTGTCCTTTTACCATCAGGGTATCGCTGTCGATGGAATCACAGTAGAAATATTCCAGCCACTGATCACCCAATGTAGAGCCGATTGCGTCTACACCGATTTTGGCAAGTCTGATTAAACCCATTTTCTCATCCTCCGTTTACATAATTATTTTCTATACCAGTTTATGAACAGGCTTATCTTTATTGTATCAAATTTAATTCTTTTTCTCAACAAACTTTTACAAGAATTGGATTTAATTCTTTACAAAAGCATTTTTATTTCATAAACTGTATTTGTACGGCTTTTTTCACCGGACAAATACAGTGTAACACACAAGGAGATATACAACATGGGCAAAAAAGCTACAAAAGCTGCAGATAATATGTACTATCTTGCACGATACGAAGCAGCAAAGGAAAATGATGATTTTACCAGCCGGGAGAAAGCGGCGGAAATTATCGGCATCGACCGCACAAGGCTTGCCCGTATAGAGCTGGACGCCATCAACCCCTACCCCGAAGAAGTTCTTGCCATGTCGAGGACATACAATTGTCCTGAGCTGTGCAATTCTTATTGCGCCAGAGAATGTCCTGTCGGCAAAGGCAGTGTAAAAGAAGTTACCATTGATGACTTTGACAGACTCGCCCTTAAGGTACTCGGTTCCTTAAAGGATATCGATATGCTCCGGGCCTCCCTGATTGCCATTTCGGAAGACGGCATCATTTCCGAGAACGAGAAGCCTGCTTTCCAGCACATTCTGGACTCTCTGGAAAAGATTTCCACCAACGCCAAGGCATTACAGCTCTGGGCCATTAAAAACATACATATCGAAGGCTGACACCTATATCGCCACCGTTATCAGGGCATTTCCAGAATAACGGTGGTTCCTTTTTTCTTAAGGCTGCTGCCGGCGGGCACATTCACACTGCCAAGCAGTTTAAAGCAGGAAATATCATAATAAGAAGACACCTGGGTCACCACCTTTTCGTTTCTGGTCAGGGTTGCGATGATATGGTACTTATCCGGCGTTGTCTTCATGGGAATAAGAGTAATGCATCCCTTTCCCGTCACCTTTCCGGTAAATTTAAGATTCTTTTTTACGCTGTATCCCACCGACACATTTCCCCCGGCAAAATTCTTCACCGTGATATTACTTTCCGGTGAGACGATTTCCCAGCTTGCGCCCGCTGCCGAAGGACCTTTCACATTTTCAAACGTTATATTTCTTCCTGCATTAACGGAAAAGCTGCAGCTTTCCGTACTTTCGGAAGCATCCAGGGTTCCCACTGCCACATTGCCTGAAACGGTAAATGCACTGTTTTTGCTTATCAGGTTTATTTTGCCGCTGACATTTCCTTTTACGGTAACGGAACTGTCCTTCGCATAAAAGGTTCCGCCCGTTCTTCCCGAAAGGTTCTGTAAGGACTCCAGACCGCTGCCGTCCACCAGATTTAACCGGTACGCATCCAGGGACACATTCTGGTTTAATACCTTACCCGCCGTATTCTTTTTGCTCACGGTAATGCCATGCAGAGTCAGATTGCAGGTAAGTGTCATGGCGCCTGTGTAGGAAACACTGCTGCCTCTTCCGCGCAGGACAAATTCCTTGCAGGTATTTTTCGCAGGCATCACAAAATTTCCCCGCAGGAACAGATTTTCCTGCAGTGTCATTTCATAAACCGCTCCTGTATCCTTCCGGCGGCTGATCTCTTTTACAGCATCCGCAAAGGAAAGAAAATACGCGGTTTCCCCGTTGTCCGCCTTCCAGCTCCACAGACCTTCCGTACTGCCGGAATACACCAGCTTATTGCCGCTTCTTACTAAGAGCGTATTCGTCTGTCCCGCAAGGTACACATCCCCGTTGGAAAAGCTGCCTGTGATACCGGCAATGGCAAAATTTCTGTCCGCCCCGTTGAAGGTAAGAAGTTCTCCCTTCGCATTCTCCATGCGGATGCCGATACCGTACTCCGCAGCCGGTTCTGTCTGTTCTGCAAAGAATATCTGTGGATTGCAGGACAGAATGCCCCTTTTCCCTATGGTAATCTTTTTCCCCTGTCTGACACTCAGCAAGGTCTGCTCATAGCTTTTCTGCAGTCCCTCCGCCGTAAACGTGCCGGGAATTTTTATCTCTCCCACCGTCAGGCATTCTCCCATGGCTCTCACGTTACCGCCCGCCGTTACATTCTCCATAAACAGATTGCCGGCAGCTATGGTTCCTTTTACGGAAATGCCATGCAAAATCAAGGTTGATTTAGCACTGCCGTTTATGTTTTTCAGGCTGTTTTCCGCAATCTCCTTAAGCTCCAGACGGTAATTTCCCATACTGATGTTAAAGTCCGCCGTAAGGTCGGTGCCTGCTTTTTTGACACCGCAGAGCTTCTTAAGCTTTTCTATGGTTACATTGCCTGCCAGGGTAAGATTTCCGGTAAAGGTAAGCGCCGGGTACCGGCTGCCGCCCTCCGTGTCCGCAAGAAGGGCTCCCGTCAGGGTAAGACCTGCATAGGTACCGGCTTTCGGCAATATGAATGCTCCGCCCGCATCATAATCCCGAAGAAGGGTAACCCGGTATTCCGCTGTCTTCTGCTTCCGGTTTTCCACGTATTCCTTTATATCCTTCCAATCTGCGAAAAAGAGTGCAGTTTCACCGTCAAGCCGAAAGCCGGTTTCTTTTAAGAACACCGCATTGTTTTTTCTGGTAAGGCAATATCCGTTCTCACCGCTTCCCGGCACAAGGCAGTCCGCCGCTACTGTGAAAACAGACAGGTCCGCAGTTTTTGCCAGAAGAACCGTTTCTCCCGCTGCATAAGGAATTGCCGTAATGTCGTTTTCCCCGGCTCCTGCCGTACAGTCAAAGGAAAAACGTGCTATTTCCACACTGCCTGCTGTCCCATAAGCTTTTCCGGTCACCGTAAGCGGTACGAATTTTTCGCCTTCTTTGTACCGATACGTGAGTGCGGCGTTCTGTCCTTCCGCATACAGGTCTTTCACACTGACTGTCTTTCCGCAGCCAACCATGAGGCCGGCATTTTCTCCGAGTCTTATTTCGTCTGCCTTAAATGTATTCTGCAGGCAGAGGGTCTTTCCGGCTGCTACCCGTACCTTTTTCAAAGTAAGCACCGCACTGACCTCCGTATCCTCTCCAAAGCAGACTGTTCCGAAACCGGTAATGGGGTTTTCCACGTTTTTGTCCAGATAGGTAAGTGTCTTGGAAGCTGCCCCTCTGACTGCCTTTATGCCGTAGCTTCCCTCCGGCACTGTTTTTTCGTTTACACCGTCCATGGTAAGGCTGCCGGATGCGTTCAGGTTAAAGCCGCCCTTTGCGCTTGTTTCCAACTGCACGTTTTTAAGCACGGTATCTGCGGGCAGACTGACCGTGGTGCCTGCAAAGTGCAGGGTATAACCGTTTCCGTGCAGGGTCAGCGGGTACTTCGGAAAGACCAGTGTTTTAGCGCTGCTTTCCACATCCTTCTGCAGGTAAATATGGGTTTCCGTTTTACGGGAGCCTTTCTGATTTACATAGGCAACTGCCTTTTCCCATGTGGAAAACTCCGGGCTTTCCCCATTCATTTCCACGAGCACTGCTTCCTCTGCCATGCTCACCGGCAGGATGTCGTCTCCCGACACATCCCCTGCCGAAATATCATTCCCGGATATATCGCCCGTATCTCCCGGGTTATCACTGTCGTTATCGGATACGTCCCCTGCGTCCCCCGGGTTGTCACTGTCGTTGCCGGATATATCGCCTGCATCCCCAGGGGTGTCACTGTCGTTGCCGGACACGTCACCCCCGGAAACCTCTGCCGCACAGACAACCTGACGGCTCTCCGCAAGCGGGGTTCCAAGCAGACTCAGCCATAAAATTCCTATCAATAAACGGCTTAACGCCTTCTTTGTGTTCTTTCTCATTTTTATCCTCTTTTTCTTTTATCTGTTTCTTCAGCATAACATATTCCGCACCTTTTTTCCATCTCTCCCGTATACTATAGCATGAAAAAATCTCGGAGGATTTTATGAAAAAGAAAACCTGTAAACTTATTGCGCTTGCTTTTGCCGTACTGTTCTGCCTGACCCTGCTGCCCGCCTGCGGCAAGGATACGGCAAATACAAAGGTCGCCACAAAAGTGACCCTGAATGAAGTTGCCCACAGCATCTTCTACGCACCCATGTATGTTGCCATTGAAAACGGCTACTTTGCCGAGGAAGGAATTGATTTAACATTGGTTACCGGCTTCGGTGCAGACAAAACCATGACGGCGCTGCTCACCGGCGAAGCGGATATCGGCTTTATGGGAAGTGAAAGCACCATCTACACGTATGTGGGCGGCAATGAAGATTATGCTGTCAATTTTGCCCAGCTTACCCAGCGCGCCGGCAACTTTGTGGTTTCCCGTACCCCTATTGACGATTTCAGCTTTGATATGCTGATTGGGAAAAATGTGCTGGGCGGTCGTCCCGGCGGTATGCCCGAAATGGTATTTGAATATATTCTGCTCAAAAACAATATTGACCCGTCACAGGACCTTTCCATTGACCAGAGCATCGACTTCGGCTCCACGGCTGCTGCCTTTTCCGGCGGTCAGGGCGATTTCACCATTGAATTTGAACCCCATGCCACGGCACTGGAGGAAAAAGGCGATGGCTTCGTGGTTGCCTCTCTGGGCGAAGCTTCCGGTTATGTGCCATACACAGCTTTTTCTGCTAAAAAGAGCTATATAAAAGAGCATCCCGACACCATTCAGGCGTTTACCAATGCGCTGCAGAAAGGCATGGATTATACCGCTTCCCATACACCGGAGGAGATTGCAAAGGTCATCAGCCCCCAGTTCCCGGAAACGGATATGGACACCCTGATTACCATTGTGACCCGTTACCATGACCAGAACACCTGGAAAGAAGACCTGATATTTACGGAAGACGCTTTTGTGCTTTTAGAAAATATCCTGAAAGAATCCAAGGTACTGGAAGACTTCGTTCCCTATGAAGATCTGGTAACCACAGAGTTTGCCGAAAAAGCGAAATAAACAGGAAAGACTCCTGCCTGAGGACTTTATAGGAAAATTCAACGAAATTTCCTGTAAAGCAATAAATGGGCTGCCGCACATCCGTGCCGCAGCCCATCGTCTGTTTTTTCTATTTTTTACCGTCTTCTTTGGTTTTTGCTTTACTGTCTTCCCTGCCCTTCGGCCTGCTGTCCTCTTTGCGGAGATTGTCAATCATGTTTTCAATCAGCATCTTCTTGGCATAGACATCACTGCTGAGCAGGCAGATAAACGCAAACTGCCGCAGGAAATCCCTGTCCTTTTCGGGGGCATCCGTAAAAGTCTTTTCTGCGGTACGGAACTTTTCCGTCACATCCTCCTTCATGCCGGGAATGACAAGCTTCTCCATCTCAAAAACTTCCGTGTAAATATCCTGCAGGCTGTAATCTCCCTCCGCATGGAAATATTCATCCGTAATCGGTTTGAACAAAGTCTGTATATCATTGATGGATAAAATATTTTTGAAGTAATAAATAAAAATCAGAAGCAGCATATGCTCCTTACTGTACTTCTTTTTTTCCGGAGAAGGCAGCAGATTGTTCTTGGCATAATTGTTAATCATGGTCTTGGTCAGAACCTTGTCATCACCGGGATTTCTGGTGGTTGCACGAAGCCTTTTGTCCATAAAAGTGGTGACCTGATCCATATATAAGTCTATATTGGGAATGTCCTCCGCTTTTATATAAGTCAGATTGGACAGATTTTCCAGTAAACCATTCAGTATCTCTCCCGTATCCATCTTTATCGTCTCCCATCCTGGCATTTTCAATGCCTCTCCATTGCAATACTTTGACTGCACATATTCTATTATATAGTATTCAAAACCACATGACAAGTTATTTCTTACAAATTCCGTAGCCAAATTCCTTGGTTTTGCCTCTTTACTTTAAGACTTTAGTATGCTAAAATGCACTTATTAACAGTTTTAAAGTTTTAACGTAAAAAAGTATTAAGAGGGAGACTGCCATGAACAAAAAAATCAAAACCGATGCCGTGGACTTTCTGTTTGATGCAATTTTGTGCTTAAAAGACCGTGAAGAATGCTACAGCTTTTTCGAAGACCTTTGTACAGTGAATGAAATTCTTTCCTTATCCCAGCGTTTTGAGGTGGCTGCGATGCTGAAAGACCATAAGACTTATCTTGAGATTGCGGAAAAAACCGGTGCTTCCACCGCTACCATCAGCCGTGTCAACCGTTCCCTAAACTACGGAAACGACGGTTATGAAATGGTATTCGGACGGATGAAGCAGGAGTAAATTCCCCGGTTTCCGCCAATGAACGGAATGAATTAAAAGAGGCTGTTGCATCAAATGCAGCAGCCTTTTTTTCTATGCCATATCGTCTGTTCTGTCCTTCTTTTCGGCTGCATTTGCATCCCCGGATGTAGTAGCCGCTTCTTCTGCCCGCTTTTCTTCGGATACTTCCAAAAGAGCTTCCTGCAAAGCTGCCTTGGCGGATTTTTTGCCTGCTTTAGGCGATTTTGCGGGGCGTTTTTTTGTCTTACCGGTTGCAATGTTCATATCGCATTTTCCCTGGAATACCGCCTTTTCGTCAATGACAATGAGGCTGGTGCGGATATCTCCGATTACCCTCGCCGTAGCGGTAAGCTCCGCTTTGCCCTGTACGGTGACATCACCGTTGATTTCGCCGCCGATGATAATGGAGTTCGCTTCCACGTCTCCTTCAATCCTGCCGGTGGAGCCAACGATAAGGGAACCTGCCACTCTGGCACTTCCTTCTACAACGCCGTCAATTCTGGCAGAACCCGGTGTGGAAAAATTGCCTCCCACAACAGCATCCTTTCCTACAATACTGGTAAGCTTTCCGTCTTTATTTTTCATACTGTCGTTCCTTTCACAACCTGCGGGCTTCCATGCTCCATCCTTGCAGGTTCCAAACTTTGTTTGTACCATCAGCCCTTGATGGCTATAATGGTAGTCGGGTCAATGTAAACATCATTTTCTTTAATCTGGTAGCCGAGCTGACGGTTGTCCTCCGTCACCATAAACAATGTGGTGCCGCTTGCGACCTCATCGCCCGCCTTTACCTGGCTTTCCCCTTTGTTGCGGTAAATGGACACGTAACCGTTGCCGTGGTCAATCACTACCCGGCTGCCGTATACCTCATCTTCTTCCACTGCCGTAACAACGCCCTTACCGGCAGCTACAACCGTACTTCCTTCCGTAGCCGTAAACTCTACCATAGGGTCTCCGTCCGTAATAACGGTCATGGAGGCGGAACCGGTCAGCGGATAGTCCGTGGGGACACTCTGCTCTGCAATCTGTACCTGCAGATCCGCAATCTGCTGTGTCTGGTCCTGTATGGTAATGCTTAACATCTCTATTTTGGCGTCCTGTTCGTCTATCTTTTCCTGAAGCGCATCTTTTTCATCCTGTGCTGCGATAAGCGCCGCATTCTGCGATGCGTCGTGCTCTCTGATACGTCCCCAGAGTTCACCCTCATAAACGGCATAGCCTATGACGGCTCCCAGCACACAGCAGACAATCAGGGTGACACCCGCCAGCACCCAGGGATGAATCCGTACCTGTTTCATATCCGCATCTACGGCATCCGTGGTATAAATCAGTATATGACTTACTTTTCTCTTGTGCCTGTTTTTCGACATTGAAAGTCACCTCCGGTAAACTCCACCTATTTTAACACATATATATTTCCCAAACAACGATAATTTAACATTTTTGTAATAACTATCCAAATTTAAGTGGCAATTTTATGCATCTTGCAATACATAAAAGCATGTTTTTCTATTTACTTTTTCAGATTTCTGTGCTATTCTATTCGTGTTAAATGCATAATAGTATGCATTGACATATTTTTATTGGAGGTATCTACGATGAACAAAGGTACAGTTAAGTGGTTCAACAACCAAAAAGGTTATGGTTTCATCTCTGATGAAGCAGGCAACGATGTATTCGTACATTACTCAGGACTCAACATGGAAGGCTTCAAGTCTCTTGAAGAAGGCCAGGCAGTAGAATTCGAAGTTGTAAACGGAGAAAAAGGTCCTCAGGCTGTAAACGTAACCAAGTTATAATTCCCATTATAACAAATTTATAATCAGTAACACGATGTACCTGTTCTTAAATATAAAAGACTCATTCAGTATTTTTATTTAGAATTTGCAATATCGTCTTATAGGATTAGAAAAAGAACCAATCAAGTGATTGGTTCTTTTTTTGATGACGCACTGTTCTCTCCCGCAATAAAGGCAAGCACTTCTTCAAAATCCATGGTCCCGCCGAATAAGCTTAGCGCACTGCCGATGGTCACGTTGACTCTTCCTTTTCCCAGCTCTCCAAGAAGGCGCAGGTCTTCAAAGCTGTGTACGCCTCCGGCATAGGTCACGGCTCTTTTTTGAAAATCCCCCAGGAGACGTACAAGCGGCTGTTCAATGCCGTTTGCTTTTCCCTCCACATCCACGGCATGAATTAAAAATTCGTCACAGTAGCCGGAAAGGTCTTCTAAAAGGGAAAGGGTTACCTCTTCTTCCGTTTCCTTCTGCCATCTGTCCGTCACCACGATATAGGCGCCGTCCTTTTTCCGGCAACTCATATCTAAGACGATATGCTCTTTGCCCACTGCCTTCACCAGCCTGTCCAGTCTTTCCCTGTCTATCCTGCCGTCCCGGAACACAAAGGATGTGACAATCACATGGCTTGCTCCTGCCTGCAAGTACTCCGCCGCATTTTCGTCCGTAATGCCGCCGCCAATCTGCAGTCCGCCGGGATAAGCCGAAAGCGCTGCCTTCGCCTGTTTTTTTGTTTCTTCAAAAGCCGGGGTGTCCTTTCCGTTCAGCAAAATCACATGACCGCCCCGGATTCCCTTTTTTTTGTAAAATTCCGCAAAAAAGGGAGCGTCCTGCTCTGCCACAAAATTTTCCTTTACAAGACTTGCGCCGTCTGTTTCCGAAAGACTGCCGCCCACAATCTGTTTTACTTTTCCATCATGAATATCAATACAGGGCCGGAATTCCATGCTTGCGTACCTTCCTTTTTTCCGAAAATTTGATTTTAAGGTATATTCTTTTTTCAATCGCACACACTATGACTGTAAAACAGTTTTCAGCAAAAGGAGTGAAATTATGAAAAAATTGAAAAGAATTCTTGCCATATGCCTTATGGTATTTTATGTCTGTGTCCTCTCTGCCTGCGGAAAGAACAACAGCAACATGAACAATAACGATATGGCAGACCAGACACAGTCCACCGAAAACAACAATGCCGGCAATACCGGCAATAGCACCGCTGCCACAAGGCCTGCCGAAAGCGGCAGCAATGTAAATAACGGCAACAACAACAGTGTAACCGACGGCAACGGCAATGCCGGTACCGGAAACGGTATCGGGGATGCGGTAAACGATGCCGGCAACACGGTTGGCGACGTCATTGAAGATGTCGGTGACGGTGTCAAGGACATTACCGATGATGTTACAGGAACAGGCAACGGCGCCCGTACCCGCTAACAGCTTTCTTATGTGAAAAGCCCCATTTTCTTCTGGAAGACGGGGCTTTTCAATGCTTATGCCTATGCGTTTACCGCATCAATCACATCGCTCATATCGTACATTCCGGCAGGCTTGCCTTTTAAGAACTTGCCGGCCTGAATGGCGCCTTTTGCAAAAATAGCCTTGGAATATGCGGTATGGGAGAAGGTAATGACCTCATCCTCTCCTGCGAAAATCACATCATGGTCACCCACAATGGTGCCCCCTCTGACAGCGGAAATGCCGATTTCCTTGTCGGAACGTTTCCTTCTTTCCTTGCTTCTGTCAAAGACATATTCAAAGGAATTGTCAAATTCTTCGTTGATGGAGTCCGCCAGTGCCAGTGCGGTACCGCTGGGCGCATCCACCTTCTGGTTGTGATGCTTTTCTACGATTTCCACATCAAAGCCTGCTTTTACAAGCACCTCGGATGCTTCCTTCAAAAGCTTCAATAACAGGTTGATACCTAAAGACATATTGGCGGATTTTAAGATGGCAACCTGCCCGGAAGCCTCTTTTACCTTTTTAAGCTGTTCTTCGGAAAGTCCGGTGGTACAGAGCACACAGGGAAGCTTCTTTTCCACGCAGTAGGAAAGTAGCGCGTCCACAGCGGGCGCCGCCGAGAAATCAATCAGGGCATCCGCTTCTACATTGCATTCTTTGATATCGGTAAATACCGGATAGGGATTGTGTCCGTCATCCCTTGCATCAATTCCGGCAACCAGGCATGCTTCTTCGTCATTTTGAAGCAGTCTGGAAATGACCTGCCCCATTTTACCGTTGCATCCGTGCATAATCAGTTTAATCATCTCTCCCGTACCTTCTTCCTTCTTATTTCAAAATGCCGAATTCACGCATGGCTTTCTCTAATTTTGCAGCGTTGGCTTCTTCCATTTCGGTCAGCGGAAGACGTAAGGAGCCGGCTTCCATCCCCATCAGGTTTAAGGCTTTCTTAACCGGAATCGGGTTTACTTCACAGAACAGGGCATCGCACAAATCCATGGCGCGAAGCTGTAAATCACGGCTTCCTTCCACATCGCCCTCAAAATATTTAGCGCAGATTTCATGGGTTTCCTTCGGAGCCACGTTGGAAAGGACGGAAATAACGCCCTTGCCGCCGAGGGAAAGAATGGGAACAATCTGGTCGTCATTACCGGAATAAATATCCACGGTTCCCTTTGCCTTGGCTGCCAGTCTGGCAATCTGGCTTAAGTTGCCGCTTGCTTCCTTGACACCGACGATGTTTTCCACATCATGGCACAGACGGATAACGGTATCCGGCAGGATGTTGCAGCCCGTACGGCTGGGTACATTGTATAAAATAATGGGAAGCTTTACAGACTCCGCTATGGTTTTAAAGTGGGTATACAGACCGTTCTGGGTTGCTTTGTTGTAATAAGGGGAAACCAGAAGCAATCCGTCCACCCCGTACTTTTCTGCTTCTCTGGAAAGATAAACGGCTGTCTCGGTACAGTTGGAACCGGTACCTGCCACAACGGGGATTCTGCCCGCTACCTTTTCCGTGCAATATTTAATCACATCCAGATGTTCTTCATGCGTCAGTGTGGAAGACTCTCCTGTGGTACCGCATACAATAATGGCATCGGTACCGTTTGCAATCTGGAATTCAATCATTTCCGCAAACTTTTCGTAATTTACCTCACCGTTTTCCTTCATGGGTGTTACAATGGCAACACCTGCACCCTTAAAAATAGACATCTTTTTTCCTCCTTACCCATTAAAAAATGGAAATAAAAAAGCCGGTCACATAACATGGGCCGGCTGTTTCTCGTGCTTTACCGATAGCGCCCCATCTAATCATAGATGACAGTCATACGGTTTTTAACCGTATGCCCAAGACTTGATTCACAGGTCATCTCCTCTTTCGGCGTGTTCCCCTTTTATCTTTCCTCACCTGTGCCTGTCACATCAGAAAAACTACTCTTGAAAAACGCAACCTCTATCTTTGTTCTTTATAATAGCACCGATACCGCTTACTGTCAACGCAATCGGCGGTAAATTCGTGCATTTTGTATGCAAAAAATGCTATTTGTTCTTTATGAAAAGACCCTATTAAAAATTATAGGTCTTAAACTTCAGTGTCTCAATCTTGGAAACTTCGTCCGCCAGAGAGCAGATTTCATCGTTTAAGGAAATACCCGTCAGAATGACATCCGTTTCCCCTCTCTGGTTTAACAGATTTTCCACATCCTCCACAGAAATAATGTTTTTCTCAATAAGTCCCAGCACCTCGTCTAAAATAAGCAGATTGCATTCTCCTGTGGACAGCACCTTCTTGGCAAAATTCATGCCGTTGCGGATGTTCATATCCTCTTCTGCCTTTTTCTCTTCCGGCAGTTCTTCATAAAACTCATCTGATTTTTCAAAACGAAACAGTTTAATCTCCGGTTCCAGTCTTCTTACAAACTCTGTATCCTCCAGTCCCTTTCCTTTCAGGAACTGTATAATCACAACCTGCTCGCCCGCTGCTGCTGCCTGTACGGCCCTGCCGAGTGCTGCGGGTGACTTTCCTCTGCCATCTCCGGTATATATATGTACTATACCTCTTTCCATAATCGGTACCAAACCTTTCTGTCTCTAAGATTAAAAGTAGATGTATTTTACCATACTTCCCGGATTTTGACAACCTTTACACATTTTTAAGAATGTTTCTTATTTATTTTTTAATAAATGGATTGATTTTCGTTCAAAAATTTCCCCTTTTTTTATTCTGCGGTTTCCTTTGCCACCTCTAACTTACTGACGGAAACTTCATATGCCACACGGCGCTCCATGTGTTCCTCGTCCAGCTTTTTCATGTACTCGCGGCTCTGGATTCTTCCCCATACACAGCATTTATCCCCCACTTCAAAGCCGTTGGCAAAACGGGCATTTCTTCCCCAGCAGATGCACGGAATGTAGTCGGACTTGCCGTAGGGACGGTTGACTGCCAGAAGCAGGTCGGCGATTTCCCTGCCGAGAGGGGTCTTTCGGTACACGGGCGGCTTGCAGATATAGCCGTCTAAGAAAATCTGGTTGGTTTTGGCACTCTCTTCAATTTCGTCCACAAAGGAAATTTCCCTTGCGAATACGGACAGGACCAGTCTGTTTTTACGTTCCTCATGCCGGTTGTAGGAACGGAACTGCCCCGATACCTCTACGTGGTATCCTATGTAGTTGGCATTTATGTCCAAAAGCCGCTCGGATACCATCATGGGAATGACATCGAAAGAATCACTCAGTCTCTGTACCTTGACATCGACCATGTAAAAGCCTTCCCCGAAAATTTCGTGACTATAGGTAAAACTGCTGACAATCTCCCCCATAATCGTTACCTGATTGTTTTCAATAACCTTATCTGTCATTGCTGTTCTCCTTTTCTTACGCTTACGTTTTTTTCAGGCTTTTGCCCGTTATGTCAATATTATTTATACACCATATGCCCTTATAATAGAAGCTTTACTCACCGCAGATACCGACAACCACCCTGTTTATGCGACACATTCCCCTCTCCGTTTGTTTTTTCTTGCGTATAACGACAAATAGTGATATACTGAAACAGTTTTGAAAATAACAAATGCAGGTATAATAATAGGAAGAAAGGTCAGGTTATCTATGTTACAGAAACGTGAAGATGTAAGAAACGTAGCAATTATCGCCCATGTAGACCATGGTAAGACCACGCTGGTGGACGAGCTTCTTAAGCAGAGCGGTGTATTCCGCAACAACCAGGAAGTTGCCGAGCGTGTCATGGACTCCAACGATATCGAACGGGAAAGAGGTATTACCATTCTTTCCAAGAATACGGCCGTTACCTACAAAAATACAAAAATCAACATTATCGATACCCCGGGCCATGCGGACTTCGGCGGCGAGGTAGAACGTGTCCTGAAAATGGTAAACGGTGTTATTCTGGTAGTCGATGCCTTTGAAGGTCCCATGCCCCAGACAAAGTTCGTTTTACGAAAAGCGTTGGAATTAAAGCTCCCCGTTATCGTATGCGTCAACAAAATCGACAGACCGGAAGCACGTCCCCAGGCAGTTGTGGACGAGGTCTTAGAGCTGTTCTTAGAGCTGGAGGCTGACGATGCACAGCTTGACTGCCCCTTCGTATTCGCTTCCGCGAAAACCGGCAGCGCCACCTTAAATCTGACGGTAAAGAACAACGATATGAAGCCCCTTTTCGACACTATCATAGATTATATTCCCGCTCCCGAAGGTGATCCGGATGCCGGCACCCAGGTACTTATCAGCACCATTGACTACAACGAATACGTGGGCCGTATCGGTGTCGGTAAAGTGGACAACGGCAAAATTACCGTAAACCAGGAAGTGGTTCTTTGCAACCACCACGACCCGGATAAGCAGAAAAAAGTAAAAATCAGCAAGCTTTATGAATTTGACGGGTTAAATAAGGTAGAAGTAAAGGAAGCCGGCATCGGTTCCATCGTTGCCATTTCCGGTATTGCCGATATCCACATCGGAGATACCCTCTGCTCTCCCGACCACATAGAGCCCATTCCTTTCCAGAAAATCAGCGAGCCCACCATCGCCATGCAGTTCATGGTAAACGACTCCCCTCTTGCCGGACAGGAAGGCAAGTTCATCACCAGCCGTCATATCCGCGACAGACTTTACAGAGAGTTAAACACCGACGTTTCCTTACGTGTGGAAGACACCGAGTCTCCCGATCGTTTCAAGGTTTCCGGACGAGGCGAGCTGCATCTCTCCGTTCTGATTGAAAACATGCGCCGTGAAGGTTTCGAATTTGCCGTAAGCAAGGCGGAAGTTTTGTATAAAGAGGATGAGCAGGGTCATAAGTTAGAGCCCATGGAGCTTACCTATATTGATGTTCCCGATGAATTTTCCGGCGTGGTTATCGAAAAATTAAGCCAGAGAAAGGGCGAACTCCGCAGCATGGGCGCCGGTACCGGCGGTTACACCCGTCTGGAGTTCTCCATTCCTTCGAGAGGTCTTATCGGTTACCGCGGTGACTTCATGACCGATACCAAGGGCAACGGTATCATGAACTCCATTTTCGACGGCTACGGCCCTTACAAGGGAGATATCCAGTACCGTAAGCAGGGTTCCCTGATTGCCTTTGAAAACGGCGAATCCATTACCTACGGTCTGTTCAATGCCCAGGAACGCGGTACCCTCTTCATCGGACCCGGCGTCAAGGTTTATTCCGGTATGGTTATCGGTTTCAACGGACGCGGCGAAGACATTGAAGTCAATGTCTGCAAGAAGAAACAGCTCACCAACACCCGTTCCTCCAGTGCGGACGAAGCACTCCGCTTAGTACCGCCCAAGATTATGAGTTTGGAGCAGGCACTGGATTTCATCGATACGGATGAGCTTTTGGAGGTCACTCCCGTTTCCCTGCGTATCCGCAAGAAAATTCTGGATCCGACCATGAGAAAACGTGCGGCAATGAAGAAATAAATCTGCCACACCTGTGAATACAGCAAAAAAGAACAGTTCCCGCGGGAACTGTTCTTTTTTATGTCCGTATTTACTTGTTTTTCTTTAAGTAGATAAACCAGTAACCGAAGCCTACGATAACCGCACCGCCCACGATGTTTCCGAGGGTTACGGGAAGCAGGTTCTTTACTAAAAAGTTGCCGAGGGTCAGCCCTTCTGCCGCTATGCCGTATTCCATTTTGGTAAAAATACCCGCCATACAGAAATACATATTGGCAACGCTATGCTCAAAGCCGCAGATAACGAATAAGAATACCGGCCAGAAGCTCATAAGCAGCTTTCCTGCCACACCGCCGGACGCAAAGGATGCCCATACGGCAATGCAGACTAAAATATTACAACCGATGCCCCGGATAAAGGCTTCCGTAAAGGTAAGGCTTACTTTTGCGGAAGCAATGCTTACCATGGACTCCGCCAGCTTGCCGCCGAACATATCCGGTGTGTGGCCGTATACAACCAGTAACGTAACTAAAATGGCGCCGATAAAATTGCCGAAGAATACGCAGACCCAGTTCTTCATTAAATCCCGGAAACGGATTTTTTTCTCCAGCAGCGCAATGATAACCAGATTGTCGCCGGTAAAAAGCTCACTGCCCGCCATCAGTACCATGGCAAGTCCCGCCGGGAATACCAGACCGCTTACGACCTTTGCCATAGAGCCTTCCAAAGTTGCGGATGCCGCCGTGGATGCAATACCGCCGAAGGCAATAAACATACCGGCGAAAATACCTAACAGCAACGTCTTTGTGGCTGACATCTTTCCTTTCTTGACGCCTATGTCCACATAGTTGGTTGCAATCTCCAAGGGTGAAAACATATTAACTTGTCCTCCTAAAATTTCATTCTTTTTATTGTACCATTTTAGGCAAGACTTGAAAAGGAGTATTTTTCGGCAAAGCTGTCCCGCATCTCATCAAATTCCGGATTGTTTTTCCGGACTTCTTTTAAGGTTTCGTGTAAGTTCATGTTATTGTCCGCCATATCGATGATACAGCCCGCAATATTGGAGCAATGGTCGGAGGTTCTCTCTAAGTTGGTCAGTAAATCCGCCCATACAAAGCCCGCCTCCATGCTGCATTCGCCCTGCTGCAAGCGCAGGATGTGCTTGGTGCGGAGCTGTTCCTTCAGATCATCAATCACCTGCTCTAACGGCTCCACCTCATGGGCTGCCTTCATATCATTGTCCACAAATGCCTTTAAGGATAAATCTAAGATTTCTCCCACGGCCATACAGATAATCTGCAGCTCCTTCTGTGCTTTTCCGGTGAGGGTTAAATCCTTTGCCTTTAGTTCTTCCGCAGACTCCACTAAGTTTACTCCGTGGTCGGATATTCTTTCAAAATCCCCTATAAGCTTTAAGAGCTTTGCAGATTCCTTACTGTCCGCATCGCTGATGGAATGCGTGCTTAATTTCACCAGATATGTACCCAGCATATCCTCGTAATGGTCTGTTTTATCCTCTTCCTCTCTCGCTTTTTGGGCAAGCTCCGGCGTATATTCCTTTAAGCATTCCATACCGGATTTCAGGGCATCCACAGCACATTTTGCCATGTCCACCGTTACTTCATGACATCTCTCCAGTGCAACGGAAGGGGTGGCAAGGAGCCTCTCGTCCAGTTCTTCCGTATGCTCCGGAGTCTTACCTTCGGGAATAAGCTTCATAACCAGCTTTTCCAAAAGTCCCGATGCCGGGCACAAAAGCAGCATACAAAGAATATTGAACGCGGAATGGCAGATGGCAATGCCCCACTGGGTTGCCACTTCGTTCATGATAACAGGCTTAATAAATGTCTGTACAAAGCCAAAGATAATCAGCCAGAAAACCGTACCGATAATATTGAAAAACAGATGGACAAGTGCCGTTCTTCTGGCGTTCTTGTTGGCGCCGATGGAAGAAAGAATGGCAGTGATACAGGTACCGATATTCTGCCCCATGATAATGGGAATGGCAGCTCCGTTTGTCACCTGTCCCGTAGTGGCAAGCGCCTGCAGGATACCAACGGAAGCAGAACTGGACTGGATAATGGCGGTCAGTAACGCACCTGCCAGTACACCTAAAACCGGGTTCTTAAAGAGCACAAATACCTGTCGGAACGCCGGTACCGCTGCCAGACCGGATACCGCACCCGTCATGGTTTCCATACCGAACATCAGGGTGGCAAAGCCTAAGAATATCATGCCGGTGTCCTTTTTCTTGCTGTCCTTGGACGCCATCTGCAGAATGATGCCGATAAGCGCTAAAACAGGAGTAAAGGAGGACGGCTTTAGAAGCCTGATAAAGAAGCTGTCGCCGGAAATACCGCCTAAGCTCAAAATCCATGCCGTCACCGTGGTACCCACATTTGCGCCCATGATAACGTTAATCGCCTGCTTTAAAGTCATGAGTCCGGAGTTTACGAAGCCGACCACCATGACCGTTGTGGCGGAAGAACTCTGGATAACCGCCGTTACTGCTACACCGGTCAGAATACCGGCAACCTTACCGGTGGTAAGCTTTCCCAAAACCAGCTTCAAACTGTTTCCGGCACGTCTTTCCAGTGCCTGCCCCATCAGGTTCATACCGAATAAGAATAGGCTCAACCCGCCAATCATTGTCAGTAAATCAAAAAAATCCATCTGTTTTATCCATCCTTTTTTTGAAATCAAAAAACCATACATAGGTTTCTCCATGTATGGTTCTATGATACAAAACAAATATCAAATCAAAAATCAGGCATTTGTAAAATCTATGTAAAATCTGACAGTAATCCGTGTGCCTTTTCCCACTTCACTCTTCAGTTCGATTTTGCCGTTCTGCTGCCGCACCGCATGTTTGACAATGGAAAGACCGAGTCCGGTACCGCCCACTTCCTTGGAATGGCTCTTGTCCACCCGGTAAAAGCGTTCAAAAATACGCTCCTGATGCTCGGGTGGAATACCGATGCCGTCATCCTCTACCACCAGGACGGCCTCGTTTCCTTCTTTTTTTACGGTTATCCACACGTGCCCGTTTTCATGATTATACTTAATGGCATTGTCACAGAGATTGTAGACAATACCACTGACCTGCTGCCGGATACCCTGTATGGAGACCGTCTCCCCGGTTAGCAGCATGGTGACATGCGCCTTTTGTGCCGCCTTCTGCAGGGACTCCTTTGTCTCCTCCGCCAGTGCATACAACTCAATGCTCTCCTTCTGCAGGTTCTCGTCGCCCTCGTCTAAGTGGGACAGCCTGATGATGTCGTCCACCAGCCGGATCATACGTTGTGCCTCCGTATAAATCTGCCGTGAAAACTGGGGTACATCCTGCTGCTTTACCATGCCGTTGCACAAAAGCTCCGCACAGCCGGAAATGGAATGCAGGGGTGTCTTTAACTCATGGGATACATTGGCGGTAAATTCCCGCCGCATCTGCTCTGCTTTTTCCTTCTCCGTGACATCAAACAGAAGGAACGCAACCGCCGTCACTTCGCCCTCGGCAATAACCGGGCTGGCATTACACTGGTAGGTGCTGTCCCCCATTTCCCAGATGGTTTCCGCGTGTATCCCCTGTAAGGACTGCCTCAGAAGTTCCGTCAGCTTTTCCGTATTCTGCAGGGTATGGATATCCTTTCCCACCGTGTATTTGCCGGCTTTCAAGAGATTTGCCGCACTGCGGTTCATGCTTAAAATGACTCCCTGCGGGTTTAAGAGGATAAGCCCCTCCTTCATGTTTTTGGTGGCAGCTTCAAATTCCAGCTGCTTACGTTTTAGCTCCGCCGTATGGAAGGAAATCTGCCGCTGCTGGTTCTCCATACGATTTAACAGGGGCGCCAGCTCCTTATAGCCGTTCTTCGTAAGATTGCCTTTCAGATCCGGGTCGTTTAAGGGCTTTACAATCCTTGCGGATACCCGGTAGGACAGAATAAGCGCCGCTACAATGGTAATCAGCGCCACAATTAAAATGGGCTGCATCATGCTCATAAACAGGGTAAACACCGTATACCGGGTATCCGAAAGCCGGATGACCCTGCCGTCCGGAAGCCTCTTGGCTGCGTATATCTGCCTCTGGGTCAGAATTTCCGAAAAGCGTGCGCTTTCTCCGTAGCCCGTTTCCATCGCCTGTGCCACTTCTTCTCTGTCTTTGTGATTTTCCAGCTTCGCCGCATCCGATTTATTGTCATAGAGCACCGTGCCGTCCCCGTCAATGTAGGTAATACGGTAGTCCTCGGCGGCAAGGTGCGTCAGATACTCCATGCCGCAAAGCTCCACGCCTTCTGCCACCTGTTCCGTCTGCCTTTTTAACTGCATCCTCTGGGTTTCACTGTAATAGTCGTACAGCACCCACATGATAATCACGACGGATGCTGCAAAAACCCAGAGGGATATCAGGCAGACCGCCCGAAATATCCTCTTAGCCATTATTCTTTTCCTCCAGACGATACCCTACTCCCCTGACGGTATCTATGTACTCACCGCATTCGCCCAGCTTGGTGCGGAGCGTGCCGATATGCACATCCACAGTCCGCGTCTCTCCTACATAATCCGCCCCCCAGATATCGGAAAGAAGCTGTTCCCTGGAATACACCCTGCCCGGATGCCGCATGAACTTATGCAGAAGTTCAAACTCTTTCAGGGTAAGGATAACCTTTTCCCCGTCCGCCCTTACGGTATGGGTCTGGGGATTTAAGGTCAGCTTTCCAACAGCAACAATATCTGTTTTTTCATCCTTGTAGGCTCTCCGCAGCACCGCTTTTACCCGGGATACCATTTCCATCATACCGAAGGGTTTGGCAAGATAGTCGTCCGCTCCCAGGTCAAGTCCGATGACCTTGTCGTATTCCGTGCCCTTTGCCGTCGCCATAATGACGGGAATGTCCGCTGTGGTGCTCTGCACCTTCAGCTTCTTTAAGATGGAAATGCCGTCTTCTCCCGGCAGCATGATGTCTAATAAAATCAGCTTCGGTTTCTCTTTTTCCATGGCTGCCCAGAATGCATCCGCATCCGGCAGTCCCTTTGCCTGTAAGTCAGATGCCTGTAAGGTATAAATCATTAATTCCCGGATACCGGCATCGTCTTCTACGCAATAAATCATGTCTGTCTCCCTGTTTCATCCGGCTGCCTTGTTTACTCTAAAATAGGATGCCCGCTATGGAGCATCCTATTTTTTTGTATCAGCCTTGCTGAAATATATGTCGGAAATTACATTACTAAGATAATTTCGTTTTCATCCTGCATCTCATCAGCGGGAACGTACGGCTTATCTGTCTTCTTGCCGTTTAAGTAGAATTCCTTAAAGCCGCCTTCTTTGCCGTCCGGGTTCTTTACGATGATGTGAAGCTTCTTGCCGCGGAATACCTTATCCATGGTGATTTCTTTCCATTCGGAAGGAATAGCCGGGCATACCCAAAGACCGTTTAAGTCGGGACGCATACCGCAGATACCTTCTACGCAGCCTACCATACAGGTGGAGGCAGTACCGGTCAGCCAGTGTACGTGGGAACGTCCCTCGAAAGGAGATTCCACACTTTCGGTAAACTGTCCGTGTACATAAGGCTCTAATCTTCTTACATCCGCATTGTCGTTCTGGGATGCGGGTGAGCTTTCGGTGAAGTATTCAAATGCACGGTTGCCGTGTCCCATAAGAGACTCTGCTAAGATAATCCAACCCTGGGGCTGTGAGAAAATACCGCCGTTTTCCTTGGTGGAAGGGTTGAACAGAAGCGCCTGTGCGCCGTCAAATGCATGGTCAACATAAGAAGGTGTCATCAGACGTACACCGAATTTGGTGTTTAACTCTCTGTGTACGGATTCCAGCGCCTTTTCAGCCTGTTCCTTGCTTGCCAGACCGCTGATAACGGACCAGGACTGGGGATTTAACCACATGCTTGCTTCGGGATCGTGCTTGCTGCCGATAACCTGTCCGTCTTCCTTGATGCCTCTGACATAACGGTCGTCTTCCCAGCATTCCTTTTCGATGATATCGCCGAGTTCTTTCTGGGTCTTTTCCAGATAAGCGATGTATTCGGTATCGTTTGCGTCCTTTGCAAATCCCTTCATAACGGTAAATGCGTAATATAACTGCATAGCGACGAAGGTGGACTCACCCTTCTTGCCCAGACGTAAGCAGTCGTTCCAGTCTGCATGCAGACCTGCGGGCATCTTGTGGTCGCCGAGTCTTTCCATGGAGAACCGGATGGCTCTCTTTAAGTGGTCGTATACGGTACCCTCTTCTTTATTTGCATAAGGGATAACTTCGTTAATGAAATCCTTGTTGCCGGTTTCTGCCACGTATTTCCATACGGTGGGGAATAACCACAGTGCATCGTCCGCACGGTATGCAGGATGTCCGGTCTCTCTTACATAGGACTCGTCATCGGGAGTATCTTCGTGACCGGGATTGTGGGTATATTTTACCAGGGGCAGACCGCCGCCGTTGTTTACCTGTGCGGAAAGCATGAAACGGATCTGGGAAAGAGCCATTTCCGGATCTAAGTGGATGATACCCTGGATATCCTGTACGGTATCTCTGTAGCCGTAACCGTTACGCTGTCCGCAGTATACGAAGGATGCTGCTCTGGACCAGGTAAAGGTAATGAAGCACTGGTATGCGTTCCAGGTGTTAATCATGCTGTTGAAGGCTGCATCCGGAGTGTTTACCTGGAAGTTCTCTAACTTGGAATGCCAGTAATTCTTTAATTCAGCCAGTTCCTTTTCTACCTGGGAAGCATCATTGTAAGGCGCCATGATGGCATCTGCTTCTACGGCATCTGCCTGTCCGAATACGAAGGTCAGAACCTTGGTCTCGCCGGGCTGTAAGGTAATGGCACTGTGAAGAGCGCCGCAGGCATTGGCATTGTAGTTAAGTACATTGTCACACTGACCGTTTTCTACGGCAACGGGATTGCCATAGCTATGGTATCTGCCAAGGAAAGCATCCTTGTCACCGTTGTAGGAAGTAACCGGTGCCCCGCAAAGACCGATGAAACGCTCTCTGTGGTTGCTTCCTGTGGCATCCTTGCCTACGTTCTCGTTGATACTCTGGACAATCTTGTTGCCAAGGAAACGGGTTCTGGTGATGAACAGGGTGTACTGTAAGTTTACCTGATCCTGCTCGTAGTTGCTTTCGTTGGTAAATTCTGCATAGGAGAATGCGGAAATCTTTCTTTCCTTATCGGAAGTATTGGTAACCTTTGTGTTCCATACTTCGTAGGTCTTTCCGAGGGGTACATAGTAAAGCACTTCGGAATGGATGCCTGCGTAGTCCGCAATCATGTTGGTGTATGCGGTACCGTGATGACATTCGCTCTTGTATACGTCAAGGGGCTTTGCTACGGGCTGCCAGGATGCAGACCAGTAATCCTTCGTTTCATCATCACGCAGATAGATGTATCTGCCGGGGGTATCGTCGCTGTTGAAGTGATATCTTAAAATTCTGCCGTTTGCACCGCTCTTTACGAAGCTGTAACCGCCGGCATTGTTGGATATAATGGCACCGTACGCGGGAGAACCGAGGTAGTTTGCCCAGGGTGCGGGAGTATCGGGTCTGGTGATGACATACTCCTTATTTACTTCATCAAAGTAACCGTAATTCATGTTTAACTCTCCTTATTAAAAATAGTATTTGCCCTTACGCCGTAATCAAAGATACCAGATAGAACACTTCCCTGTCATCCTCATGTGTCTCGGAAATTGTAATCTCCACGGTGTGTCTGCCAGACTCCCCATGTTCCAGTACGGTCTGTAAGTACAGGCAGTCACCCCAATCCTCTTCAAAATTGGCATTCAGTTCAATGGTATGTTCTTTGTCGCCGTCTAAAATAAGAGTGGCAACCGGTGCAGGTCTGCGTACGGTCTTACGGTACTGCACCGCAATGGAAGAAGCTTCCACTTCAAAGACAATTCTATCATTTATTCTTGCTGCTGAAAAGCCCTTTTTGAAACAATCCGCTACGCAGCTCTGGGGAGTTTCATCCTTTACAAAGCCTTCGCAGATTACCGGCTTCAGTTCGTCGTTTCTATATCTGTGCGCTGTCTCATATCCGTTTGCGGTAAGCGGTGCGGGAAGCACGGTTTCCTTCACAGGGAACGCATAGCCCTCTTTCATTAGCTCTTCCGCTTTCTTCTTCTCCTTTGCCAGATAAGAAGTAATCAGTCCGGATACCATCTTATGTCCGGCATCGTTGGGATGTAAATCGTCGGGGGTGATGTCCCTTCTTACGATTCTTCCGTCTGCAATAAAAGGATAAACCGCGGCTTTCATGCTGACGCCGGGTACCTCGTAATGCTTTTCCACGGGACAATGCACCGCCTCTGCGTTACCGCCGTCATCGTAACGGACATTGTGCACTAAAAGAAGCGCCGGCTGTTTCTCATTTTTTAAGATACGTCTTACCAGACCTTCGTAGGTCTCTTCAAAATGGACATCGGTATCCGCATCGTTTACGGAAAATTCCACAATCACGAAATCCGGCTTGTGGGAAAGCACTTCCTCATCCACACGGCCCGTGCCTAAATGGGAGGTGGTACCGCCTATCCCCGCATTCACATAAGTGATTTCGGATCTAGGGAACTGCTCCTTCCACCATTCGTAAGTAAGATACGCATAGCAGAGCTCGGGAGTGGAGGAAAGAGAACCCTGGGTAATGGAGCCGCCTAAAAATGCCACGGTGAGAGGTTCGCCTTTCAGACCTTTTGCCATGCAGGCAAGCATTCTTTCGTCATTGCCTTCGTTGATAAATCCTTTGCTGTAATCAATCTGTACCATATATTCCTGCCTTTCTCAAAAAAGGTGTTATTTTTCGGCTGCCAGAAGCTCCAGGTTCTTTTTAATCAGCTCGCAGCGCTGCTTTACGCAGTCGGGGCTGCGGAGAGGATCCTTCGGGGTGTTGAATACATAATCCACTAATTTGTCAATGGTGGTGGTTGCCACATGAAGTCTGGTATCACTGGATGCGTAGTAAATGAAGACTTCATTCTTTTCGTTTACCACAGCGCCGTTGGTGAATACGACGTTGGAAACATCTCCCACTCTTTCCCAGCCTCTGGGTCCGATTAACATGCCGGAGGGCTCTGCGATCACCTTGGAAGGGTCGTTTAAGTCGGTGGCAAATGCATAAACTACATAACGGAGACCTGCTGCGGTGTTTCTGACTCCGTGCGCAATATGAATCCAGCCTCTGTCGGTCTTGATAGGAACTGCACCTGCGCCGTTCTTTACTTCGGTAATGGTGTGGTACTTGCGGATACTGGTCATTTTCTCTTCGTCGATTACCGCGTGGGTAATATCGTCGCACAGACCGAAGCCGATGCCGCCGCCGGAACCGGTGTCGATGAAATCATCCATGGGTCTTGTATAGAACGCATATTTGCCGTCCACGAATTCGGGATGCAGCACTACATTTCTCTGCTGGGGGGAATGCAGGGTCTTTAAGTTCGGCAGTCTTTCCCAGGTCTTTAAGTCCCTGGTGCGCACAATGCCGGCTGCCGCTACGGCTGCGGATAAATCTTTGCTTTCGGTATCTTTGCTCTCGGAGCAGAATACACCGTAGATATAGCCGTCCTCATGCCTGGTGAGTCTCATATCATAAACATTGGTTTCTTCCGGGCAGGTATCCGGCAGAACAACCGGGTAATCCCAGAATTTGAAACCGTCCACGCCGTTGTCGCTTTCTGCCACACCGAAGAAGGACTTTCTGTCGTTTCCTTCGATACGTGCCACTAAATAGTACTTGCCGTTTAAGTAAAGGGCGCCGGAGTTCATAACGGCATTGATGCCCAGTCTTTCCTCAAAATAAGGGTTGGTTTCGGCATTTAAATCATACTGCCATTCAATGGGTAAAGTGTCTCTTGTCAGAACCGGATTTACATATCTGTCGTAGATACCGTTGTAAAATTTGGGGTCCACTTCATTTTTTCTGTTTAAGAACTGGTCCTGCTTTTCTTTTAATTCATAATACTTCCGGTGAATCATTTCGCCATCCTCCTCATAATTTCCATGCACATACGTCCGTTGTGGTAAGGACACTTCCAGGGCTCCACAATGGGCTTGTCTTCTTCAGGTCTTCCTTCATCGTCCACATGCATGAACCATTCACTGCCCTCTCTCTTGTCAATCACATAGGTCTTGATAAAGTTCCAGATGTCTTCGGAAGCCTGCAGGTATTCCTTGTGCTCCGGATGCTTCTGGTATTCGTTGTAGTAACCTACAACGCTTTCTGCCTGTACCCACCATACTCTCTTTTTGTCCACTACGCCTCTTTCGCATTCGTTAGACATAGAGTGGTTGTAGTAGGCATCCTTGTAGACTTCCGCAACCAGATCGGCAACAATGCCGTCCCATTCCTTCTTGTAGGCTTCGTCGCCCAGTGCATCCAGTCCTCTGTCCAAAAGCCATGCGGTTTCAATGTCATGACCGAAGGAATGCAGGTCAATGATACTGTTCATATCGTTATCAAAGAATACTTCCTGTCTGTGTTTTTCAGGGTTGTAAATCTTTGTTCGGAAGGTCTCTAAAATCCAGCGGAGCTTCTTTCCCACTGCCTCGTTTTTTGAAACGCGGTACAATTCGGTATAAGCTTCAAATACATGAAGCAGGGTATTCATGGTTCTGTCCGCCATAACGCCGTTTTCGGAAAGCTTGTCGTTTTCTGCCGGTGCAAAGGTTCTGTCCAGCGCTTCCTTGTAGCCGCCTTTGTCAAAGCCCTTCTCCTCGATGATATGGAAAAGCTCCATGGCATGCGCCAGTGCCTCTTCCTTACCGGATGCCGCATAGTAAGAAGAAAGTGCATATACGGCAAACGCCTGGTTGTAAATATGCTTTGTGGTATCCTCCGGTCTGCCGTCATAGGTAACGGACCAGAAAATGCCGCCGTATTCTTTATCAAAGCAGTACTTTGTCATAAAATCATAAGCACACTCCGCATCCTTTAAAAGCTCCTTGTCTGCAAGCGCCATGGATGCATTGGAGAAAAACCATAAAATACGGCTGTTTAAGATACAGCCCTTTACCGCTTTTTTGTCTACGGCAAGGTCGGGACCCATGTAGCCGTAAAATCCGCCGTACTCCTTATCCTCTAATTTCTGCCAGAAGGGAACAATATGATTTTGTAAATGCTCCCTCATTTCATCTGCCATGCTCATTCTTTTATCTTCCTTTCCTCCACACTGTCTTTTTCTATCAGGTGGCCTTCCACAATGTGTATTTTTTTCTTGTAAGGTTCTTTGTTTATCTTTTTGATAATGGTATTGATGGCGCCCTTTGCCATCTCCTTCATGTCTACCTCGTAGGTCGTAATCGGCACATCCGTCAGGTTGGACGGATATAAGAAATTGTCGAAGCCTACTACGGAAACATCCTCCGGTACCCGGTAGCCTCTCTCCGTCAGGGATTTAATTACCAGGCTGGCAATGAAGTCGCAGTTGCACACAAAGGCGGTGGGCATCTGCCGGGGGAAATCATAATCCCCGTAATTACTTCTTAAACCGCTCTTTACATCACGGTCGGGAATGAGATAATCCTCTCTCGGCTTGATGCCGTGCTCAATCAGAGCCTTTACATAGCCCAGATATCTGTCGGTAATACTTTCCGTTGCAAACAGAGTACCCACGTAGGCAATATCCCTGTGGCCTTTTTCATACAGATAATTGGTCAAAAGGTACGTGCCATAAAATCCGTCGGAAATAAAGCAGTCCACAATGCCGTCCGTTTCGTAAAAATCCAGATACACTAAAGGAACGTCCGTATGTTCTTTTAAAAATTTGCTGTAATCATAACCCGGCTTACCGATAACAATCACTCCGTCGGCTTTCTTCTCCTCGATGATGCGGGGCAGAATATGCGCCGATTCCGTTTCCTCATTGATAATTTCGAACAGAGTAAAGCACTCTTTCTGGATAGCCCTGTCCGCTACCTCCCGGTACATCCTCCAGTAAAAGGAATCATATTCCGCTAAGTACCTTTCCGAGATCAGAACTCCTATATTCAGACTTTTCCGTGCAGCCTGGCTTTTCGCCCCCGCAGGCATCCTGTATCCCATTTCCTCTGCCAGCTCTTTGATTTTTTCCCGCATTTCTTCGCTGACACCCTTTTGTCCGGACAATGCTTTGGAAACCGTCACCGTACTTACTTCCAGGCGTTCCGCAATATCTGACATGGTTACGGATTTCTTCATTTTCGCCATATTTTCACCATTAATCTTTCCAGATTTCCTCTCCAAGGCTCTCAATAAATCCGGAAAGTTCCTCTGCCATTTTCTCAGCCTCCGGTATACGGATATGTCCGTGTGTTCCGCTGCCGTTGTTTGTATACAGGAAATGATGCACATGCTTATCCTTCATTTCCTCTGCCACCTGTCCGATAGCCCTGTCCCAGGCAGCATCATGATTCAGAATGGTGGTAGTCAGTATAATTTCACTCTTCGGATATTTTTTCTGAATTGTTTCTATGAATTTCCGGTATTCCGTTCTCCAGTGTTCTGCCTGTTCTCCCTCATAGTCCTCTGCCATATAGTTGACCGGATTGGCATCGTTTTGTCCGAATGCCACAATCACCACATGGGGAGTATACCTTGAGAAATCCCATGGCTTTGTTTCCCCTAAGTAAGGGTTCATCTCAATCTTATCATAGCTTTCTTCCATACCTGTGTAATCCGGGCCCGCAAAATATCCCTGTCCGTGCAAAAGGGCAATGCCGCCCTGCGCCACATCATGGATATCCGCATGGAGCTTTCTGGCACAGAGCCAGGAATAGGAATAAAAGCTGTTGGAATATTCGCCGTTGTTTTCCGGGTCGGACAAACCTGCTCTTGCTACCGCCTCCGAAACCTCCCCAGCGGAAACGGAATCTCCGTACACTTCTATTCTTCTTGTGAACTGTACTTTAGATTTGCTGATTTCCGTGTCTTCTCCCGTAATCAGTCCTTCAAAAACCACATAATGGCTGGCATCCTGTCTCTTAAAGACGGTGACCTCATGTTCTTTGCCATCTAAAAACCCCGAAATATCTATCTCTACACTGCCTTCATCCGGCAGTATGCATTTTCCTTTGTAATCTCCGTCCACTAACACTCCTATGGAGTTTTCAAAATAGCAACGGATATTCTTCATTACGACCCACACGTTCTTTCCCTTTACCGCAAACCTTACGGATGTACAGGGATATACAAATACGGGGGCATCCTTCTTGTCAAAATCAATTCTACCGCTATAGGTGAATACTTCATCCGATGGAAAAATCTTTTTTACACATTCTCTCATTTTACGTTTCCCCAGTTTTATCGCATATGTGGGAGATGCAAGCACCTCCCACATATAGGAATCATTGTAATTAGCGGATACCGATTTCGGTATCTTCCTGTCTTACCACACTGTGTGTCTTGATGTAATCCACGATTTCATCAAACTTGGTGAAGGCAAGTCCTACATAGCTGTCCGCACATCCATAGTAGATAGCAATCTTTCCGGATTCCGGATCATGAATGGTTGCGCAGGGGAATACTACGTTGGGTACAAAACCTCTTTCCTCATACCACTCTTCGGGAGTGAGAAGGAATGTTTCGCAACGATACTTCACGATGGAAGGGTTGTCAAGGTCTAAGATAGCACCGCCGATGCTGTAAACGAAACCGTTGCAGGTGCCGCTTACACCATGGTAGAACAACAGCCAGCCTTCGCTTGTTTCGATAGGAGCTGCACCGCCGCCAATCTTAACGGATTCCCACCATTCGCTGCTTCTTCCCATTACATGTCTGTGCTTGCCCCAGTAAACCATATCAGGACTTTCGCTTAAGAAGATATCACCGAAAGGAGTATGTCCGCTGTCGGAAGGTCTGGAAAGCAACATGTACTTGCCGTTAATCTTACGAGGGAACAGTACTGCGTTTCTGTTGAACGGAATAAACGGGTTTTCCAGTCTGACAAAGGTCTTGAAATCTTTCGTCTTCGCCATACCGATGGAAGCGCCGTAGAAATCCTGACACCAGATGATATAGTAGGTATCTTCTACCTTTACTAATCTCGGATCATATGCGTAATAAGGCATGAAGGAATTGCCGTTCTCGTCTACGAAAGGAATCTTATCCTTTTCAAAATCCCAGTGGATTGCATCCTTGCTGTGTCCTAAGTAAATATAAGGAATACCGTTGGTCTGTTCTCCGCGGAATACTCCGATAAATTCACCGTTGTAAGGCATTACGGCACTGTTGAAGATTCTGGCAACGCCTTCTACCGGGTTACGCCCGATAATAGGATTTTCTGTATATCTCCAAATTGGAGCCCCTTTTAAGCCTTCGGGACGTTCCTGCCAGGGAACGTTGGGTACTGCAGGGGCAATCATCTTAATATCACTCATTATGTCCTCCATGAATGGTCGGGGCGGAGTACCCGCCCCTCCATTGTTTCGTCTGTCATTAAGACTTATTTGTAGTATGCATCAAGTCCGTCCTGAACTTCCTGCTTATGGGTTTCCTGAATCTGGGCAGGTGTCATTTCACCCTTGATTAAGGACTGTAAATCATAATTTACGCCCAGGGTCCAGATTAAGTCGAAGGTTGTCTTGGAACCGCATTCCTGCATAACTGCGAAGTTTGCGTTCTGATAATCTGCTGTCTTACCGGTTGTTAAGTACCACCAGTTCAGAGCTGCCTTATTGTCACGCTGGGAAGTATCACCGTCGAACCAGTTCCACATATCATATAATACGTTGAATACTAATTCAGGCTCCTGAACACCGGTAGGGATCATGTAGCATGCACCTGCTACGTCATTCTTTCCGGGGTTGGTGTCTTTGTTACCGTTAGGGCCTACCGGCCAGCGAACAAATGCGATATCGAAAGGAAGGGTTGTTCCCTTGCTTCCATCGTAGTCATAGTCTGCTTTATCTGCAAGGATCCAGGCTGCTGCAGGGAAGAAACCGATGTTGCCTTCTCTGTACTGACCTCTCATGGAGTCGGAAGGAGAACCTTCAAAGTCATAAGGGTAGCATACGTTCCAGGTGTTGTACATATCATACATTTCCTGAAGAACTTCACCGGTTGCTGCAGAAGACAGGGTTTCTGTCTGGCCGCCGGCTACGCCGGTACCGTTGCTCATGCAAAGCTGTTCAAAGGTTTCATTTTCGTAACCGCAGTATCCGTACTGGTCGGTCTGTCCGTCACCGTCGGTATCCTGGGTCAGAACCTTCATGTATTCGTTGAACTTATCCCATGTCCATTCGCCGCGTTCCCAAAGGTCACGGGGATCTTCCAGGTTGTTCTCTTCGAGCATCTGTACGTTGAATGCTAAAGGATAGGTATCTGCAACCTGCTGTTCAGCAGCCTGCTGCTTGATGAGGCAGGCCTTGCCGTCGCCGAGGTCTAAGTAAGAAGCTACCTTCTGGGTGGTGAAGATATCATGGTCTTCCGGTAAAATGGTCTTTAAGTCGATAGCTAAACCGTTATACTGGGCGGGAATACCGAATCCGGGCTCTACTAAGTAGATATCACAGTCAGGTGTACCTGCTAAGATGGAGTTGTTGATGGATTCCTTAACTCCGTTGTAGGTTAAGTTGGTCCAGTAGAATTTAACATCATACTTCTCTTCAATCTTCTTAACGTTAGCCAGCTTCTTTTCAGCGATGCCGCGGTTGAAAGCTTTCTCTTCTTTCTTTGCGTCATCATCGCCTTCTGCATCTACGTTAGCTGCGTAAGAAGGGTCATCTTCTACCTTGGACTGTGAGCTGTCGTAGTACTGAACCCACCAGGTACCGATAGTGATTTCACTGTTGTGGCCGGAAGGAGTGGAGCCGTTATTGGAGCTGCCTCCGTTACCGTCGTTAGAGCCGGTCTTACCACAAGCTGCTACAGACAGGGTCATGCATACAGCAAGTCCAAGAGCTAAAAATTTCTTTAAATTCTTCATTCTTTTTAATTCCTCCTAAATAGTTGCATTTATTTGCAAATCAGATTATCTTGCAGCCTTGCCTACGCTTACGCTGTAAACTTCCCATGCGGTGTCAGATTCAAACTGCATTCTGCCGCCCCATGCAGAGGTATCTTCACCGAGAACTGCTGCTAACATATCATAGGTTACCTGGCAGGTACCGTTCATGCATGCTGCATCTGCGCTGCCGCTGCCGTCTGCGTTACCAACACCAACTCTCATCCAGCCTGCTGCGGAGTCGGGCATTACAATCCAGAGGTCTCCGTCTTCGCTGGTGAAGTTAATGGTTACTACGGAACCGGGTACTAATGCTGCAAGAACTTCTTCGGTAATGTCTGCGCCGTTCTGGCTCCATGCATCACCACTGCAAGCTGCACCTTCAAATGCTACATAGTTGCTTGCCGGAGTCATCGGAGTAGCGGTTACAACATTTACGCTGTAAACTTCCCATGCGGTATCGGATTCAGCCTGAAGTCTTCCGCCCCATGCAGAGCTGTCTTCTCCAAGAGCTGCAACAATCATGTCGTAAGGAATGTAGCACTTGCCATCGTAGCAGATTGCATCTGCGCTGCCGCTGCCGTCTGCGTTACCAACACCAACTCTCATCCAGCCTGCTGCGGAGTCAGGGAATACGGTCCAGAGGTCGCCGCTTTCGCTGGTGTAGCTTAATTCCAGAGCGGTTCCGGGTACTAATGCTGCAAGTACATCTTCGGTAAAGTCAAAGCCGTTCTGGCTCCATGCATCACCGCTGCAAGCAAAGCCTGCAAATTCAACAGGGTTGGAAGTTGCAAGAACGCTTGCGCCCTGGCCAACCTTTACGCTGTAAACTTCCCATGCGGTATCGGATTCAGCCTGCATTCTGGCGCCCCATGTGGAGGTATCTTCACCAAGAACTGCTGCTAACTGCTCATAGGTTACCTGGCATACGCCGTTGGAGCAGATTGCATCTGCGCTGCCGCTGCCGTCTGCATTACCAACACCGACTCTCATCCAGCCTGCTGCGGAATCCGGCATTACTAACCAGAGGTCACCGCTTTCGCTGGTGTAGCTTAATTCTACTACAGAGCCGGGTACCAATGCTGCAAGTACATCTTCGGGAATGTCAAAACCGTTCTGGCTCCATGCATCACCTGTGCATGCAAAACCTGCAAACTCAACTGCGCCGGATACGATGAAGAGGTTAGGGTCAACGCCTGTACTTCCTTCAAATCCTGCAGGAGCTGCGAATGCTACGGAAGAATCTGCGGTTAAAAGATTTCCGGCAGCATCTAAGAAACGGATGTTGTCGATGTAAAGAGTAGCTGCACCCTTTCCATCGGTAAGACCGTTGTCTGTTTTTAAGTTGATCATGAAGATGTTGCCTGCATCAGCAACGAATTCTTCTCCTTCGCCCAAGGTCATAACGGCCTTCTTAGGGTTCTGGTTTTCCATGTACACACTCCAGGGATCGGTGGTTTCGGTGAGATCTTCACCACTCCATGCAATCAGATCACCTGCAACAGCATTAAAGCTGCCGTCGTCATAGGAAACACCTACTGTCATTTCTACGCTTGCTACTTTTGCAACATCAGCTCCTAAAAGGCTGGTTGCATCAAATGCGACATAGGGAACCTTTTCATCCACGTTCTTCACCTGCAGTGCTTTACTGCCGTTGTAGTCAACGATGGAAAGTTCTACCTGTCCGGCATCACCCTTCTGCATATAAGCTTCTACGAAGCCCATATTGCCATCTTCGAAGTCGATGCTTGCGGCCTCGTCAGCCACGGTATTGTCCTGGCCCTCAGCCGGTGTTGTGGAACCGTCGTTAGATGCCGGTTCGTTTGTTTTGCCGCCACATGCTGCTAAAGACAGGACCATGGCGCCTGCCAGAAGGCAGGATAAAATTTTCTTCTTCAACTTCTTCATTCCTCCTTTTTGTTTTTTGAAAAGTTGAGTTGGGGCGTGACATCAGCCTACGATACCACTTCTCTCCACACCCTCTATAAAGTATTTCTGTAAAACGAGGTAAATGATAAGGATCGGTAAGATAATAAGCACGATACCTGCATCCAGGTAAAGCTCCTGAATGGTGGTATCCAGAATCTTATCCACGTTTGCAATAACCGCCTGCAAACTGGAAATTTTCTTACTGATTACCACATCCTCGCTAATCAGAAATAGCTTCGCATAAAAAGTATCATTGAACTGCCATACGATGGAAAATACTGCTACCGTAATGACAGCGGGCATTGCATTAATCAACATGATTCTGAAATAAGTATACCATACCCCGCATCCGTCTACCAGCGCCGCTTCTTCAATTTCCTTGGGAAGTCCGCGGAAGAACTGGTTGAAGATATAAATGTAAAGACCGGAACGGACACCGCATCCTAAAAGTGTCATGATATACATGGGAACAACCGTACCCATGATACCCGGAGTACCTTTAATGGCGGAAACAATGCCAAACGGGTCAAAGCTCTTAAAGGTCATGTACAAAGGAAGCATAATGGTATGTGCCGGGATGACAATCATAACTACCACACATCCGAACAGTAACTTTTTCAGAGGGAAATCAAATCTTGCGAATCCGTATCCTACCATGGAGCACACCAAAAGCTGTAATGCCGTAAGGGTCAGGGTATAAAGCAGATCCCGTAACATGGTGGGAAAGTAATTCATTCTTTCAATAGCAAGGGCATAACGCTCTAACGTGGGGAACTGCGGTAATACGAACACCATCGGGTTGTATGCATCCTTGTTGGATGAGATGGAATTTACGATAATACCGATTACCGGAGAAAGAATTACATAACCGACGCCAATCAGGATTGCTGCACGAAGCAGGTTGACCAAAAAATTTTTCACGCTGTTTAAGAAGCTCTTGGTCTGGTCGGGATCACTTAACACTTTTTTTGCCTTTGCAATCATCTGCATTTTCTTTTCTCCTTTCCTTAGTTATAGTAGAAGGTTCGTTTCTGTATTGCGCCGCATATTGCGATCAGGATCACACAGGTGATTACCGTGCTGACCAGACTGAATACGGAACTCAAACCGTAATTGAACTGTGTAAACGCTACGTCATAAGCTAAGTCTACTACTTCGCTTTCCGTAAAGCTGTCCACGATGGTATATACCACGTTGGTAATGATATGAGGCATTACCATGGGGAAGGTTACCTTCCAGAAGGTTTCGTATCCGGTAGCACCTTCAATCTTGGCAACCTCGTACATGGAACCGGGGATGGACTGCAGTGCTGCGATAAAGATAATAATCTGAATACCGGATGCGGCAATGATATCGTTGATACGCGCTACCGCCGCTACGATGTAGTCAAGCAGTGTTGCCGGAAGTCCTAAATTTAAGAACATATCAATCAGGTAATCGATATCAAAGGCAATGGTGCTTCCCGCCGTAACTCCTGTTTCCGCTACCTGGGTGGCAATACCGCCCGACATCATCTGTTCGCTTAATTCCATGGCTGCGGTAATCGCACCGGAATTTAAGATAACCGGTAAGAAGAATATTGCTCTTACAATGGCTCTTCCGGGGAACTTCTTGTTCAGAAGCATCGCCATGAACAAACTGAAGAACGTGATCAGAGGTACGTCAATCAGCATGTTCAGAACGGAAGTGGTCAGTACCTGTTTGAAGGAACCATGCACGCGGAATGCATAAATAAAGTTGTCAAGTCCTACGAAATCTAACTTGTAGCCCCCTCCGATGGTGTCCATGGTCAGCTTGTTAAAAGCAAACTGGCCGGTCATGACAAGGGATCTTACATAGAATAGGATAAATCCCACAACCCAGGGGAGAATAAATAAATAACCTGTTAAGCTTCGTTTCTGGAGAAGAGTCAGTTTTTTCTTCTTTTTCATTTAGTTAGCCCCCTCCAATCTGTAGCTTAATGCCGGAACTGTTTTTCCGTCTGCTGCTAAATCTTCCTCACTGTAATTTACATAAATGGTTACACCGTTATCATAGGTAACCTTGCGGACACCGTTGTCTAAAATTTCGTGTCCCACCATAATGGCTCCCGTTACATTCTTAAGGGGCTCATTTACCTGGTCGTATACCTTTACGGCATCATCCTTCCAGGTGGTAAAGGTGGTTGCGTAATATCTGCTTAAACCGGTTTCTTTCATCTTGCTGGAGTCTTCCCAGGTAAATACATAGTGGGGAGAAGCTCCTGCTTCAATCATCTGCAGTACCTTCGTCTGCATGTGATCCTCGTCCTCAAAATTAAGCAGGTCGGAAGAATAAGAAATACTTCCGTGAATAATCATCTCATACAGAGGAATATTTTCATCGATGATTTTGAAGTCGTTTCCTGTGAGAGGTACATTTAGGATGTCGGAGCTGTAGGCGAATGCATAGCTGTTGGCTTCCTCCGTCATCAGCTTCTTGCCGGTGCCCTCCAGTACATCAAACTGGGAAAGTACCACATCAAGAGCCTGCTCTCTGTTGATTACATGGGTTCTTCTCTTATCGGAAGCAAGCATATCTCCCAAATCTCTTAAGGAAATACCGTCTACGTCATAGTTTTTAATCTTCTTTGCAAAGCTGCCCACATATCTGGGAAGATACTTAGGGGAAAGAATATCATATTTGGTTTCGGAATAACTTAAACCGGAACTGTTGTACAGGGTGGTCGGATTTACCTGTCCGAGCGCCACTACATAACCGGCTCCGTAATAGCGGGAGGATTCTGCATTGTAGTTAAAGTACTTATCTGCGAAGGTTACTTCCTGGAAATCTACATCTGCATAGAGGATACCTCCGTTTGCCGCTACGGTCTTATTTAAGTTTTCCAGTCCCGATTTACCGCCAAGCTTGGCGAGTCCCTTGATATTGTGCGGAGCATCATGATAATAACCGCCGTTAAACCAGCCCTGCAGGTTCATGACCTGATTGGTAATGCCGCTGTCCTTTAAGGCATTGGATATCTCTCCCGCTTCCTTGAAGCTCGTCATGGTAAACGTATGTAAGTACTGTACTCCCAAGAAATGGGATGTTTCCTTTACACCTGCGAGGATGTCGTAGTAGAAAGGAATGTTTTCCGTCGCCTGCTGTTTGGAGAGAACTCCCTCTGCGGTAAGTCTTTCGCGGTAGTAATTGGCAAGTCCCGTATAACCGCTGTCCTTTTCGGTAAGGAAGGTGTAGCGTACCCTGCAGTTGATATCGTACATATCGGACTCCAGAACGAAGACATCCTGTGTGGTATTACCGAAATTTCTTAAGTTGTCAATGTTACGGAGCACGAATGTCGGGAATGCATAGTTATAATCGTTATACACACCTGAAATACCCGCTGAAATCAGTGCTGTGGAAGCCCCATCCTCCACTGTTACCAGTAAAGTTCTGTCCGTACGGCAGATGCCGAATAAAGGAAGCTTCACACCGGTAATGTTTTCGGTAGTCGTATAGCTTGCCGCTACCGGGTCAATGTCGTAAATGTACTGGGAATAGGAAGCTGCTGTTGTCTTTCCGTTGTTAAAGTAAATCAGGGAACCGGAACCGTTCGGCACCACCATGTACCCCTCTTCATCGTTTTTAGCGGCGCCCATATAGCGGAGAAGCTGGATACGGGCGATGGAGCCGCTGCCATATTCCTTAATGCCGCTTACCGGAATAGATACCTCTAAGCTGTCATCTTTTAAGCGGTACTCCAGCGGAATATCGAAGTGGATGCCTTCCTGTCCGTTGTTGTCTTTTTCACTGCCGATTTTATACATGTAGCGTATACCGCCACTAATGCTCTGTGCGGTAACCTTTCCTTTTGCCACACACTGGGAATAAGAATCATAGGTACCTGACTTTACATCCGCATTGTAGTAGGTGACTACGAACTGGGATTTTAAAAGGTTTAAGTTGCTGGCATTTGCCATGCTGTCCTGATCCGCATCCACCGGTGTGGAATAGGTAATGCTTCCGTCTCTCTTGTCGTATACGGCAACATCCGCTGTCTGTACGTTGGTATAAAGCTTTAAGTACTCATTTTCCGCAGCAAGCTGCATGCCGGGCACATCTGCCGAGCTTTCCGGAATAGCGTTGAACACACCGCCCTCTTCGTATTCATATGAAGAAAGGTAATCTTTGTACTTAACGTATCTGGTGTAATGGAAGTAATAATACAGAAGGTAGATTGCCACTCCGATTACCGCTGCGCCTAAAATAATGAGAAATACTTTTTTCGCCAGACTCATAGGCAGTTTGGTTTTTTTGTATTTTTTCTTGGTTTTCTTATCCATTTCCTGCCTCCTAAGTCCTGAAGATGATTTCTGTGTAAATGCTCTTGAAGAAGTTTACTACCATACCGATGAGGTTGCTTAACAATAACATTAAGAAAATAATGATCAGCAGGGCGATAAAGGTAATAAATAGGGTAAGAAGTGTTTTACCCAGAGTATAATTGTGTACCTGCATGATACCGATGAGTATCATGATAAGGCCGTATACAATGCCGGCACCCAGAAGCAGTCCGTAGAATGCCTGCTCATCATCGGCAATCACCTGGCTGATGATGGTACTGACGGTCATCATCACCGTTATCGGCACCGTGCCGTAGCCAACCGCTATGGCAATGTCTTTCATTCGGCCTTCCCCGTTCATCAGACAGGTTACAGACCAGTTGCTGACGCATAAAATCAGATAAAAGGCCAGAACTCCCATAAGTTCGTAAAGGCTGTCTACCGCCCTCGGGTCAATGTCATTTACCACGAAGCTGGCAAGCAGTCGGTTTGCGGAGAAGCTTACCGCAAACAGGATAACCATGAGGATGGCCAGAGGCACGCTTCCTCTGTCTGCATGACGTATCCAGTAATATCCGTCCATGGGATGGGACACCGTGTAAAGCATATACTTCCATTTGTCTTTTGAGAAATACTTACCCATTCTGGCTGCCCCCTTTCTGTACTCTCTCTCTTGCGGCCTGTTCTTTTTTCTTCTTAACCACTCTCTTCACAATCTGGTAAACCACAATGAGGATTACCACACCGGTCAGAATGTAGTTTGCATTCTGTGTCAGCTTGCTGTTACGGTAACGTCTGTAAGCGATGGAGTAATACTCTCTGCTCATACCTAATTTTAAGTACTTCATGGCATTTACATAATCGCCTGCGGTAAGATAAGCCTTACCGATACCCGTATTGGCAAGCTCGTTGTTTTCGTCTAATTCAAGAACTCTCTGCCAGAGGTCAACGGCCTGTGTTTCATCACCGTCGTAACGGAGCGCTACGGCTTCGTTAATCAGTCTGCCGTATTCGGTTTCTTCAAAGCAGACAATGGAAGCGCCGGTTGCATCCAGCACCACTAAGCTGCCGCCGATATCTTCAATGGCTACCGGCATGAAGAAAGTTCCTTCCTGGGTGCCGAGTCCGCCGAAGATGTAAAGCAGGTTGCCTTCATGATCGTAAGTGAAAATTCTGCCTCTCTTACGGTCCAGACAGGAGTAAATGCCGTTTTCACGGTAAACGATGTCTGTGAACTGGGAAGGTCCCGCATAGTCGCTGGTACCGCTTATCCAGAGGTCACCGCCCACATTCTTGTTCTGACCCTTCTTGATAACGTCTTCACCACGGGGATTTAATCGCCTGACACCCTGTACGCCAGTGGAATCGATGTTGGTCGCATATACGAAGCCGGAGGGGTCGATATCGATACCGGTAAATTCGGTAGGGATATAAAGCTGCTGCTTGGCACGTTCCTCCTTGGTTGCCAGTCTCTTCCAGAATTTCTCCCAGAGAGAGATTTCTACTTTGATGGTACCGAAGAAACTTGAGAAGTTACCGTTGTTTTCAAATACCATGATACCCTCGAACATGTTCTGTGCAATGACGTAAATTCTGTCTGCATAGTCAACCGTTACTTTTAGGGGAGTAAATACATAATTGTCATCCAGACTTTCGGACTTAGGATTTTCCACAATTTTTACTAAGGTTGCATCCTTTTCCAGTACCACAACTCTGTGGTTCTGGGAGTCCGCCACGTATACCTGACCATTTTCGGAAACTGCCACGCCATAAGGCATGTTGAAGGTATCTTCCGTTCCGTTGTTGTCAAAAGTCGTGATGACATTCACTACATTCTTCATTTTTTTATCAAGAACCACAATCCGGTTATTGCCGGTATCCGCAATGTAAATATTGCCGTCGTCTGCCTGGCACATATCCTGCGGATTTGCAAAGTTCCCAAGAGGCTCTCCGTTGTAGGTGAAGCTGCTGCCGGTAATGGAACCGGACGGTACATAGGGAGCCGGTGTAAAATGGATGTACTCTCTGTAATCGTAATTGTAGGAGTCATACGGCAGGGTGGATGCCGAAGCCACATCGGATGCGGTAAAGGCAAGCACTGCTGCGGTAAGGCAGAGGGAAAGCATCTTTTTTAACTTTGTCATTTTTTTCATCGTCTTCCCCTCCTATCAGTCTTTCATACCGGATGATGTCATGGTTTCCAATACGTTCTTCTGGCAAATAAGGAAGAAGGTAATGGGTACTGCTGCAATGATAAAGGTAACGGCTGCGGCCGCGCCGGCTCTTGCGGTACCGCCTGCGGAAATCTGCTGCAGCGCATACTGCAGAGGCTTTAAATCTTCATCGCGGAGGAAGGTACTGCCGGTGTTGCCCCACATCTGCTGGAACTGGAAGATTGCCAGTGTCAGCCATGCCGGCTTAACATTAGGCATTACGATTTTCCAGAAAATGGTCCACTCACTGCCGCCGTCGAGTCTGGCTGATTCCATTAAGGAATCGGGAAGCTGTTCCATGAACTGCTTCATCAGGTACAGACCCATACCAAACGCGCAGGCCGGTAAAACCAGCGCCCAGTAGCTGTTGTTAATATGTAACCAGGAAATAATCATGTACTGGGGAGTCTGGGTAACCGTCCAGGAGAACATCATGGAAAGCACTACCATCTGGAACAGAATGTTCTTTCCGGGGAAATTGTGCTTCGCCAGAGGATATGCCGCCAGGGATGCAATGATTACATGGCCGACCATACCGCCGCCGGTAATGATAATGGTATTCAGGATATATCTGGAAAAGGGTACCCAGGAGTCATTCATCAGTGTGAACAAATCGGAGAAGTTTTCCAGAGTAGGGTTTCTTACAAAAATCTTGGGTGGGAACTGATACAGTTCATCCAAAGGCTTTAAGCAGTTGTTGATAACCATAACCAGAGGAAGCACCATGGCTACACCACAGATGGCCATCAGTACAAACAGTAACGTGTTTCCCGCCATGGAACGGTTTAATTTCTTTTCCTTCGGCTTAAAGAAACGTCTTTTTTTGTAGGGCTTCAAATAATCTTTTTCTTTTTTCATTATTCTCCCACCCTCCTTAACAATTTCTGTACCAGCATGTTGCTTCCTACCATGAGTAAGAACAATACTGTTGCGATAGCGGATGCATAACCCATTTCAAAACGAACAGTACCATAGTCAAGCAAGTGGGTAACTACGGTAGCGCCGGCGTAGTTGACGGACGGGTTACCTGCCAGCTGGATGGAAACGTCTGCGATGGCAAAGGATTGTGTAATCTGCATAACCGCACCGAACATCAGCTGGGGCTTCATTGCGGGAAGTGTTACATACCAGAGCTCCTGCCAGCGGTTCTTGACGCCGTCTAAGGCCGCTGCTTCATACAGGGACTTGTCAACCGTCTGCAAACCGGCAATAAAGGAAAGGAAGCCGGTACCTAAGGACAGCCATAGCTGAACAACAATCAGCATCGGCAGTACATACTTTTCTGTCTTCATCCAGATGATTGCTTCGTCTAAGATGCCTAATTTCATCAAAAAACCGTTTAAGTATCCGTATCTGTCGCCGGAAAGGATAAGGTTCCATACCACGTATGCGTTACCGCAGATACTGGGTGCATAGAAGATCAGGGTCAGGAAAGCTCTGAGCCATCCTTTGAATTCATTAATAATCCATGCAAACAACAGACATAAGAAGTAACTGATGGGTCCGGTAATTACCGCAAGAATTAAAGTATTCTTTAAGGATGTCAAAAAGATATCATCCTCCAAAAACAACTTGATATAGTTTTTCCAGCCGATAAATTCCGGCATTTCCAGCATATTATAATAGGTAAAACTGAAAGCCACACTCATCACAACCGGTAAAACGGTAAAGAAGAAAAACAGGATGAAATAAGGGGCAAGCATCATATAGCAGGCTTTGTTTCTTTTGATACGGTAGCTTAAGGTCGCCTGTTTTTTTGCTATGTCCAGAGCTTCCTGTGATACCGTGTTTTCTGTATTTGTTCCGTTCACTGCTTGTTTCCTCCTTTCTATTTATCCAGTTCCAGTTCTTCACGCTTGTAATCAATTTCGGCATTGATGTAAATAACCTTATCCATCAGTTCTTCTCTCGGAAGCGCCGTATCGTTATTGTTTACTACGGTATAGAATGCGTTGTATACGTTTCTCCAGGAATAATAACCGCCGGGTACCTGAGGGATACCTTTTACCCAGTTCATGGATTCCTGCAGTGCTTCAAAATCGTCTACCGGCCAGGGCATATTTAAGAAGGCTTCATAATTGGCGGTCGGCACTCTTGCCGCACTGCCCATCAGACCTTCCATTTCGCGGCCGTACTTAGTCTGGGTTTCTTCACTGGTCCACCACTTTAAGAACTGCCAGCTGGCATCCGCATGCTCGGTGTCCGCCATGATCATGCTGGCAAGACCGGTACTTGCTACGGAGTGATCCACGCTGCCGTCCTCCTTTACGGTACCCGGAATCTGTGTGAAGCTCCAGAGACCTGCGATATCCGGTGCGGATACGGCGAAGTTGTTGTAAACCGTGTAGTCTGCAATGATAATCGGACATTCACCGGTACGGAAACGCTCTTCCACACTGGTTTCTTTGTCCAGCTTGTAATCTGTGTAGTATTCGCAGAAGTCCTTGAAAGTGCTTACTGCAATGTCGGAATCCAGTGCGGATGCCGTACCGTCTTCGTTATAATAGGTACCGCCGTTCTGATAGAGCATGGATGCGAAAATCTGCTCGTTTGCCAGCATACCGAATTCCATCTGGTTCTTGGCAAGTACAGTCATGGCTACTTTTACTTCGTCCCATGTGGTAGGTACTTCCAGTCCGATTTCCTTTAAGATATCCTTGCGGTAGAACATAACCGGGTAGGTAATGGTTTCCGGCAGTGCGTAAATGGCGCCGTCATAAGTGAACTGTTCGTATGCCGCTTCGGGGAATCTTGCCATTACTTCGTCCACATCATCAAACCGGGACAAATCCAGTACCGCATTACGGATACCGTAGTTGACCGGTGTATCGTTACCGGTGGCAAGTACGGCACCTGCCACGCCGTTGGTGTTTGCTACCTGGATTGCCACATCGGGGCCTTCACCGACCAGTGTTGCTTTTAACAAGGTAGTCATATCAACGAGCTGTACATTTACGCCGATGCCCGTTTCATTGGTAAAGCTTTCATCGACTAAGGATTTAATAACGTTTGCCTGGTCACGTCCGGAACCAATCCAGAGTGTGATGGATTCCTTGTCCTTGTCATCCGTTACACTGCCGATGTTGTTGTAGTCGATAACGAAGGAGTAATACAATCTCTGTGCTTCGTAACCTGCGGAAGCAAAAAATCCTTTGTGGTCATATTTTACTTTCACATCCGGGGATGTGATGTTAATGCGGTCAATCTGCAGAGGCTGGCTGATAACCTGTGTAATCCAGGTACCCAGCGCCCTGACGTTTACTTTATAGGAAGAAATGGTTCTTACAAAGTATTCTTCATCTTCAATCAGGTCATCGAGCTGGTCGAGCATGGTCAGAAGAACAGTCTTCTTATCGGTGTTCTTTCCGGCTACCTGTTCCAGACGGATCAATGCCTGATTTAAGGTTTCTCTTGCCTCTATCAGCTGTCCGTGCAGCTCTGGCAGAGTTGCAGCAAGCTGGTAGTCACGGTAGGTATCCGGCTGTACACCGGTTACCTTGATAACCTGTCTGTAGATGTTGTTGAGCTGCTGTACGGAGTTTTCCACAAGACCTACGATTTCGGAGAACTCACCTAAGACAACTTCCATGCGGAGTGTGTGGTGGCCCTTGGTCATGTAAAACTTGTAAGGTGTTCCGTTTTCATCGGAAATCACATCTTCTCTCCAGCTCTGTCCGTAATTGAATGCGTAATCGTTTAATTCTTCAAAAGGTACTTCTCCGTCAATGGTAATTCGTCTGGATACGTGAATACCTCTTGAGAAGTTCTGCTTATCGTAAAGGGTGATATCGTAGTAGCCGTCTTCCGGTACATCGAAGTCCCATTCAATCCACTGTCCTACCAGTCTCCAGGAGTTGCCTCCGATGGAGTTGTTTAAGAGTGCTTTTGCACTGGAAGGAGATACGGAAGGGGAGGACTGGTCCTGCTGGGGATAAAGCATCTGGGAAGAGGTTTTGGAAGCATATTCGCCTTCCAGAACGATATGTACACCGCTTGTGTCCTTCGCCCCCTGGGCATCCCACTCTGCTTTTACCTCTTCATAGGTTTTGGCATCGCCCGCATTGTTCAGTACTAATTTGTTGATCAGCATCGGTTCTTTTAAGGAAACCATGGAAATGGTATGGGTTCCTTCTTCAAAGTATACGGAAAGGGGCTCCGTGATGTAACCGTTGCTGTCGTATAAGTACCTGGACTGCCATTCCGGAATTTCCTCGGTCTTGGGTTTTACATCGTTGCCCTGGTTGTCTCTTGCCCATTCCAGTACGGTAACGCCATCCTCATTCACATAGGAAGATTCTCCGTAGTTTGCCCAGACTCTTGTGAAGGATAAAAGGGACAGTTCCGCAAAAGGAAGCTCTCCGTCAACAAAGAAGCTTCTCTCGATATCGGAGTTCTTACCTTCTACCGGATAGTATACAACGGATACATTGTACAATCCGCTTTCCGGTACGGTGACCTCAAACTCAATTAAGGAGTCTTCACTGGTCAGCACGCTGTCTCCAGCCATGCCTTCGTAATCCGTATAGATCTCTGGTGTTGCGGGAGCATCGCTTTCTTCATATCTGACGAATCCTCCTGCCGGAACCTCTATGCTCGTTGCCGGTTTCTTATCGCCCTCGTGTTCCTTTTTATATTCTTTATAAGAAGGAATGGAAGGATCGATATTGTAGGTACTGATGATGTCATCAAAATCATCCATTAACTTGTCTGTCTTGGCATATCCCTCCAGCCCCGTACCGGGAAGTAAGGTCATTGCCATGGCAACGGTTAATGCAAGCGCTATGACTTTTTTGCCGGTTTCCCTTCGCTTCATAGTGATACCTCTCTCTTTCCTTTTTTATAATCCTTTTCTAATTTTGTACGTTTTCAAATCCGGTAAATCTTCCAAGGTAATGACATCCTCATCTTCATATACCTTCTTTAACATGGATTCTTCCGTGTACTGCTCGCTTAACTGGAACAACGAAGTGTCCCTCGCCACAAACTCACCCGACCAGGTGCACCACATTCCCCACATGGCTCCGTCCCTTCTTGCAAGGTCGGGATCAAACAGGCATCCGTTTTCCGTGAGGTAAACCATTTTGTTTTCGGTGCTGTAATTGGTGGCTGCATTCAGATAGGAAGCAATCTGCGACTGGTAAACTCTTTCGCCGGGATAAATATCCTCGCCGATGATGTCCACATATTCGTCTCCCGGATACCATTCGGCATCCTGTCCGTTCCACACCCAGATAAGATTGTCAAGTCCGTACTCGTTGGTTAGTCTGTCATACAAAAGCCGGTATAGCTCTTTGTATGCTTCCGGTCCGCTGGCTCCCCACCAGAACCATCCGCCGCTTGCTTCGTGCAGAGGACGGAACAATACCGGCACCTTTGCTTCCTTTAATATAAGGAGCTGCTCGGCAATGGCGTCGATATCCGCCATCAGAAGGTCGTATCCTTCCTGGTCCTCACCGTCCATAATCTTTTTAAGATTGATGTTGGTGGAGTCCGTGTAGAAAGCGCTGTACCATTGACCGGTTATGTATTTGGTCGGTGCATTCCAGTGCCAGCAGAAAGTAACGATACCGCCGTTTTCCCAGAAGCTTTTGGCAAGCTCTGTGGAAGTACCGACGGATCCTTTCTCCACCCGTGAGGGTGTATACTCCATAAAGTCGAGTCCTAAGACCGCCGGTGTCTTTCCTGTCGCATTTTTTATTACCTGGAATTCTTTGCCGTTCTGTCCGGTATCACAGAATTGTCCGGATATGAACTTCTCTCCGTAATTATCCAATAAGAAGCTGTACAGCCTCTTTGTTTCCTCAGATGCTTTTTTGTTGCAAAGCGCCGCATCCACTTTATAAAGGGAGGAGGAAATCGGCTGGGAGGTCGTAACCTTCAGACAGTCAAGGCTGATCCATCCCCAGTACTTGACCACGCTCACCTTGTGAGTACCTGCTTCCAGATAAACCCGTTCCAGTACGCAGTCGGAAAAATCACCGTTCTCTGTATGAATCGTTCCAGTCGATTCCCCGTCAATCTTCACATAATTATCTTTCTCTCCGCCAAGCGAAGCGCAGACAAAATTCAAATCGTAAAATCCGTCCTCCAGTATATCCACAGCAAATGTGCAGGAGTCGTCATCGTTTTCAAAGCCCTCCACATATCCGTTTCCGGAATATCCCTCTTTTGCAAGGGAAACAGCAGCCTTCACATTCCCTGTGCCCGCTGCTTCTTCTGCTTCATATATGCCTATGACTTCCGGTACATAGGGTACGGACTCCTGTGTGCTGTCAGTGCCGGGCTGTCCACAGCCTGCCGCTGTCAGTCCCATCACCGCACTCAGTCCGATGCTGATTGCTCTGCCGCCTCTTTTCATGGTATCTCCCATCTATGCTGCAATAATCGTTGATTAAGTTTTTAAGTTCTTTTAAGTAATTTTAACTTATATAGCAATCTTACTATAAATAACCCAAAACCGCAATAGCATTTATGCATTTTGTCGATTTGGACAATATTTATTTGTTCTTTTTGTGCAGTTTTTAATTGTTTACTTTTTGTGGGTTTTGCAGCTATTGTATATTTTTTTCCCTGTTATTTTTATTTTATTATTTCTTTACGCTTAATTTACGTGGAATTTATCTTTTTCTTATCAGTTTTTAGCTTCACATCTCTGTGTTTTAGTTTATTTTAATCTTTTTTAGCTTTTTTTAGTTTGGTTCTTCCCTTTCCGGAATAATTATGGTAAACTCATGGAAAATATTGCAAAAAGAAAGGATTTTTCTTATGGAAAACCATACCGCTATGCTTACGGATTTAAGTGCCACAGTCCGTACAAAGCATCTGTACGACTTTCTACTCTCCTTAAAAGGAAAGGGCATACTCTCCGGCCAGCAGGAATGTCCCTGTGACAAAACACACGGGGATGAGCTTGCCCACATAAAGGAATGCAGTGGCCATCTGCCCGCTATCCTGGGGCTGGACTATATTGAACATGATTATGAAGGCGTAAATAAACGCGCCAGGGAATGGTTTAACCGGGGCGGTATCGTTTCCATCTGCTGGCACTGGGGCATCCCTCCTTACGGTGTTGGATACCCTTCCAGTCAGGAATCCGTGGACATGGTAGAACTTTTAACCCCCGGAACCCCTTTGTATGAGGGACTTCTGTCCAATTTAGATGTGGTTGCCAACGCTTTGAAGGAATTGCAGGATGCGGATATCCCCGTTTTATTCCGCCCGCTTCATGAATTTGACGGCGCCTGGTTCTGGTGGGGGAAGGGAGGTCCGGAGGCTTTTGGCAAGCTCTGGCGTCTGATGTATGACCGCTATGTCAATTTCCACGGTCTTCATAATTTAATCTGGGTACTGGGATATTCCCACGAACTGCATGAGGGCTGGTATCCCGGTGACGATGTGGTGGATGTTATCGGCGGCGATGCCTATTCCGAGGGCATTCACGAGGAGCTCTATCATTTTCTGGAGCATCAGACCACAAAGTATATGCCCATCTGCCACCATGAAAACGGCCCCATTCCCGACCCTGCGGAAATGATTGCAAAAAGGATAGACTGGTGCTGGTTTTTAACCTGGCACACCATCCATATTCACGAGCAGAATACGCCCGAATATATTCACTACATTTACAATCACCCCTATGTAATAACACTGGAAAGTCTGCCGTCTTATTATAAGGCATGACATTTCCATATGCAGCATACTGTTGCTGTTCTCTGTAAAACAAAAGGACTGCCGCTCTGCCGTCTTCTTTTCAGAAAGAAAGGCATCTGCGTGCAGTCCTTTTTTATTTTCGTTTAACGGATATCGTATACACTTCTTACCTTAAAGCTTGCAGCATTTCCTTCCACAATCTCCACGGTTCTGCTGTCTGCGTTCAAATCAAAATAGTTGTCCGAGAATCGCACATCCCCGTCCAGCGCCACAATTTCCACGCTCTTGGCGTAAGCCTTGGAAGAAACCGTAATCTTTTTCCCTTCTATGGTAAAGGAAAGTTCCGGGTTTTCAAACTTAAAATGCTTGGGCGGTGTAAACAGTGTGGTGCCCTCCGAAACTACGGCATTTTCCTCATTCCGCAGGCGGTAGCTTACATAAACACCTCTTTCGTCCTTATCGGAGAAATCGATTTTCTCTAAGAAAACACCGTCAAAGGAAGGCGCTGTCACGGAAAGAATGCCACATTCCACAACCGCCGCATCCGGGGTCCGGAGCTCCCATTCAATGCTTCCCGTAAATTCTTTCCAGGTTTCGTTTGCCACATGGAAACGGACGCTTTTTTCGATGGGCTTTTTCCGTTCCGCGATACAGAAGGGTCTCTCGCTCAGCTCGCCCGTTTCCTCACAGGAAAGCAGGATGGGTGCAAACATTTTCTTCTCCGCATAGTGCAGGGCTTTCCATCGCCCGTAATAGTCAATGCTTGCCCAGGATGCCACCGGCCAGATGTCGTTAAGCTGCCATACCACCGCGCCCATGCATCTTCCGCGGTATCTTCGGAAATGTTCCACGCCGTACCGGATAGCTTCCGCCTGCAGAAGCTGGGAAGCATACAGTAGTGTTTCAAAATTGCCCGGATACAGGTAGGTCTGTGCCATGTAATTCATGATTTTACCGTTGGCCGCCTTATTTCTCTGATGCATTTCCATGACTCTGGAGAATATATTCCTATCCTCCGGCAGTGTAAAGCTCTCCACTGTTTTCAGGCAGGGGAAGGACTGGAAGCCGAACTCGGACAGATAACGGAAGCGGTACTTCCGATAGTCCGTAAACGGCTTTTCACCGTGCCATACATCCCAGTAATGGGCATCCCCTCTGTTTTCGTCCCAGGGATTGTCGTAGTTTCCGCCTGAGGACGGGGAGGACGGCCAGTAAAAGCCCTGCGGGTCTTCTGCTTTTACGACCTGCGGTATGATATATTCAAAAATTTTAATGTAATCGCATTTCTGTTTTTCGGAAGGCTTCCAGCATTTATCCAACGTCTGGGTTTCCATTTCGTTGTTGCCGCACCAGAGCCCGATGCTGGGATGATGACGCAGTCTGCGCACATTCTGCCGTACTTCTTCCCGGATATTTTTATCAAATGCCTCGTCAAGTTCATAGGAAGCGCACGCAAACATGAAATCCTGCCAGATAAGCAGTCCCAGTTCATCACAGATATCATAAAAATAATCGTCCGGATAATAACCGCCGCCCCAGATTCTTACGGTATTGTAATTGGCTTCCTTGCAATCCGTAAGGAGCTTCCTTGTACGCTCTTTGTTGACTCTGCCTAACAGATTGTCCTCCGGTATGTAATCCGCACCCATGGCAAAAATCTTAAGACCGTTGACTTCATGGGCAAAGCAGTTGCCCCACTCGTCCTTCTCGGTATTGACCGTCATGGTGCGGAGACCGATTTTCTTTTCCCAGGTATCCACTTCCCTGCCATCCGCCGTAAGCATGGCTTTTACCGTATAAAGCGGCTGCTCACCGTAACCGTTCGGCCACCAGAGCTTCGGATTTCCGATAAAGATGCTGCCGTCCGGCTGCTGTCTGTAAACTTCACCGTCGGGAGAAAGAACCTCTATGGCCACCTGCGTTTCCTTTGCCGCAAGATTGACTAAATCGGTACGGAAAGACAGGCTGACCGCACCGTCCCTGTGTTTTTGCACCACATACACACTGTCAATTTTGGCTTTTTCTATTTTCTCCAGATAAACCGGGCGGAAAATACCGGCATCCGGCAGTCTGGGGCCCCAGTCCCACCCAAACATACAGTGGGCTTTTCGAAGATGGGGAAATCCCTCCATACATTCCAGACTGCCCCCGGTATAGATTTTTTCATTTTCTTCTTTAATATAGCGGGTAGGGGAATGCAGTACCACCTGCAGCACATTTTCCCCGATTATTAACCGCTCCAGCACATCAAACGAATAAGTACGGTGCATGTTATCAGTACTGCCGATTTTTTCTTCGTTCAGATAAATATCGCTCAGGGTGTCAATGCCTTCAAACACCAGATACAGACCGTCCGCCGCCTTCATCTCTTCCGTTACGAAAAATTCCTTCCGGTATTCAAAGTCGTTTTCCATGAGCTTTGTTGCCGTCAGTTCATTTTCCCCAAAATACGGATCCGGCATAAGCCCTTTGTCAAGCAGCGTGCCGTACACGGTGCCGGGCACCTTCGCTTCTATCTCTTCTTCCGGGATGTGATACACATTTTCTCCCAGCACCTTTAAGGTAAATCCATCCTGTAAGCTGATTTTTTCCATTATTTTTTCCTTTTGTCCGGTATTTGCCTGCATACTCCGTACAAGCCTGCTTTCCCATTTTTAATATTTCTTTTTTACTATTCTTTTTGCTTCACCGCCCGGCTTCTGCCGTCAATCTGCTAAAATATCTTTCAGCACTTCGTCTTCCCTTACAATCTGCTTTGCCATTTCACGGTATTTTTCCTCGTGCAGATAGGTGTGGCGGTAAGGCTTGATGGACGGCGCCATATCAATCGCTTTATAGAAGTCCTCACGTCTCATTTTCAGTGTCCTGGTGTATTCCCAGAAACCTGTTTCCGTAAGTACGGTGTTCACTCTCACGTAGCGGTGATTGTGCACCTTGCTCATAATATACGTGGCAATACCCACCTGGATGCCGTGAAGCTGAGGTACTTCCAGAATTTTATCCAGTGCATGGGAAATCAGATGCTCGCTGCCGCTTGTAGGAGCGCTGCCTCCCGCAATTTCATTGGCAATGCCGCTCATGGCAAGGGAGTCCAGAAGCTCACGCAAAAACAAATCATCCTTAATACTTTCGTAAGGCGTTCTTACGAAGCTGTTAACCGCTTTTTTCGCAATCATAATGGCTACGTCATTGGGCACGCAGACGCCCTGCTGTCCTTCATAAATCCAGTCGTAAACCGCCGTGATTTTGGAAACCATGTCGCCGATGCCGGAGTAAATGAATTTTTCCGGTGCAGTCTTAATGACTTCCGTATCCACCACAATGCCGTATGCCATACGTGCCGGCACGGAGGTTCTTTTTCCGTCTACCAAAAGGGACGCGGAAGCACTGGAAAAACCATCGCTGGAACTGGAAGTCGGCACGCTGATAAAGGGCAGATTTCTTAAAAATGCCGCATATTTTCCGGCATCAATAACCTTTCCGCCGCCGATAGAAATAATCGCCTGCACATGGCTGGGCAGATTAAACGCCAGTGTAATAATGTCCTCGATATTGACAGAGTCCAGTTCCCTGTATTCCCGGACCGAAATGCCGGCTTCCTTCAAGGACTCCATGACACGCATACCAAACATGTCAATCAGACCGTTTCCGAAATAAATAACCACCTGTTCAAAATCCGCATCCTTCAGATACTCTCCGATGTGGTCCAGTGTACCCTTTCCGATTTTCAATACGGAAGGGATGGCAATGCTCTTTCCCTGACTCATAAAACCTTCTTCCTTTCCTGCTATGCTTTTATGCAAAAGTCCGTTATCTTTTCTTTTGCTTCCTTTTTTCATCTCAATTATAGAGCATTTTCAGACTTTTTCCTGTTTTGCTTCTTTATCCCGGCTTTGCCATAAAGCATTTTTAATTTTTTTCTTGTTTTGCTTCCTTTATTTAGCTTTTTCAAGAAGCACTTTCCTGATTAATCTAAAAATGCTTCTTTTTCCGCCTTATACTTTGCACAAATCCTTCACCACTTCACCGGCAATAATCAGTCCCGCCACGGAAGGTACAAACGCCACGCTGCCCGGAATGTCCCTGCGTTCCGTGCATTTGTGCTGGGCGCCCGGCGGGCAGATACAGTTGGTACGGCAGCTGATTGCCATATCCTCCACCGGTCTTGTGGGCATTTCTTCCGAATATACCACTTTAAGCTTCTTCACACCGCGTTTTTTTAATTCCCGGCGCATTACCTTTGCCAGCGGGCAGACCTTGGTTTTGTAAATATCAGCTACCTTAAACTGGCTGCCGTCCAATTTGTTGCCGGCGCCCATGCTGCTGATAATGGGCACATGGCATTCCTGCGCTTTCATGACAAGTGCTATTTTAGCCGTAACCGTATCCACGGCATCCACTACATAATCATACTCCGAAAAGGGAAATTCATCCGCATTTTCCGGTAAAAAGAAGCAGTTGTGTATCTCCACCTTTGCATCGGGATTGATATCCAGAATCCGTTCTTTCATCACTTCTGTCTTATACCTTCCGACCGTCTTGCGGGTGGCAATAATCTGGCGATTTAAATTGGTAAGGCACACCTTGTCATCGTCAATCAGATCAAAAGCGCCTACGCCGCTTCTTACCAGTGCTTCGCAGACATAGCCACCCACGCCACCGATACCGAATACCGCGACTTTGGAATTCTTCAGCTTTTCCATGGCTTCTTTTCCCAAAAGTAACTCCGTTCTTGCAAATTGTGTCAACATATCTTTTACTCCTCAACGCTATTCCATAGGAAGTTTTTCTATAAGCATATTTTCCGTCAGATATGGAAGCATTTCTGCAGCGATTTGTACTCACCCAGCACCAGCAGGGTGATGCTCCCTGTCAAAAGCAGATCCGGATTTACGGCAATGTTCATTTTCCCGTTCTCCCGGATACCCATAATATTGATACCGTATTTTTTACGTACATCGATTTCGCCGATACTCTTTCCTATCCAGCTTTCCGGTACTTCCACCTCGAAAATCGCGTGCTTTTCGTCCACACTGATGTAGTCCAGTATATGATCGGAGGTATAACGGATGGATGCCCATCTGGCAATCTGTTTTTCCGGATAAACCACCTCGTCCGCTCCGTTTCTAAGCAGGAACTTGGCCTGCACATCCTGTTCCGCCCGGGAAACCACCTTTTTAGCTCCCAATTCTTTCAAAAGAGAAGTTGTTTCCAGAGAGCTCTGGAAATCCCCGCCGATGGTCACAATGCAGACATCAAAATTTCCGACGCCCAGTGACTTTAAAAAATCCTGATTGGTGCTGTCACCAATCTGTGCATCCGTCACATAAGGCAGCGCTTCGTTAATCCGTTCTTCCCGGCTGTCCACAGCCATAATCTGATGTCCCAACTGACTGGTCTGCATGGCAATATGCTTGCCAAATCTTCCTAATCCGATTAAAAGAATATTTTTCATGATTTCTAACCCTTTCTTTATCCTACCATAACTTTTTCCTGCGGAAGCCTGGAAAAGTTTTTGTTTCCGCCCGACACAGCCGCATAAATCAGTGTCAGGCATCCCACTCTGCCCATAAACATTAACATAATCAAAATAATCTGGGAAAAAATCCCAAGTCCCGGTGTGATACCAAGCGTCACACCCACCGTTGCTACCGCGGAAGCCGTTTCAAACAGGCAATCGCCCAATGGAAGTCCCTCCGCCATACTGATGGCTATGGCACCGCCCGCAAACAACGTAAGATACAGGCTCAGAACAGCCGCTGCCGTCTTAACGGCTCCGTCTTCTATTCTTCTGCCAAAAAACTGCATATCCTCTTTCTGCCTGAAAACCGAGCGCATATTGGTGACAAGAACCGCAAGGGTCGTAATTTTCATGCCGCCGGCGGTAGAACCGGGAGCCCCACCGATTAACATAAGCACAATCATCACTGCCTTGGAGGCCCCCTGCATGCCGGCTAAGTCCGCCGTATTAAAGCCAGCAGTTCTCGGCGTTACCGTCTGGAAAAGAGAACACAGAAGCCTCTCCTTAAGCGGCATATCGGTGAATTCGAAGGCAAAGAAAAATGCCGCAGGCAGCACCAGTAAAAATATTGATGCCGTCAGTATAATTTTACTCTGCAGACGGTATTTTTTGAAGTGGATTTTTTTCGTGTAGATATCCTCCCAGGTTAAAAATCCAAGACCGCCCAGTAAAATGAGCAGCATAATAATCACATTCACCGGCACATTGCCGGCATATCCCGTCAGGGATACAAACCGGTTATCCGCTGTGCCCAGCAAATCAAAACCGCCGTTGCAAAAAGCCGATACAGAGTGGAAGAAAGCATACCATATGCCCTTTACCCCGAAATCCTTTACAAATACCGGCATAAGACAAAGGGCTCCCACAAGCTCTATCAGAAACGTCCCTTTCAAAATAAATCCGGTCAGTCTGACAATTCCGCCCACCTGCGGTGCAGATATAGCTTCCTGCATGGTACTTCGCTGCATCAGTGAAATCTTTTTGCCCGAAAGCATGGTAAACGCAGCTGCCACCGTAACAACGCCGAGTCCGCCAATCTGTATCAGAAAAAGAAGGATTGCCTGCCCGAACACCGACCAGTAGCTGCCCGTGTCCTGCACCACAAGTCCCGTCACACAGGTTGCTGATGTGGCGGTAAATAAGGTCTCATGAAAAGGCGTCACCACTCTTTCCTTTGTGGCTATAGGCAGCATTAAAAGCAGCGCCCCCAGTAAAATAACGCCTGCAAAGCCCAATATGATAATCTGGAAAGAAGAAAGTCTCTTTTTCCGTTTTATGATTTCTTCGTTCATAATGTCCGCATCCATTCGCATGCTGTCCGCATGCCGCTTTCCTTTTGATAACACACAAATTATATCCCGTAATGTACAAAACATATCCTGTTCAAAAAAAGAGGAAAGGCATCGCCTTTCCTTTTTCTTTATAACCGGAGGTCTATGCTTCCGCCAACCGCGGGATTGACACTTCGCTCCATAGCCGCTGCATCCATCATCTGCACCAGGCCGTCTCCCAGTGTCCGTTCCGTATCAAGAGTTTTATCCAGCATGGCTACACTCACCTTCGACTGCACATTCATCATTGCCATATCCATAGAAAGTCCTGCAATATCCATATCCATCCGTCCTCTCTTTTTCTGTCAGCTTTACGCATTCCTTTTCTTAAGTTCTTTTTCTTATTATAAAACAGAATGCCTATAAGGGCAATAAGTTTTTACCGTTTTAAAAGGTTCACTTTTGTTTCTTTATTACATCGCAAAATTTCACAGAATTCACTACCTGTTTGTGAAAATGAGCATATTGAATATAAGCAACGATCTGTTCACAAACCTTGGACTTATTGTATCGGATCAGTGCAGTCATACCATAAAAGCAGCCGTTTTCGCCGATGAAGATAACACAAGCTTTATCGACCATAGGGAATTCGGTGGTTCGGTGTTCAGCCCGATGGCGAATGTTTTTGAGTATATAATACTGAATTACATTGAATCATACGGCACAGGTATAAGACAAAAAGGAGCACCGTTCCCACGGTGCTCCGAAATTTTCCTACTATAAAGAAATGGAAATATCAGATTTTAGTATAGCTGCATCCAATCCGTTCCATCAAACGCAATTCTATACAAGTGAGACGTTGCATTACTGTCTCCTAAATAATAAATATAATTATGTCACTAACCGAAAGTACCGTATATATATTTTTGTTTTCATCCATTTTCATTATTTCATCAGAAGAATAATAATATACCCACTTTCCTTGTGATACAACGTAACTTGACAGCATTGATAAATTTTGTTCACCCTCATCATAGTCGGGGTGAAATCCTGTTTCAGGTTAAATGTCAATAATCTAAAACAGGTTAGATATACTAATGATGAGGTGATGCCTATGTATCCACGTATTAGAGATTTACGTGAAGGCCATGATTTAACACAGACAAAATTAGCCCTTCTGTATAATACCAGCATAGACTATATACTGGGTGACTATATACTGGGTCTGACCAATGAAAAAAGCCCTACCGTTCTAATAACTAAACACATTTCCCAAGAACAACGGATTGCACAAGATATACCGGGCATGGGGGATACCGCCGGCTGCCAGTGCAAGCGGTATCAGGAATATCACAATCATACAGCTAATCACGGAAATACTGCTCTGCAGGCGGATAAACAATACACGAACCGTACCGGTGACAAGCAGTCCGCCGATAAGCCGTATGAACATGATAAGGCAAATGTATTGTAATACCGTTATATTCTTCGGAATCCGTGACAAATGCTCCATGCAGGCGGCCGAAGCAAACAACCCGCGGGTACCATAGGCACCGAGTACATTGCAAAGCCGCACCATATATACGATAACAAATGCCATCCATGTGCACAAAATCCCCAACACCCTTTTTTTGTTCTGAAGCTCTCTTCTGCCAAGATACGTGGTTTGCAAAAGTCTCTTTTCCGAATTTGCATAGTCAACACCGTAAATGCCGCATGTCAGGGCAATCAGCAATATAAGGTATACAAAAGCCTGTGAAACATCCCGGTTACGGGAGTTTTGGCCGTCCGTCAGAATAGCGTATCCTTCATCATAAAATAGCCATCCTCCGGTTCGGGATTGCAGAAATTCAGAGGATTGCAGATAGTCCACATGTTCCGTAACCAAGTCAAACGCAGCCTGTCTGTTTAACCCCTCTTTGTATTTTATACGAATGTAATTCTCACTTTTACCCTGCTCCCTGTCAGCGGATATATCGGCATACATCTGCTCATATTTTTCCTTTTCTTCTGTTATTCTGTTACCGTTTTTCGCGTCCAGAGGACCGTAAAATTTATCCATGTACTCTTTATAATAAATTTCATCAACGGATGCAAAACGGATTTTTTCTGCCGGATTCCACCAAATTGTAAGCAGGCAGGAACACAGCAGAACAAGAAAGCCCCTGCCGGGAACAAGCAGCTTATAGACTTCATGTAAAAAAAGAGAAGTATGACACCCAAAATGTTTCCGCATTTCGCCCATCGGCAGGGACACTTTTCTCTTTTCGTGCGGCATCTCCAGATAATTTGTAACAGAATAAAAAAGCATCGTTATGAGTACCAGCCAGAATATTCCGTATAAAAAGCAGGTGTTAACCGGATAACCCCATACACGCAGATTCACATAATCGGAAAACATGCCGCCGGTTCTGACACCGTATTGAATATTTATGTATTTTAAAAATGCCAGAAAATGTGTTCCGGAAATTTTGGTATAGCAGAGTATTTCCGCAAAAACCGCCGCTGCCGAAGCGGAAAATACAAAAACTATGTTGCTGCATACCGCACATATCCACATAAACAGAAGCCCCAGCAGAATGCAACTTACCGTTTTTATCCCAAAATAGCAAACCAGAAAGCTGCCTATTGTTAAGGCAAAGGAACTGTACCGGTATGCCGGCACACTTTGTAACGGACTGCCATAATCTATGGGCGCATAGAAACACTTGCTTATTACCGCATTTATTCCGTACAAAGAAACTATTCCCAATAAGGCAAAAACAGACATAGCAAAAACTTTGGAGCGCATCAGTTTCCTTCTGCCGTTTTGTGTCGTCCTTAAGAGTTCAAATTGATTTCCGTCTTTTTCCCGGAAAACAAGATTAACTGCCGTAACAAAGAGCATCACCATCAGCAAATAATCGGTAATCTCATTGTCGGTTATATTAAGGACACCCATGGTATCTTCCACTTCCGGCTTCGTTCCGCTAAGTTTACTGTACACTTTTCTTGTTATTTCCGCATTTCTTACCGCATATCCGTCATCGTGGGAAATTCTGTTCAAAATGGCAGCCTCTTCTGCTTTTTCCTCAATGGAATTCAGATATTCCGCATAGTTAAGAGATGCCAGCACTTCTTTATAAACCCTGTCATACAGATTCCTTTTGCCAAATGTATCCGCCCCTGCTGCCCGTTCTTCCAGCCGGCTCAGAAGATTTTCCCTGCCGCAGGAGTCAAGTTCCCGGTATGCCCCGCTGTAATCCTTAGGAGAATATCCATCCTCGCCCGGCGTATGCATGGTATATATCTGCAGCAGCATATTGGCTGCAATCAGAAGCAGAAAAAACACCGCCACTCTTTTGGTCAGCAATTTACAGATTTCATTTTTTAACAATTCCATTTTTAATCTCCGTTAAGGTACAGATATAAATCTTCCAAATTCGGACGCACCGCTTCTTTTTTCCATCTGCCGTCATAGGACTCTGCAATAATCCGGGCAACCACTCCCTCCCCATCCCTTGCAATATTGCTGACTTTGTATTTGGCATTTACTTCTTCCAGCTCTTCATCCGGCAAAAAAATGTTCCATACTTTTCCGTCCAGTTCCCCAAGCAGCATCGCCGGAGAACCGCTCCGCAGGATACTTCCCCTGTTCAGCATGATAATTTCCTTTGCAATAAATTCAATATCCGCAACCACATGTGTCGCTATAATCACAATTTTGTCACGGGCAACCTCTGATATCAGATTACGAATGCGTATTCTCTCTTTCGGGTCAAGTCCCGCCGTGGGTTCGTCCAAAATCAGGATACCCGGATTTCCGATAAGTGCCTGTGCAATTAAAGCCCTCTGTTTCATTCCGCCGGAAAAAGTTCCTAACTTCTTTCCAAGTACCTCTTCCAGTTTTACCATCTGCACATAACCGTCTATTTCTTTTTCCGCCTCATCTTTTTTCAAACCCTTAAGGGCAGCCATAAAATACAGGAAACGCCTGAGGGTGAGCTCCGGGTAAATATTCTGTTGCTGCGGCATATATCCCAGAAGTTTCCGGTATTCCTTCCCCATTTTTTCAATACTGCAGCCATCAAGCAATACCCGTCCCCTTGTAGGCTTCAGATTGTCTGTAATGAGATTCATCATGGTTGATTTTCCGGCGCCGTTCGGTCCCAAAAGACCGTATATTCCAGAGGTAAAAGAAAACGTTATATTGTCCAGCGCCGTGGTATCCTTATAAATCTTTGTAAGCTCCTCTAATTTCAATATCATTGCCGGTATTCCTCCCACTGGCTTTGAACTCTTGAAAGATATTCCTCCATGCCATCGGACGCAAGTTTATTTCCAGTGCTGCGGACAGCCTCTTCCACCGTCTTATCCGTGAGACTATCCATAAATTCATCCATATCCTTTCCTATATTATCAGTCCCATCGGTATCCGGTTCAAACCCGATAAACGGCGACATCTTAATGCCGTCATAAAAGGAAAAGAATTCCTCTTTCCGATTGGTTACATAGTTTTCTCCTTCTACAGGACAAACGTTTACAAACAGGTTGAAGCAGAGTTTACTGAGATACGTATTCTCCAGAGCACTTCCGTCCATATGACAGGCAACCCCATCCGTCACCTTATAGTCCACGTCCTCCTGTCCATATAAAAGAAGATTGCCATACTTTCCGTCCTCATAAAAAAGCTTCAGAAATTCCACCACATCTTCCAGGTTCTCACAATTCCGGGAGATACCTACTGAGCCGTTTATCCTTGACGAAAGATACGGCTTAATCTTTTTAACCGCTACATTCTCCTTCTGAAATGCCTCATCCACCGCACCGTATGACAATGCCACCATATAGTTTCCTTCCTCCACCGTTTGCAGTACTTCCGTATTGTTTGTACCGGAATTGGAAAGGTAGGACACCGAGTCCGTCATAAACCCATCTTTTTTCATTTGCTCCAGCACCTTCAGATAACCGGTAAACTTCTCAGACTCCAAAGGATTTTCCACCGTAAGCGATTCATAATCAAAAAGTAGTCCGTTCCTGATTTCACATCCTATCATATCCTCAAAGGAATACCCACTGATAAGATATTGGAAACGGGGACTGTCTTCTTTGTCCCATTCCGTATTCTTAATGATTTCATAAATTCCCTCTATGCTTCCGTCCCACGCCTCTATCTCATCATCCGCAACATAATCCCTGTTGAATGCAGCATACACTCCCTCATCGTTTGCCAGCACCGAAGGAATGGAATAAATATGCCTGTCGCATTTCACCGACTCCCAGAGAGCCTGCGGAAATGCCTGATAAAGCGCCGCTCCGTTTTCCTGTGACAGGATTTCATCAAGGTTGAGAAGAAGACCGGAATGGATAAGCGTGTAGACCGAATTACGGTTCCCTTCATTGTCCAGGCCTAAAAAAGCAATATCGGTATCTCCGTTTTTTAATGCTTCTTTCAGCCGCTCCGTATACGTTTCATATTCCAGATAATTTATCTGCATTCTGTAGGAATACCCATCCTCCTTAAGTGCCTCATTCAGATGGCGCAGATTATTCTCCTCTATTCTGCAGATATCCGGGACAGTAAAGGTTATGATTTCAGCAGCCTCTTCCTCTGTGTCTGCATCCTCTCCGGCAGTATCCACTTCTTCTTCGTTATAGTACCTGAGCTTTCTGGGCTGAAATACACCCTCATCATAATCGTCCCTGCTTAATACCCCCAGGCAGAAGCGGCCTTTTTCATCGGTATAGTTGATGTATACCGAACTGCCGCATATGTTGACAATTCCAAAGGCAGATGCGGACGGCATCCTCATCAGTTCGTTTATCTTCTCCTCTTTCTTACAATAATAGATGACTTCTTCCCTGTCGCTGTCTAAAAGGGCATAGTACAAAGTATCCCCCTGTTTTGCAAATCTGCCCGATGCAGTTTTTGTGTTCCGGTCTATGGGCAATTCTTTGGTTTCACCGCTTTTTAAGTCAAACACAAAATAATCTTCTTGGCATTCCCCATAAGCGCTGCCCTCCGCTAACTGCAGGTTGCTCAGATGGTCAAATGTCTTTATCCGTATTGTACTCTTCCCTTTGATATCATATTTATATATTTCATACAGCATATGATTGTAGCTAAAGGAATTCGAATTGTTCTCTGCGCCATCCTCTACCATAAGCTCCGTGATATCATCCCCAAAACGAATGACGGAATAATAAACCGCTCCATCCTCGTAATACAACCCTGTAATATTTGCCTGCTCGCCTGTTACCTTATCCCCCATATACACCGTATAATCGGAAAGATCAATAACAAAGATACCTGCCTCCGGCTTATCGTCGTTAACAATCTGCCCATCCTCATTTATCTCGCTTCTGTTACTAAAAGCTCCTATAGCATACCGGTCCCGGTACAACACATACCGGATACTCTGTACACCGTTTAGAGTGGCAACCTTTTTGCGGTTTTCACCGTCTGTGTCCATTTCATAGAGAAACTTCGTCAGAATATCTTCTTCCGACATATCTCCGATAAAATAGAGATGACCGCCAAAAGGCACCGGTACGCTTCCTGCTCCCCAAAAAGCTGCCGGGCAGGAGGGTGTCTCGTTTTTACGGGAATAGCCTTCATGTACGCAGTTCGGTCTGTCACAATAAACCATATCCTTGCCGGAACCTGTGTCAATAAGATGCAATATCCCCGCATCATCCAGATAAAGTACGGTATTCTCCGAATAGCTCTGCGTAGGGTCTGCGCCGTCACAAAAATACTCTTCCTCCGTAAAGTCCGGTTTGCTTTTCTTTTCCATCCAAAAGGCCATTACTGTGCAGAAACCCAGTATCGTGATAAGAAGTATGACCGTATATTTTTTCTTCATCCTAACCCCTCCTTTATCTCGGCTGTATATGGACCACCTCAATTTTATTCCGATTGGATAATTTCACGGTTACATCCAATTTGATATTCGGATTTGTCGTACTGTTTACCTGCACAACAGAAATCCAGTCGCCGGTCTTTATATTCGTATATTTTGCGGCATCCTCCTTAGTGGCAGTTCTTAACCTCACATCCTTCTGTGGAATTTCAAACCAGGCATAGTCCTTTGTCGGCGCCATCCGATTTTCTTCCTGCAGCAAAGGGTACGCATCCACCAGAACAAATTCTCCTTCTTTCTTTTCCTTTACCACCTCTGCAAATGCTTCCCTGATATAGGATTCTTTTGCTGTCACGGCGATTTTTTCATATTTCTCAATAAATTCCTGTTCCTTCTCTTCCGGGTACAAATCCTCCGATAGAATTTTTCGGATTTCGTATACCTTGTCTTCCTCCGTAAAATTAGCCGGGAATACATATTCGTAAGAATATTTGTCTCCTTCTTCCGTCTCAAAAACAAATCCGCCGTGTTCCTCTCCCGGCACGATTTCTTCTTTCGTAACGGAAAAGCTCCATTCCGGCTTATCCGAAGCATCCGATGCAATCACACTGTCCCCCTGCTCATTGATATAGGATACCATGGACTCCTGTTTCACATCCCCATACACGGCTGTGTGTATCCAGTTTTTTACGGCTTTTGTTACAGCTCCGTCGCTTGCCGCATTCACACTGCCCACCGTTCCGGCAAGAAGCAGTACCGTTATGGCTGCAGCCGCCCATTTTCTATATGCCGGCTTCCGATGATTTTTCATAGAAACAGCTTTCTCTCTTTCGAGAATTGTTCGATTTACCGAAGCATCTGTCTTATAAACAGGAGCAAATTCCTCTTTCATCAGTTCTTCATAACGGTCTTCCATAGCCATGTTCCTCCATCTCTTTTACAATTTTCATCCTGGCATGATGCAAACGACTCTTTACCGTTCCTTTCGGCACATTGCATAACTTTGCAATCTCCTCAATTTTCATATCCATGGTATAATGAAGGTAAATCGTCAGTTTCAGTTTTTCCGGCAGTTCATCCACAATCTCATGCAGGACTTTGCTTCTCTCCTTTTTTATCACATCCGTTTCCACGTCCGCCTGACTTTTTATATTTTCCAAAAGGTCCTGATTTTCCCAGTCAACCACGACCTCCTTTTCCTGTTTGCACAACTTCCGTTTCTCATTTTTCCAGGTACGGATGGCAATTCCTATCACATAATTACGTGCCATTAACAAATTCTGCTCTTCGTTATAAGTGATGCGGTTCCGAAACTCCCAAGCCTTTAGAAAGGTCTCCTGGTACAAATCCTGTGCACGTTCCTTGTCTTGCGTAAGATACAGGCAAAAACTAAAAACGGCATCCCCATATGTATTCAGCAATTCTTCCATCTGAAGTTTCGTCATCGCTGCACCTCCTCGCTTTATCCTTTACTTTATTCTGTCGGGAACCCGGAAAAGGTTCACTTTTCCTTACAAAAAATCCCCCATACTTCATCGCGAAGTATGGGGGATTCAGTTTATACAATAATTCAAATGTCCGTTACAGACCTTGTATTATTTCTCATCAGCGATAGCTGCCTGAGCTGCTGCCAGACGTGCAATAGGAACACGGAAAGGTGAGCAGGATACATAGTCTAAGCCGATCTTGTGGCAGAATTCAACGGAAGAAGGATCTCCGCCGTGCTCACCACAGATACCAACATGAAGCTTAGGATTTACGGGCTTACCAAGTTTGATAGCCATATCCATCAGCTTGCCAACGCCGGTCTGGTCAAGCTTAGCAAACGGATCGTTCTCGAAGATCTTTGCATCATAGTAAGCATTTAAGAACTTACCTGCATCGTCACGGGAGAAGCCGAATGTCATCTGGGTTAAGTCGTTGGTACCGAAGCAGAAGAAGTCAGCTTCCTTAGCGATTTCATCAGCGGTAAGAGCTGCTCTCGGGATTTCGATCATGGTACCTACTTCGTACTTGAGGTCGATGCCTGCTGCTGCGATTTCAGCGTCAGCGGTTTCTACAACTACCTTCTTAACGTACTTAAGTTCCTTAACTTCACATACCAGAGGGATCATGATTTCAGGCTCTACATTCCAATCGGGATGTGCCTTCTTTACATTGATAGCTGCACGGATAACAGCCTTGGTCTGCATCTTTGCAATTTCAGGATAGGTAACTGCAAGACGGCATCCTCTGTGACCCATCATAGGGTTGAATTCATGTAAGGAAGCGATGATGTTCTTGATAGTCTCAACGGATTTACCCTGAGCCTTAGCAAGCTTCTCAATATCAGCTTCTTCGGTAGGAACGAACTCATGAAGAGGCGGATCCAGGAAACGGATGGTAACAGGACATCCTTCCAGAGCTTCGTATAACTTTTCAAAGTCACCCTGCTGATAAGGAAGAATCTTATCCAGAGCTTCTTCTCTTTCTTCTACTGTATCGGAGCAGATCATTTCACGGAATGCTGCAATTCTGTCTTCTTCGAAGAACATATGCTCTGTACGGCAAAGACCGATACCTTCTGCACCAAGCTCACGAGCCTTCTTTGCATCGGAAGGAGTATCTGCATTTGTACGAACTTTCAGCTTTCTGTACTTATCTGCCCAAGCCATGATTCTGCCGAATTCACCGGCGATGGTTGCATCTACAGTTGCAATCTGGCCGTCATAAATATTACCGGTGGAACCGTCGATGGAGATGTAGTCTCCTTCATGGAATTCTTTTCCGGCAAGAGTAAATTTCTTGTTTGCTTCATCCATTGCGATGTCGCCGCAACCGGATACACAGCAGGTACCCATACCACGAGCAACTACTGCTGCATGGGAGGTCATACCGCCACGAACGGTTAAGATACCCTGGGATACCTTCATACCTGTGATGTCTTCGGGAGAGGTTTCCAGACGAACCAGAACAACCTTTTCACCCTTAGCTGCCCATTCTTCTGCATCTTCTGCTGTAAATACAATCTTACCGCAGGCAGCACCCGGAGATGCACCAAGACCTTTGCCCATAGGAGTTGCAGCCTTAAGAGCCTTAGCGTCGAACTGAGGATGTAACAGAGTATCTAAGTTACGAGGATCGATCATAGCTACTGCTTCTTTTTCGGTTCTCATTCCTTCGTCTACTAAGTCACAAGCAATCTTTAATGCAGCCTGAGCTGTTCTCTTACCGTTTCTGGTCTGCAGCATGTAGAGCTTCTTGTTCTCAACGGTGAACTCCATATCCTGCATATCTCTGTAGTGGTTTTCAAGGGTTTCGCAAACCTTCTTGAACTGTTCGAATGCTTCAGGGAATTTATCAGCCATCTCTGCAATAGGCATAGGTGTACGAACACCGGCAACAACGTCTTCGCCCTGTGCGTTTACAAGGAATTCACCCATCAGCTTCTTCTCGCCGGTAGCCGGATCTCTTGTGAAGGCAACACCGGTACCACAGTCATCACCCATGTTACCGAAAGCCATGGACTGTACGTTTACAGCGGTACCCCAGGAGTAAGGGATATCGTTGTCACGACGATATACGTTTGCACGAGGGTTGTCCCAGGAACGGAATACAGCCTTGATAGCGCCCATCAGCTGTTCCTTAGGATCGTCAGGGAAGTCTGCACCGATCTTCTCTTTGTATTCAGCCTTGAATTCGGAAGCCAGTTCCTTTAAGTCTTCAGCGGTAAGTTCTACGTCGTAAGTAACGCCCTTCTTAGCCTTCATCTGGTCGATGAGCTCTTCGAAGTACTTCTTACCAACTTCCATAACTACGTCAGAGTACATCTGGATGAATCTTCTGTAGCAGTCCCAAGCCCAACGGGGATTACCGGACTTCTCAGCGATTACGTTTACAACGGTCTCATTTAAGCCAAGGTTTAAGATGGTATCCATCATACCGGGCATGGAAGCTCTTGCACCGGAACGAACAGAAACAAGAAGGGGATTCTCCTTGTCACCGAACTTCTTACCGGTAATTTCCTCCATCTTTACAATGTATTCATTGATCTGAGCCTGAATTTCTTCATTGATTTCTCTGCCGTCCTCATAGTACTGAGTACAAGCTTCTGTGGTAATAGTGAAACCCTGGGGAACAGGAAGACCAAGACCGGTCATTTCAGCCAGGTTAGCACCCTTACCGCCGAGAAGTTCACGCATGTTTGCGTTACCTTCGGTAAATAAGTACACCCATTTTTTCATGTTTGTTTTCTCCTTTATAGATTTATGAAACTATTTCAAGCACAAAAAGAAAGCCAAAAAAGCCTCTTCTGTGCTTAATTCCTATACATTTTATCAATTTGCCAGAAATATATCAAGATATTTAATTCAAAACTTTGGGACAAAATCCACTTTTGTGCATTTTGTTAAAAATTTATCTATGATTTTCGTCTATTTTTATAAACATCCTGCAAAAATTGCCGTTACTTTACGGTTGCAGGGTTGGGTACAAAGCTGTCAAAGATAAAGAGGTCGAAATCTTCTTTTCTCTCCTTCAGTTCTTTCTCACTTTTAATCGTCCACGCCACGGAAAGCGTGCCGTACAGATAACGCAGGATGCGTCTGGACAAATCCTTGTAGTATTTGTGGTTGTATGCAATGAAATCCGGCTTCGCCAGAAAGTCAAACAGCATATTGTGAAGTAAAAAGTAGGCAATTCCCGGCAGGGCTGTTTCCCCGTCCTTCACAAAATTGTCGGCAAGCTGCCCCCGCATCACGCGGCTTCTGTGCTGCCGGTACCATAAAAGCACCAGCGGATGAAAAGACTCAATGCAGTACACACCCTTGTAATTTTCCAGCATGGCATCTGCAATCCGGCAGATTTCCGTGCTGTTGCCCGGCATTTTGTACTCTAATACAAAGGGCACCTTTCCATCCACCAGCTTTAAGAAATCCGAAAACGCCGGGATTTTTTCCGTACTGTTTTTTAAGCGGAACTCCTGCAGCTCCTCGTAGGTATAATCCGCTATTTTCCCGGGCTCTCCGCACATTCTCACCAGAGTGAAATCGTGAAAAATAACCGGGATTTTGTCTTTGGTAAGCTGAATGTCCAGTTCTATGCCGTAGCCGGCTTCCACAGCTTTTTTAAATGCCGCCATGGAATTTTCCGGTGCATCGGACGCATTGTCGTGCAGTCCCCTGTGTGCATACAGCCAGCCCATAAAAGGTGTTTTGTCCGGTCTGCGAAGCATCCGGGGCATCAGCATAAAAAGATACAGCGCCATGATCCCCAAAACCACAAGTAACATAATTACTGCCGCTAATTTCATTTTTCCTCATGCCTTCCTGTCGGTTACTCTTCTGCTTCCACAATATCCCTCGCCACAAACACGCCACTTGCGGAGGCATGGGAAAGCGAGTGGGTAATACCGCTGCCGTCACCGATGACATACAGTCCCTTGTAACGGGTCTCCAGATGTTCATCGATTTCCACTTCCATATTATAGAACTTAACCTCCACGCCGTAAAGCAGTGTATCATCATTTGCCGTTCCGGGTGCAATTTTGTCCAGTGCATAAATCATTTCCATAATGCCGTCCAATATACGTTTCGGCAGCACCAGGCTCAAATCTCCCGGCGTTGCTGCCAGGGTGGGACGCACCAGACCTTCTTCTATTCTCTTGGCATTGCTCCGCCGTCCGCGCACAAGGTCGCCGAACCGCTGCACAATAACACCGCCGCCCAGCATGTTGGAAAGCCGTGCAATGCTTTCGCCGTAGCCGTTGCTGTCCCGGAAGGGCTCGGAAAAATGCTTTGCCACAAGCAGGGCAAAGTTCGTATTTTCCGTCCGTAAATTCTCATCCTCATAGCTGTGTCCGTTTACCGTCACAATGCCGTTGGTGTTTTCGTTTACCACGATGCCGTAGGGGTTCATGCAGAATGTTCTCACATTGTCTTCAAACTTTTCCGTACGGTACACAATCTTGCTCTCGTAAAGTTCGTCCGTCAGATGGGAAAAGATAACGGCGGGAAGCTCCACACGCACGCCAATATCCACGCGGTTGGACCTGGTGGGGATTTCCATATCCCGGCATACCTGCTCCATCCACTTGCTGCCGCTTCTGCCCACCGAAATAATACATTTTTTACAGGTATACGTTCCGTTTTCGCAGACCACCTCATAGCCATTCTCAGTCGCTTTTACGGTTTTCACCGGCGTATCAAAGAAAAAGTCTGCTTTTTCCTTTAATTCCGCATACAGATTTTCCAGTACCACAAAGTTGATGTCCGTACCTAAATGCCGCACGGAGGCATTCAGCAGATTTAATTTGTTCTGCATGCAAAGCTTTTTGAATTTGGATCCGGCCGTAGAATAAAGCTTTGTGCCCTCGCCGCCGTGGGACATGTTGATGACGTCCACGTACTTCATCAGCTCCAGTGCCTTTTCCTTGCCGATATACTCGTACAGTGTACCGCCAAAATCGTTGGTAATGTTGTATTTTCCATCAGAAAAAGCTCCGGCACCGCCAAATCCGCTCATTATGGAGCAGCTTTTGCAGTTGACGCAGCTTTTGATTTTCTCGCCGTCAATGGGACAGTGTCTCCTGTCCAGTGCATGACCTCCTTCAAAAACCGCAATCTTCAAAGCAGGGTCAAGCTTTGTCAGCTCATATGCCGAAAAGATGCCCCCGGGTCCCGCACCGATAATAATAACATCATACATTCATTCATACCCTCTCTTTTACCGTGATGCCCTCATTATACCCTTTCTCCCGATAAGTGTCCAATAAATTCCATGACCCTTTCATTGTCCTTAGAGAACAGCTCGTCCGGCGTTCCTTCCGCCTTGATGATACCCTCTTCCATAAAGATAATGCGGTCGGAAACCTCTTTTGCGAATTTCATTTCATGGGTAACGATAACCATGGTCATATGCTCCCTGGCAAGCTGTCTGATAACCTTAAGCACTTCTGCGGTAAGCTCCGGGTCCAGTGCGGAGGTCGGTTCGTCAAAGAACAGGATCTGCGGCTGCTTTGCCAGCGCTCTTGCAATGGAAACACGCTGCTGCTGTCCGCCGGAAAGCTGGCAGGGATAGGCATCTGCCTTGTCGGAAAGCCCCAGCTGTGCCAAAAGCTTTTCCGCGCGTTCCACGGCTTCCTTCTTGGGAATTTTATCCACATGGATTAACGCATCCGTAATGTTCTTCATGACATTGTAATGAGGGAACAGGTTAAAGTTCTGGAACACCAGTCCGAAACAGCTTCTTATTTTCTTAAGTTCTGCCCTGGTGGATGCGGCAGTCACCTTCTGTCCTAAATAAACAAGCTCGCCGTCGTCCATTTTTTCCAGCATGGTGGCACAGCGGAGCAGAGTGGATTTACCGGAACCGGAGGGTCCGATAATGGAAACCACCTCTCCCTTTTCCACGCTTAAGGAGATGTCCTTCAAAACACCTTGGCCGTCAAATCCTTTTTTAACATGATTCATTTCCAATATTTTCATGGGACCACCTCCTTATTTATAGTACGCGAACGCTTTCTCGATTTTTTCCATTACAACCGCCACAATCAGGTTGAAAATATAATAGAACACGCCGGCAATCATAAGCGGCATGATTGTGGTTTCCTTTGCCGCAATCTGCTTGGCAATGGTAAACATTTCCGCCTGTGCAATGGCAAATGCCAGGGAGGTATCCTTTACCAGCGTAATGATTTCGTTGGTGACGGACGGTAAAATCCTCTTAATCACCTGCGGCAGGATAATCTTGAAAAAGGTCTGCCCCCAGTTGTAACCGAGCACCTTTGCCGCTTCGTACTGCCCCACCGGCATGGATTCGATACCCGAGCGGTAAATCTCCGCAAAGTAAGCGGCATAGTTGATGGAGAATGCCAGAATAACCGCAACGAAACGGTATCCGGGCCCGATTTTTACCTTAAACAGAATAGAAGGTCCGAAATAGATTATGAGAAGCTGCAGCATCAGAGGAGTACCTCTCATGATGGATATGTATGCTTTCGTCACGGACCTTAACACTACGTTTTTCGCCATTCTGCCAAAGGCAACTACCAGCCCCAGAGGCAAAGAAAACAGCAGGGTCAGTGCAAAGATTTCAATAGAAACCAGCATTCCTTTCGCTAATTGAAATAAAATCATCTGTATACTCATATTGTCACGCTTGCCCTTTCCCTGCCGTATCGTTCTTTCAGTTTTGTTCAGGTTATTTTATTGTGAAACCGCTCTTTGCTTATTTGCCGAGGCACACGGTATCCGCTACGCCCCATTCGTCGGCAATCTTCATGAAGGTACCGTCATCCACCATCTCAAGAAGGGTCTTGTTTACGGTGTCACGGAGTTCTTCGTTGCCGAGTTTAAAGCCAACCGCATACTGCTCGGTAGATAACTTCTCATCTAAGATTACATAGCCGTCGCCGCGGGAAGCAATCTGGTAATTTGCCACACCGATATCCATGGCTACGGCATCCAGAGCGCCTGCTTCCAGATCCATGAATGCGGTGTTGTAATCTGCATATTCGGTCAGGCTTGCAAAGCTGTTCTTTAAGTCACTGTTGTCCTCTTCATTTAAGGCACTCAGTGCGGAAGAGTCTGCCTGTACGCCGACTGCCTTGCCCGCAAGGTCTGCCATTGTGGCAATACCGGAATCCTTTGCCACTACAAATACCTGGCTGTTGTCAATATAAGGGTCTGACCAGGTGTAATCATCCTCTCTGCCGTTCATGGTAAAACCGTTCCAGATGCAGTCGATGTTGCCGCTGGTAAGCTCCATATCCTTGGAGTTCCAGTCGATGGGGCGCTTTACAAGCTCCCAGCCGTTTCTCTTGCAGACTTCTTCTGCCAGATCCAGGTCAAAACCTACATATTCCCCGTTGTCATCCATATATCCGTAAGGGGGAAACTCTGCGTCGAAGCCGACCGTAAAGGTCCTGCCTTCGCTCTTGGAACCACATGCCGTCAGTGTCAGTGCCAGACATGCTGCCACCAGTAAACTCATTTTCTTTTTCATAAGCTCCTCACTTTCTCCGCTGAACGCGGAACTACAATCCATCCCTGTGCCCCGCATTTTCACGCATCAGCACTCTGCCATATTATCACGTTAAAGTACCCCTGTCAAATAAATTCCTTGAAAATTACACTTCTTTATGTATAATAGAATACGGACCCGAAAACTAAAAAACACAGCATTTATGCGGAGTTGTCCGTAAAAAGTGCCTATTATGAGGATTGTAAAATGATTAGTGCTAACAATGTCACCTACCGTGTAGGAAAAAAGGCGTTATTTGAAGACGTCAACATCAAGTTTACCGAAGGAAACTGCTATGGCTTAATCGGTGCCAACGGTGCCGGCAAATCCACCTTCTTAAAGATTTTGTCCGGAGAACTGGACACCACAAACGGTGAAATTTTCATCACCCCCGGCCAGCGTCTCTCCGTCTTAGAGCAGGACCATTTCAAATATGATGACTACACCGTACTGGACCTTGTCATTATGGGAAATGAGCGTCTCTACCAGATTATGAAGGAAAAGGATGCCATCTATGCCAAAGAGGATTTTACCGATGAAGACGGCATCCGCGCCAGCGAACTGGAAGCGGAATTTGCGGAAATGGACGGCTGGGAAGCAGAGTCCAATGCAGCCTCCCTGTTAAACGGCCTCGGCATCGATACCTCGCTGCACTACTCCGTTATGAAGGACTTAAACGGTAACGAAAAGGTTAAGGTTCTTTTGGCAAAGGCCCTGTTCGGCAACCCCGACATCCTGCTTTTAGACGAACCGACCAACCACCTGGACTTAGATGCTATCCAGTGGCTCGAAGACTTCTTAATCGACTTTGAGAATACCGTTATCGTGGTCTCCCATGACCGTTACTTCTTAAATAAAGTCTGCACCCAGATTGCAGACATCGACTACGGCAAGATCCAGCTCTATGCCGGCAACTATGATTTCTGGTACGAATCCAGCCAGCTCCTTATCAAGCAGATGAAGGAAGCCAACAAAAAGAAGGAAGAAAAGATCAAGGAATTACAGGAATTCATTTCCCGTTTCTCCGCAAACGCTTCCAAATCCAAACAGGCTACTGCCAGAAAACGTGCCCTTGAAAAAATCGAACTGGACGAAATCCGTCCTTCCAGCCGTAAGTACCCTTACATTGATTTCCGTCCCGACAGGGAAATCGGCAACGAGGTCTTAAGCGTGGAGCACCTTTCCAAGACGGTAAACGGCGTAAAGGTCTTAAACGACATTTCCTTTATTGTCGGACATGATGATAAGATTGCTTTTGTCGGCGGCAACGAACTGGCAAAGACCACTCTGTTCCAGATTTTAGTCGGTGAGTTAGAGCCGGACGAAGGCAGCTACAAATGGGGCATTACCACTTCCCAGGCGTACTTCCCCAAGGACAACACCAAGGAATTTGACTGCGACCTGACCATTGCCGACTGGCTGACCGGTTACTCTCCCGTCAAGGATGTAACCTATGTCCGCGGCTTCTTAGGACGTATGCTGTTTGCCGGCGAGGACGGCGTAAAGAAAGTCCGCATCCTTTCCGGTGGCGAAAAAGTAAGATGTCTCTTATCCAAGATGATGATCAGCGGCGCCAACTGCCTGATTTTAGATGAGCCCACCAACCACCTGGATATGGAGTCCATTACCGCCTTAAACAACGGTTTAATCAAGTTCGGCGGTGTAGAGCTTTTCGCCTGCCATGACCACCAGTTTGTGCAGACCACTGCCAACCGTATTATGGAAATACTTCCGGACGGCAGCCTGATTGACAAGATTACCACTTACGACGAATACCTTGCCAGCGACGAAATGGCAAGAAAGCGTACCGTATACAATAAAACAGATGAGGATGAGGATTGATGGTAGATTTACACGTACATTCTACCTGCTCCGATGGTACTTTTACCCCCACCGAGCTGGTCGAATATGCACTGACACACCGGATATCCGCTTTTGCTCTGACAGACCATGACACCACTGCCGGTCTGTCAGAGGCCATCTCGTGTGCCGAAGCTCTTTCCGGTACCGTTTCAGAGAAAAATCCCGAGGGTGCTTCTGTGGAAGTCATTCCCGGGATTGAACTTTCTTCGGAATATAACGGTAGGGATATCCATATTGTAGGATTGTTTATTGATGAAAACAGCAGGGCTTTCAAGGAGCATGTGGCTTCCTTCTTAGCCTCCCGGGAAACCCGCAACCATAAGATGTGCAAAAAGCTTGCCGAATACGGCTTTGACATTTCCTACGAAGATTTGCTGGCGCATTTTCCGGACTCTGTAATTACGAGAGCCCATTACGCCAAATATATGATGGAAAAAGGCTATGTAAAAAGCTTAAAGGAAGCGTTTGAACGCTATCTCGGCGACCATGCTCCCTGCTTTGTGCCCCGTGAAAAGATTTCCTCGGAGCAGGCGGTTTCCTTAATTCTTTCCGCAGGCGGCATTCCCGTACTCGCCCACCCCACCCTGTATCACATGGGGGATGAGGCACTGGAAACACTGGTTGCCCGCTTAAAAGACGCCGGACTTCTTGCCATCGAAGGCATTTACTCTACTTATACGCCCTCCGATACCCGGAAAATCCAGTCGATTGCGAAGAAATTCGGTCTTGCCATCAGCGGCGGCTCCGATTTCCACGGTGAAAACAAACCCGGACTTTCCTTCGGTACCGGCTACGGCAGGCTATACATCCATGAGGACGTTCTTGCCGGCTTAAAGCAGCTGCTTCCCCGCCCGTAATTCCTTAGCGCAAAAAAGTCACAGCGTCATGCTGTGGCTTTTTACGTGCTGTCTTACTTACCGCTGTCGCCGTAGTTGGAAAGAACTCTGGCGCTGGGGTCGTTTACGTTGCAGCCCTCCCAGGATTTGTTCGGCATCCAGAAATCGGGTACCATACGAGCCTGGCCGGGATAAAATTCTTCAAATATTTCCCGATACAGGAGGCTTTCTTTGGTGAACGGCTGCGCAAAATCGTATTTTGCACGCAGTTTTTCGTACTCTTCATCACTGTAAAGTCCTTCTGCATATTCTTTCAGGTCATCTACCATGCTGTGGCCTACCGCATCACTGAAGGCTGCCTTTTCTCTCCAGAGAATGTCTTCCGGCAGAATGGCATCCTTTTCAAAAGCCTTTCTCAACAGGTATTTTCCTTTTCCGTAGGTATTCATCTTCTTTACCGGGTCGATTGCCATGACAAATCTGGCAAAGTCCAAATCACCGAAAGGAACACGCGCCTCTAAGCTGTTGGCAGCCAGGCATCTGTCCGCACGCAGCACATCATAGAAGTAAAGCTCACGCAGTCTCTTTTCCGCTTCCTTCTGGAACTCCTGTGCATTGGGAGCAAAGTCCGTATATTTATAGCCGAACAGTTCATCGGAAATTTCACCGGTAAGAAGCACCTTGATATCAGTGGTTTCATGGATTGCCTTACATACCAGATACATACCCATGCTGGCACGGATGGTGGTAATGTCGTAGGTGGCAAGCGCCTTGATAACCGTCTTTAAGGAAGCTAACACTTCTTCCTTTGTCATAATGACTTCCGTATGGTCGGCACCGATGAAATCGGCTACTTCCTTCGCATACTTTAAGTCAATGGCATCGATATCCATACCGATGGCAAAGGTACGGATGGGTTTCTTTAAGATGTTTGCCGCAATGGCGCATACCAGACTGGAATCCAGACCGCCGGAAAGTAAAAATCCCATGGGCGCATCCGCATCCAGACGCTTTTTTACACCTTCCGTCAGCTTGTCGTGAATGCCCTTTGTGAGGGTGTCCATATCGGCATGAATGTAACCGCGCACCTTGTCGATTTCTTCGTATTTGACAAACTCACCGTCATAGTAATAGCTGCCGGGAGGGAAGGGCATAACCTCTTCCACCAGATCCATCAGGGCAATCGCCTCACTGGCAAACGCAATGTGGCCGCTCTTGGAATAACCATAGAATAACGGGCGGATACCGATGGGGTCTCTTGCCGCAATCACCTTGCCGGTCCTGGCATCATAAAGAACGCAGGCATATTCCGCATCCAGATGGGCAAACATTTCCAGCCCGTACATTTCATACATGGGAAGTAAAATCTCACAGTCGGAACCGCTCACAAAGCTGTAGCCCTGTGCCGTCAGTTCTTCCTTTAATCTTCTGAAACCGTATATTTCACCGTTGCAGATGGAAATGCTTCCATCCTTCATGAAAGGCTGCATACCTTCCTCACTAAGCCCCATGATGGAAAGTCTTGCAAAGCCCATATAGCCAAACGTCGTTTCCACCATCCGGCTGGCGTCGGGGCCTCTCATTTTCGTACGGTTCAAATGTGCCTCCATTTCTTCTTTGGTAAAGTCTTTTCCCGTGTAACACATAATTGAGCACATACTGTTTCCTCCTTTTTTAATAGAAATTTTTATAAATAAAAAGACGTCAACGAACCTGCTTCTGCAAGTTCCCTGACGTCTTCGTCATACTTAATACTGTTCTGTTTTAACGGACATCTCATTTGTCCGCGGCAAAATGTATGTCCCTAACCTTCTACAATGAGGTATCTGCCATCGCCTACATCAAATACTTCGGAAGCCTCTAAAATCGTTTCCTCATCGGCACCGTCCATATCGATACCGGCTTCATCGAAGTATGCAAGGACATCTTCTGCGGAATCAACCACTACAGCCATACAATCCTCTAAGAAGCTTTCCGCTTCTTCCTCGGTGGAAGCTACCTCCTCCGGGAAAAGCTGTAGCTGATTTTCCAAGAAACAGGCTAAAACTGCATCATCGTACTCATGCATAACCCATCCTCCTGCATTCATATTAAAACTATCATTTAACCATAATATTCGTTCTAAGCCAAATAGTCAAGTAGTTGTTGCGGTTTTTTTATCAAAACATCCGCATGATTTTCCGTAAGCTCTTTTTCCGTCCTAAATCCCCACAGGGCGCCCACGGTAAACGCGCCTGCCGCCTTGCCGGTCTGCATGTCGGTTCCGGTGTCTCCGATGTACAACAAGTCCTCCGGTGTGAGGGACAGCTTTTCCAGTATTTTGAACACACCGATGGGGGACGGTTTCCTCGGTACATCATCCTGCTGCCCCTGCACCACGTCAAAATAGCCTTCGCCAAAGACTGCCTTAATTACATCCTTGGTTCTTTCATGGGGTTTGTTGCTTAAAACAGCAATCTTTACTTCCTTTTCCTTCAGGGCGGAAAGCAGCTCCCTGATGCCGTCGTAAGGCTCCACTTTATACATACAGTATTTTTCAAACACCTTACAGTACTCTTCGTAAGCGGCATCCAGATTTTTAAGCTCCGTATCGCCTCCGGCAATCAGACACCGTTCCACCAAAACCTTTGCCCCGTCTCCTACGAAAACCTTGTACTGGTCCTCCGTGTAGGGACCCATGCCGAATTTCGCCATCGCCATATCCCCGCTTAATTTCATGGACGCAAGGGAATTGGTCAGTGTACCGTCCAAGTCAAAAATTACAACCTTTTTCATAGCCATTCACACTCCTTAAGCTCCTGGTAGACTCTTGCCGCAGGCAGACCCACCACGTTGTTGTAATCCCCGCAAATCCCCTTTATAAATGCCGCAGCCGGACCCTGGATACCGTAGCTGCCGGCTTTGTCCATACAGTCCTTTGTGCTGACATAGGCCTCTGTTTCCTGCTTTGTCATCGGATAAAACGTAACCTTCGTTTCCTCGTGAAATACCTTTCTCTTCTCTTCGCCGTTCTGTCTGTAAAGGAAGCAGACGCCCGTATATACCTCATGGCTTCTTCCCGCAAGGGCGGAAAGCATTTCCACCGCTTCTTCTTCCGACTTCGGCTTTCCTAAAATCCTGCCGTCCAGCACCACGATGGTGTCCGCGCCGATTACCAGGGCTTCCTTGTCTGTTTCCCTAAAAACCGCCTCTGCCTTTTGCTCCGCCAAAGACTCCACCACCGCTTCCGGATGCATATCTTTTATTTTTTCTTCCACATGGCTTACCCGCACCTCAAAAGGAATGCCTATCTGTGTAAGTAGCTCCTTTCTGCGCGGGGAAGCGCTTGCCAGTATGATTTTATTCATGGTGTGTTTCCGGAATAAACACCCTTGTTTCCCCTTCCTCAGGAGCCGCCTTTGCCAGCAAAACGGCTTCCTTACAGAATTCATCCTGGGAATTCAGAGCTTCCTTTCCTCTCCTGTCTACCTTTTCATAGCTGCCTTCCGGTGTAAGCACATGCGCCTTTATCGTATCCTTCAGCTCACAGTCTAAAATGTGATACAGTCTCTGGCGCAGCTCTTCTTTTTCCACCGGGAATAAGATTTCCACTCTTCGCTCTAAGTTACGGGGCATCCAGTCCGCACTGGAGCAGTAAAATTCGGGATTGCCCGCATTCTCAAAATAGAAAATACGGCTGTGTTCCAGGAAATTGCCTACGATGGAGCGGACGGAAATCGTCTCGCTGACGCCCGGAATGCCTACCTTTAAGCAGCAGATACCGCGCACAATCAGCTCTATCTTTACACCTGCCGCACTGGCTTCGTAAAGCGCCGCAATAATATCCGGATCGCATAAGGAATTCATCTTCGCAATGATATGGGCTTCCTTCCCCGCCCTGGCATTGTCACTTTCCCTGCCGATTAAATACAGGAATTTCTTTTTTAACCAGATGGGCGCCAGTGCCAGCTTGTTCCAGGAAAGCGGTTCGGAATAACCGGACAGCATGTTGAATACCGCCGTTGCATCCTCGCCGATGGCTTCGCTGCAGGTAAGCAGCCCCACGTCCGTATAGAGCTTGGCGGTGGCGTCGTTGTAGTTGCCGGTGCCAAGGTGCACATAACGGCGGATGCCGTCCTCTTCCCTGCGGACTACCAGGGTAATCTTGCTGTGGGTCTTTAAGCCCACAAGACCGTAAATAACGTGGCAGCCTGCCTTTTCCAGCATTCTTGCCCACACGATATTGTTTTCCTCGTCAAAACGCGCTTTTAATTCCACCAGAACGGAAACCTGCTTGCCGTTTTCCGCTGCTTCCGCCAGTGCCGCAATAATGGGGGAATTGCCGCTGACACGGTACAGGGTCTGTTTGATTGCCAGTACGTCCTTGTCCTTGGCTGCCTGCCTGATAAAATCCACTACCGGAGTAAAGCTCTGGTACGGATGATGCAGCAGGATGTCACCCTTACGGATGGCGGCGAAAATATCCTCGCCCGCCGGCAGCGCCGGATGCTGCTGGGGTGTGTATTTCTCTGCTTTTAAGTGTTCAAAGCCTTCCAGTCCGTACATCTTCATTAAGAAGGTCAGATCCAGGGGACCGTCAATATTGTAAATATCGTCCTCGTCGATATGAAGCTCTTTCTTTAAGATTTTTATCAGACGCTTATCCATGCCGTCTTCTACTTCCAAACGGATGGCCTCTCCCCACTGTCTCTTTTTCAACTGCTTCTCGATTTCCTTCAGCAGGTCTGCTGCCTCATCCTCGTCAATGGTGAGGTCGGCATTACGCATGATACGGAAGGGATGCACACAGGCAATGGTATAGTTCAAAAACAGCTTTTCAATGTTGCGCTCGATGATTTCCTCTAATAAAATTACCTTTCTTGAGCCCTCATCCGCCGGCAGCTCCACAATACGGGGCAATACGCTGGGTACCTGCACCGTGGCAAATTCCAGTTCTCCGTCACCGTTTTTCTTGGTTACAAGGGCGCCTAAATTTAAGGACTTGTTGCGGATAAGCGGGAACGGCCGGGAGGAGTCCACCGCCATGGGGGTCAGCACCGGATAGACGTTCAGTTCAAAATAGGAGTCTACAAAAGCCGCTTCCTTTTCATTTAACATTTCATGCTTTTTTATCACATGCAGGCCGTTGGTTTCCAAAAGCGGAAGCAGGGAACGGTTGTAGGTGGAATACTGCAGGTTTACCATTTCATGGATTTTGGGATTGAGGGCGGCAAGCTGCTCCCCCGCCGTCATTCCCGCAATGTCCTTCTTAGTATAACCCGCATGCACCATATCCTTTAAGGATGCCACACGAATCATGAAAAATTCATCCAGGTTGGATGCGGTAATGCTTAAAAATTTCAGTCTTTCAAACAGGGGAATACTTTTGTCCCTTGCTTCGGAAAGCACTCTATGGTCAAACAACAGCCAGCTCAATTCCCGGTTGGTATAATAAGCCGGATTTTTAAATTCTTTTTTCTTATCTCCCATACGGATTTCCCTTTCTTTACAAACTGCGTTTCTGTTTTATGGTGGGCTGCACGTTAAACACTTCCTTGAAGAAAAGCGCCCTGTCCGTAAACAGTCCCTTCTCTAAGCTGATGTCCTCTTTGGTATCCACGGTAAGCACCAGCTCCCTGTCTTTCAGCGCCACCTTGACGTTCTTGAATTTCTGCTTGTGGCTTCTGTCCAGACCGTTGGCGATCCTAAGAATGGCGGTCAGCTTTGCCACCGTCAGGTAAGACTGCATATCTAAGGAAGAATCCTTGCTCAGTTCATCATAATATAAAAAGTCATCGTGGTTAAACCGGACAATGTAGGCAACCATTTCTCTCTCCTTGTGGGAAAGTCCGATGATTTCCGTCGCCATGATAATCTGGTAGGAACACTCCCCGACGTTTATCATGCTGATGTATTTTCCGCAGTCATGTAAGAGTGCCGCAAGCTGCAGGTAAAGACGCTCACGCTTGCCGAGACCGTGCAGTTTTTTCGTGTTGTCGAAAATGTTCATAGTAAGGCTCTCCAGCGTCTCCGCACGCTTCCGGCTTCCCATGTAGCGCTTGCTTATCTGCAGTGCGCAGTCTAAAATATCCTTTTCAAAGTCGTGGCCGTTTACCACAAGCTTCTGCTTCTGTCCGTATTCGTAGGCAATACCGTCGCACAATGTAGCGCCCGGCACCCATATCTGTTCCGCGCCCGTCATGATTAAAATACGATTCACCAGAATGGCGGAAATAAACATAAGGCCCGCGTTTTCTTCGGAAATACCTAATTTTGCGGCAATTTCCGTCGTGCTTCTTTCCCGCAGGTTCTGTACAAAGGTGCCGCACTGCGCCGCCGATACATAGCCGGGAGCCTCCGTACTGAAGAGTCCGTTTTTCAGCCACGGGGACAGGTAATCGTCCACCAAAATAATATTGGAAATATTTTTATCCTTTAAGTACAGCTTATACAGGACGGACAACTGGGCATCGTCCAATTCCTCAATAAGCTCTTCCATACGGGAAGGGCTGGTATTGATATGTCCCAGGCGCTCCCGCAGCCGGAGCACGCCGAGCTTCAGGTTCTGGGTGGTGTTTAATACCCCTTTGTCAAACAAAGAAAGCTGGATGCTGCCGCCGCCGATGTCAAGAAAAAGGGTGCCCTTGTCAAGCAGTCTGTCAAAAGCTTCTCCCTTGGCTGCCACGGATTTGTAGTTCAAGAAACGCTGTTCCGAGTTACTTAACACCTCAATCCGGATGCCGGTGGTCTGGGCAATCTGCTCGATGACAATATCCCGGTTCTCCATTTCCCTGATGGCGCTGGTGCCGTATGCTTTGTAGGCATCCGCCTTATATCCGGTTAATATGTCCTTGTATTCTTTCAGTACCCGGCAGAGTTCATCCACTTTTTCCGTGCTCAGCTTTCCTGCGGAATAGGTCTCGCTTCCCAGGTCCAGCTTATGGCGGATATGGTCAATCTCCCGCATGCCGTTTTTTTCGGTAAATTCAAAGATTTTCATGGAAAGCTCATATGAGCCTACGTCAATGGCTGCAAATACTTTCATGCATCCTCCCCCTTTCCCAAAAGGTAATCAATAAACTGCTGCGCCGTGCGTCCCGACAGACCGCCGTGGGAAAGCTCCCACTTGTTTGCTTCCGCCAAAAGCATGTTTTCTTCCATTATAATGCCGTATCTGTCCGCCAGTGTGGTGACAATTTCCTGGAACTGCCGTTTGTCCGGTGCGCCGAAATAGATGGTCACGCCGAAGCGGGAAGATAAGGACAGCTTTTCCGCCACGGTATCGCCCCGGTGCAGATCGTCCTCCCTCTCCTCTTTGTCGGTAAATTTCTCCCGCACAAGATGTCTGCGGTTGGATGTGGCGTAAATCAGCACATTGTCCGGCTTCTTTTCCAGTCCGCCCTCGATAACGGCTTTCAGATATTTATATTCGATTTCAAATTCTTCAAAGCTCAAATCATCCATGTAGATGATAAATTTATAATTCCGGTTTTTAATCTGGGCAATTACATCGTTCAAATCCTGAAACTGATGCTTGTATACCTCAATAATACGAAGCCCGCGGTCATAATATTCGTTCACAATGCCCTTGATGCTGGTGGATTTGCCGGTGCCCGCATCGCCGTATAAAAGGCAGTTGTTGGCTTTTCTTCCGTTTACAAACGCTTCCGTGTTTTCCACTAACTTTGCCTTGGCAAGCTCATACCCCACAAGGTCGGACAGCTTCACATGGGCAATGTTTAAAATGGGAACAATCTGCACGCCGTTTTCGTCATGCTCCACACGGAATGCCTTGTGCAGACCGAATTTGCCCACACCGTATTCTTTATAAAATTCTGTCAGGGTGTCCTTCATTTCCTCCGCAGTATGGTCGTTGCAGAACTTCTCCGCCAGCTCGCAGATCCGGCTGCAGATGCGCTTGTTGTAGACCTTGCTCTCCTCGCTGGAGGCTTCGTAGTCCGTAAGCAGGGCATATTCCGGTACATTTAACGCCTCCGTAACCGGCGTAAAATCAAAATCGTAGAGTTCCTTGAAAATCAGGATATCATGCAGCACCGCCTTATTTATGGTGCCCTCCACTTTTCCTCTGATTTCGCACGCCTTGCTGTAGCTGTTTTCGTTGTTTACCAGTAAATTGGTCAGATAACAGTGCCAGAGGTTGCCGTGAAACCCGTAAGTCCCCGCAAGGTCTAACAGCTTATGGATGTCCTCATAAAAAAGCGCCGCCAGATCCTCTTTATTATAGTAAGCATCGTTGTAATGGGACATGAGAAACGCCATGTCATGCAAAAGCCCGCCATCCTCAAATTCCCTGTATACGATAAGTTCCTGTTCCCGCATATGTTTATCCTGCCTTGTTCTTAGTAATTTCCCAGAATCTTCATGCTTCTGGTTTCTTCTCTGAGTCCCCGCAGTGCATTCATCACGGCGCTGTCCGTCAGGTTGCCCTCAAAATCCACAAAGAAGCGGTATTCCCAGTTTCTGTCCTCAATGGGACGGCTTTCAATCTTGGTCATGTTTAAGTTGTTGAAAATCACATGGGAAAGGGCATGGTACAAAGAACCGCTCTTGTGGGGCAGTTCAAAGCAGATGCTCACTTTCTTTGCATTCTTACAGTAAATCTTGCGGTTGGATAAAATCACAAACCGCGTAGAGTTTGTTTCCGACTGGTTGATGCTCTTTTCCAGTATGTTAAGACCGTACGCCTCCGCCGCATGCTCTCCGGCAATGGCTGCCTCCGTGATATCCTTTTCGTCCGCTACCTTTTTTGCCGCAAACGCATTGTTTTTCATGCTGATCTGCTGCCAGTCATACTGCTGTAAGTAGCGTGCGCACTGCATTAAGGACTGGGGATGGGAATACACCGTGCGGATGGTGTCCTTGGTCGCTCCCTCGCATGCCATCAGGCAATGCTCTATCTTAATAATCTGTTCACCCACAATGTAGTTTTCGTATTCTACTAAAAGGTCATAAATTTCATTGACAATGCCCGCCGTGGAGTTTTCAATAGGAAGCACCGCATAGTCAGCTCTGCCCTCTTCCAGTGCATTCATGGCATCCCGGAAGCTTTCCACATGAAAGGCATCTGCTTTTTTTCCGAAGAAACGGATGCACGCCTCCTGGGAATAGGAGCCTTCATTTCCCTGAAAGACCACATGCATGTTTTCCGTAGGAAGAGACTCCACCATATCAAAAGGAAGCCTTAACTGATTTTTCCCCTCTGCCAGCATCTTGTACTGCAACTTGCGGCTCATGGACATAATCTGTTCAAACAGCTCTTCCACACCCTGTCTGTTTCCGGGGTCCTTTACCATTTCCTTTACTTTTGCTATCTTTTCCGCTTCTCTTGCGGTATCTAAAACCTGCTTTCCGGTTTCTATTTTATATTCGGCAACGCCTGCGCAGATTTTCATGCGCTTCTCGTACAGAGAAACTATCTGCTCATCAATTTCATCCAGACTCTTTCGTAATTCCGCTAACTCCAAAGTGGCACCTCTTTTTCCCTGATTTTACACTTTATCTTATACCAAAACCCCCTTGATAGCAAGTAAAATTAAGTCTATAATGAAGGTAAAATCTGTGAGAAAAGGATACTTTTATGAACGCAAAAGCAAAAAAATTTTTAATCGGCAGCCTCTTAGTTCTGCTCCTCGGACTCCTCATCTTTTTATACATTTTAAGCAACCGCGTTGCCCCCGTTCCCGAAGGCACCGTGGGCAACAGTGCCGGCAATCTTTACAACGGCGGCATGTTCTGTGAATACAACGGAAAGGTCTATTTTGCCAACCCCTACGATGGCAATGCCATGTATGTGATGGACACGGACGGCAGCCATATGAAGAAGCTGATTGCCACCAGTGTTTCCAGCATCTGTGCCGGCGGCAAATATCTTTTTTACTTCCAGAATACTTCTTCCGGCACCGCAGGTCTGGGCTACCTTTTTTCCTCCCATTCCTTATGCCGCGCGCAGTTAAACGGCAGGCACATTACCAGCCTTTCCAAAGAGGTCATTTACAACATGCAGCTTATTGACAACTATTTGTATTACCAGTGCGCAGGCACGGACGGTCCCCGGTTTTACCGTCAGAAAATCAGTGCCAGGGAGCCGGAACTTTTAGAACGCATCAGCGCCGATTTCTCCTGCGCCCTTCCGGACGGCACCGTTTATTATGCGGGCAACAACACCAACCATTACCTGTACCGTTACGACACCCATTCCGGCAGTACTTCCACCGCCTGGCAGGGAGACCTCTGGTACCCGGTTTACGACAACGGCTATATCTACTATCTGGATGTGGCAAACAACTACCGCCTCTGCCGTTATTCTCTTTCCGCTGATGAAATTGAGGTCCTTACAAACGACCGTGTGGACTGCTTCAACCTCACCGGCAATTATGTTTACTACCAGAAAAACTCTGTGGAAAATCCCGCTCTTATCCGTATGCAGAAGGACGGAAGCAATCCCGTTATTTTAATGGACGGCAATTATACCCACATAAGTGTTGCCGGTGATTATGTTTATTTTGCCGCCTTTGAAAACGGCTATCCCCTTTACCGGGTTGCCGACGGCTACGATTACCCGGAAGTTTTCCAGGCAGCCTCCGATGCCGCCTTTGAGGCGCAGAAATAAGCAACCCTGCATGGTCTTTTGTCAGAAACCTTACATAACAAAAAAGAACCGGAGTTCCGGCAACAGGTCCAACATTCTGGATATCTGCTACCGGCTCCGGTTCTTTTTATTGCTTTTCTGTTGTTTGTTTATCTGTTGTTTTCTGTTACCTCTTTGCTGCCGTTTCCGTTCCGGTTTACTGCTTCTTATACAGAATTCTGATAGAGTTCAGGATACAAAGCATTGCCACACCGGTATCGGCGAATACTGCCAGCCACATGGAGGCAATGCCTGCCAGACCGAGTATCATAATCAGTGCCTTTACCGCCAGGGCAAAGATAACATTTTCCTTGGAAATACGGCCTGTGAACCTGGCAATCCTGATAGCGGCAGGAATGCTGTCCATATCGGAATTTAAGAATACCACATCCGCAGCTTCCATAGCGGCGTCCGCACCGCTTCCCATTGCAGCACCCACATCGGCGCCTGCTAGTACGGGAGCATCGTTGATACCGTCGCCGACAAACATAACGGCGCCCTTTTCTTCACGGATTTCATTCAACTTGCTTAACTTATTTTCAGGAAGCAGCTTGCCGTAGTACATGTCGATGCCAACCATTTCGGAAACCTTCCTGGCATTTTCTTCGGTATCGCCTGTCAGCATGGCGGTTGCAATTCCCTGTTTCTTGATTGCCGCAATTGCGGATACGGCTTCTTCCTTAATCGTATCGGAAATCTTTAAGAAACCGATGAGTACATTGTCCTTTGCCAGCAATACTTCGGTGCCGTAGGAGTCTTTCTGTGTTGCTTTGTCATAAGCTGCGGTATCCACACCGTTTTCCGCAAGCAGCTTCTTGCTGCCGCACAGATATTTATGGGAGCCTGCCTCCAGTAAGATACCGTGTCCGGAAATTTCGGAAATGCTGCCCTTGTAAAGGTCGGTAATTTTCTCTTCCTCTGCTTTCTGCTTAATGCTGTAAGCAATGGGGTGAGTGGAAGCGGCTTCACAGGAAGCAGCCACCTTTAAGATTTCTCTTTCCTCTAAAGAAGCATCGGCAGAAACAATATCCTGCACAATGAAGTTACCTTTGGTAATCGTACCGGTCTTGTCGCAGACAACGGCTTTTACATCTTTCAGGGCTTCCAGTGCTACGCCGCCCTTAAACAGGATCCCCTTCTTGGAACCTGCTCCGATACCGGAGAAGAAAGCAAGAGGTACGCTGAGCACCAGTGCGCAGGGACAACTGATAACCAGGAATGTCAGTGCGGTGTATACCCATTTGTTCCAATCGCCTGTTACCAGGGAAGGAATGATGGCGGTACATACTGCAAGTGCTACTACAAACGGAGTGTAAACTCTGGAGAATTTCGTAATAAATCTGTCAATCCTGGGCTTGCTGGCTGCTGCATTTTCCACAGAGTCCAGAATTCTGGTTACCATGGACTCTTCCAGTGGCTTATCCACTCGCAATTTCAGCACGCCGTTTAAGTTCATGCAGCCGGAAAGAATGGAAGCGCCTTCCTTTACGGAAACAGGCACCGGCTCACCGGTAATGGCAGAGGTATCAATCTGGCTTTCGCCTTCAATAATCGTGCCGTCCAGAGGAATTCTGTCGCCGGGACGAACCATTACGATATCACCGATTTTGGCTTCACCGGCGGGAATGGTGGTTACGTTGCCATCCTCTGCAAGCTGTACGGTTTCGGGACGTAAATCCAGCGCATCCATAATCTGGCTGCGGCTTCTTTCTACCGCCTTATCTTCAAACCACTCGCCAATCCGGTAGAACAGCATAACGCCTACTGCTTCCGGATATTCTCTTGTGGCAAATGCGCCTATGGTTGCAATACTCATTAAGAAGTTTTCATCCAGCATATTTCCTTTGAAAATATTCTTAACAGCCGTAATGACGATTTCCAGACCTAAAATCAGGTATGCTAAAATATAAAGCACCAGTGACGGTATGGAAAAGTATTTTTCCATAATCTTTGCGGCTATCAACAGTACTGCACCGGATATGATGCAGATAACATTCTTTCTGCTTTCGTCTTTTTCTTCCCTATCGTCTTTTTTCTTGGTTTCCTCTCGGGGAATAATCTTTGCGTCCGGTTCAATGGAGCTGCAGGCAGCTACCATCTTGGGGAACAGCTCATCCTGATTTTTTGCCGCAACACGAAGCTGCTTGGTGGCAAAGGTAAGGGATGCATATTCTACGCCGGGCAGGGACTGGATTTTCCTTTCAATCTTTGCCGCGCAGTTTGCGCAGTCCAGATTTTCCACAATGTAGATGCGCATGGGCGCCTTGGAGGTGCAGGGCGGAGCTTCCTTCTTTTCCTCGTGATGATACTCATGACCTTCATGGTCATGGCCGTGGTCATGGCCGCAGCAGCAATCGTCGTCATCGTCATCGTTGTGATGATGGTGCTCATGCTCCTCTTCCTCATGATGGTGATGGTCATGGCCTTCGTGGTCATGCTCGCAGCATTCATCATGAGGATGTTCGTGTTCTTCATGCTCTTTTTCAAATTCTTTTAATTCATCTGACATATGAGTTACCTCTATTCATTGTTTAATATTTATAATTTATGTTTGAACATATGAATGATTGTTCATATATAAATATAAACATAAGTGTTCTGAAATGTCAATAGAAAATGAAACTATTTTATTGTGTTTTCCTTAATTTCATAAAAGCAATCTCCTTGAATGATGATTTTTAAAGCATTTTTCACGAAACTTTCCTTTTGCTGCTCCCCATTCCCGTATCTTTAAAGCATTTTAAGAATTTACCTTATTTTGCTGCTTGTGCAACTATCTATTTTAAAGCATTTCCCTCCTTTTCTCTGTTTTGCTGCTCTTTTATACCTTTGAATTAGAAGCATTTTATGGTTTTGTTCCGATTTGCTTTCCTTTTCTCTTTTTCCCTGAAAGCATTTTTTCACATTTTCCAAATTTGCTGTTCTTTTTTTACATATCCGTAAAGCATTTTCATTATATTGCCATTTTTGCTTCTTTTTCTTTCCTATAATAAATGATAACGCATTTTCCCTATAATAACGAACGAAAAAAGACCTCAAGTTCTCACTTGAGGTCTTACTGCGGAAGATGGGACTTGAACCCACACGCCATTGCTGGCACAAGATCCTTAGTCTTGCCTGTCTGCCAATTCCAGCACTTCCGCATTTGCTTGGTTTGCACCGCGCAAGAATGATATTAACATTCTCCATGGAAATTGTCAAGAAAAAAGAAACAATTTTTTTATTTTTTTACAAAAGTTCCTCATCGTATACCGCCCTGCTGCCGCCTACGAACTTTGCCCGGGTTCTGGCGCATACCACATGGGCGCTGCCGATACGGTTAATGGCAATGCGCACCGGCACTGCTACCGCCTGCAGATGCATGCCAATCAAAGTATCCCCGATGTCCATGCCTGCCTGTGCCGAAATGTGTTCCACCGCTACCGGATCCTTAAAACGCTTGTAGGCTGTTGTGCCAAAAGAACCGCCTGCCTTCGGCTGCGGAACCACATTTACTCTTGTCAGTCTGTCCCGTTTCATCAGTTCTTTTTCCACAATCAGGGCTCTGTTCAAATGTTCACAGCATTGTGCCGCCAGATAAATGCCCTTTTGCTTTGTAACTTCATAAATACCGTCAAAAACTGCTTCCGCCGTTTCCACACTGGAAAAAGTGCCGATGCGTTCTCCCACCACTTCGCTGGAGGAACAACCGACCACCAGAATATCTCCTTCTTCCAATTTTGCCTGTGTCAGTAATTCTATCACGGCATCTGCCGCTTCTTTTTTCACTTCTTCCAGAAAAGAAGTATCCATTTTATGATCTGCCATACCTGCTGCCATTTTCGTTGCCCCTTTCTGTCATACCCACAATATAGCACACATTATAATCCGACGCAAATTTTACAAAAAAAATTAAAATACATCATTTACAAATGCCTACCTTAGTAACCGGAAGTTACTTTTTCAATTGAGATTATTCTATTTCTATATTATTTCATTTCCTCAAACTCTCTCCGTACTTTGCGGAATACCTCCATCAGTTTCGGGGAAAACATGCCGCATTCGCCGTTGATGATCATACGGTATGCCTCGTCCGGAGAATAGGCGTCCTTGTAGCATCTTTCGTTTACCAGCGCATCATACACATCCGCCACGGAAACAAGCTGGGCGGAAATGGGAATTTCCTCCCCTTTAAGACCGTCCGGGTATCCCTTTCCGTCATAGCGCTCATGATGGTGACGGCAGATTTCATAACTGACTTTTTTATAATCCGGCTCCCATTCCTGGTCAATTTCATCCAAAAGCTCACAGCCGCGGATAGTATGGGACTTCATATACTCATATTCATCCTCGGTCAGCCTGCCGGGCTTTAAGAGAATACCGTCGGGAATCGTTATTTTACCGATGTCATGCAGAGAACTTGCTGCCACAATGGTATTGATCTTTTCTTCGGTAAGCCCGTATTCCGGGTACTCCTTCATGGCGCATTCCGCCAGAATTCCTGTATATCCTTTCACACGTTTGATATGCTCTCCGCTTTCTAAGTTACGGTATTCTACGACGGTACCGAGCATGTCGATAATCTGCTGGTTGTTTTCCCGAAGCTTTTCTGCCTGGATTTTCAACGCCTGATAGGCCTTACGAAGAACACTGGTCTGCTCCTCCACTCTTTCTTCCAGCTGCATTTTGTATTTATACAAGCCTGCGGCATTCTTGACACGTTTCTGCACGATCACATTGTTGAATGGCTTGGTAATATAATCCATGATGCCGAGCTCAAAGCATTTTTTTTCTGCTTCGTAGGAAGTATCGCCGCTGATAATCAGTACCGGAATGCTGTCCATAAGTTTTCTTTCGTTTAAGACTTCCAACACATGCATGCCGTCCATTTCCGGCATAATCAGATCTAAAAGAATAGCGGTAAGTTCATCCGCCTGTCTGTCTATGATTTCCAGTGCCTGTGTACCATTTTCCGCTTCCACTATGGTATAATCCTGTTCTAAAATGGAACTCAGCAGCCCTCTGTTTATATCCGAATCATCTACAATGAGGATTGTATTTCTCATATTTACCTTCCCTTCATCTTTTGCACCGGATTTATTTATCCGGAACCAACTGCTCCACTCTCACGTACCCGTTTCCTTCCCTGAGCACCACATTCCGCAATTCCTGTGAATGCCAGTTAAGTCCGTTGATATCCACATCAACCCCGGAATACATGGTCCCCATTGCCACAATGCGGTGATTCAGGGTTTTCTTTTTACGCTTCTCCAATTCCTTCTTCTTATCCGCTATCATTTTCTGTTCCAGTTCCTTCGTATAAATAGCGTTCTCCAGCTTCAGATAAACCGGATTCACATTCCGGGCCTCTTCGGGATGTTTCCTGCGGAAATCCTGATATGCATTCTGCAGGAGCACCAGTTCATTTCTGTTTTTTTCTTCTTCCTGCCGAAGAACGGCTTCATCCTTTAACACATCGTCCCGCGTGCGCAGGCACAGCTTCGTGGCAAGTCCCGTTTCGTTGCCGATCCGATAGGCCAGGATTTCGGTACCGGCGCTTATTTCGCCGCCTACCAGGATGCCTTTCCGCCCGGAAATCTCCACCTTGCCGCCCGCCTGCAGCTCGCTGCTCATACAGTAGTTGGCATAGATGTCGCTCTCCGAGATCAGCCTGGCCGATTCAAAAAAGACACCTCTGATATCACCTTTCGCCTTCACGTACCCTTTTCCGTCGGCATTGTTTCCCTTGCGCAGAATGATGTCCCCTCCCGCTTCTAAGATGGCACCTTCCGTAAATCCGCCCACATAGATATCTCTGGTGGCAAAAATCCGGCTTCCACTTCCTACAGTACCCTGCACATACACGTTACCGTCAAAGTTGACGTACCCGTTGGCAATATTTACATTGTTTAAGACAAGCAGACCGGTAATTTCCAGTCTGTCTCCTTTTAATTCAATCTTACCGTCAATAGCTGCCAGATAGGTACGCCTGTCCGGCATAAGCCGGAATCCCTCTCCGGTAAGGTACCGCTGCTCGCGGCCGCGTCTTGCAGGAATCTCTTCTCCGTTTATTTTATAACCGGGTCTGCCCGGATCCGCCACATGGTAATACGCCACCTTCTGTCCCGCCTTTACCATCTCAAACCATTTGGCATTCTGATAGTCTACAGATCCGTCTTCCAGAAGAATCGGATTCTTTTTTAAGTCCGTTTCAAAAAAGAATTCATACCAGCCGTCTTCTCCTGTCGTCGGTTCTTTTCCTCTGGCTATAACTACAATATCCCGGTCCGATTTTCCTTCACAGATCTGATCCATGGTCTGAAAATCGATTCCCTTTCTGACATTGTTCTGCTGCAGGGCTTCAATCAGTTCCTCCCTGTTTACTTTCTTTTCCCTGTCATGCAGAAATACCGATGCCTCCATCAGGTTTTCCGCAATAAATAATTCAAATGCACTGTAGGGTTTCTTCAGCTGATCCGGATTATTTCCTGCTTTTTTCTGCTTTTCCAGAAGCTCCAGACGTTTTTCATGCATGGTCTTTGCGGTATACATAAAGCTTGTGTACTGCTTAACCGGAAGGTTTTTCTCCAGTCCAAGCCGGATTTCCTGCATCTGCTGCCAGTTATACAGCTGATTGCGGTAAGGTGTGACATCCAGTCCTTCCCTCAGTCCGATTCTTAACTCCCTCATCTGCTGCCAGTTGTAATTCCGATTGGCATAAATACCGACATCTATCTTTTCTTCCAGACCCATCCTTATCTGTCTTATGGATGCCCCGCGCAGAATCGGGGAAATATAATCCATAATTTCCGTCAGACCGTTCTCCAGCGCAATACGGATCTGGGTAAGCTGTTCTTCCTCGTATCCTTCCTTAATATACGGAAGAATATCTACTTTTGCCTTCATGGCCTTCCGAATCTGTCTTAAAATACCGGCCGGCAGCTTTTTTAAGCCGGAAAGATCAACTCCGACCTGCAGGCCCTTACGGATCTGACGCATAACATCAAAAGGAATGGAAGCATCCGCATATCTGGTTACGTCGACTTTTCTTTCCAGACCTTTTCTGATTTCTTCCATCTGGAACCAGTCGAAGTCCGGATGGGCATAAATATCTACCGGCAGGTTCTCAAGCAGTCCCAGCCTTATTTCATGCATCTGAATTGCCAGATATCCGGGGTTTTCATATACAGAAACATCAATCCCTGCTTTGCGTCCTTCTTCAATTTCCTTCAACTGATCCGTTGTAAATTCTGTTGTTGTCATTGGCTGATACCCTTTTTTGTAAAAAGCTGTTTATGCTTCCGCCTGTAATGTTTCTAAGGCTGCAATGGTTCTTTCGTACTGTTCGGTTACCGCTTTATAAAGCTCCTCACAATCCCTGATTTCTTCTTTTCCTCTTAATTGTTCGGTAAGCGCCGAGCTTGCCTGAAACAGGCTTGTGAATCCTAAATTGGCACAGACCCCTTTTAAGGTATGTGCCGCACGGAATGCCTTCTCGGCATCCTTCTGTTCCATCCCCTCCTGCAGCTGCGCATAACTTTTATCCTGCAGGAATTTAAGGGCGAAACGCCCAATCAGCGCTTCACTTCCCAGACGTTCCATTGCATCCCGGTAATCGGCTCCTGCCTGTTCGTAACATTCCTGTACTGTCATTTTTGTCCTGCTTTCGTTTTAATCACACTTTTTTTATAAAAAACCATAAAAAAGGACTGCATTACCATCAAAAATAATAATGCAACCCCTTTTCTACAATGTAGTTTATTATAACACAAATGTTTTATTTGTAAATAAATCTTATAAAAAAAAGTTAAAAACATGTCATATTTAGGTAAAATCATGCCTATGTTTTTTAAGCACTCCTGCCACCGTCCGGGCAATCAGCTTATAACCCTCCTGATTAGGATGCAGATTGTCCTCCTGATACAGCTTAAGCTGCTCCTCTTTCGGTAACGCCGCAAAGTCTCCTTCTATATCAAGAAGAGGCACGCCTTCCGCTGCAGCCGCTTCCTTTATGCATGCCCGGATTTCTTTTAAGTAGCTTTCCTGATGCTTGCGCCAGATGCACTTCTGCACCGGTATGGGAAGCCCCGCATAGATAACGGCATCCGGAGAAGCCGCTTTCACTGCCTTAAGAATCTGCCGGTAACAGGGTACAAAGTCCGCCTTCCGGCTTATCATGTCGTTCTGTTCGTACTTAAAATCCTGCGTATCGTCCATGCCGTCCTGGGCATCGTTGGTACCGAGCATCACCACATAAATATCGCCCTTTTCCTCCAGCGCCTCACTGTAGCGCGCCTCCCGCATATAGGGCATGCCCATGACACCCTTTTCGTTTTCCACGTTTAGGGCGGTGGTGCAGCACACACCTTTGTTTACTACCCGGTATTCTTCCCCTAAAAGATTTTGTAAAACAGACGGATAGCTTTCGGAGGGTTCCACGCCGAACCCCTCCGTGATGCTGTCACCCATACAGACTACTTTAATCATATGCATCCTTTACCTTACCTTTCCTATCCCCTGAATTTTTCATGTTTTACCACCGGTAGCTTTCCCCGGATTTTAGGGATATTTCCCGTATCTCATCGCGGTAACGCACTTTTGTCTGCAAATCTTTTTTTGCTGTGATGCAGGCTTCCGTGAGCGCACTGTCCTTCCATGAAAGACTCACCTCTGCGCCGCCCTTTATGCAAAGTCCCTTTACGCTGCCTTCCTTCCATTCCTTCGGAAGCGCCGGCAGTAAAACCACACGCTCCGAGGTGCTTTGCACCAGCATTTCCGCAATGGCTGCCGTACCGCCGAAATTACCGTCTATCTGGAAAGGCGGATGGTTGTCAAAGAGATTCGGCAGGGTGGATTTGCCCATAAGCTGCTTAAAGTTTTCGTAAGCGGCCTCGCCGTCCCAGAGCTTCGCATAGTGATTGATAATCCATGCACGGCTCCAGCCCGTGTGACCGCCGCCGAAGCTTAATCTTCTCTCCAGTGTCTTTCTGGCTGCCGCCGCAAGCTCCGGTGTCTTGTCCATCAGAATCTGTTCCGAAGGATGCAGTCCGTAAAGGTGGGAAATGTGCCGGTGACCCGGGTCCGCTTCCTCGTACTCCTCCTGCCACTCCATGATGGTGCCGTTGCTTCCGATTTTCGTCGGCATGAGCTTTTCCCTTGCCGCCTTTATCTGTTCGTTCAGCTCATCCTCCACATGCAAAACCTCTGCCGCCTTGATGCACTGGGTAAACAAATCCCGCAAAATCTGGTTGTCCATGGTAACGCCCGCCGTATTGGAGCCCTTCTCCCCATTGGGAAGTATAAAGGTATTTTCCGGGGACACGGAAGGACAGGTCTTTAAGTAACCGCCGTCCTCGATTAAGAAGTCTAAGAAGAACAATGCCGCCTCCCGCATAATTGGGAATGCCCGACGCAAAAATTCTTCGTCCTTCGTAAATTCGTAATGGGTCCACTGGTGGGTACAGAGCCATGCCGCTCCCATCACCCAGAAGGAACCGGGAATCCAGTGATCCTGGGTCACGCAGTCCCCCCAGATGTCCGTATTGTGGTGGCACATAAAGCCTCTGCAGCCGTACATTTCTTTCGCCGTCTTTTCTCCGTTCGGCAGCATGGTTTCCAAAAGGGCAAACAGCGGCATATGGCATTCGGAAAGATTGCAGTTTTCCGCCAGCCAGTAGTTCATTTCCGTGTTGATGTTGATGGTGTATTTACAGTCCCAGGGCGGGGTCATGTCCTTGTTCCAGATACCCTGCAGGGTTGCCGGAAGAGTGCCTTCCCTGCTGCAGGCAATGAGAAGATACCGACCGAAATCAAAGTATAACTTGGCAAGTCCGATATCCGCCTGTCCTTTTTTTGCCGCCTCTATCCGTTGGTCCGTGGGCACGGCATCATAGCCGGACAAATCTCCCAGGGAAAAATCCACCCTGCCGTAAAGGGAACGGTAGTCGGCTTCATGCTCGGAAAGAAGGTCTGCAAAATCCCGTTTCGCTGCTTTTCCGATAATCGCTTCCGTTTCTTTTTGGGTGTCCTGCATCCGGTAGGTAGTGCCTGCCGTAAAGTATAAAAGTACCTCGTCCGCATCCTCCACATACAGATGCTCGCCGATTACTTCCACGCATCCGCCCTTCGCATAGGCCTTTAACGCCATGCCGAAGTCCAGACCGCCTTTTCCCAAATTGCCATATAAATAAATGCCGTTCTCTCCCATTTTCCTTATGCCGTCAAAGAATTTCCAACGGCGCAGCAGAGCGCTGAAGGTCAGGCTTCCCGGCCGGTCCGCCGTAAACTTTATGACAAGCGCATCCGCAGGCTTTGAGAAAAACATTTCCCTGCCGTAGGTAATGCCGCCTGCCGTGAAGTGGCTTTCGTAAAGCGCGTTCTCCAAATCGAGGCTTCTTTCGTAGTCCGTCACTTCCCCGATGTTTTCAAAGGAAATATGGACATCTCCCAGCGTCTGGGACGGATGGGCGCTGTCCGGGCAGCCGGACATTGCCATTTTGATTAACTTTTCTCCTTCTTTTATCCTGCCAGCCAAAAGAAGCTCCCGGATTTTCGGCAGGTATTTTAAGGTATCCGGGTTGTTCCGGTCCACGGGGCCTCCGTACCAGATGCTGTCCTCGTTTACCTGTATATGCTCTTCCAAAACCGTGCCGTATACCATGGCGCCCATTCTGCCGTTTCCTAAAGGCAGGGCTTCCTCCCATTCGGCGGCAGGTTTTTGATACCACAATTTGCTCATAACGCTCTTTCCTTTCTTAGCCGTTCTGTTTTTATTGTAAAAAAAAACCTTTTCTTTGCCTACTGTTCTTTTTTTAGATATTTCACTTATCTTTATTGACAATTCCTTTTTTGTTTCCGCATACACTAATCAGAAAGGTATCTATGAAGAAAGGATACGGTATTGGAACATTCCGCTTTTTCTAAAAAACCCCTGATTGCAGTGGTGGGCCGCAAGGAAGATACCGTGCGCTATGAAAATACCTTAAAGCGCCTGTCCGTCCCATATATCACCACCCTTTCCTTTTCCCATATGCAGTCCTGCGACGGTCTGCTGCTGCCGGGCGGTGGGGACATTACCCCTGCTTTTTTCGGACAGAAAAATGCCGGCTCCTTAAATATCGACACGGAGCTTGACATCATACAGATTCAGGCTCTGGAACAGGCCGTGCGATATAAGAAGCCGGTGCTCGGCATCTGCAAGGGCATGCAGATTATCAATGTATTTTTCGGTGGAACCATCGTTCAGCACATGAAGGAGGCGGACATCCACCGCTATGAAAACGGCGATAAATTTCACGAAACCGTCATCCTGCCGGACACGTATCTGCACCGCATTTACGGAAGCCGCCTTATGGTAAACAGCGCCCATCACCAGAAAATCGATAAGCTGGGAAATGATTTGTCCGCCGTACAGTTTACGCCGGATTTTGCCGTCATGGAAGGACTCTGTCACAAAGAGCTTCCCATTTTCGGCGTGCAGTGGCATCCGGAGCGGCTGTCCGTGGACGGGGATGCCCTATTTTTCTTCTGGCTTTCCCTTTTTCGGTCGTCTGGGTGCGGGCGGTGCCATCCGCTCTAACATAATTTCAAATAGGAGCTTTATGATTTTTTTAAGTGTCTGTTTCGTATCCGCGTCAATTTCCTTCATGGCGCCAACGACACCGTTCATGCTCTTTTTCCAGTCCGCCGTAAAGTCAATCAGATTCTCCGCATGGGAGGCGGAAATTACCTGATACAGGGTATCCACAAAAATCTTCCGGTCCTTTACCGGCAGAGCGCAGACCCAGTCATTCAGCGCCTCGTCCCGCTTTTTCTGCAGGGAGGAAATATTTTTCACATAAATAAATTCTCCCTTGTCAAGAAGCCAGGTAAACGGGTCATGCTGCAAAAGTCCGAAGGTTTTGCTTTCCACCACCTTGTAGTGATCGGAGGTTTCAAACAGCATGCCCACCAAAGAAGAATGGGGCAGAATTTTCACAATCCTGTCTTCTATTTCTTCGTATTCCTTTTCCTTCAGCACTTCCTTCGGAAATCCCGGACCGTCCATGCTGTAGATTTTTAAAATCCGCTCTTTTACCGGCTCCGTGCATTTCATGGCTGCGTAAACCGCCACGTTGCCGCCCTTGGAATGTCCTCCCACATAAAAGCGGTTGTGGAGCTTTCCCGTTACCATGTTTAAGTACTTGGCGGCGTATTCCTGGCTGGGCACCGGGTACCGGAAAGCCATATTGAAATCCTCTTTCCAGCCTATGATGGTTTCATCCGTACCCCTGAACGCAATGTACATGGTACCGTCATCCAGAAAAAACGTAATGGCGGAAAACTGGGTTTCCCACTCCGGCTCCACAATGTTGATGTAACAGTTCATTTTCAGGGTGCGGAACCGCCTGCTTTCATACATGGCTTCAAACAACGCCCTGTTGTTTTTTTCAAAGCGCTCATCCGCATACAGTTTTTCATAGTCCGCATGCTCCCGCAGCTGCTTCATGTTGACAAAACGGCGGTTCTCGGTCACAAGCGGCACCATGCCGTCAAATTTTAAATAACAGAACTGGCAGAACACCAGACTGTCCACATCCGTCATGGGACGCTCCGCAAAAGTATATTCGCCGTAGGTTTTAATATAGTCCAATATGGTATCTGCCATATTTACCACCATACCTTTCCATTCAGATACCGCTCCCTAAAGGCTTCTTTCACCCGGTTTACTTCGTCCTCAAACTCCCTTGCCGAAAGCAGATTGCAACCCTGTCCGGTGATGATAATCTGTTCCAGACCATCGGAGGTAGCCACCGTCACTTTTTCTTTTCTGCCGTTTTCATGGGCAAATTTTTCAATGTACTGATCGGCGTTCTCCGCTTCCTTCGTAAACACCACATGGATGTTGTGGTAGTCCGAAACCTCTGTCCGGTGTCCCTTTACCCGGTAGGCATCAAACACCACAATAAGGTTGCAGTGCACCATGCCCTGATAGTCGCACAGAATATCCATGAGCCTGCCCCTTGCGCCGTCAATGTTTACAGCAGCGATTTCTTTCAGTTCTTCCCATGCAAAAATAATATTATACCCGTCCACTAAAAGATATTCTTCTTTTTTCAGAGCGGCTTTATACACCACTGTCTCTGCGGGAGTCGGCTTTATATTGGTCTTCCGGTAAAAGCCCTTTCCCGGATTTTTCTCTTTTTTATTGGCATGGGCGGTCTTTTCGATGATGCTGTCAATTTCCTCCGTACCGAGGGCAATATCCAGTTCCCCGCTGTTTCTCTTGTAATGCTTCTCTTCTTCCTCGGTAACCATGCGTTTGCCGTATAGCCTGGCAATTTCCTCCGGGCGGCCTTCCCTGCCGTCCACATGGCGGCATTCCATAACCTCATACCAGGGCACCTGATAACCGCTGCCGTGGGCACAGAATACGGATGCCGAAGGGTTTTTCATATCCTCCAGGGCGTCATACCCTTTCTTTTCCACTACTTCTTCCGTGTTGTGGCAGGGATAATATCCTTTCAGCACGCACTGGATGCTGCCAAGTCCCCTGGTATAGGCATGCAGCTCCTTCTGGTAACCGCCGATGGTGGAAACCGGCGCCTGTCCGGTAAGGATTGCCCTGCCCTTTTCGATTTCCTTTACCGAGCAGGTGCCGAACCGCCGTTCCACATCCATCATGGCTCTGCCGATGTATTCCTCCGGCAGCTCCATTAAAAAGGCATAATACGGCTCTAACAGAATGCAGTCCGCCGCCATAAGTCCCTGTCTTACGGCACGATAGGTCGCCTGTCTGAAATCGCCGCCCTCCGTATGCTTCACATGGGCACGACCCGCAATGAGGGTAAACTTCACATCCGTAAGGGCGCTTCCCGTGAGCACGCCACGGTGCTCCCTTTCCTGCAGATGGGTCAGGATAAGGCGCTGCCAGTTCTTCGCCAGTACTTCCTCCTTGCAGTCGCAGGCATAGCTTAGGCCGCTGCCCGGCTCCTGCGGTTCCATGAGAAGGTGTACTTCCGCATAGTGGCGCAAGGGTTCAAAATGACCGATGCCGATAACGGGCTCCGCAATGGTTTCCTTGTAGACCACGCTGCCCTCCGCAAATTCCACAACCACACCAAACCGTTTTTTTATCAGGCGCTGCAGCACGGAAAGCTGTACCTCTCCCATAATGCGCACCTGGATTTCCTTGTGTTCTTCGTTCCATAAAAGATGAAGCTGGGGATCTTCCTCTTCAAGCTGCTTCAGCCCCGCAAGTAACGTGACCGGTTCCGTGCCATCCGGCAGCACCAGTTTATAGGTAAGCACCGGCTCCAGCACCGGTATCTGTTCCTCCGCTTCCGTACCCAGTCCCTGTCCAGGAAAGGTAGCCGACAGTCCGGTTACTGCGCAGACACAGCCCGCCACAGCTTCCCCCGCCTGTTCAAAATTTTCTCCCGAATAAAAACGTATCTGGTTTACTTTTTCTTCGCCGACCGTATCCTTTACTTTTAAGGAGCCGCCGGTCATTTTGAGATACGTGAGCCTGTTTCCCTGGGCATCCCTGGCGATTTTGTAAACCCTTGCGCCGAAGGCTTCCGGGTACTTCTTTTCTTCCGTAAACCGGTAAATGCCCGCCAGAAGTTCCTTTATTCCCTGCATTTTTAAGGCAGAACCAAAGAAAACCGGAAAGATTTTCCGGCATGCAATGAGCTTTCGTATATGATTTTCTTCTATTTGTCCCGTGGTTAAAAATTCTTCCATGATTTCCTCGTCGCACATGGAAACCGTATCGAAGAATTCTTCCCCTTCCTGCTTCTTAAAGCTGACGCAGCCGTTATCTAAATTATCCTGCAGATTGGCGATAAGCTCCTCTTCCTCCTTATCCGTCTGGTCCATTTTATTGACAAACAGAAACGTGGGAATTTCGTAGCGTCTAAGCAGCCGCCACAGTGTCCTTGTATGCGCCTGCACGCCGTCCGCCGCACTGATAATCAGAATGGCGTAATCCAGCACCTGCAGGGTACGTTCCATTTCCGCCGAGAAATCCACATGCCCCGGCGTATCCATCAGGGTTATCTGCATCTCCTCAAAGGAAATGGCTGCCTGCTTGGAAAATATGGTAATGCCCCGCTCCCGCTCCATTTCATCGGTATCTAAAAAGGCATCCTTGTTGTCCACCCTGCCGATTTTCTTTAGCCTGCCGCTTTCGTAAAGCAGCGCTTCCGATAATGTCGTTTTTCCCGCATCCACATGGGCTAACAGTCCCACAATCAGATTTTTCATGCATCCTCCTGTCCGTAATAGGCACCGGCTCCGTGTTTACGGTAATAATGCTTGTCCTGTAATTCCTGCGGTGCCGGCTCTACCTTACTGTTGATGCTCTCCGTCCGGTACGCCATTTTCGCCACTTCTTCTAAGACAACGGCGTTGTGTACGGCGTCCTTCGCATCCTTCCCCCAGGTAAAGGGACCGTGGTTTTTGCACAGTACCGCCGGTACTGCCATAATCTCTTTCTTACTCCGCTTAAATTCCGAAACAATCAGTTTGCCGGTGTTTGTTTCGTAAGCTTCGTCTATTTCTTCCTTTGTCAGGCATCTGACGCAGGGAACTTCACCGTAAATGTAATCCGCATGGGTGGTTCCGTAGCAGGGAATGCTTCTTCCCGCCTGTGCCCAGCTTGTGGCATAGGAGGAATGGGTGTGCACAATACCGCCGATTTCCGGGAAGGCTTTATAAAGCTCCAGATGGGTCGGCGTGTCGGAAGACGGACGTAATTTTCCTTCCACACGGTTGCCGTTTAAGTCCATGACCACCATGTCCTCCGGCTTCATGCTTTCATATTCCACCCCGCTGGGTTTTATGACAAACAGACCGCTCTCCCTGTCAATGGCACTCACATTGCCCCAGGTAAAAGTAACCAGTCCGTATTTCGGAAGCAGCATATTGGCTTCGTAAACCTGTCTTTTTAACTCCTGTAACATAATAATCCCTCCGTTGCCCGCTCGCAGCGGCGCCCATTTAAGCTCTCTGTCTGCTTATTCCGTCATCGTCTGTATGGCGGCTCTTTCCGCCTCAAATCCCCTGCGGTAACGCTTCATGAACTGCTCGAAGCCCTCCACATCCTTCTCGTCCGGCTTTCTTTCGCTGCCTTCTTTTCCGGCAAAAATGCGCTTGTTTAAGAATTCGCCCAAACTGCCGTTTTCCTTTTCCGTAAGGTAAGCTGCTAACAGGGCAATTCCCCAGGCACCGCCCTCTCCGGCTGTTTCCATAACCGATACCGGCGCGTTCATGGCTGCTGCCGCAATGCGCTGTCCCGCTTCCTTTGTCTTAAAGAAACCGCCGTGGCCGTACAGCTTATCCACCGTCACATGTTCTTCTTTTAGTAATAAATCCATGCCCACCTTCAGGGCAGCCAGCGCCGAATACAGGTGCATGCGCATGGTATTTGCCAATGTAAATTTACTCTCCGCACTTCTTACAAACAGAGGAGCTCCGCTTTCAAAACCGGTAACCGGCTCTCCTGAAAAATAGTTGTAGGAAAGCATGCCTCCGCAGTCCGGGTCGCCCGAAAGCGCTACGCTGTAAAGCTTTGTAAAGAGTTCGTCCGGCTTGATTTTCATGCCGAACAGCTCTCCGAACTGTGCAAACAGATTTGCCCAGGCATTGATTTCGGATGTACAGTTGTTGCAGTGCACCATACCCACGAGGGCGCCGTCGGGAGTCGTCACCAGATCGATTTCCGGATATACTTTTGCCAACGGCTTTTCCAGAACCACCATGGCAAACACGGAGGTTCCGGCGGAAATATTACCGGTGCGCACTGCTACACTGTTTGTTGCCACCATACCCGTACCGGCATCGCCCTCCGGCGGGCAGAACGGGCATCCTGCTTCCAGTTCTCCCATAGTGTCCAAGAGCGCCGCGCCTTCCTTTGTAAGCACGCCCGCTTTTTCTCCTGCAGGCAGTACCTTCGGTAAAATATCCCGAAGACACCATGAATAATGTTTATCCGCAATCAGCTTTTCAAAAGCCGCAAGCATTTTTTCATCGTAATCCCCGGTCGCGGTATCAATGGGAAACATGCCGGATGCATCCCCCACGCCGAGTACCTTTTCCCCGGTCAGTTTCCGGTGTACAAAGCCCGCCAGTGTGGTAAAATAAGCAATCTCCTTCACATGTTCCTCACCGTTTAAGACCGCCTGATACAAGTGGGCAATGCTCCATCTCTGGGGAATATTATAGGAAAAAGCACCGGTTAATTTTTCCGCTGCTTCCTCCGTCATGGTGTTCCGCCAGGTACGGAACGGTACTAAAAGCCTTCCGTCTTTGTCAAAAGGAAGATAACCGTGCATCATGGCAGAAACACCCATGGCAGCGATTTTCTTTAAGGAAATACCGTACTGTGACTTCACATCCTCCGCAAGACTCCGGTAACAATCCTTCAGCCCTGTGAAAATATCCTCTTCGGAATACGTCCAGATTCCGTTTTCCAGTCTGTTTTCCCAGCCGTGTCCGCCTGTCGCCAGCACTTTTCCGTCCTTATCCGTAAGCACGGCTTTAATCCTGGTAGAACCGAACTCAATGCCGAGATATGCCTGTCCGGCTTCAATCACCTTTGCTGCCTCTAATCCTTTTTCCATACCCTACCCCATCTTTGATTTTGTTTGTGCCCGGTGCTCTGTCTGTTTATGCCCGGTGCTCTGTCTGTTTATGCCCCGGTTCTTTGTCCGTTTTCACCCAAAGCTTCTTTTAAGGTTCTCCATCCCAGTACGGCACATTTTACACGCGCCGGCATATGGGAGATATCCTGCAGGGCTCCTGCTTCTTCCAGACTTTCGATTTCTTCCTCCGTAGCAGTCCCTTTTATCATTTTAGAGAAAATTTCTCCAAGATGCAAGGCTTCTTCTTTGGTTTTTCCGATAATCATGCCCAGCATAATGTCGGCGGACGCCTGGGAAATGGCACAGCCGTCTCCCACGAAGGCTCCGTCCGTGATAATGCCGTTTTCCACCTTCAGTTTTAAGAAAATGTCGTCCCCGCAGCTGGGGTTTATGCCCTCAAGCACAATGTCCGCATCCGGCAGGTCATGCTTGAACTCCGGGTGGATGTTGTGCTCTGTCAGAATTTCATTATAAAAACGATTACTTTCCATATCCCATTCTCTCCCTTATGGTGGACACGCTCTCAATCAGACGGTCCGCCTCTTCCAAGGTATTGTAAAACATAAAGCTGGCTCTTGTGGCGGAACCGATACCAAGGTGCTTTAATAACGGCTGTGCACAGTGATGTCCCGCTCTTACGCAGATGCCGTCATTGCTTAAGATTTCGCTCACATCATGGGGATGCACATCCTCTATGGTAAAGGTAACAATGCCGGTATGGTTTTCGGCATTTTTATCTCCCACAATGTGTACATGGGGCATGCGCCCCATCTCCTCCAGTACATGGGCGGTAAGCAGATGCTCCTGCTTCTGCATGTCGGCAAAGCTGATTTTTTTGATATATTCCATGGCTGCCGCCAGTCCGACCGCACCCGCTGCATTGACAGTGCCCGCTTCAAATTTATGCGGCACCTCTGCGTAAACCGCACTCTCCCTGGTCACGGACTCTATCATTTCTCCGCCGGAAAGAAAAGGCGGCATTTCCTCTAACAGCTCCTGTCTGCCGTACAACACACCGATGCCCATGGGTCCTAACAGCTTGTGGCCGGAAAACGCGAAGAAATCACAGGAAAGTTCCTGCACATCCACTTCCATATGGGGCGTACTCTGGGCGCCATCCACTAAAATCACGGCTCCTTTTCTGTGCACCATCTCCGCAATCTCCTTTACAGGATTGATCCTGCCCAGCACGTTGGACACCTGGGTGATGGCTACGATTTTAGTCTTCTCCGTTATCAGTGCTTCCACTTCCGCAAGGTCAAGGCTGCCGTCCGGTTTGCATTCCATGAATTTTAAGGTGGCGCCGGTATTTCTTGCTACCATCTGCCAGGGAAGAAGGTTGCTGTGGTGCTCCATAACGGAAACCAGAATTTCGTCCCCCGCTTTTACGTGGCTTAAGCCGTAGCTGTATGCCACCAGGTTGATGCTTTCCGTGGTATTTCTTGTAAAAATAATTTCACCGGGGAGCTTGGCATGAATAAAGTCCGCCGCCACTTCTCTTGCCTTTTCGTAGGCATCGGTCGCTTCCACCGCCAGAGGATAAAAACCGCGCAGCGGATTGGCATTATGACGCTCGTAAAATTCTGTTTCCGCATCCAGTACACACCGGGGTCTCTGGGATGTCGCCGCATTGTCCAGATATATATTGCCGGTCTTTACGAGCAGTGGGAAATCTTTCCTATATTGTATCACATCCATCTTAAGAAAGCACCTCCTTTAATCCGTCCTGTATCCATTCCTGAGCCTTTTCTTCGGAAAGGAGTCTGCCGATGCGGTCAATGGCTGCCCTTGCCATAATGTCCTCCGCTTCTTTTTTGCCGATGCCCCTGCTTTCAAAATAAAACAGGGTGTCCTCGTCCAGTTCGCCGATGGTGGCGCCATGGCTTCCGGCAACGGTTTCCTCGCTGCAGAGAATCACCGGAATGGTCTGGTTCTGCACATCATCGCCCAGCATAAGCACGGTTTCGGTTTCTTCGCCTTCCGCACCTACGGAGCCTTTTTTGAAATCAATGGTACCGCGGAACACTTTCTTTGCCATGTCCTTCAGTGCGCCGTCCGCCTTAATCCGGGACCTGGTTTCTTCTCCGAAATGGTTGACAACCATGTTGATGTCAAGCAGCTCTTCATCCTGTACCAGATACCCTAAATCGGCATCAAAGGAGGCTTCCTTCCCCACTAAGTCGGTCAGGGTTTCTCCGTAAATATTGCCCTGTCCCAGCATAACCTGATACAGCTCCAGGCTTCCCTTTTCTTCCACTTTCGTTTCAATCCGGTTAATTAAAGAGGTTTCCTTTCCCGTCTTCATGACCTGTACGAGCTTTACCCGGCTGCCTTTTCCCACATGGATTTTCGTCAGGGCTTCCAGATGGGAAAAATCCGCATACTGCATATAAACTTCCACTTCTTCTTTTTCCTTTGCGGAAATCTCTATCTGCTTTTTCTCGTAGTTTCCGCCGGATACCTGCAAAAATACCGGTGCATTTTTATTTTCCACCTGTATGGTTTCGCTTCCGCCTTCCTCTTCCCAGGGCAGTACGGCATCGTTCATTTTGAGCCAGTACCAGGTCTTGGACGGCAGTGCGTTTACTGTTCTTTTCATTTCACTCATCTTTTTCACTCCTTGCCTGTTATCCGATGCTTCCCTTCATTTCCAGACGGATCAGATTGTTCATTTCCACCGCATATTCCATCGGTAATTCCTTGGATACGTTGTCCGCAAAGCCGCTGACAATCAGGGCTCTTGCCTCTTCCTCCGTTAAGCCTCTGGACATCAGGTAAAAGACAGCATCGTCGCTGATGCTTCCGATTTTGGCTTCATGTCCGATGGATGCTTCCTTGGTGCGCACATCCATGGCGGGAATGGTATCGGAGCGGGACTCGGAGTCCAGCATCAAAGACTGGCAGGACACTGCCGATTTGGTGCCCGTTGCATTCTTCTGTACCACCACGCTGCTCCGGAAGGTGCTGATGCCGCCGCCCTTGCTGATGGAACGGGTATTCATATAGGAGCTGGTATCCGGCGCCGCATGCACAACCTTGGCTCCGGTATCTAAGTTCTGTCCGGCTGCCGCAAAGGTTACGCCTGTAAATTCCATTTTTGCCCCTCTCCCCTTTAAGATACTCATGGGATAAAGGTAGCTTACATGGGAACCGAAGGAACCGGATACCCATTCAATAGTACCGCCTTCCTCCACAAGCGCTCTCTTGGAGTTTAAGTTATACATGTTCTTGGACCAGTTTTCAATGGTGGAATAACGCAGCTTGGCGTTCTTTTTCACAAACAGCTCCACACAGCCCGCATGCAGGTTTGCCACATTGTACTTGGGAGCGGAACAGCCTTCGATGAAATGAAGATTGGCTCCTTCATCCACAATAATCAGAGTATGTTCAAACTGTCCGGCACCCTTGGCATTCAGTCGGAAATACGACTGTAAGGGAATGGACACGTCCACGCCCTTCGGCACATAGACAAAGGAACCGCCGGACCATACCGCACCGTGAAGCGCCGCAAATTTGTGATCCCTCGGGGTAATCAGCTTCATGAAGTATTCATGTACCATGTCGGCGTATTCACCCTGCAGGGCGCTTTCCATATCCAAGTATACGACACCTTGCGCCGCCACCTCGTCCTTTACATTGTGGTAGACCAGCTCGGAGTCGTACTGGGCGCCCACGCCGGCAAGGGACTTTCTCTCCGCCTGCGGAATCCCCAGACGTTCAAAGGTTTCTTTGATGTCCTTGGGCACGTTTTTCCAGTTGTTCTTCATATCGCTGTGCGGACGCACATAGGTGGCAATGTGGTCCATATCCAGTCCCTCGATGGAAGGGCCCCAGTCCGGCACCTTTAATTCCTGATATATTTTCAAAGACTGCTGCCGGAACTCCCGCATCCATTCCGGGTCATGTTTTTCCTTTGAAATCTGGTCTACGATTTCCGGCGTCAGACCTTCTTCGATACGGAAGGCATCGTGTTCTTCGTCTTTTATGTCATAGACACTGCGGTCAATGTCATCCACATATGTTTTTTCTTCCATATTTGTGATTTCCTCTCTTTTTCCTGACTTTATTTCTCGTCACGTAGCTCGGTGAAGCCGTTTTCATTGATGACATCAACTAAGGAAGCATCGCCCTCTTTTACCACAATTCCGTTTTCCATGACATGGGTTACATCCACATGCAGGGACTCTAAGATTTTCGTGCTGTGTGTGATAATGAGCAGGCTTCCCTTGCATCTTTCCTGATAAATCTGGATGCCCCTGGAAACGGTTCTTACCGCATCCACATCAAGACCTGAGTCTGTTTCATCCAGAATGGCAAGGGACGGCTCCAGCATTAGAAGCTGCAGGATTTCGGCTTTCTTTTTTTCACCACCGGAAAATCCGACGTTCAGATCTCTCTCTGCATAGGACTCGTCCATGTTTAAGAGCTCCATCATTTCCAGCAATTTCTTTTTATAGGTAAAAAGACGAATTCTTTCTCCGGTTTTATATTCCAGTGCGCTCCGGATAAAAGCGGAAAGGGTTACGCCCGGTACTTCCAGAGGGTTCTGGAAGGAAAGGAAAATTCCTTTCTTAGCTCTTTCGTTGACCGGCATATAAGTAATATCTTCTCCGTTAAACAGAATGCTTCCTTCTGTGACTTCGTAACGGGGATTTCCCGCAATCGCATATCCGAGGGTGGATTTACCGGTACCGTTGGGACCCATCAGTACGTGGGTTTCTCCTTTTCCTACCTGCAGGTTAATCCCGTGCAGAATTTCTTTTTCTCCCACATTAACGTGCAAATCCTTAACTGTTAATAACTTGTGGCTCATGGCTTTTCTCCTTTTCTGTTTCTGTGTGTTTCTGGAATTCCGTACAGCAGGTGCAATGCTCTCTGTGCCCTTCTTCCAAAAGAGACTTTAATGTGTGGCTGTCCAAATAATTGTCAATAACCCGGCTCAGTCCCATCCAGAACGGCATGGTGTAGCATTTGTCCGCCCTCGTACATTTGGTCTCGGACTCTCCCATGCAGGCAACGGGTATCATATCGTTTTCCACCGTCCGCAAAATGTCCCCCACTGGGTATTCCTCCGCCGGTTTTACCAGCCGGTACCCGCCGGTCTTGCCCGAAGAGCTGTCCACCAGATGTGCCTTGGACAATACCGTCATAATTCCCTCCAGATATTTCCTGGAAATTTCCTGCCTGTCCGCTATTTCTTTTAAGGAAATGTATTCCCCGTTATTGTGCTCCGCCAAATCCAGCATCACACGCAGGGCATACCTTCCTCTGGTTGAAATCATCATATGTTGTATCCTTTCTTCCCGGTCATTTCCGGGATGACTGTATGCATCTACCTGTATCCGGTATTCTTTTTTTCCATACTTTCCCATGTGAAAATATTCTATCTGTTTTTCATGAAAAAATGTGCCTGTTACTTCTTAGGCAAAAACGCTTTTTCTCCTATCTTCACAGTAGGAATTATAAAAATTAATTCCCATTGTGTCAATAGGAATTAGTGTACAAATTTGGGAACAAGAAATGTCCTGATAATATGGGGAACCCATTTCCATTCTTGGAATACACATGGCATTGGGAATAAGGTTACGCAGATATACGCAAAAGATCGGAAATACACGTAATTTTCAAATCCGGTTTACGCGGATATAAGCATAAAATCGGAAATACACGTAAATCTTAAAACTTGTCTACACGGATTTCAGCAAAAACGCCAGAATCCGCGTAAAGAGAGAAAATAATTTACGCGAATATAAGCAAAAATGCTTGTCACAGCTTACCCGTGAACAACTGATGATTATTTGACGATTAAATGAAAATGACATGTCATTATATTCTTACCAGCCCAGTTCCAATAGCCAGTTATTTAACATTCTCTCCCTATCCTTCTCTTTTATCTCTAAGTCTCTCGGACTTATATACTCTCCCTTAATGTTACCATCTACAATGTATAACACTCTCGAACACTTTGCAGCTACCTTTGCATCATGGGTTACCATCATAATTGTTGTTCCTTCTTCGTTTAACTTTACCAGTTCCTCCATTACCTCATTTGACGCAGTTCTGTTCAAAGCTCCCGTCGGTTCATCCGCAAATATGACCGCAGGTCTATTAATCATACTTCTACAGATGCAGGCTCTCTGAAGCTGCCCTCCCGAGACTTCATTGATGTCGTTATCGGCAATTTCTATAATACCCAGTTTGCGCATTAAGTCCAGTCCACGTGAAACCGTTTCTTTACGTGTTTCGGTATTCTTTTTAGATTGTACTGCTGGAAGAATAATATTGTCGAGAACGGTCAGATTTTTAAGCATATACATCTGCTGAAAAATAAAACCCATTTCATCAAGACGTAAGTCTGCAAGCGCCTTTTCATCCATTTTTGCAATATTCTTTCCACAAAATTCCACTCCCCCTGCAGTAATGGAGTCCATACCTGAAACAGCATACAAAAGAGTGGATTTACCCGAGCCTGATGGCCCCATAATTGCTACCATTTCACCTTCAGAAACGGTAAAGTTTACATTTTTCAGAACATTATTCTGGCGTTTATTTACAATATAAGTTTTACAGAGGTCTTTTACTTCTAAAATATTCATAATCATTTCCTTTCTTATTCAATGTTAGCTGTGTCAGAGGACTTAATTTTTCTTGTGTAAATCGAAGTCAGAAATGCACTTACGGTTGTTGTAGCAAGAATTACAATAGGGAATATAATATACATTTCAACAGGATTGATCACATAGTCAACCGCAAGCTCCATACCCATCATTTTAAATATTGGGTCAATGCAAAGGTGCGTAAGGGGCATTGCGAACATCTCTCCGATAAAAACTGTAATTATTCCTACAAATAAGAATCTCAAAGCATGGTATGCATAGATTTTTCCGTTTCTTGTGCCGACGGCTTTCATAAGTGCAATTTCTCCCTGCTCCTTTGCAATAAAAGAACGCTCCATAAGCACGGTTATGAGTGCAGCTAAGATGATTGCAAGGATAACGATAAGGGACTTTACTGAAGCAAGAGTATCCGCAACACCTAACATATCCTTTACGGTTTCAGCACAAGTTTCTATGTTTTCATACTCCGGAAAAATTCTCTGAATTTCTTCCATTCTCCAGTTAATCTCTTCGCTGTCAGGGTTATCTGTAAACACGATCTGCGTGTTGACATACCCCGTTGCCTGAGCATAATTTATGTACTCATCACTGTGGAGTCTGATACCACTTCCCTGCATATTCATACTTTGGAAGAATCCCGTAATCATATATTCCTTATCTCCGTCAATGGTTTTAATCGTAACGGTATCACCGATGTTTGCGTTCAGTTTATCCGCTGCAATTCGTGTGATTGCAATTTCATCAGTATTCTGTGGTACTGTTCCTGCTGTGTATTCGTACATATCCATTGTCGTACCTGTGCCTTGATATATACAGATATTGCTTTCGTTTTCTCCGAAAGCTACCGGCAAATTGAACATTGTCTCCTGATAGCATTTTGCAGGAATATCGTTTTGTGCAAGAATCTGCTCCATATTGTTAAGGTGCTTTTCAAGCTTTTCATGTCCGTCTTCTAAGATACATTCCGCACCGATTTTACTGTCTATATATATATCACAATCTGCCCATCCAAATGTTGTAGCAAGACTATCGCTATTCATAGTAGAAACAGTTGCCGAAAGTATAAGCAACAGGGACAGACAAAGGAAAAATGTAAGGCTTATAATACCATAACACTTAGGGCTACTTGCAATATCATTAAGTGCAAGGAAAGACGTTACAGAAAGCTTCGATTTTCCTAAACTCATAAGACTCTTTTTTCGGAAGCGTTCCCCTGTCTGTCCGTTTCGGATAGCATCAATAGGAGTCATTTTCTTAACTTTGTCTGTACATTCATAACAGAACAGTAAGATTACTGCAATAACAAGAACCGTACAGAAAATGTTTATCAAAATCGGACTCTGATTTCCCACAATAATTGACTGTGAGGAAACGCTCATAAGCATTTCACCAAAGGGGAAGCTAAGGGCAAAACCGATAGTCGCACCGATTACGGAAAGCCCCATATACTTTACAAGGTATAAGCCCCGGATCCTGAAATTGCCAATACCAATAGCCTTCATTACACCGATTTCACGGAATTCCTCAGAAAGGGTAAAGGAAATGGTAAACCTTAAAACTACAAATGCTATTGCAATAAGAATAATACTTACCACAAGCAGAACCCCTACTACGATCATATCTAAAATATAACAGAATTCCATAAAGGCTCTGTCCATTGTGCAAATACTGTTATCTACAATAGGCTTTATCTGCGTCGAAACCTTTTCCATATCGGAAGAATATAGGTAAACAAGAGTACCTCCATAATATTCCTCCGTATTTTCTGCGGAAAGGAAACACTCAAAATCCTCCTCACTTATGATATAGCGGGTAATAGAAAGCTGATTTGAACCCAAAAGTGCGTCCTTTATTTTATCTGCAAGAACAAATTCACGACTCACACCATTTAATTCTATCGTCAACCTATCACCCACATCAACACCAAGTGCATCTGCCTTACCTTCCGTCATATAAAACTCTCCCGGCTTCACCGTTTCAAGGATGCTGCCATCGGAAAGAAAATAATTCATCCAAATGTCGCTTTGAACCAGATTCGTACCACCATTGATAACAATATCCTCGTCCTCAAAAATAAAATTATCGGACGATAAAAACAATATGTTTTCCATTGCATAACGATCTACTGCACTTGCCGAGCCTACCGTTTCATCAATGTCAACGGAAAGATTTTTATTCATGGTAGCCACAAAATAATCTGGTGCATTCGCCATTTCAAAATAATTGTCCAGTGCTGTAGTAACATTTATAATGTTGTTTACACTTGACGATACAAACATTGTGGCAAGGATAATAAATAATAGAAGAACCATATTCATTGCCTTTTTTCGTTTTAAATCTTTTTTTAGTACGCTCAGATACATTTTTTCACTCCTTTCTCTTACTTCTAAATTCATTCTACAAGAGAAATTATTAAATAATCCTTAAATAAAATACAAAACTTCAGAGTCCGTAGAAATAACTCTGAAGTCTTCATACCCATTATGCTTTTTTAATTACTATCGTCACGCAAAAGACATCTCCATTCATCCCGGCAAAAATTTCACCATCCATTTTACGCATCAATATTTTGCAAATATAGAGTCCCAAACCGCTTCCCTTCACGTCGTTACTATTGCTTCCACGATAAAAAGAATCGAAAATATTTGGAAGCTCCTCTTTTTTCAGATTGCATCCCGAGTTCTCGATATGTACTAATTTGCAGTCCTCTTCCTCCCCAAAGGAAATCCGGATACTCTTACCATCGCCATATTTTATGGCATTTTCCATAACATTTTGCAGGACCTCAACCATACGCTCCTTATCTCCTTTGACAAGACATTCTGAAATTTCATCCACTTGAAATTCGGTATGGATTACAGACAACTTATCCTTATAATAATTTTCTGTGACTTTCATAACCTCTGAAAGATAATACTCTCCCATACTTACTTCCAAATTCAGAAAATCCTCTCTGGATGCAGTTACAATTTCGTCCACGTACCCCTTGATTTCCTTCACGTTCCTTATAATCCCCTGCAGTGCTTTATCCTTTCTTTCCTGTGTGTCATACAAATTCTCAGAAAGTGCTTTAGAGTATAGTTCAATAGAAGAAAGCGGTGTTTTAATATCATGGGATAAAGAAAGAATCAATGTCTTTCGCTCCTTTTGAAACGCAAGTTCTTTCTCCTTGTTGTCCTCCAGCTTTTCGCGAAGCATATTCATTCCCCACAGGAAATGTCCAAACATCTTACTTTTTTCTTCTTTTACAGGCATGGACAGATTCCCTTTCGCCAACTCATATGATAAATTACTCATATCCTGAAAGGGCTTTAAGACTTTTTGATACACATACACAAGCACCATAATTGTCACAATCATCATACCAAACAACGAGATATTTATGTACAAAGGCAATCGTGAACTTCTTTCCTCTACGTATTCGATCCGATACAGTTTACCAGCTATTTCTTCCACTAAATAATCGTTATCACAGACTTCTCCGGGGGCAAACTCTTTGATTCCTACTATCGTCTCATACTTATTTAAACTCATTGCTTCTATTTCGGAAGCCCCTAATTTTTGTTCCTCTATTTCCTTAATCACGCGTCTTGCTTCTACAAGATATAATTTTCCTCCACTGTCATTGTTTTGATGGAAATACAATCTATTAGCCAGCAATATAAGCAATATCTCAGCAATGACAATCCATAGTGTAAAAATCCTAAACTTACTCAAACCGATATCCTACTCCCCACTCTGTAATAATATGCTTGGGCTTTTTGGGTTCTTCCTCTATTTTTTCCCTAAGCCACTTAATATGTACCGTCAATGTTTGAATTTCTGAATTACTGTCACTTCCCCAAACTGTATTGAACAAATACTCCTTCTTCATAGTTACATTCTTATTCTCGATGAGCAGCTTTAACAATTCAAACTCCTTTTCGGTAACTTCTTTTTTCTGCCCATCTACGTACAATGACTGTTGCACAATATTCAATCGGATATTCCCTTCTACAATCTCTAATTGACCATATTTTCTCTTGAAAATGCCATTAATCTTGGCAATTAATATATCTACATCATAAGGTTTCTCAATGTAATCATCTGCACCAAGATTGAGACCTTTTAATTTGTCATTCTTTTCTACCTTGGCACTTGCAATTAAAATATGGGTATTGGAAGTCTCCCTAATCTTAGAGCAAACCGCAAATCCATCCATTCCGGGAAGCATAATATCCAACACAATCACTCTGGCTCCGTATTTTTCGTACAATTCCAAAGCTTTTTCACCGGTCTGGGCTACACTAACCGTATAATTCTCCTTACGCAAAAAATCACACAGCAAATTACCTATTTCTTTGTTATCTTCTACAATTAATATATCCAACATATTTCTTTCCTTACATCTCTCTGCACTTCATGTGAGAATTCAGATTCGCTCTCCAATTTAACACCCAAATTTCAAATGGGGATATGAATTTTTTTCATTATACCATGTAATAAGCTTGCATTCCACTCATATTCCCGCGACCTTTCATATACGGCGAACCGCTGGAATACATCTTATAGCGGATGTCTTGTACTTTTCGCTCTCAAAAAGCTCCTTTAATCCTTCCTCCAGCTAGTCTGTGATTTCCTTTACTTTTTGTTTTTCTGTTCTTTCGTCTGCCATAATAAACCTCCATATTTTCATTTTTTTGCACGACAAAAGGCAGCCCGCTATGGACTGCCTTCTGCATAATCACACTATTTAATTCATAATTCATCTACCTACAATACTTTCCAGTATCCTGCCTTTTTTGAGCCAACCCGCTCTATATAACCATTTTCTCTTAAAAATGATATATTGTTTTCTACTGCTGTTTCACTCACACCTAATATGTTATGAAGTTCCGCAGTTGTAATGTTCGGGTTGTCTCTCATTTCTGCAATAATCTTTTGTCTTCTGGAATTTAAATGTTTCTTATCCCCAACCTTTTTCCCAACTTTATTCCCAACCTTATTTATTCTCTCAAATCTCGACAGAGTTCCATAATTTTTTCGGATCCTTATATTCCTCGGGTGCATTCTCCGGTAGCAATACTTCATTATGCACCAAGTCCTCGGCATACTTCGGATAATATGTTTTGCCGTCATACTCGGAATACATGATCTCTCTGCTGATATAACCGGACTGCTCAACGGCAGAGTGACCTCCGGTACACTTTGCCGTCCTGCCGCATATTTTCATGCGGGTACTTATGTTTTTAACAGCCATGCCGACACCTCACTTTCCTACACCTTAACGGGTAGCGATAGTGACAGGGTGGCAGGGCAGACTTTGTGGATGGTGAAGCTCTGCTCTTTAGAGCTTCATCAGACGCAAAGTACACAATAGGGTAGGTGTGCCTCGCACACCGAAGGGGAAGTGTAGCTTCCCCTTTTGGCTGCCCGTGGCAGACAACAGCTGTCCGCAGGACGCCTCCGGCAGGACGCACAGTACCACCCTTGGTGGTATATCTGTGCGCACCGAGAAAATCTCGATGAAAGACCTTAGGCTTCTCCGCTCTCGTCATCGTCACTTTCTTCGGGATCATTTTCTTCGGTTTCATCAGAATCAAAATCATCGTTTTCTTCCTCCTCTTCATCGTTGTTTTCTTCAGGAACCGGTCGCTCTTTTAAAACCGTTGCGATCATGTTCTTTACATCTTTAAGTGAAAAAGCGCACGCTATGATCCGGTTCATTTCCTGCTCGCTAAAGTCATAAGCTTCGGGGAAGTATTTCGCTACGCAACCGCCCATCATGTACTTGTGACGATCCTGAGTTTTTCTAAGCTGCTCCTTCTCCTCACGCACTACCTTGGCAAGCTCTGCATTGGCTCGCTTCACCTTCTCCATTGCCTTCAGTTTTTTTGCTGAAATCTGTTGCTGTTCCATTTTGATAATCTCCTTTCTTTAATGTGCCGTTTCCGGCGATTTATGGATAAAAAAAGACGGGGACGAATAATCTTTTAAGATCGTTCGCCACCGTCTGTGGTAACAATATTCAGTTTTTCTATGTCATATTAACTTCCGATTTTCTTGACTAAGGGCGCTCTCCCTCAGACAAGGTTATTATACCATTGGGGCTTGGTTCGTTTTATTCAAGATATTACCATTCATTACTAGCCAGCCAACTATTATAGCTAAGATAACCTGACAGATATAGGAAACAACAGCTCCAGTACCATTACTGATCGATAGACCGTAACTTACAACTGCATTGCCGATGGCATGAAAGAGTATACACGGTACTATGCTTCCTTTCACCTTATGAAGTGCAGCCGCCGAAAATGCTGAACCCAATAAAGAGATCGCAAACCACAGATAACTTCCCGAGTACTGATAAGTACCTTTGATAAAGCAAAGAGGAATATGCCAAACGATCCAAATGGCACAGTTGATCGTTGTAGCTACTACAAATCCGAATCTCTTTTCCAGTATTGGCTGCAGGTAACCTCTCCATCCCACCTCTTCAAATCCGCCAAACAACAACATTACCGGAATGAACACCAGCACTTGCCACCAGTCACCTATGAACGTTACATCTCCAAATAAAAAGGGTATTCCGAAACGGATCATCAGAAAAGCAACAAGCAATGATAACTCTATAGCAGGCCGGTTAAATCCAAAAACAGTTTTCAGGAAATATCGCATTCCTTTTTTGTCGGGATCTTTCTGCCAAAGGATAAAAACCGCAATTGCAGGAGCACAGGCAGCTATTATGTAAAAGATGATTCCTATATTGTATGCCGGATGCTCATATAATCCCAAACAGCTTAGAACTATATCAAATCCCCAAAACAGATATGTTATTACAAAAGTAAGGATCAAATATCGAACTGCATTTTTATTCATTCAAACTAACCGTCTCAATCCTGATATAAACTGTTGATTTTCTATACTATAAAAATCAAACCTCTTGCTACATTTAACCGGAAGATAATAACCTTCCTAAATTTATTTGCTCTCAGCTATTCTTTTAGCATATTCATATATTCTGTTTATCATGTTTTCGTCATCAGATTTTGCGAAACCACTATATGAAGAGAACCCTAATAAATACATTGCCATAGCCATTGATAATTCTTCTGAAGAAGCATCAATATTTTTAGCAATGTTAGAAAGTTCCTCAAGAACTGTATCCTTCGGTACTGAAACTGAGCTGCCATCTTTAATGACCTCTGCAATGACATCCGGCAGAACCATACATATCTGGTAAAATGCATCTGCTTCACCCGTTACAAGTGCATAAAATTGATCAATACTTACCCTTCTTATGCGCTTGTGCGAAACCTTATTACCATTAACAGATGTTTCCCACTTTATATTCTGAGATTTCTTTGCGATAGCTTCTACAAGATAACACGCACAATCATCATTCCTCAACAGCTGATCTTGCATTTATGCTCATTGAAAAAGTCTTGTTCATTTGCAATCCTCCACGAAATATCATTATACCATTTTGTGTGGAACATTTGCAATACAATCATCCACATTCGTTTATCTTTTTCATAGCATCCCTTGCCAGTTGCCTCTTTGCCGCAGATATCCTTCTAGGCTTACGGTAACTAATGCGTGATTTAGGCATTGAATAAGTCTTATCGATATCTGTTTCGCCTACGCACTTAAAGATATCGGGATACTCGGTAACTAACGCATCAAGTTGTCTCATAACGACCGGATCTCGGGTGTAAAGGGTGGCGGTCTGATCTCCGGCATTGAAGTTGATGATTGTCTCCTGCTCATATCGGGTAAGTTTCAAAGTACGATCCCCTTTCCCTTTCTTCTCTCAATAACAAGGTTCATAACCTCTGCATTGTGTTTCTCCGCCTTTTCTCGTGCCACCTTAAAGCGGTTTTCCATGCTAAACTCTTTCTCATTTTCCATCTTCCGCTGTCTGACGGAATAAAGATCTGCATAAGACTCATCCGATATTCTCCCAAGCTTTTCAATAACCGACTGTGCGCTCTTCTTGGTACTATCGTCCTTGAACCTTTCAAGCAGGATATCAAGCTTGCCCCTCGTAGTATTACGGTCATAGTCCCCATAGCGTTCAATTACCCTCAGTTCTGCAGGGGTAAATAGTATCTCGCTGCGTCCGCTGACAGATACCCGAATAGCCTCTATCTGCTTAACGGCAACATTCATCACCTCATAATTGTCCCAAGATATAATCTTTCCGGTCTCGTCCGTCATGCGTGCCTGTATGGCATTCTCTCCCTTTCGTTCAAGGACAAGCCAACAATCGCTCTCCGATGATGTGTAAACCCTGACATTGCTCTCACTGTACTTCTCGTTCGGGGAATACATCCCAAGTGCCATGTAGTAATCAGCGATGATGTCCATTTGTGTGTCTTTCTGCATGATTGCTCCTTTCTGCCATATAGGCAATAAACATATTGATTTATATAAACTGACTGACGGACTGACCGACAGACAGGACTGCTCACTCTATCGTTTCCACTGTCGGGAATAGAAGGAATGATGGATAGGATGGGATAGGATAAGAGTAAAATAATAGGGGTATATCTTTCTTTTATCTTTTCTTTGGTTCTTTCTTTTCGCTTTTCTTTCTAAGGGGGAAGAAGAGAGAGAAAAGGAAAGGGCAGGAAAGGAAGAAAGGAAACATCCCTCGATAACTGTCGTAAAAACGGCAAATAAAAAAGTGCTAATGAAATCCACACGTAAAAAAAGAAAAGACGTATGAATTTTTTCATACGCCCTTTCTTATCTATCCGAACCCCTCTTACACGACAAAGTTATGGCACGTGTACAGACGAAAAAGCTGTCGTACTTGACATGTCTGCCCTTCGTGACTACAATAAGTATACCCCGTACATCAATGTACGATGCAAGTGCTTTTTAACATTTTTTATAAAATTTTTAATGAGTAGAAAGGGGAAATTTTTATGAGTGACTCTTCCAGGAAATACATGTCTATCGGCGAAGTTGCCAAATCTCTCGGTCTGACACGAAGAATTATCTTAAACTATGAAGATAAAGGGCTCATCCAGGCGGACCACCGTGACAGTGCCACCGGCAACCGTTATTATTCCACTGATGTTTTGTCCGGTATCCGCGCCATCCGTGTCATGCAGAATTTCGGTCTTTCTCTGGATGATATTTACGCCTACTATCACGGAACCACCGATCTGATGCCGCTGATTGCCCGGTTGGAAAAGCTGCGTGATGAGTTGAATTTAAATATTGAAAAACTAAAAGAACGTGTAAAAAGTGAAAATGACTTTGAAATCCAGACCGTGACCATTCCGGCGCAGACTGTTTTCTGCAAAACCCTGCGTGCCGATACCGTGGAAGACAGGAAGGAAGACCTCCGCAGTATCATTCCCGCTGCCCTGCGGCAGTACGGTTCCGACACCACCAAGCGAATGTTTTTTATTTCCTATTCTCTGGACGACCCGAACCTCATTTCCTACTGTGTTGCCGTTCCCTACGACAGTCAGGGCGAAGACGTGAAAAACCTGCCGGAAGAAAAGGCTCTCTGCATCTTTTACCACGGCAGCTATGAGTCCATCCCCTGCGTCCGCGACCACATCATTTCCTATGCCCGGGAAAAGGGAATTTCCCTCAAGGGCACCTGCCAGCACATTTATCTGGAGGGACCGCCCCACCACACGGACCCTGAAAAATTTATCACGCAGGTGGTACTGCCGCTGGCGTAAATTTTTCATCCTGTTCTTCCACCGGGTGCCGGGAACTATCGGGGTATACTGTCCGCTACACACAACGCCCCGTACCCGACCCTGTCGTTGGGGTAGAATTCTTCCCCTCTTATTTTTCGTGCGCCCCGTCTTAAATAGGCCTTTACCTTTTCTCCGTACAAGAACGCATCATTTCCCTGCACAATGCCCCATTCCATGAGCAAGGCCGCCGCGCCCGTCACAAAGGGTGTTGCAAAAGAAGTCCCCGTGAAGGACCGGTAACCGCCATAGATGTCCGGTGCCGTAATGTTTACGCCCGGCGCCGCAAGATCCGGTTTTGCCGCCCCTGCTGCCAAAAGACCGATATCCCGCTCCGCATACCGGTAACCCCTGCCGGAAAAATCGGCATAGGCGTCGTAGGTACTGTCATAGGCGCCCACGGTAATCACCTTCGACGCCGTGGAGGGAATGGTCAGCGTCAGATTGGGATTAGGTTCAAAAAAGCGGGTATTCTGATTGCGCGCCGCCTGGGACGGAAGGTAGAAATAAAAGCTGCTTTCTTTTTCCTGCGTTCCAATGAGAAACGACCATATTCCCGGAGAAATGTACAAATTTTCGGGAATGAAATCAAAATAAATTTCCTGTTCCACCGCGTAGGGGGACGGCTCCCCTACATAAATAAGTATTCTCGTCCGTTCTGCTTCCCAGGTTATTTCACCACCTTTTTCCGTTGAAAAAGAAAATTCCTGTCCGCCCGGCGAACGCAGTGTAATGCGAAACACATCCGTATAGGTTTTCCAGAGCTGCACACTGAAAGCCGTTTCATAGGCTCCCACGGAAAGCTCCGTTGCCGCCGTTTCTCCTACATTTACTCTTCCTTCCCGGTGTCCTGCCGAAGCTCCCTCGTTTCCGCTTCCCACACAGATAACCGTTCTGCCGATTTCCGCTGCATTGTCCAAAAAACGTTCTAAAAGAGAACTGCCGTCATGTGCTCCATAGGTATTGCCAAAACTCAGGTTAATGGCAACCGGACGGTTTATGCTTTGCGCTTTTCTCACCAAATAAGTAACCGCCCGCATCATCTCTGTAGTGCGCGGGAAGGAATTTTCCCGCGGTGTCCCCAGCTTCACAATAAGCAACTCACTTTCCGGTGCAACGCCCTCGTAGTTGTTGTTCGCTGTTCCGCCCGTCATATTCGCGGCAGCCCCCGCCGCGATTCCGGCTACGGCTGTCCCGTGACCGCTGCTGTCCCTGCTCGGCACCAGCTCGTACTGTCTGAGCGGGTCTGCTTCCTGCAGCGCCGCATTTATCTGCTCCCGGGTAAATTCTGTGCCGGTCTGAAATCCTTCCGGCGGGAAAAATCCTTTTTCCGCATCCGGAGAAACCGTCTGGTCCCAGAGTGATAAAATTCTGGTACTGCCGTCCGCATTCCGGAAGTTTCGGTTTGTATAATCGATGCCGGAATCAATAACCGCAAGCAAAATGCCTTTTCCACTTAAAAACGGCTGTCTTTTCGTAACCGGCAGAACGCAGGAAACCTCTTTTCCATCTGCCATCGAAAAAAACAGCCGTTTAGGCTTTTCCACATATTCTATTTGCGGCAGCCTGCTTACCGTATCCACCAAATCCTCCGGCACGGTCAAGAGACCATAACCTGCTATCAGCTCTTCTACTATCAGCTCTTCTGCCGTCACCGGCAGTCCCGAAACTGCTTCTTTAAGGGCACCGTTGTACTTGACTATCAGTTCCCAGGTTCTTGTTTCTTCCGTGAAACCGACATTTAAGTTCAAGGACTTTTCACGCACCGGTTCCGGCGTCTGCAAGGCTAACGCTAATACATTTTCTATCTTCTGGTTCATGGCAAATATCCAAAAGCTTTCTAAGAATATATGCACCGGAAACTGCCTTCTATTCACGCGGACTTGCCTCAAAGTTATTTTTCACAAAGCTGCCGCTGATGTAGGCATTATTTTTTATAGAACTCACGCATCAGGGCAACCGCGTACGCCGTATCCTTCATGCCTGCCGTTTCCACCGCGGAATGCATGGCAAGCTGCGGCAGTCCGATGTCTGCGGAAGGAACGGACACATGCGCTGTAGAAATATTTCCTAGTGTGGAGCCTCCCAAAATATCGGAACGGTTGGTATAGGTCTGCACCGGCACATCCGCATGTTTGCCGAGCAGCTTGACATAAGCTGCTGAAACCGCATCGGTGGTATATTTCTGGCTGCCATGGAATTTCAGCACCACGCCGCCGTTTAACACCGGCCGGTTGGTCGGATCCGCCTTCTCCGGGTGACCGGGATGCACCGCATGGGCATTGTCAGCGGAGAGCAGAAAGCTTCCGGCAATCTTTGCCTGCAGCCAGCCCTCACTTTTACCGAAGGACTCCCGGATACGTTCCATAACATCCGATAAAAAGGTGGAGTCTGCACCCTGACGGGTTCCGCTTCCCACTTCTTCATTATCAAATACAAGACACAGGTTGATATAGTCCTTCGGGGTTTCTTTTGTGACTGCCCGCATAGCCGAATAGGCACACTGCAAATCATCCAGTCTGGGAGAAAGAATATACTCCCCATCCCCGCCGATTACCGTACCTTTTTGTCTGGTATACAAAAACAAATCATAGGACAAAATATCTTTTTCTTCTACTCCCGCTGCCTCCGCGACAGTTGCCAGAAATCCCTTACCGTTCTCTTTTTCTCCGTATAAGGGCAGCATGTCAATCTGCGGATTGTATTCCACGCCTTTATTCATATCACGGTTCATGTGAATTGCCACATTGGGAATAACCAGCAAATCCCTGTCCACATTGACAAGCTTCGTCACCACTTCCCCATCCTTTTCCAGGGAAACACGTCCGGCAACGGACAACGGCCGGTCTAACCAGGTACTTAAAATCATGCCGCCGTATTTTTCCACATTCAGCCGCACATATAAGTTTTCAGCAGTCATCTCCGCTTTTTCCTTTACCTTAAAGGATGGAGAATCGCTGTGTGCCGCTACCATGTGAAATCCTTTGATTTTTTCAGGTTCTTTATCCGGGATGGAAAAGGCTGCAATGGAAGAGTCGTTGCGCTTCACATAATAGCTCTTTCCAGGTTCAAGACTCCACTCTTCCGTTTCTTTCAATTCCGCAAATCCGGCTTTTTCCGCCATATCTCCCAGATTTTTCACTGCCTGGAAGGCAGTGGGACTTTCGTCAATAAAATGCAGTAGTTTCTCTGTTTCTTTTTCAAAATTCATTATTTTCTGTCTCCTACATGAAATCCGGTAATGGTAGCTACCGCAGCCTGATTTCCATATTCATCTTCAATGGTGATTTCGTAAAAATTGGTACTTCTGCCTTCTTTGATGCAGTGTGCCGTACCGATAAGCTTATCGCCTTTGACCTTGCCGGTATAGGTGATATTGGAGCTTAACGATACTACGGACTGTCCCATGCAGTTTGTCGCAACCGCAAAGGTAAAATCCGCCAGTACAAAATGGACGCCGCCCATCACCGCACCTCTGGCGTTTTTGTGACGGTCCGTCAGCTCCATGCTGCATTTTGCATAATTTTCGCCTGCTTCTTCAATGTAGGCGCCGTTTTCCGTTGCAAAACGGTCCTGCGCAAAGAAAGCACGAAGCTCGTCCAGCTTCTTGCCGGTTATCCGATTTTCCATTTTCTGTGCCTTTCCTAAGTAGTCTTTATTCTCTGATAATATCCAATTCTGTGACATTTACTCCCAACGCCGCCAGAATTACTTTCAGGTCCCTGTAACGCACCTTCATCGCCTTATACACAGCGGAGTCTTTTTCTGCCAAGGTCATCCACTCCTGCAGGCGTGAAAATTCCTCAACACAGATTTTAATGGTTTCCAAATTGTTCATTTCTTCCATCCTTTCCACCGCCTTTCCAAATACATATGCCTAACATATGCTTATATGTATAATAGTATAGCGGTTTTACAGCCTGTTTACAAGTTACAATAAAATTTAAGTTTAATATGCGGAACCATACAATCGGGATTTTCTAAAGAGTTTTATAAATAATAACGATATGTGGAAAATAAAGGATATACAAAAGTGTTTCCGATAGATTTCGGGTATATAGATATATAAAGATTTTAATAATAGAAAAGGACGTTGCATCAACGTCCTTTGAAGCAGGGGAAGAGGGGATCGAACCCCCGTTTACGGTTTTGGAGACCGCCGCACTACCGCTGTACTATTCCCCTATGCTGTTCAACGAATTGTATTATAGCATAGGTGCCGGGAGGAAAGCAAGCATAAATTTCAAATTTTCGTAATTTTCAAATTTTTACAACAATTTATTGCTTTCCCGCCGAAATACCTCATGCATATTCTCTTTACAGGCAGAATTCTAAATCAGTTCTATCGCTTCCTGCACATTGGAAACCCCGATGACCTTAATGCTTTTCGTATTTTTCAGCATGTCGGCATTAGCTTTGGGCATCACACAGGTGGTAAAACCTAATTTCACAGCCTCCTGCAGCCGCTGCTCCGCCAGACTGACGGCACGGACTTCGCCGCTTAAGCCTACTTCACCGAATACCACGGTGCTTTCATCCACCGGCCGGTTCTTGAAACTGGAAACAATCGCCATCACCATGCCAAGGTCCACTGCCGGCTCCTGGATGCGGATACCGCCTGCCAGGTTTACATAGGCATCACAGCCGCTCATCTGCAATCCCAGCCGTTTTTCCAGAACCGCCATCAGGAGGTTTACCCTGTTAAAATCCACACCCGTTGCCTGTCTTCTGGGAATACCGAAATTGCTGTGGCATACAAGCGCCTGCATTTCCACCATAAGCGGTCTGGTACCCTCCACCGTGCAGGCAACCACGCAGCCGCAGGCGTCCTTGGGTCTGCCGCTTAACATATATTCGGAGGGATTTCTGACCTCCGTAAGTCCCTCTTCCCGCATCTCAAATACACCGATTTCATTGGTGGAGCCGAAACGGTTCTTCACACTGCGTAAAATACGGTAGGAAGCATACCTGTCACCTTCAAAATAAAGCACGGTATCCACCATATGCTCCAATACGCGGGGGCCTGCCACGGTTCCTTCCTTGGTTACGTGTCCCACAATAAAAATGGAAACACCCAGCCCTTTGGCAAGCTGCAGAAAGAGTGCTGTGGACTCCCGTACCTGGGAAACACTGCCGGGGGCTGCGGAAACGTCTTCACTGTACATGGTCTGTATGGAGTCAATAATCACAATCTGCGGTTTCCGGCTGCGGATGGTGTCCTCAATCAGAGAAAGATTGGTCTCACACAAAAGAAGCAGATTGTCGTTGAAGCTGCCAATTCTCTCGGCACGCATCTTAATCTGCTTTAAGGACTCCTCTCCGGAAATATAGAGCACCTTTGCACCGGCATCCGAAAAATTCCGGCATACCTGCAAAAGCAGGGTGGATTTTCCGATACCGGGATCACCGCCTACCAAAGTAAGGGAACCGGCTACTACACCGCCCCCCAGTACCCGGTCAAGCTCCTGCATGCCGGTGCTGATTCTGTCTTCTTTTTCCATGGTAATCTCAGACAGCACAGCCGGCTTCTGCCTGGCTGTGCTGCCCTGTGTACCATTTTTCTTTAGTGCTGCCGTACTGACCTGCTCCTCCACAAAGGTGTTCCACTCCCGGCATCCCGGACACTGTCCCATCCACTTTGCAGACTCAAAGCCGCAGTTCTGGCAGAAAAAAACTGTACTCTTTTTACTTTTTGTCATTACGCCTCTGTTACCTTTACAGCAACCTCGCCTGCGCCTGCAAGCTCTACGCTCAAAATCAGCTTGCCGCCAAGTCCGGTGCTCATTTTGCCGATGCTTTCTCCACCGACATAAACTTCGTATTCTGTGTCTTCTTTCATGCCCAACGTAATCTGGGAATCTTCCGCACCTTCTACGGTGAACTCCACACCGTTTTCTGTTTCTACGAAATGATTTACACTGGTTCCGGGAACGGATTCATATAAGAACATTTCGTTTTTCTCTAACTTTGTCATTTCTGCGAATGTCTTTACCTTATATGTGTTGCCGGAAATGCTGTCTTCTTTCTTTGCCTTCTTATCCAGTGTGTGATTGCCGAAGCCGATTGCTCCGTTTTCCTCTGTGCGAAGTAACTCTTCCACGATTGCCATTTGTATTTCCTCCTGCGTTGGATTTTACCTAAAGTTTACATGTATAGTATAATATATTCTGCGTTTCGTTTCTACTGGTTTTTCACATGAAAAGTGACTTTTTCATCCTTGATGCCCGCCGTAACCGTATCGCCCGGTTTGACATTGCCCCGTAAGATTTCTTCTGCCAGGGCGTCCTCTACCAGAGACTGGATGGCACGTTTTAAGGGTCTTGCACCCATCTTTTTGTCGGAATGCTTTTCCACCAGATATTCCTTCAGCGCCGGTGAAAATTTCAGCTTAATCTGCAGCTGTTCCTCACAGCGTTTCGATAAATTGGATGCCAGCAGGGATACGATGGATTTCATATTGTCCTTGCTTAGCTGGTGGAACACAATGATTTCATCGATACGGTTGATGAATTCCGGCTTGAATATCTTCTTTACTTCTTCCATAACGCCGCTCTTCATCTTGTCGTAGTCTTTCTTTTCGCTCTTATCCACGGTAAAGCCCAGATTTTTGGGGTCCACGATTCGTTGAGCGCCCGCATTGGAGGTCATAATCAGCACGGTATTCTTGAAGCTGACCTTTCTGCCCTTGGAGTCCGTGATATGGCCGTCGTCCAGTACCTGCAGAAGAATGTTGAATACATCCGGGTGCGCTTTTTCAATCTCGTCAAAAAGTACCACGGAGTACGGGTTTCTTCTGACCTTCTCGGAAAGCTGGCCGCCTTCTTCAAAGCCAACATATCCGGGCGGGGAACCAATCATCTTGGAAACTGAATGGCCTTCCATATATTCGGACATATCGACGCGGATAAGCGCATTTTCGGAACCGAACATCGCTTCTGCCAGAGCCTTGCAGAGCTCGGTCTTGCCGACACCGGTGGGTCCTAAGAACAGGAACGAACCGATGGGTCTGTTGGGATCCTTTAAGCCGGTACGTCCGCGGCGCATTGCCTTTGCCACCGCCGTTACGGCCTCTTCCTGACCGATGACTCTCTTGTGCAGCTCATCCTCTAACTTTAAGAGCCGTTCGCTTTCCTTCTCCGCAATCTTTTCCAAAGGAACCTTCGTCCAGACGGATACCACTCTTGCAATATCCTCTTCGTCCACAACGTATCTGCGTTTTGCCTCTGCCTGTTCGTTATTCTTACGCAGACGCTCATACTTTTTAATCAAAGCATCCTGCACCCGCTTCAGCTCACTGACTCTTTCGTAGTCGTCCGCTTTCACGTAGTTTTCGATTTCCTTGTCCATTTCCGCAATTTCCGCCAGCATTTCCTGCTGTCTGGCAGGTGTCTGTACGGAAGAAAGACGGACTGCCGCAGCGGCTTCGTCTATCAGGTCAATCGCCTTGTCCGGCAGATTTCGGTCATTGATGTAACGGTCGGACAGTTTAACGGCTGCCTCCACCGCTTCCGGTAAAATCTCCACATGATGATGCTCTTCGTATTTGGAACGGATGCCGTTCAGTATGCGGATGGAAGCCTCTACATCCGGCTCTTCCACATTGACCGGCTGGAAACGGCGTTCCAACGCCGCATCCTTTTCCACATATTTTCGATATTCATTGATGGTGGTGGCTCCGATTAACTGTATTTCGCCTCTGGCCAGGGAAGGCTTTAAGATGTTGGATGCATCAATGGCTCCCTCTGCCCCACCCGCACCGATGATGGTATGCAGTTCATCCAGAAACAGAATAATATTGCCGGCGTCAATTACTTCTTTGACAACCTTTTTAATTCTCTCTTCAAATTCTCCGCGGTACTTGCTGCCCGCTACCATGGCGGACAAATCCAGTGTCAGGACACGCTTATCCTTTACGGTAAACGGTACATCCCCGGATACAATCCGAAGTGCCAGCCCTTCCACGATTGCCGTTTTGCCGACACCCGGTTCTCCGATTAAGCAGGGATTATTTTTGGTACGCCTGCTTAAAATCTGGATCACTCTCTGGATTTCGTCCTCTCTGCCGATAACGGGATCCAGACTGCCTTCCTCCGCCATTGCCGTCAAATCGCGGCTGAACTGGGAAAGCATGCTGCCACCCTTGTTGCCGGGACGGTTTTTCGCCAAATCTTCTTTATAAAGACTGCTGTCCTCTCCGATGGAAATCAGCACGTCGATGTATACCTTCTGTGTCGATACGCCCAGGGTATTGAGCAGTCTGACCGCCACATTTTCTCCTTCTTTGATAAGAGCCATCAGGATATGCTCGGTGCCGATCAGCTTTTCATGAAAACGCTCTGCCAGTCTGTGTGCCTCTGCCAGAACCTTCTGTGCCCTCGGGGAATAATTCTCCTTATCCTTCAAAGCTACGGCACCGTCAAAGGTAATCAAATCCTTTACGATGTCCATAACCTGTTTTTCATCTACGCCGTTCTGAAAAAGCACCTTGGCTGCCACGCCGTTGCCCTCTTTCAGAAGACCTATCAGGATATGCTCGGTACCCACATAGCCCTGCTGCAGTTTTCTTGCCGTTTTTTCTGCATGTGAAAGCGCAGCCTTCGCACTGTCGGTAAATTGTAGCTGCATGATTAGTGTCCTCCATAATCTTCATATATTTCATCTATCAGAGCATGCACCTCTTCCTGGGAAATATTCTTGCAGATGCTCTTTGCAAGAATCACCTGCAGTTCTTCCCGCAACTTGGAAATGGTGTTCATACGGTCTTCATCCACCGCAATGACCGCTCCTTTTCGTCTGTCCACCTTTACATAGCCCTCCTGCTTCAGAACAGTATAGGCTTTGTTCACTGTGTGCATATTGATGCCGATATCTTCTGCTAACTGACGTACGGAAGGCAGCTGTTCGCCCTCACGGAAACGCGATGTGGCAATCCCCAAGATAATCTGATTGCGAAGCTGCAGATAAATGGCTTCGTCGCTGTTAAAATCAATTTCAATCATCATACTTAAGTTTCGCCTCCTTTTCATCTGTTATACAGACAGTATAACACAATGAAGTTTCCCGTCAATGTTTTTTGGTTTCTTTATAAATATTTAATAATAAAAAAGTAAAACAGGGAGCTGACCTTCCAGTTCCCTGTTTTGAGTTTTATCTTTCTTCGTATTTACCGATTTTCAGTCTCTTAATAAACTCATCCTCCGGCAGGGGCTTGTCAAAGTAATAGCCCTGCATCATATCGCAGCCGGTGGTGCTTAAATATTCGTACTGCTCCTTTGTTTCCACACCTTCCGCCACAATCTGGATACCCAGCTCCTTTGCCATGCGGACAATGTTTTTCAGCATAACGATATCGCGGAATTTTCGTTCAAATTCTTCATCCATCTGTACGAAGGAACGGTCTATCTTCAAAAGGTCTATCTCCGCCAGACGAAGCATGTTCAGGGATGAATAGCCGGTTCCGAAATCATCTATGGATGTGGCAATATCGTTCACCTTCAGTTTGTTCACCAGTCTGGAAATTTCTTCGTAGTCCTTAAAGTCCTCGCTCTCGGTAAGCTCCACTTCTATGTACTTGTGCGGCACGCCGTGCTTGTCGATTACCGCCACAATATCCTCTGCAAGATGCTTGTTTTCCATATGGCAGCGTGAGAAATTTACGGATATCTTCAGATAGTCCTGTCCTTCCTCCCGCAGCTTTTTCAGAAATGCACACACCTTATCCAGTACATAAAAGTCCAGCCGGCAGATGCTTCCGTCCTTTTCCAGTATGGGAATAAATTCACCGGGGGAAACAATGTTTCCCTTGAAATACCAGCGGATAAGAGCCTCGGCACCGCCGATTTTACTGTCCCTTGTCCGCACCTTGGGCTGATAATATACTACAAAATCCCCGTTCTTCAAGGCATCGTCAAAGTTGGCGCTGATGTCCTTCTGCTTCATGATATTGCTGTATTTCTGCTCATCATAATAGGCAACGGCACTGCCTTCCTTATCCCTTGCCACCTGATATGCCACACTGGAACGCATCATGACTTCTCCGGCATCCTTCACACCTTTTAGGTGGGTCACACCGATGGTTGCCTTCAGCTCAAATTTATACTCCCTGCCTCCTTCTTTCTGGGAAACCTCCACATTTTCCAGAAATTTTAAGAAGTCTGAAGTATGTTCCTTCTTCAAAAGAACAATAAAATTGTCGCCGCCGGGTCTTGCTACCATTTCCTCATTGTCCAGATGCTCCTTTAAATGCACCGCATACTGCTTCATGATTTCGTTACCGCTGCGGTAGGACAATTTCCGGTTCACATACTTAAAATTACGTATATTTAAGTAAAGGGACTCGTATTCGTCAATTCTGCCTTTTACTATCAGCTCTCTTGCAAAATCCATAAACGCCGTCAGGTTGGGAAGTCCCACCACAAGGTCCGTTCCCTTGACATGCTTAATCAGTTCCTGAAGGGTCAGTCTCGACAGGATATTATAAATAACCTGACTCATAAGTTTAAGAATTTCTTTCTGTTCCGGCGTCCATCCTTGTCCTTTTTCTCCGTAGATGCAGATTCTGGTGGTGCTGCCGCCCGCATTCGGATATTCATAGACCTCCGGTGCACCTGCCGCCCTGCCTTCGTCAAAAAGGACTATGGTTGCTTCTTTTGTCCTTTCCGAAAGAGAGATGTCCACACAATTTAAGACTCCTTCTATTCTGGCAACAGGCACATCCTTCTGTACACAGGATATGGCTTTATGCAGTTGTAGTATAAATTCATCAATGGTTTGAACAGGCTTAAAAACTTCCTGTAAAAAGCTTTCCACACCTGTATTTTGATATAGCATACGTTTCTACAACCTCTGCTTTCTTTTCGTGTTCCTTTTTATTTGTTCAGAAATTCAAAGGAAAAATCATCATCATCCTCAATAAAGTTCTTGGACTTTCCTCTGAATCCCGCAGAGCCCTGCATAACCGGTCTTACATCTGACTGGCTGCTTCTTTCTGCGGCGGGTCTTTCTTCCGCACCGGTTCTCTGGCTCTGGGTGGCTACTCCCGTTCCGGCAGGTCTATGTCCCTGGGGTGCTACTCCCGTTCCGGCAGGTCTATGTCCCTGGGGTGCTACTCCTGTTCCGGCAGGTCTATTTCCGGCGGGTCTTGCGCCCTGGGGTGCTACTCCCGTTCCGGCAGGTCTTTGTCCGGCAGGTCTGTGTCCCTGCGCTGCTCCGGCGGGTGCCCTATGTGCCTCTCCCGAAGGTCTTGCACCGGTTCTTCCGTCTGCTGCTCTATGTGCTTCTCCGGCAGGTCTTCCGTTCTGGGAAGGTCTTTGTCCGGCAGGTCTTCTTTCCGGACTTCTCTGGGGCTGTCTTCTTTCGCTTTCCATATCAAAGCCGTCGTCCATCATGTCTCTAACCTTGAAAATCAGGAAGGATACACCCATGAGGATAAGCGCCAGTATGATGACCAGCACAATAATAATGGTCTTCTGCTTAGAAACCTTTTTCTGGGAAGCTGCTAATTTTTCTGCATTCTGCTCTGCTTCCGTAATCAGCTTGTTGATGGGGTATTTTTTCCCGGCAACATTGTCAATCAGATACCAGGTATCCCCTTCCTGTTCCGTTTCATAAGCAGGCGCTTCTTCCGGCTCCTCCGCCGCTGCATCGTCTCCGTTGTCCACCGGTGTCTCAGGCTGTGTTTCGGGAGCCACCAGTTCTCCGGAAAGGGTTACGAAATCGGAACGGATATATCCCTGTACTTCCTTACTGTCAATCATAAAGGTGGAAAGATACCATGTTTCACTGCCGTTTGCCTTGTAACCGGAAACAGTTACCACCAGATTTTTAGTGGCTGTGGTAACAATACCGCTTGTGGTATTGGAATCGCCTCTTACACGGACGCCGTCCTTGTTTACGGTTGCGCTGACCGGCTGTACCTCTGTCACACCTTCCGTATTTACGGTAACCGTGGCATTCACGGTCGGTGTGCCGGAGCCTGTTGTGGTTGTAGTCGTTGTAGTGGTAGTCGTTGTGGTTGTGGAACCGCCGTCCTTTGTCACTAAATCAGAACGGATGTAACCGGTTCTGTTGGCATCTACTTCTACCTTATACCATACCTTACCGTCCGTGCCGGTTGTTTCTTCCAGAATGTTAAGCTTGTTGCCGTTTAACACACTTGCTACGACAGAGCTTCCCGAATCCGCACTGGAGCGGATGTTGGCGGATGAAGCGCTGACCTTTCCCGTTGCGGCAGAAACCGTAAGATGCGGTGCCAGACAAAGAACCGTTACAAGGCAAAAACATGCGGTAACAATCCATTTTCCTATTCTTTCTGCCATCTTGTTTTTCCCACTCAAGTATCTCATTTTTTCCTCCGTTTCTGCGTCTGGCATTTCCTGCCGGAAACTGCGGTTCCTTCAGGCTTACGCCTCCCCGGACCTTCTTCCGTCAGGCTTCATCGATTGCCTTTCCGATGTCATGACGCATGTATTTATTTTCAAAGCTTACCCACTCCGTAGCCTCATAGGCCTTTTTGCGGGCTTCTTTCAAATCCTTTCCCTTGGCGGTGATGCCTAAAACGCGTCCGCCGTTTGTTACCACTCTGCCCTCGGCATCAAATTTGGTGCCTGCGTGGAAACAGTAATAGTCATCTTTTCCCTTGAAATTTTCCAGTCCGGTGATGGGAAATCCCTTTTCATAGGAAACCGGATAACCGTCGGAAGCCAATACCACGCAGACCGCCGCATTGTCTTCAAACTTAAGGTCCACTTTATCCAGTGTGCCGTCGATGCAGGCATCCACCACATCCATGATATCGTTTTCCATACGGCAAAGTACAACCTGCGCCTCCGGGTCACCGAAACGGGCATTGTACTCTAAGACACGGGGGCCCTTCGGGGTCAGCATCAGTCCGAAGAAAATAACGCCTTTAAACTCTCTGCCTTCCTTTGCCATGGCATCCACCGTAGCCTGATAGATATATTTCTTGCAGAACTCATCCACTTTTTTGGTATAGAAGGGACTGGGGGAAAAGTTGCCCATACCGCCGGTGTTCAGTCCCTCGTCTCCGTCCTTGGCACGCTTGTGGTCCTGTGCGGAGGTCATGGGTTTGATGGTCTTTCCGTCCACAAAGGAAAGCACGGAAACCTCTCTGCCGGTCATGAATTCTTCGATTACCATACGGTTGCCGGCGCTGCCGAAATGCTTGTCCAGCATGATTTCCTTCACACCCGCTCTGGCTTCTTCCAAAGTGTTGCAGATAAGAACGCCTTTTCCCAATGCCAGTCCGTCCGCTTTTAAGACGATGGGCATTTCCGCCGTTTCCAGATAAGCAAGCGCTTTCTCCGGATCATCAAAGGTTTCATAGGCTGCGGTAGGAATGTTGTATTTTTTCATAAGGTCCTTGGAGAAAGCCTTGCTGCCCTCTAAGATAGCCGCTTTTTTATCCGGTCCGAACACACGGAAGCCAGCTTCCTTAAGGACATCCACCAGACCTCCTACCAGAGGATCGTCCGGTGCCACAAATACTAAATCCACCTGTTTTTCTTTGGCATATGCCACGATTTTATCAAATTCCATAACGCCTATGGAAGGTTCACATTCTGCAATTTCCGCAATACCCGCATTGCCTGGTACACAGTAGAGCTTGTCCACTCTTCTGCTTTTCTTCATGCTAACCGCAATGGCATGCTCTCTGCCGCCACCGCCTATAATCAGTACTTTCATGCATTGCCTCCTTTTGTGTATACATGTCCGTCTTTTACATACAGTCTGTCATTGGCAATATCATCAATCGCCTGGGGAAGAAGCAGCCACTCTGCCTGTTCCATCACACGTCTCTGCAAAATCTCGGGGGTATCTCCCTCTTCGGTAAACACGGGCTTCTGGGCAATAATCGGTCCCTCGTCCATGCCTTCGTTTACAAAATGGACGGTTGCTCCCGTTACCTTTACGCCCCTCTTTAAGGCTTCTTCATGCACATGCAGTCCATAGTATCCCACACCGCAGAAGGCGGGAATAAGGGACGGGTGGATGTTGATAATCCTGCCTGAAAATTTTGCCACCATGCTCTCCGGGATTTTTACAAGGAAGCCCGCCAGAACAATTAAATCCGGCTGAAGCTCTTCCATTTTAGAGGTAAATGCTTCGTTAAAAAGCGCTCTTGACTCATAGTCCTTCGGGCTCATAACCACACCCGGAATGTGATGGGCTGCCGCTCTGTCCAGGGCTTTTGCGCCCGGATTGTTGCTGATAACGGCAACGATTTCGGTATTGGTAATCTTTCCCGCATCCACGGCATCCAATATTGCCTGCAAATTCGTACCGCCGCCGGATACACAAACAACTGTCCTTAGCATAAGGTTACTCCCTTTTCTCCGGCTTCACAGGAACCTACCACATAAGCGGTATCTCCGGCTTTTTCAATCGCAGCCACGGTCTTTTCCACATCAGCTGGGTCTACTGCCAGCACCATGCCGAGTCCCATGTTGTAGGTGTTGTACATCATCTTTTCTTCGATATTGCCGGTCTTCTGCATCAGCTTAAAGATGGCAGGCACTTCGTAGCTGTCCTTCTTTACCACCGCATTGATGCCCTCGGGAAGCATTCTCGGAATATTTTCATAAAATCCGCCGCCGGTGATATGGCTGCAGCCCTTTACAGTAACGCCTGCATTCTTGATTTCTTTTAATGCTTTTACATAAATACGGGTCGGAGCAAGCAGCGCCTCGCCCAGAGTGGTGCCTAATTCTTCGTAGTAAGTATTCAGGCTTTCCTTGGTCATCTCAAACACCTTGCGGACCAGAGAAAATCCGTTGCTGTGTACGCCGGAAGAAGCAATGCCCACAAGCACATCGCCGGGCTTGATATTTGCTCCGGTAATCAAATCCTTTTCATCTACCACGCCTACGGCAAATCCTGCCAGGTCGTATTCATCCTCGGGCATCAGTCCCGGATGCTCTGCGGTTTCTCCGCCGATAAGCGCCGCACCGGACTGTACGCAACCGTCTGCCACGCCCTTTACGATGGTGGCAATCTTCTCCGGATAGTTCTTGCCGCAAGCAATGTAATCTAAGAAGAATAAAGGCTCGCCGCCGGCACATGCCACGTCGTTCACGCACATTGCCACGCAGTCGATACCGATGGTATCGTGCTTGTCCAGTAAAAATGCCAGTTTAATCTTGGTACCCACACCGTCGGTACCGGATAACAATACGGGCTTTTCCATCTCCTTAATCTTGTCTAAGGAGAAAGCTCCCGAGAAACCGCCGAGGCCGCCCATTACTTCCGGTCTCATGGTTGTTTTAACAAACTTCTTCATCAGCTCCACTGATTCGTATCCTGCTTCAATATCCACGCCTGCGTTCTTGTAATCCATAATAATCTCCACCTCAATTTTACTTTTCCATGTATTTTTTGTAGCCGACTTCCTGCAGTCTTGCGTCTTTTTTCTGTACCTGTTCTTTTAAGTTTTGGCTGTAGTCCTTAAGCCTGTCCAGAAGCGCCTCATCGGAAACCGCAAGGATTTTAGCTGCCAGAAGACCTGCGTTGGCGCCTCCGTTGATTGCCACCGTCGCTACCGGAATACCGGACGGCATCTGTACGATGGAATACAGGGAATCCCTGCCTCCCAAAGATGTGGTGTGCATGGGAATGCCGATAACCGGCATGGGAAAAATAGCGGCGCACATGCCCGGAAGATGGGCTGCCATTCCCGCACCTGCGATAATCACCTTGAATCCTTTCTCCTCTGCACTCTTTGCATACTCGAAAAATACGTCCGGCTCTCTGTGTGCGGAGATAATGGTCATTTCATAAGAAATACCAAGTTCCTCCAATACATCTGCTGCCTTTGCCATGATGGGCATGTCCGAATCGGAGCCCATTACAATACCTACCTGTGCCACCTTGTTTTCTCCTTTCAGGCTTTTTATCCGTAAAAAATCTCGGTAAAGAAATAAAACATTCTTAAGTTCAGTTTACTAAATATTTACCCTCGGTGCAATGTATTTTTCTTAATTTTATATGAATTTACTAATTAAAGGGCTTATTCAGCTCTTCACAGCCCGGCAGAACAAATCTGCCGTTTTCAATAATGGGCACCCTGCTTCCGTCCTTTTTCACGGCAGCTAACAGTCCCAGTTCATGATACGGAATGGTGATGTCGGTATGACAGTTGAAATAAGCCTTCTGCATATCCGTCTTCCGCAGGGCGGAAACCTCATTTTCCCGGGCAATGATTTCTTTTCCGTCGGGATTGTAGACTTTTACGTCTTCCGCCTGGGAATAGCAGGTATCGCCCACTGCAAAATGCGGTCCCATTTTCTCTGCAATCAGAATGGGAAGCTTGCCGCCGATGCCGTATTTTTCCGCTACCATATAAGCCGTGGTATTGGTGCCTACCGCAAATTCGCCCAAAGGAAGGGTATCGTGATGCATCAGCACATTGTCCTTGATATAACGTCTGCCTTCTTCCGCATCCGGGAAGTTGCCGCAGTGGTAGTCTGCCACCATACCGTCCTTGAAATCAATTTCAAAATCCCGGTATTCCAGTCCGTTTAAGAACACGCGGCTCACATGCAGCACACCGTTTGTGCCTTTCAGTCTCGGGGAGGTAAAGACCTCGCCTACCGGAATATTGACGTCTGCCACACAGTTTTCAAACTTGGACTCCTTTTCCGGGTCGTTAAGTGCGCAGAGCATTACCTTCACATCCGTGCGGTTGCCGTTCATACCCTTTACTTCCACGTATTCCGCCCGGTCAAGGGTATCGATCATGGTCTGCTGGATTTTCTGATATAAGGAATAATCCAGTGTATTGATGCGGATAATTTCATCAAAAATCTGCGTAAAATTGTCCCCGATATCCGGCGTGGGGAACGCAATAATGGTGAAGCTTCTCTCCTCTTCCTTCACATAATTGCTCATCATCCGGCGGTATGCGGAAATATATTCCACATTCAGACGCTGGTACTGCTCGTCGCCCTGAATGGCTTCCTTCTTCGGTACCGGTGAAAAAGGTTCCTCGCCGAACACTTCAATCACCGCCGGTCCGCCGAACAGTGCGGCTTCCTTCTTATATTGTTCAAACGCGGTCTTTAAGGTTTCTAATTTCCGGTTCATATACTGTCTGTCAAAGAACAGCATATCATCATCCTTGTGGTCGTAGCTATACTGTCTGTTGGGTGCGGTGCTCTGGTAACGTCCTCTGTAAACAATAGAGTCAAGTCCGATTTTCTTAAAATTGGAAACAGATCTCCTTACCACCCTTTCAAAGCCGATGTTATAATAAATGCACACGCTCTTTTTTTTGCTGATGTCTTTATTGGTGGTGATAAATCCTATCCGGTATCCTTCCGTGAAGGTATCCGCCATGGTAGCTATGGTTTCTTCGGGAAGGCTGTTTAAGAATGCCGCCGTTTTCAGCTCGCTGTCGGAAATATATTCGCCGTAGCGGTACAGGTAACGCAAATCCGTTAAGTCCGCTTCCATGAGAAGCCTCTTTGCCACATCCTGCTTCGGCACCACCTGATTTTCCACCTGCTCCAGGGAAAGTACATCCGCATAATCGCTTCTGTGCCAGTAATAAATCTTGCGGATTTCCTCATAAGCGGGAACTCCGCCGTTTTCTTCTTTTTCACACACAAAGGCGCTGTAAACCTCTAAGAAAAGTTCGGCAAGAGCCAGAAATAATTCTTTCTTTTCGTCGTATACAAAACCGATACCTCTCCGGTAATGTACATGCAGGGCAGAAAAAAGTCTGCCGTATTCTTCTCCCAGACGTTCCACTGCGAAAGCGGGATTTGCATAGCTTGTGTCGTATCTTTCTCCCAGCAATTCACCGTAATGCTTCTCATTTAAGGCGGTCAGATCGGCTTCATCCAGTTTCTCAAAGTCTTCGCCGTTCACTCTGTCCGCAGTCTTAAACAAATGGGCAAACCATTCTGCTTCCATTAAAAAATAAGCGGAAAATTTGCCCAAATCTACTCTTTCGTTTTTCAGCTCTTCGCAGATTTCCTCTATTCTGCCGCGGGCAAGCTCCCATCTTTCCGTTAAAATTTCCATGTCTTCCATGTTGTTTTCCTTTCTATGCTAAATAATTTCCCACATAAATCACAATGCCGATACCGATAAAGGAAAGGGCATTGAAAAGAATTCCCAGAAACGGGAACAATTTATACTTATCCTTCTCCAGTGCCGTCATAATTCCCAAAATAAGTCCCACAACGGAAAACAGGAATATCAACAGTCCCGTCATGCCGTATCCTGCCGGCGCATCGCCTTTTTTTAAATAGGTCAGATAAATGACCGCTACAAGGGAAACCATGCTGATAATTCCCAAAATCGTGGACATGATTGCCTTGGGCGAATGTTTTTTATTGGTAAAAATATAGTGCTGTTTACGTGCCATCTCCCTTTCGCCTCTTTCTTTCCATAATAAAAGGAAAAGGGCACCCCCTGTGGAAATGCCCGTTTCATCTCTAAAATAAAATATCAGACTTTCTGGAAAGAAGCTTCGCTCCCCCGATAATCAAAAGAACGCCGGTGGCAACTCCTACAATCATGGTCAGAATGCCAATCGCAATATTCGCAGCACCCGTTCCCCGCATGGTCTTATACACTTTTTCTTCCATAGTCATCCTCCTTCTTACATCCTTACGCTTCTTTTTTTACGCCGTACTGTGCATAGTAAGCATCAATCGCCTGTTTTAAGGTATCATCAATGTAAACCGTTCCCTTGTAGGGCTTATTGTAAAGGTACTCAGTCACTTCGGACATGCTGACAATGGCACGGGTCGGGAAACCGTATGTTTCGCTGACTTCCTGCAGTGCACCCATTTTGCCGCCCAGTCCTACTTCTTCTCTGTTTAAGGAAACCATAAGTCCCTTGATTTCCACATTCGCCTGTGCTCTGACGATAGGCACCGTTTCTTCCATGGATTTGCCGGAAGTGGTAACGTCTTCAATCATCACCACACGGTCACCGTCTTTTAAATTGCTTCCTAAAAGAATACCCACATCTCCGTGGTCCTTTACTTCTTTACGGTTAGAGCAGTAACGGATTTCTTTTCCGTAAAGCTCGCTGTAGGCGATGGTGGTTGCCACACTTAAGGGAATACCCTTGTATGCCGGTCCGAACAGTACATCGAAATCGTCCCCGAAGTTGTCATGAATTGCCTTTGCGTAATACTGTCCCAGCTTACGAAGCTGCTCGCCTGTCACATATGCTCCGGCGTTCATGAAAAAGGGGCTTTTTCTGCCGCTCTTTAAGGTGAATTCACCGAATTTCAGCACCTTGCTGTCTATCATAAAGCCAATAAATTCCTGCTTGTACTGTTCCATCTTTTTTTCCTCCGTATCAATGCCTTAAGTCTTTTCCTATGCTAACATAAATCCGGGAAATATTCAATAGTCGTAAGTTTCATTTCCTCTTATTCATTCCCGTCGATGTCCAGATAAGTGAGGTTTTCCAGATGCTCCAATGCCCGCTTGTCACTGATTTGATTGTTCTCCAGCCCCAGTTTTTCCAGTACCGTAAGATTTTGCAGTGCGGAAATATCGGTAATGCAGTTATTTCCTAAAAATAATTCCCGCAGTCCGCTCAGTCCCTGCAGAGCGCTGATATCTTCAATCCGGCAATCGAATAAATCCAGCTTTTCCAGTTTTGTAAGTCCTTGCAAGGGGCTTAAATCCGAAATATTTGTACCATATGCATACAGTACCTCCAGTTCCGTTGCATTCTGTAAGGAAGAAATGGAGGAAACAGAAGTGCCGGATACATCCAGATACCGGAGCCTGGGCAGCCCGCTTACAAACTCAATATTCTCAATACTGCTGTTTCGCATATTAAGTTCTTCCAGATTTCTCAGCATACCAAGTGCGGAGGCATCTGTTATTTCAGTTCTTGCCAGATTTATACTTGTCAGCTCCCAGACATCGCTCAGCATTACCGGCCGGTTGTATATGCCGGTAATTTTTCGTATGTTCTCTTCCAGCTCCGCATTTTTCCAGTCCACCGCTTCCTCTTCCAGTCCAGCCTCTTCCCAGGAAATGAAACCGGTATCGGAAAGCAGTTGCTTCCGGTTTACATCTTCCGTCCGAATATTGTTTATGACCTGTGTAAGATTTTCTCCCACCGCTTCCGTATTGATTTTCCTTACATTTTCTGTCATTACCTCTGTCTGTGCCGTTTCCGTTCTGCCGCAGCCGCATGCAAAACAGATAATTCCCAGTACCAAAATGCCTGCCTTTATTTCTTTTACCATATTTAATTCTCCCTGGGAATTGACGTTTCCCCCATTTTTACAAACTCACCGTTATATGTCCATTCACTGATTGTTCTGCCGTCTGAATCCGTCAATGTCCCGCAGACAAGCTGTCTGTCCGGGTCCACTTTGTAACAGGGTATCTTTTCAAAAGACGGTTCATACCGGTAAAAGCCATTCTCATATACATAGGCGCAGTAAAATTCACCACCCTTATCTCCTCCTACTGCAATGAGGAGGTCATTGTTTCCGTCAAACGTTACATCTTCAAAAACAGCAGTAAAATCACAGCCCATTCTCAGTCTTTTTCTGATGGTGTTTCCATCGCTTCCCGTTTTGTCTTCGCCGCTTTCATAAGTAACGTGCAGCACCTGACTTTTGGACGGGTCCGAGATTCCCTCTTCCATAAAGAAAAAACAATCCTCCTTATGTTTATAATCCGCTTTCGGCTGTTCCTTATAGGCAATCTGCACACGCAGAACATCCCGGCTTCCATTTTTCATCCACTCTGCCCATTCCACTTCCAGACTGTCATCCAGTAATTCTTTGCGGATATAGTTTTGAAATTTTTCACTTAAGAAGCTCATCCGGATGTCGCTCAGCTCTTCCTGCATGTCATACTCTATGGAAGGAATATGCGCCAGACCGGTATAATCCCGTACCGGATTGTTTTTTATCTTAAGGCTATACAATCCCTCCATAACCGGAATGACCCTTATACGGTTATTGTTTGCATTAAGCTTTTCCAGTGCGGGAAGCCTGTCCATTCCTTCCAGTGAAGTAATTCTGTTGTACTCCAGATAAAGCTGCTCCAGATTTTTCAGGTCGGAAAGTGCGCTCACTTCCAGAATGGCATTTCCGCTTACATTCAATTTTTTAAGATTGGTAAGTCCTTTCAGGGCACCGATATCTTCAATCTCATTCCAGCTTAAGTCCAGATACTCCAAACTTTGCAGACTTGCCAGCGGCTGTATATCCTCTATGACATTTCCGCTCATATCCAGCTTTTTCAAATTTTTGAAATTCTCCAGCCCCGTTATATCTTTTATATTGTGATTTTCAAGCTGTATGCTTGTTACATCTGCAATATCGCTCTGCCTGATTTCCCGGTCATAGATACTTAGACTATCCCTCACCAATCTTTCCAGATTTTCATCTTCAAATACCACGGCTGCATCCGGTAACTTCTCTTCTTCCGCCGCCCGGATTTCGTTTTTTGCAAAAAGCAGGAAAAGCGCAAGTCCTCCCAGCAGAACACCTTTCTTGATTACATTTTTTCTTTTGCCCATCTTTTTCCCCTACTGTAATTCATTTAAATACGGCACAAATTCCACGCAGGAATAATCGCTCACCGGATTCAGTGTCACATCCAGTTCCCTCAGGTTCGTCAAATCCTGCAGCGGTGTAATATCGGAAATTTCGTTTTTCAACAAATACAGTACTTTCAGATTTGTATGATTTTCCAGTGCCGAGATGTCCTGTATATGGTTGTCGCAAAGATTTAGCTCTTCCAGTCCGGTCAGCTCCCTCAATGCTTCGATATCCTTAATATTATTGAGGCTCAAATCTATTTTTTCTATTTGAGTCATCCCTGCCAATGCATGGATATCCTCTATTTTGTTGTTTCTAAAATCCAGTACCTTAAGTGCCGGATAATTTTCTATTACCCCAATGTTTTCTATTTCTGATGCACATATCCTGAGTTCTTCCAATTCCGTCAGGTTACCGAGCATACTGATATCCGATATCTTGCTCTTATGAATCACAATGCTCCTTAAGTGGGTCAAATCTTTTATCGAAGCGATATCCTCCACATTTGGTGCATATAATGCTATTTGTTGTAAGTTATATAATCCTTTTAAGGGACTTATATCCGTTATGTACGCATTCTGGATATCTAATTTCTCCAGCTTTTTCAGATTTCCGACAGGTGTTAAATCTTTTATTCCGTCCGTATACAACAGGAGACTTGAAAGGTTGTCTAAATTGGCAAGGAAAGAAAAATCCTGCAGGCTGTCAACCCCATATATATCCAAACTTTCTAACCGGCTTAAGCATCCTATGGCATCTATATTGCGAATATCATCTGCTCCAAACCAGAATTTTTTCAGATTCGGTAAATCGGCAAGTACCCAGATATCCTGTGTTGCATAACTCCAAAATCCAAATTCCGTTAAATTCTGCAATTCCGCCAGAACGGACAAATCCGTTGTATCCTGTAAAAACAGAAATAAATTTTTCAGGTTTTTCAATTCACCCAACGCCTCTAAATTGCCCTTTATTCCCACAACACTCAGTCCTGTAATGTTCCAGACGTCCCTGAGCCAAATTTCTCTGTCATAAATGTTTATCTCTTTTCTTACCGCTATTTCCAGTTCCGGATTTTGCCAGTCTATTACATGGTCCTGTATTCCCTGTAATTCCCACGGACTTAAAATATACTCTGAAGATGACAGCATTTTTTCCGCAGCATTTTCATCTGTTTCTTCCATCTTTTGGACAAATGAAACTGCGGTAATCAGATTACGGCAAACACCATTCGGTTCTTTCTGTTCCTTTGCACTGCAGCCGGACAGGCACAGGACTGTTGTTAATACGATTATAAAAAGTATACTTCCCCTTTTTCTTCCCATTATCTTTTGCTCCCAATGTTGTTTTATCAAACTAAAAATTTCATACTATCTTCATTGAAGGTATTGATTCAATTCCCGTACAAACTCCACGCAGGTATAATCCGTTACCAGATTCCATTTTACATCAAGCTGCTCCAACTTCGTTAAATTCTGTAAAGGGGTAATATCCGCTATTTCATTTTCCGCCAGATACAATTTTTTTAGCCCTGTAAGATTTTCCAGTACTGATATATCACGGATGCGGTTCATACACAGGTCTAATTCCTTTAACTCTGTAAGGTTTATCAGTACGTCGATATCCCTTATATTGTTTCTGTTCATATCCAAAACTTGTATCTGTGTCAATTTTTCCAGTGCAGATATATCCCGAATTTTATTTTCATCAGCATGTAATTCCTGCAAGTTGATTAAATCTGCAAGTGCACCAATATTGGTAATATGGTTTATGGAAATATTTAAATCTGTCAAATTTGTCAAATCCTCCAAGGCACTGATATCCTCCACCTGATTCATACTGATTGACAGAGTTCTCAGCTCCTTCAATCCTCTTAATGGGGTAATATCCTGAATCCGGTTATTCCACAATTCAAGTTCTCTCAGGTTTACTAGTCCACTCAGTGGTGAAATATCGGATATCCCGCATACCGGTAAAGCCAATTTCTCCAGATTTGTCAGGGACCTTAAAGGCGTAATATCGGATAATCTTTCATTCCTCGGCATGGAAAGAATCCGGAGCTGGCTCAGATTTTCTATCCACGATATATCCTGCAGTTGTTCTGCCTCTAAGGTAAGTTCTTTCAGATTTGTCAGATTCCCCAAAAACGAAAAGTCACGGATACTTCTGTTATATATATCCAGACTCTTTAGTGCTGTCATTTTTCCTATGAATTCCAAATCATCGTTGTATTTTATCCGTAAAGTTAATTGGTTCAGCTTTGTCAGTTTCTCTATGCTTTCCACGTTCTCTATCTGCTCGCCCCAGACAATCAGTTTTTCCAGATTCGGCAATTCAATAACATCTTCCAGATTTTCTGCCTCATGTACTTCCAATTCCGTTATATCCCATGTATCGCTCAACCGAATAGGCCGGTCACTGACTCCGGTAGCTTTTTCTACCTCATATTCCAATGAATGGTCATTCCATTCTATTTCATGGTCCTTCACTCCCGGTATTACCCAGCCGTTCACATTTTTTATGACCGACATCTGCCGGATTGTTTCCAGTTCCTCTGCTATGTAAAATTTGTCACACAGTTGTTTTTCACCGTTTATTATTTTCACATAAAAATAGTATGTACGGGCGCCTTCTTCCTGCTTCTGTAACCCGCAGCCTGCTGCAAATAGCATCATGATTAACAGACCAATTTGCATAACTGTTCCTATTTTCTTTCTTAATTTCATAGTTTTCTCCCATTAAAAGCAGCCCGTTTACAGTACCCTTTTTACAGCAATTCATTTAACCTTAGTACAAACTCCACGCAGGAATAATCATTCACCAGATTACCCGTCACATCCAGTTCCTCTAAATTTGTTAAATCCTGCAAGGGTGTAATATCCGATATTTCATTTTTGTACAGATACAATACATTTAGTTGCGTAAGGTTTTCCAGCACCGATATATCACGGATGTGATTATGGCATAGATCCAATTTTTTCAGCTTGGTAAGGTTTATCAGTACATCTATATTCCCGATATTGTTTCTGCTCATATCCAAAACCTGTATCTGCGTCAATCTTTCCAGTGCAGAAATATCCTGAATTTTATTTTCATCCGCATATAATTCCTGTAAGTTAATCAAATCTGCAAGTGCATCAATATTAGAAATTTGGTTTTTTGTCACCCTCAGCTCTGTTAAATTCGTCAAATCTTCTATGGCACTGATATCCTTTACCTGATTCATTCCGATTGACAGGTACTCCAGCCTCGTTAATCCACTTAAAGGGGTGATATCCTTAATCCGGTTATTCCACAAATCAAGTTTCTTTAGCTTTTTCAGTTCGCTCAGTGGTGAAATGTCCGATATCCTGCACACTGATAAATCTAAGATTTCCAGATTGGTCAGATACCTTAAAGGGGTGATATCGGATAGTTTATCATTTCCCCACAATTTCAATTCCCGAAGTTTCGTCAGTTTTTCTATCCACGATATGTCCTGCATCTGGTATGACCACAAAGAGAGTTCTTTCAGATTTGTCAGATTTCCAAGGAAAGTAAAATCTGCATTTTCATATCCGAATATCAACAGACTTTCCAGTGATGTCAGATTTCCTATAGATTCCAGTCCTTCATCGCATTCTCCCCATATGTATAATTGTTTTATTTTTTTTAGTTTTCCTACTTTCTCTACATTCTTTATCGATTCACCGTCAATGGACAGTATTTCCAGATTCGGCAGTTCGGTAATGTCATCAAGACTTTCCGCTCTATGTACTTCCAGTTCTGTTATATCCCATGTATCGCTCAACCAAATAGGCCGGTCATCGATTCCGGTAGCTCTCTGTGCTGCATACTTCAGTGAATCATCCTTCCATTTTATTTCATGGTCCTTCACTCCCGGTATCACCCAGCCGTTCACATTTTTTATGACAGTCATCTGCCGGATTGTTTCCAGTTCCTCTGCTATGTAAAATCTGTCACACAGTTGTTTTTCACCGTTTATTATTTTCACATAAAAATAGTATGTACGGGCGCCTTCTTCCTGCTTCTGCAATCCGCAGCCCCACAGGCACAGGGCTGTTACAAATATAACTAAAAAAACCAGGCTTCCCTTTTTTAATTTTCCTTTATGGTTCATTATCCTTTTCCCCCATCATTGCACGGTATTGTCCGTGGAATGCTCCCAATAATATGCAACTTCCTTTTCTCTGTCATCAGTACAAAATACTTGCCTTCGGAAAGGATTCCTGTATTTTGTTCATTTCCTCTTCCTTCTCCGCAAGAGGTGTATTATCCAATGTAATATTTTGTAAATAATCCAATTGCAATATCGGTTCGGCTTCTTCTATATTGCTGTTCACTATTCGCAGATATTCCAGCTTTTTTAGTTCTGTAATGACTTCATAATGGCTGCAGTTGCAGTCCGATATCACCAGAGTTTTCAGATTTTTGCAGTTTTTCAAAGCCGATAAATCTAAATTTGTCATATTTTCAATTTCCAAATATTCTATACGGTTTCCGTCGTATAAAAAAATAAGGTCCTGTAAATCCAGACTTTCCTCTGCATTTCCTATTTTCAGATTTTTCAGTTTCCTACAGTTTTGGAGTATTTCTGTTAATTCTCTTTCCAGTCTGGCAATGCTTACTTCATCTTCCTTTTCTCGTAATATATAGATATGACTATAGAAAGCGTTATAAATTTTTTGCATGTTATAAGGTGTTCCTACTGCCAATGTCTCCAAATTTTTACACTTCTGAATATCTTTTAAGGTAGTAAAAGTTGTCGTATATCCAATATTTAAATGTTCTATTTTCTCTATGTCTTTTTTGGTTACTTCTCCGTAATTATGTTTTTCACAATTCAAAGCAATTATTTTTGCCATATTGGTATCTTCAAAAAAGACTTTTTGTGTAAAGCAGACAACAATTCCCAATACAATCAGGCATACGCCTCCCACTATACCCCCTATTATTTTCTTCTTAGTCATTTTTCCTCCTAATACTCTATTTCTGTGTCTGTAAGACTTTCTTTCAGTCTTTTCAATTCTTTACCATTCTTAGCCAACGGCGTATTTTTTATAGACAGTTTTTTTATTGTTTTTAATGAGAGCAGATAATCCGCAGAGGCAATATTTGTGTCCGAGAGCTCTAATATTTCTAACTGTTGCAGGTTTTCCAACGCCTGATAATTCATAACTTCACAATCGTTAAGATTAAGTTTTTTAATATTTTCGCAATATTGCAAAGCAGATATATCCAGATTCCTCATCCCCTGAATTTCCAATTCCGTCAGTCTGTTTCCTATGTATAAAAAGCATAAATCCTGCAAATTAAAATAATCCCGGGCATCCCCGTATTCCGGGTTAAAATCGTTCCTGATTTCACCATTGTTTATAGAAAGAACCGATAAATCATCGCATGCTATTAAAATTTCCTGCAGTTCCTCTTCTATTTCCCGTACCCGTTCTTTGCTTTCAAATCTGGGCATTTCCTTTCCATAGCAATAATAAAGATATTCCCTGGTATCCGGGTCACCTTCAAATCTGGGATAATTGATATAAAGCTCCTGCAAGTTTTCACATTTCTTAATATCCTTCAGTGTCCCATACCAGCTTGTATATCCTATGTTTAATTGCTTTACCCTTCTCAGCTTTCTGACTGTTAAACATTTATCGTCATAATGTCCCATATTCCGGGCAATCGTAGCTTCCATTTCGGCGTCTGCGAAATGCACTCTGAAAATATATTTTCCCCCTCGAATCAGAACATAACTAAGTAAAATGGCAGCGATTACCATACCGCAGACAATAAGTTTTCTTTTCACCCTACTTTCTCCCTTTTGCTTTCGTTTTTATTTATTTGTCAACATGTTTGTATATGTAAATCTTTTCAATGCGTTCTATGCTTATTTTTGTTTGTTATATTTAATATAATACATTTTAATTTTATCAGTGTCAATATGACAACGTATTGTTTTATACAATTTCGTTCATCAAAAAAACAGCCATCTGACAAACTATTTCATCAGATGGCTGTTCTCCTGTTTTTTAATTCCTATTTTCTTTTCTATCTGCTTTCCAATGCCTGCGCAATGTCCTCTTTCATGTCAAGCACGGCTGCACGGGAGGCATCGGCATAAGCTTCCGCCCCGAAGGATGCGTATTTTTCCTGCTTGTATGCTGCGATGATGCCGCGGGAGGAATTGATGATGGCACCCAGCCCGTCCTCATTGAAGAAGTGAACCAGGTCCTTGCCCTTGCCGCCCTGTGCACCGTAACCGGGCACTAAAATAAAGGTCTTCGGCATAATCTTTCTTAAAATTTCGCCCTGCTTCGGATAGGTTGCCCCCACTACGGCGCCTACATAACTGTAGGAATCGCCCATGCACTCGGCGCCCCACTCTGCCGTCTTTTCTCCTACGATTTCATAAAGCGGTCTGCCGTCCACTTCGCGGTCCTGGAATTCGCCGCTGCTGGGATTGGAAGTCTTTACCAGGACAAAGATACCTTTTTTCTCTTCCTTGCATACCTTAATGAAGGGCTTCACGCCGTCGGAACCAAGATAGGGATTGACCGTAGCAAAGTCCTCGCCGAACGGATAATATGCCTTGCTTCCCACGGCTACCTTGCCGAGATGACCTGCCGCATATGCTTCGGAAGTGGAGCCGATGTCGCCTCTTTTAATATCCCCGATAACCACAAGACCTTTTTCCTTGCAGTAATTTACGGTTTTCACAAAAGCGTTCAGTCCCGGAAGTCCGAACTGCTCATACATGGCAATCTGCGGTTTTACGGCGGGAATCAAATCCGCTACGGCATCCACAATACCTTTGTTATACTGCCAGATAGCCTCTGCGGCGCCTTCCAGTGTTTCACCGTATTCGGCAAACGCTTTTTTCTGAATATGCTCCGGAATGTAAGAAAGCATGGGGTCTAAGCCCACTACAATAGGGGCATTTGTTTTTTTGATGTTGGCAATCAGTTTATTAATCATGATTTGAACCTTTCTTCCGTTTTCTATTATAAATTTTTAGTTGTAAAAATTTACTCACTTGTGAAAAGTTTAGCATAAAAAAGCCGCCTTAGCAACTCTTCCCTTGCCTTTTTTTCCGCAAAGCTTTATAGTAAAATATTAGAGCATAATCTATAGAAAGAGGAAAAAAGTATGTTAAAACAACTTGCCGGATGCGTAAGAGAATACAAAAGACCTACCATTCTTACGCTCATTTTCATTGTAGGCGAAGCTGTCATTGAGACGATTATCCCCTTTATCACCGCCAATCTGGTCAACCGGATTAAGGCAGGCGCTTCCATCGAAAGCGTTATGGAAGTGGGACTTCTTCTTATTATAATGGCAGCCATCTCTTTGGTCTGCGGCGGTCTTGCCGGCTTTACCTGTGCAAAAGCCTCCACCGGCTTTGCCAAGAACCTGCGGAGTGATCTGTTCCACCGCATCCAGACTTATTCTTTTGAGAACATCGACAAATTCTCATCATCTTCCCTGGTAACCCGTATGACGACGGATGTTACCAATGTGCAGATGGCGTTTATGATGTTAATCCGCATTGCCATAAGAAGCCCGCTGCTTCTTATTTTCTCCACGGTCATGGCATTTGTCATGGGCGGCAAATTAGCATTTGTCTTTGTTGTGGTAATTCCCATTCTTGCCTTTGGTCTTCTTGCCATCGGCAAAAAAGCCATGCCTGCCTTCCGCAGTGTGTTTAAGAAATATGACCGGTTAAACGAATCTATTGAAGAAAATGTCCGCGGCATGCGAGTGGTAAAAGGCTTCTCCCGGGAAGAATACGAAAAGCAGAAATTCAATACGGCGGCGGACAACATCCGTAAGGACTTTACAAAAGCCGAATGTATCGTGGCTCTGAATACCCCTCTTATGAATCTCTGTATGTATATCAACATGGTTGTGGTTCTTTTGGTTGGTTCCAAGCTCGCCATAACCAGCGGCGGTTCCGCCCTGGATGTGGGACAGATTTCCGGTATGCTGACCTACGGTATGCAGATTTTAATGTCCTTAATGATGCTTTCCATGATTTATGTCATGGTTACCATGTCTGCGGAGTCCGCCAAGCGAATCTGCGAAGTGCTTGAAGAAGAACCTTCCTTAAAAGAGCCGGAGAACCCGGTTATGGAAGTAAAGGACGGTTCCATCGAATTTAAGAATGTGAATTTCAAGTACTCCGCCAGGGCGAAAAAATATGCCTTGTCGGATATTGACCTGTCCATCCGTTCCGGTATGACCGTTGGTATCATCGGTGGTACCGGTTCCAGTAAATCCTCTCTGGTACAGTTAATCCCGAGACTTTATGATGTAACGGAGGGTGCCGTTCTTGTGGGCGGCGTGGATGTACGGAGCTACGACATTCCCACACTCCGGAGCGCTGTCGCCATGGTGCTTCAGAAAAATGTGCTGTTCTCCGGCACCATCAAGGATAACCTGCGCTGGGGCAATGAAACGGCGACGGACGAGGAAATCATGGAAGCCTGCCGTCTTTCCCAGGCAGATGAATTTATCCAGACCTTCCCCGACAAATACGACACCTACATTGAGCAGGGCGGTTCCAACGTATCGGGCGGTCAGAAGCAGCGTCTCTGTATTGCCAGAGCCCTCTTAAAGAAACCGAAAATCCTGATTTTGGATGACTCCACCAGCGCCGTGGACACCAAAACGGATGCCTTAATCCGCGCCGGTTTCAAAAATTACATTCCCGATACCACAAAAATTATCATTGCCCAGCGTATTGCCTCCGTGGAAGATGCCGATTTGATTATCGTCATGGACAACGGCAGCATTTCCGCCGCAGGTACGCATGAAGACCTGCTTCAGAACAGCGATATTTACAGAGAAGTTTACGAGCAGCAGACGAAGGGAGGAAACGAAAATGAATAAACCGAATAAAAAAGTCAATCCTCATACCTTCAAACGTATTATGAAAACTCTCATCGGTTACTACCCGGTACTCGTACCCGTAACCGTGTTCTGTATTCTGTTTTCCGCGATTGCCGCCGCCATTCCCGATATCTTCATCCAGAAGATTATCGCTATTATCGAAGTATGGCAGCCGGACAAAAACTGGACGGCAGCCGTAAAGGAAATTACACCGTTAATGGTCATTCTGATTTCCATGTATGTGATTTCCCTTATTGCCGTCACGGTTTACTCCGAGCTGATGGCATTCATCACACAGGGATTCTTAAGCAAGCTGCGTATTTCCATGTTCGGCGGCATGCAGAACTTACCGATCAAATACTTTGACACCAATAAGCACGGCGACATCATGAGCTATTACACCAACGATATCGATACGCTGCGTCAGCTCATTTCCCAGTCCATGCCCGCTTTAATCCGCTCCATTGCCATTGTCATCGGCGTCTTTTTCATCATGCTGTATTACAGTGTCTGGATGACGCTGCTCCTCCTTGTGGGCGTGGCTGCCATGATGATTATTTCCAAGAAAGTCGGCGGCGGTTCTGCCAAATACTTTATCAAACAGCAGCAGTCCATCGGTAAGGCAGAGGGCTTTATCCAGGAAATGATGAACGGTCAGAAGGTCATCAAGGTCTTTAACCACGAGGAAGAATGTATTTCCGATTTTGAAGAAATCAATACAGCGCTTTGCGACGATAGCTGCAAGGCAAACGCCTATGCCAATATTTTAGGTCCCATTATTATGAACATCGGCAACATCATTTACGTGCTGATTGCCGTAGCAGGCGGTCTGTTCCTTTTGTCCGGTGTTCCCAACATCAGTATTTCGGGACTGGGCTTCAGTATCAGCATTATCATTCCGTTCTTAAACATGACCAAGCAGTTTACCGGCAACATCAACCAGTTGTCCCAGCAGATTAACTCCATCGTCATGGGTCTTGCCGGTGCCGAGCGTATCTTTGCCCTGATGGATGAAACACCGGAAACGGACGACGGCTATGTTACTCTGGTAAATGCCAATATTGCCCCGGACGGCACCATCACGGAAACCGATAAGCACACCGGCTGCTGGGCATGGAAGCATCCCCACGGTGACGGCACTCTTACCTATACCGCCCTGCAGGGTGATGTGCAGATGAATGATGTGGACTTTGGTTATGTAGAGGGAAAAACGGTGCTTCACAATGTTTCCGTTTACGCCAAACCCGGTCAGAAGGTTGCTTTTGTGGGCGCTACCGGTGCCGGTAAAACCACTATTACCAACTTAATCAACCGATTCTACGACATTGCAGACGGTAAAATCCGTTATGACGGCATCAACATCAACAAAATCAAAAAAGCGGATCTTCGCCGCTCTTTAGGCATTGTATTACAGGATACCAACCTCTTTACCGGTACGGTTATGGACAATATCCGCTACGGAAACTTAGACGCCACGGACGAAGAATGCATCACTGCCGCCAAGCTTGCCGGCGCCGATGATTTTATCACCAGACTCCCCGGCGGTTACGATACCGAACTTTCCAACAACGGTGCCAACCTTTCTCAGGGACAGCGCCAGCTTCTTGCCATTGCCCGTGCTGCCGTAGCAGACCCGCCGGTTATGATTTTGGACGAAGCCACTTCTTCCATTGATACCCGTACGGAAGCCATCGTCCAGCGCGGTATGGATAAGCTGATGGAAGGCCGTACCGTTTTTGTCATTGCGCACAGACTTTCCACTGTCATGAATTCCGATGTGATTATGGTTCTTGACCACGGCAGAGTCATTGAGCGCGGTACACACGACCAGTTGATTGCAAAGAAGGGCACCTACTACCAGCTCTACACCGGTGCATTTGAATTGGAATAGGCTATTATATACAAATGAAAAGCATAAAAAACAGGAGCCTTCCGGGGCTCCCGTTTTTGTATATGTTTGTATTTCTGTGGCTTTTTTGCATTTATCTGTACTGTTATCCGCTCCTTATGACAAAATAGCTTTCACCTCATCCAGCGCCTTGTCCGTAGCCGCCGCAATCTGCTCTGCTGTGAAGCCATTTTTTCGCATGTTCCGGATAAGCTCTGACTGTGCCCTTTCCTTTCCAATACTGATGCCTTCTTCACGTCCCTGCACCAGACCGGATTCTCTTCCCCTCGTTTCTCCGATAGCTATGCCTTCTTCACGTCCTTTTTCCATTCCAATGGCAATGCCCTCTTCCATAATCCCTTCACCTAAGTTGCACATCTCGTTCACATCCTTTCTGAAATCTTCTTCCTCTG
>ERZ831634.26-NODE-26-length-177886-cov-46.428109_pt1 | contig 177886 bp, 160 predicted proteins | sample MGYA00519953_ERZ831634 | MGnify/ENA primary metagenome ERZ831634 (study PRJEB31850, sample SAMEA3708718) | human gut metagenome | biome: human gut; feature: human-associated habitat; material: faeces | place: China | collected 2014 ... | reverse complement strand
GCTATAAAGAGCTGGTCAAGAAGGATGAAGGCATAAATAACAATATGGCAAAGAATTATCAGATGAATTGTTTGCACAATTAAATGCAGCCAATCCCTATATCGGCGGCGTTGCCCTCAATCAGCTTACTCCCGCTATGGTAGACAAGATGTTTCAGCAGATTATCGACAAGGGCTTGAAACCGTCCACCGCAGCCGGGGCAAAAAAAGCAGCGAAATAGAGCTTTAACCGCCTTATCTCTTTACTGCTTCTTGCAGCCTTTTATAACCCCTCGTGGGATTTGGGCACCATTTGGGCACCATTCACCGAAAAAGCACCGCCAACACAGGCGATAAAAGAAACGTCGAGAACGCGCAAAAACATAGAGTTTATGCGGGTTTCCGGCGTTTTCTAATCCCTCAACCGACTTAAAATCATCTTGCGGTAGAGAGGAAAATTCTACTATTTTTTATGCACAATGTAAAAATTATGCGAAAATACTCATAGGAAAAACGAATTGATGCATAATATGTGCAAATCAGACATTATTATACAGAAAACAAGAAGATAAAGATAAAAAAGTGTGAAAAAATAACAAAATTTGCTGGACAAATTGTACTTTAATGGTTAAAATGTATATAAGATTAAAACACGGAAAATAAATGAATATACAAAATGCACAAAAACAACAATTCGCCCGCCTGCAGACGGAAAGTTTTCCTAATGGGTGCGTGAGACCACTTGATTGGAGGATGAGGTATGGAAAAATACATGGGCAAGTCCGTATATAAAGGAACGGCGATAGGACCAATCAATGTCCTGAAAAAGAGGGACAGCGTTATCAGAAGGGTGCATGTGGAGGATACAGAGGGAGAACTAAAGCGGCTGGATGAGGCAAAGGAACAGGCACTTCTGCAGCTCTCCCGATTGTATGACAAGGCCTTACAGGAGGTCGGTGAAGTAAATGCGGCAATCTTCGAGGTTCATCAGATGATGCTTGAGGACGACGATTACCAGGATTCCATTCGCAGCATGATCCGTAATGAACAGGTCAATGCCGAATATGCCGTAGCGGTGACAGGAGACAATTTTGCGAAAATGTTTTCCGATATGGATGACGAATATATGCAGGCGCGGTCTGCGGACGTAAAGGATATCTCCGAACGTCTGGTACGCAATCTTGGAAAGGAAGAACAGACGGACGGGGACAATATGGAACCGTCGATTATTGTGGCGGATGACCTGACACCGAGTGAAACGGTGCAGATGGACAAAAATAAAATTCTTGCTTTCGTTATCGTGCGCGGTTCTGCCAATTCCCATACGGCAATTCTTGCCCGCATGATGAATATTCCGGCATTGATCGGCGTTCCCCTCAATCTGGAAAAATTGCATAACGGTACCTGCGCTGTTGTTGACGGAAAGGAAGCCGCTTTCTATCTGGAACCGGATGATGAAAGGATTCGTCTGGCGAAGGAGGCGCAGCAGAAGGAACAGGAGCAGAGAAGTCTGCTGGACAGATACAAGGGACGGGAATCCGTTACAAAGAGCGGAAGAAAGATTCATCTGTATGCCAATATAGGAAGTGTATCGGATGTGGCGTATGTACTGGAAAATGATGCGGAGGGCATCGGGCTGTTCAGAAGTGAGTTTCTATATCTGGGAAGGACGGAGCTTCCGGATGAAACGGAGCAGTTTAATGCTTACCGGCAGGTACTGCAGATGATGGCAGGGAAAAAGGTGGTTATCCGTACACTGGATATAGGAGCGGATAAAAACGTGGATTATCTGGGACTTGGAAAAGAAGACAATCCGGCTATGGGATATCGTGCCATCCGGATCTGCCTCGAACAGCCGGATATTTTCAAGACACAGTTGCGGGCACTGCTGCGTGCCGCAAAATACGGAGAACTGGCAATCATGTATCCCATGATTATCTCTGTGGAGGAGGTCAGGAGCATAAAAGAAATCGTTGCGGAAGTGGCAAGGGAGCTGGAGGCGGAGAATATACCCTATGCCGTTCCCGAACAGGGCATAATGATTGAAACTCCCGCTGCGGTCATGATGAGCAGTGAACTGGCGGAGCTGGTGGATTTCTTCAGTATAGGTACCAATGATCTTACACAGTATACGCTTGCCATCGACAGGCAGAACAGCAGGCTGGACAGATTTTACAATCCGCACCATGAAGCGGTTTTACGTATGATACAGATGACTGTGGACGGAGCCCACAAACACGGAAAATGGGTCGGTATCTGCGGAGAGCTGGGAGCGGATACGACCCTTACAGAGAGATTTGTCCGGATGGGTATAGATGAACTCAGTGTTTCTCCTTCCATGGTACTTGGTGTACGCAGCAAAATATGCGAAATGGAGTGATGAACCGATGATGATTTACAAGGCAAAGGACTATGCGGATATGAGCAGAAAAGCGGCAAATATCCTGTCAGCCCAGATAATAATGAAGCCCGACTGCGTTCTTGGGCTGGCTACGGGTTCTACCCCCATAGGGCTGTATAAACAGCTGGTGGAGTGGTTTGACAAGGGAGATCTGGACTTCTCAAGGATCCGGACGGTAAACCTGGATGAATACGGCATGGAGCCCGATTCCGAGAAAGAATGCGACAGATATGCCGGACTGATCCGGTCTCTCGGAGGGATAGATCTTCAGCTTCTGGGAATAGGAACGATTATGAGAGCAAAGGAAATCCTGGTTGTGGCGAATGGTGAGGGCAAGGCGGAAATTGTCCGGCAGGCTTTTTTCGGACCGGTTACTCCATACGTTCCGGCATCGATATTACAGCTGCATAACGATGTTATTCTGGTTGCGGATGAGGCTGCGCTCAGCAGGATTCCCTGAATGACGGATAAAAACAGATGGATGGAAGGTGCGTCGGATGCTGATAAAAAACGCAGAGGTTTATACACAGGAGCACAGATTTGTAAAAGAAAACGTTGAGATTAAAAAAGGCAGATTTTCCGCAATATCCGGAGAAGTATCAAAGGACACGGAAGTTGTGGAGGCAGAAGGACTTTATATGGTACCGGGGCTGGTAGATATACATTTCCACGGCTGTATGGGAGCAGATATGTGCGACGGTACCGTAGAAGCGCTTGATGTGATCTCCGCATACGAGGCATCTGTCGGAGTGACGAGTATGTGTCCCGCCACTATGACAATCCCAAAGGATGAGCTGCTTGCAGTCATGAAGAATGCGGGGGCATATTCTTATCGCTGAGGAGCAAAGCTTGCAGGCATCAATATGGAAGGACCGTTTATCAGTCCTGCAAAAAAGGGTGCACAGGCGGCAGAAAATATCATGCCCTGTGATTATGAATATTTCTGCCGGCTTCAGGAGGCCTCGGGAGGCCTGATCAGACTTGTGGATATAGCACCTGAGGAACCGGGAGCAATGGAGTTTATCGACAGGGTGAAAGGAAAGGTCGTTGTGTCACTGGCTCATACGGCGGCAGATTACGAAACGGCAAAGGAGGCTATAGAGCATGGAGCATCCCATGCCACGCATTTATACAATGCCATGCCGCCTCTTAATCACAGGAATCCGGGAGTGATCGGGGCAGTCAGGGATGCCGGGGATTGCCGCGCAGAACTGATATGCGACGGTGTGCATGTGCATCCGGCTATGATACGTGCCACCTTTGCCATGTTTGGGGCAGAACGTATGATTCTGATCAGTGACAGCATGAGAGCGACGGGACTGGCGGACGGAGAGTATACTCTCGGCGGCCAGGCGGTAACGGTAAAGGGAAATCTTGCAACGCTGCATGACGGAACGATAGCCGGCTCGGCTACTAATCTGATGGACTGTATGCGTTATGTTGTAAACAAGGTGGGTATTTCCCTGGAAACGGCATTGATGTGTGCTACGGAGAACCCGGCGAGGGAGATAGGAATATTTGATGAAACGGGAAGCATCCATGTCGGGAAAAAAGCAGATTTTGTTCTTTTGGATAAAAAACTAAACATTGTTGGCGTGTATGTCGACGGAAAGGAGGCCGGGAGACCGGGTAAAGAAGGGCGATTTGCTCATGGGTATCGGATACTATCTGTGCCCGGCAACCATGCAGGGCGGTGAAATCCTTGGTACGAGAAATCTGATCGGACTGTTTCTGGTTAAAGCCGGCGGCGCTTTGATTGACAACACGGCAATCCTCTTTGTCATCAAGAAGTGGAATCTTAAGACTCCCGGCAGAGAAGATGACGATATTGAAGCAGAGAAGAAGGCGGAACTGGCAAGTGATGATTATACAGCCATTGCAAAAACCATTTTCAAGGCTTTGTGAATAAATGCCGGTAAAATTGAATAAAGGATAAATAAACAGAAAGACATATGAGGGACGAACTCCCCCATATGTCTTTTTGAGGTAGAGGGCAGGATGTGGCAAAGGAATGGTTTTGCAGAACTAAGTCTTGCAATAGGGGATAACTTTATAGTAAAATAGACAGAAAAGAAATGGGGCGTTTTTATGAGAACCATGGAATTTAAGATGGAACGGCCGGGACTTCTTACTGTCGGACAAAAGATTACGGTGACAGAAGGAGTACTGCCCAGCAACTATTATTATACGATTGATCCGTCACTTGCCATGTCAGGCAATATACCCTTCCGCAACAGAATGCTTGCGAGGGAAGGCATTGTGACAGACATCATAGAAAATGAAAGAGGCTTTTATGTGACGGCACAGTTTGATGCGCCGGAGCCGAAGGCCTGAATAAGGAGGACAAAATCATGTTGGAAACCATTCACACAGACAAAGCACCGGCAGCAATCGGCCCTTATTCCCAGGGCGTGATTGCAGGACATTTATTTTTTGCATCAGGCCAGATACCCATCAATCCGGCAACCGGCGAGATTACTGGAGCGGATATTGCAACCCAGGCAGAGCAGGTTATGAAGAACATCGGCGCAATCTTAAAGGCAGCGGGCGCTTCCTATGAAAACGTGGCAAAAACCACCTGCTTCTTAGCGGATATGGGCGATTTTGCGGCATTCAATGAAGTATATGCAAGGTACTTTACCGGCAAGCCCGCAAGAAGCTGTGTAGCGGTAAAAACCCTGCCGAAAAACGTTCTCTGCGAAGTAGAAGTGATTGCAGACCTGACCCATGCGTCCTTTGATTTATAAGGAGCTATAGGAAATGGACAGAAGAAAGAATGTTGTTCTGATTGGGATGCCGGGCGCCGGAAAAAGCACCGTGGGCGTTGTGGCTGCCAAACGGCTGGGATTCCGTTTTCTGGACTCCGACCTTTTAATTCAGGATGAGTACGGAAAGCTTTTGCATGAGCTGATTACCGAGTATGGAGTGGAAGGCTTCTGGAAGATTGAAAATAAGGTAAATGCATCCATTGATGTGAAGCAGACCGTTATCGCAACCGGAGGAAGCGTCTGCTACGAAGAAGAAGCCATGAAGCATCTGTCCGAAATCGGCGTGGTGGTCTATCTGAAGCTTTCCTATGAAGCATTGGAGGAACGTCTGGGTGATCTGAATGCAAGAGGCGTTACCTTAAAGGAAGGGCAGACTCTCCGGGATTTGTACGAAGAACGCATTCCCATGTATGAAAAATATGCTCTTGTGACGATAAATTGCGAAGGCAAGGAGCTGCGCGAGGTGGCGGAAGAAGTGTCTGCCGGGGCAGCGGAATTTCTGGAGTAGCCGGAGTAAAGAGTGCGTAATCAGAGCGGGCATGTATAAAACCGAAAACAAAATACATAATAATCCATGATGAGAAAACCGTAGGAGGGATACATCATGGATTATTTTTATGCCTTTTTAGTGGGAGGCGTTATCTGCGCCTTAGTACAGATTTTAATGGAAAAAACCAAAATGCTGCCGGGGCGGATTATGGTGCTGCTGGTCTGCCTGGGGGCCATCATCAGTGTATTCGGCTGGTATGAACCTTTTGCGGAATGGGCGGGAGCCGGAGCAAGCGTCCCCTTACTTGGCTTTGGCAATGTGCTGATGAAGGGCGTTAAGGAAGCGGTGGATGCGGAAGGCTTTCTGGGGCTTTTCAAAGGAGGCTTCAAGGCTGGCGCCGCAGGATGCAGCGGGGCACTTGTTTTCGGACTGCTGGCAGCCATCTGTTTCCGGCCTAAAATGAAAATCTAAATAAAAAAATAAGAAATATAATCTCCCTTTTTTCGACAAAATATGCTAATATGTGGAAAGGAAAGGGAGAGAATTATGATTTGGCTTATTATACTGTTTTTTTGCACATTTTTATATATGGAGGCAGTCTACCATATTGCCTGCTTCGGATTTGCGGCGGTCAATCCGCTGATTGCGGTGTTTATATGGTTGTTTCTGGCGGGCTTTGCGTCCCTGCTTATGGGCTTTTTCCGAAGAAAGAAAAACCGGATTATCCTCTGGGTCCTGCTGGCAATAGATTACCTTTTGTTTGCGTCCCAGCTTGTATATATTAAGATATTCAAACAGCCGCTTCTGATGGCAGCCATTAAAAACGGCGGAAAAGATGCCATGACCAACTACTGGAAAGAAGCTCTGGTGGGCATTTTGAATGTATCGGGCTGGCTGCTTCTGATGGCAGTGCCTTTTGTAGTGACGGGGCTGCTCCTGCATATGTATACCCTGAGCTTAAAGAGCCACACGAAAAAGGAAAGACTGCGGGAGCTGACGGTAATGGCAGCCGGCGCGCTGGGCTTTATGGCAGTGCTGATGGTTGGCTCCCTTGCGGATGCGGAATACGAAGACGCATATGCCGGATTTTATGACCCGCAGGGTGTCATTGAGGAATTCGGCGTTATGCCCTCCATCACAAGAGATGTTTTTGCCGGTGCGTTTAAGAAGGGCGACGGGCTGGACACCTGGGTGGACTTAAATAACGACTATGCGGAAACACCGGAGGAAACGGGAGCCGGTGACGAAACGCCGGAAACCATACCGGGGGGAGCAGGAGATGTTTCCGGGGACGACAGCAGTCAGGAAGAGGTGAAAAAGCCGGATACTTCCCCCCATGTCCTGCCGGTGGACTTTACCGCTCTTTCTGATAATGCAGATTCCGATACGGTGAAAAAATTAGCGGATTACATGCAGAGCATGACGCCCACCAAACGAAACGAATATACCGGTATGTTTGAGGGATACAACCTGATTTTCCTGACGGCGGAAGGATTTTCCCCCTATGCGGTGGACGAAAATCTGACACCGACCTTGTATAAGCTCATTCATTCGGGCTTTGTATTTGACGATTATTATGTGCCTCTGTGGCAGACATCTACCAGTGACGGCGAATATGTAAACTTGACGGGACTTATCCCCGACCAGCAGTTTTCCATGAAGCGCAGTGCGGAGGATGACATGTGCTTTTCCCTGGCTTCCTATTTTGCTTCCGAAGGGGTAAAGAGCTATGCTTACCACAACAATTCCCTGTCCTATTACGACAGATATCTTTCCCACCCGAACCTGGGCTATAATTTCAAGGCATGTAAATTAGGAGATCTGGATGAAAAAAAATACGGCGGTCAGGTATTTACCATGGAACACTCCAATTACTGGCCGGCTTCGGATCTGGATATGATGAAAGCAACGATACCGGAGTACATACAGGAGGACCGTTTTCATGTGTATTACATGACGGTTTCCGGTCACATGAATTATAATTTTACCGGCAACAAGATGTCTTCCCTGCACAAAGAGGATGTGGCAGATCTGCCTTATTCCGAGGAAGGAAGAGCCTACATTGCCTGCAACATGGAGTTGGACCTGGCGCTGCAGTATCTGATTGAACAACTGGATGCGGCGGGAAAGCTGGAAAATACGGTTATCTGCCTTTCCGCCGACCATTATCCTTACGGCATGGAAGTAAGCAATCTGGAGGAACTGGCAGGCAGACCGTTAGATGGTACACTGGATATTTACCACAACAATCTTATCCTCTGGAACAGCGAAATGGAAACTGTGGAAGTGACAAAGACGGCAAGCTCTCTGGACATTCTGCCCACTTTGCTTAATCTGTTCGGATTTGATTATGATGCAAGACTGTATGCCGGAAACGATATCCTGTCGGATGCTTCTCCGCTGGTTATCTTTGCGGACAGAAGCTTTATCACGGATAAGGTTTCTTACAATAAAAAATCCAAAGAAGTTGTATGGGCGGACGGCGTGGAACCGGATGACGAATATCTGGATGCCGTGAAGAGCCAGGTCAAGGGTCTGTATAATTATTCTGCGGGAATTTTGAACCAGAATTTCTATAAGTATGTGGAAGAGGCGCTGCCGGAGGAATACCATTCCAAGGTAGACCCGGAATGGATTGCGCCGCATCCCAAGACGGAAACACCGAAAGAGAATACGGCGGGCAGCACAGAGGCTGCCGGAACGGAAGAATAAAAAGATTGCCTGTGAACTATAGACGTTCGCAGGCAATTTCTTTTTTGAGCAAATATTTTTCACAGGCGGCATCCCAGAGCTTTTCGGGCTCTTTGTCCGCCACAAAGGTCGTGTAAGCCGTGCCGGTGTAGAGCGTCGCAATTTCCCCGTTGTAGCGCAGCGTCAGTACAAAAGCACGGATGAGCGATGGGTCAACGGCAGCATCAGCAGCCTTCAGAATGGACTCCACATGCTTTGGCATCAGGTGAAACACAAACTGAAAATGAAGGGGAACCCTGGTTCCTTTGATTAACTGGAAGCAGATACCTTTGATATCTGCCCAGGGAATAAATTCATATTCGCAGGGCGAAAAGTCCTTTTGGGCATGTCCGTCGATATGGTAGGTGACCGCTGTGGTGACAGAAGCCTCCTCTAACAGAAATGTATCAAAGACATTGCCGGTAAGCATGGCATTCATGAAATTTTTAAGTCCGGTAATCTGCAGTGCAATCATTTTTTGCCTTTCTGTAAGCGGGGTGCGTAATCGGTTTGATAATCAGAATACATACACCGACGCATTGTATTGCTAATAGTATAACTTTCTGCGCATAATAAAGGCAAGAGTTAATTTGGAAAAATTGTGACAGTATGTTAGCAACAAAGTTACAGCAGCCAATTCTTAGAAATCTATTAAACTTTCCATTTCCCTTTACAGTCCATGTAAAATGTGCTACTATATTACATAGTAATGAAAACTATTTGCGAAAGTTCTGCGAAACGCGACAAAAAGAGAAAAATACAAGTTCTGTAAAAAGAACTGAAACGGGCACAAAAGCGCAGATTAGGAAAGGGATGGAAATCAGATATGAAATATAATTATAAAATCGTAGTAGACAGCTGTTGCGAATTACCGGAGGAATTGCGGGATGACGAGAGATTTGAAAGAGTTCCTCTGGAAATAGAAGTCGGCGACGATTATCGTATTCTGGATGATGAAAACTTTGATCAGAAGGATTTCCTAAGAAGGGTGGCAGAGTGCCCCAAATGTCCGAAGTCTTCCTGTCCGTCTCCGGAGAGCTATATGAACGCCTATCGTACGGAAGCAGAGAGAGTCTACGTGGTGACATTGACTTCAAAGCTGAGCGGCAGCTACAACAGCGCAGTTCTTGGGAAAAATTTATATGAAGAACAGTATGGGGACAAAAATATACTGGTAGTAGACTCACGTTCTGCAAGCTGCGGGGAGACACAGATTGCATTAAAGCTTATGGAACTGGAGAAGCAGGGGCTTACCTTTGCGGAAATCACTAAGAAAATCCGTCATTTCCGTAATGAAATGCACACCTATTTTGTACTGGATAATTTAGAAACACTTCGGAAGAACGGCCGGCTTACCGGTATTAAGGCTGTTGTGGCTTCTACGCTCAGCATTAAACCGGTGATGGCAGCGGAGGATGGAATTATTGTACAACGAGGTCAGGGCATCGGAATCAAAAAGGCATTAAATAAGATGGTGGATCTGATAGCGTCGGAACTCACAGATGCCGATAAGAAGAGAATCATCATCAGTCATTGCAATGCACCGGACAGGGCACTCTTGGTGGAGCAGATGATTAAATTAAAAACCGGGTGCAATAACATTATGATGCAGGATATGGCAGGCATCAGCAGTATGTATGCAAATGACGGCGGCGTTATTGTTGCGGTGTAAGATGCAGATAAGTGTACAGGCTGAGACAGGGATTTTGACGTTCACGTTCATGGTGCAGTCATTGTGCATATTCAGCCAGGCATTTTTTGGCATAGCCGATACCGGCGCCGATGGCTGAAAAAGTATGACCGTCACACATGGTAATATGTGTAAGCTGTACAGATTTGATATACCTTCCGTTTAAGATGGTTTTACGGTTGGGTGCAAAGAAAACAGGATAAGCTTCAAACTGTGCAAGCAGACTTTCCAAGGAGGCATTATGTGGAAGAATTTCCCCGGATTTCAGGGTCACATAAATATGTCCTCCTTTTTTTTCGGCATAAAGAATGTCACTTTCGTATATATAGTGGGTACCTGCCTCGGCACGGATTTCGATGGGAATTTCCCGTTTGCCGGAAAGAACCAGAAGATTGTCCAACAGAGAGGATAATTCTTCTTTTCGCACCGGCTTTTCTAACAGAAGAATTTCCATGGGTGCATCTTTGCCGAGCGCCTTTTTTTCTTCTTTTTCTTCCGGGGAGGCATAGAGCAGGATAACGGGCGCGGAACAACCTGCCTTAATCAGACATTGCAAAACAGAACTGTCCGAAATATCCGGAGTCAGTTCCATATCAATAAAGAACGCATCAAACTGCATGGGATTTTTAAGCAGACTGTCTGGATGGCCATAGGAGTCAACATAAAGGTTTCCGGAGATGGAAAGGCGTTTGTCGGATTCCCTTGCCAAAAGTCTCTCAAGCTGTTTTCTGTCAGCGACATTATCGTTACAAACGGCAATATGCATGGTTGTTTCCTCTGTATCAGATGGTTAAAAGCTCAACGGGCGCCCGGTACAGTAAAAAGAGCAGGATAAGCTGGATAATTAAAATAGCGGGCATGCCGTAGACAAATTTTAAGTGTCTTGTTTTGTGGCGGAAGGTATACATGCCTAAGATGGAGCCGATACTGCCGCCGATAATGGCAACCATAAAGAGGGTGGCTTCCGGAATCCGGAAGGCACCCTTTATGGCTTTGCGCTTGTCAATGCCCATAAGGGCAAAGCCAAGCAGATTTACGATGATAAAATACGATACGATAATTAAAATAACTTCCATACTCAGTACTTTCTATTAAGGAAATAAAGACTATTTGTTGTTCTTCTCAACCTCTAATTTCTTCATGGCGCGTACCTTTAAGGACAGACCGAACAGATTGATGAAGCCTTCTGCATCGTGGTGGTCGTAAAGGTCACCGGTCTTGAAGGATGCTAAGGATTCATTGTAGAGGGAGTAAGGAGAAGTAGTGCCGGCCTTGATAATGTTGCCCTTGTAAAGCTTGAATTTCACTTCACCGGTTACATATTCCTGGGTTACTTCAATGAAAGCCTGCATAGCCTCACGAAGAGGAGTGAACCACTTGCCTTCGTAAATAAGGCTTGCAAATTTAGCGCCGATTTCGGTCTTCATGGCATAGGTGTCACGGTCTAAGATTAATTCTTCAAGCTGCTGGTGAGCTTCCATTAAAATGGTGCCGCCCGGTGTTTCGTATACGCCGCGGGACTTCATGCCGACAACACGGTTTTCCACGATGTCGATGATGCCGATACCGTGCTTGCCGCCCAGTCTGTTTAATTCTCTTACAATGTCGGAGTATTTCATCTTCTTGCCGTTTACGGAAGTGGGAATACCCTTTTCAAAAGTCATGGTTACATATTCTGCCTGGTCGGGAGCCTTCTCCGGAGTAGTACCGAGTACTAACAGGTGGTCGTAGTTGGGCTCGTTGGCCGGATCTTCCAGTTCCAGACCTTCATGGCTGATGTGCCAGATGTTACGGTCACGGCTGTAGGAAGAGTCGGTGGAGAAAGGAAGATTGATGCCGTGAGCCTGGCAGTAAGCGATTTCGGATTCACGGGAGTCCATTTTCCACTTGTCGTTTCTCCAGGGAGCAATAATCTTGATATCGGGAGCCAGGGCCTTGATACCTAATTCAAAACGAATCTGGTCGTTGCCCTTGCCGGTTGCACCGTGGCAGATGGCAACGGCGTTTTCTTTTCTTGCAATTTCCACTAACTTCTTGGCAATCAGAGGTCTTGCCATGGAAGTACCTAATAAATATTTATTTTCGTAAACAGCATGTGCCTGTACGCAGGGAGCAATGTAATCGTCGCAGAACTCGTCGATTACATCCAAAATGTATAATTTTGCAGCACCGCAGGATTTTGCACGCTCTTCAAGACCGTTTAATTCCTCTTCCTGACCGCAGTCGATGCAGACACAGACTACATCATAATCATAAGTTTCTTTTAACCAAGGAATGATGGCAGTGGTATCCAGGCCGCCGGAATATGCCAAAACAACTTTTTCCTTCATATTTTTATGCCTCCTATGTGGAATCTTTTTTGAACTTGCCCTTACTATACAACAACTTTATCTTGATTGCAAGCAGAAAAATGCATATAATATAGAAAAACATTGCATAAAATACAGAACAAAATGTATAAAAATTAAAAATAAAGGAAATGCTTGCATAAAAATTCATAAGTGCTATAATGTACCCATGCAAGAGCAAAACAAGCGACACCGAAGGTGGCATTTGTTTTGCTTGCATGGGTAGCTCCCGAATATCCTGCGAAGCAGGAAAGGAGCGCAGAAGGCGCGAATTCGGGAGCATGCAGTTTTATTTATTTAAGGAAAGGAGCCGGACATGATTACAATACGTGCCATGGAATTAGAAGATTTTGAAGGAGTACATAAGCTTTGGATGAGCATCAAAGGCTTTGCCATAAGAAGCATCGATGATGCGAAGGAAGGTGTGGAACGCTTCTTAAAAAGAAATCCCGGCATCAGTGTGGTGGCAGAGGAAGACGGCGAAATCGTGGGAGCCATCCTTTGCGGACACGACGGCAGAAGGGGCTGTCTGTATCATGTCTGTGTGAGAGAAGATAAACGAATGAAGGGCATCGGCAAATCCATGGTCGTGTACTGCATGGAGAAGCTGAAGGAAGAAAAGATCAGCAAGGTGTCCCTGATAGCCTTTACCGAAAACGATATCGGCAATGCGTTCTGGAAATGCATCGGCTGGACAAAAAGAAACGATTTGAACTATTATGATTTCGTATTAAATACCGAAAATATTATTGCTTTTAATAAGTAGAAGATTTACTCTGATAGGGAAGTTTGGATATAGAAAGTGAGGAAAAGTCATGAAATTTACAGAAGGCGGCGTGACCGCAGCAAAAGGATTTGAAGCAGCAGGTGCGGAAGCACAGATTAAATATAAAAACAGAATGGATATGGCGCTTGTATACAGCAAGGTTCCCTGCGTGAGCGCCGGTACTTTTACCAGCAACGTGGTAAAGGCGGCGCCCGTTCTCTGGGACAAAAATATCGTGGATACCAAAGAAACCGCACAGGCGGTGGTAGTCAACTCCGGTATTGCCAATGCGTGCACCGGCAAGCAGGGCATGGACATTTGTAAAAAAGAAGCGGAATGTGCGGGCAGACTGCTGGGTATCCCCGCAGATGCGGTACTGGTAGCGTCCACCGGCGTTATCGGCATGCAGATTCCCGAAGACAGAATTTGTGCCGGCATTGAGAAACTGGCAGCGGCAAAAACAGATACCCTGAAAGCCGGCAACGATGCCGCAAGAGCCATTATGACCACCGATACGGTATTCAAGGAAGTGGCAGTGGAAATTGAACTTTCCGGCAAAAAAGTAACCCTCGGCGGTATGTGCAAGGGCTCCGGCATGATTCATCCCAATATGTGCACCATGTTAGGCTTTGTTACCACGGATGCCGCAATCAGCAAGGAACTTCTGGTAAAGGCGGTAAAAAAGGATGTGATAGACTCCTTCAACATGATTTCCGTGGACGGCGATACCTCCACCAACGACACCCTTCTGGTGCTGGCAAACGGTATGGCTAAGAACCCTGTGATCACAGAAGAAAATGAGGACTATAAAGTATTCTGTGAAGCCCTTCATGCGGTAACCACCACGCTGGCAAAGAAGATGGCGGGCGACGGCGAAGGCGCCACCGCATTGTTTGAAACGAAGGTCATTCATGCGGATACCAAGCAGAATGCCCGTATTTTAGCAAAATCCGTTATCTGCTCCTCCCTGACAAAGGCGGCGATTTTCGGACATGATGCCAACTGGGGCAGAATTCTCTGTGCCCTTGGTTATTCCGGTGTCAACTTTGACCCGGAAAATGTGGATTTGTATTTTGAAGCGGAAGGCAAAAAGATGGCGATTTTCAGTAAAGGTGTTGCCTGTGATTACAGCGAGGAAGAAGCCAGTGCCATTTTGTCCTGCAAGGAAGTTACCGCGCTGGTGGACATGCACATGGGCGAGGAAAGCGCTACGGCATGGGGCTGCGATTTGAGCTATGATTATGTAAAGATTAACGCCGATTACCGGTCATAAAAGTTTAGAAAGGATTGGTTTGGAAAAATGGAAGAAAAGGATATGAAAGAAGTTTTACAGAAAGCGGAAGTGCTGATCGAGGCCCTTCCTTACATACAGAAATTCAACCGTAAGATTATCGTTGTGAAATACGGCGGAAGCGCCATGAGCAACGAAGAGCTGCAGAAAAATGTCATCAAGGATGTGACTCTGTTAAAGTTAGTTGGTTTCAAACCCATTATCGTACACGGCGGCGGCAAGGAAATCAGCCGCTGGGTCGGCAAGGTGGGCAAGGAAGCCCGGTTTATCAACGGACTGCGCGTGACCGATGAAGAAACCATGGAAATTGCGGAAATGGTACTGAATAAGGTAAACAAAAGCCTGGTTACCATGGTGGAAGAGCTTGGCGTCAAGGCAGTCGGCTTAAGCGGCAAGGACGGCGGACTCTTAAAGGTAGATAAAAAGTACGCAGACGGAAAAGACATCGGTTATGTGGGAGACATCAAACAGGTTGACCCCACCGTCCTGTATGACCTTCTGGAAAAAGACTTTCTTCCCATCGTGGCGCCCATCGGCCTGGATGACAATTTCAAAACCTACAACATCAATGCGGATGATGCGGCATGCGCCATTGCCAAGGCTGTCGGTGCGGAAAAGCTGGCGTTCCTGACGGATATCGAAGGTCTGTACCGCGACATTAACGATAAGTCTTCCTTTATTTCCAGACTGAGTGCGACCCAGGCAGAAGAGCTGATCAACAGCGGACTGATCGGCGGAGGCATGCTGCCAAAACTCGGAAACTGCACTTCCGCTATCCGCAACGGCGTCAACCGTGTGCATATTCTGGACGGACGTATTCCCCACTGCCTGCTTCTGGAAATCTTTACCCAGGGCGGTATCGGAACGGCGATTGTCAAAGACGGGGACATGGCGGAAAACGGCTGGAAAATGCAATAGGACAGAAATGAAGGTTACGGCAGGAAACAGCCGGCGAATGTAATGGGACAGGAATGAAGATTACGGCTGGAAAATGCAATGAGAAAGGAACGAAGATTATGGCAGAAAATCTGACGATGCAGGAATATATCGACGAGGCGGAAAGCGAACTGCTACACACATACAACCGTTACCAGATTGTACTGGACAAGGGCGACGGTGTTTATCTGTACGACTATAACGGAAAAAAATACCTGGACTTTGTTTCCGGCATTGCGGTGTTTGCTTTGGGATATCATAACGAAAGCTACAACAATGCCCTGAAGGAGCAGATTGACAAGCTCATTCACACTTCTAACTATTATTACAATGTGCCCGCTATCGAAGCGGCTAAAAAGTTAAAAGCCGTCAGCGGCATGGACAGGGTATTTTTTACCAACTCCGGCGCGGAGGCTATTGAAGGTGCCATCAAGGCAGCCAGAAAATATGCATACTTAAAAGACGGTACCACCGATCACGAAATCATTGCCATGGAGCATTCCTTCCACGGCAGAACCATGGGAGCGCTTTCCGTAACGGGCAACCCGCATTACAGAGAGGCTTTTGAGCCGGGCATCGGCAACATCCGTTTTGCTACCATGAACGACATTGACAGTGTAAAAGCATTGATTAACGAAAAAACCTGCGCCATTATCATGGAAACGGTACAGGGTGAGGGCGGCATTCATCCGGCAGACGAGGCTTTCTTACGGGAGCTCCGAAAAATCTGCGACGAAAAGGATATTCTGCTTATTTTAGATGAAATCCAGTGCGGCATGGGCAGAACCGGTTACATGTTTGCCTGGCAGAAATACGGCGTAAAGCCGGATATCATGACCACCGCCAAAGCGCTGGGTTGCGGCGTGCCGGTGGGAGCCTTCCTCTTAAATGAAAAAGTGGGAGCACATTCCCTTGCAGCCGGTGACCACGGAACCACCTACGGCGGCAATCCGCTTGTGTGTGCGGCAGTAAACAAAGTGCTTGATTTATTTGAAACGAACCATATAATAGAAAATGTGAGAGAAGTAGCGCCTTATCTGGAAAAGCGTCTGGACGAGCTGAAGGAAAAATACGACTTTATTATTGACAGACGCGGTGCGGGACTGATGCAGGGACTGGAATTTGACAGACCGGTGGCTCCTTATATTAACAGCGCCCTGGACAAGGGACTTATGTTAATCAACGCGGGTCAGAGCATCATCCGTCTGGTACCTCCTCTCATTATAACAAAACAGAACGTGGATGATATGATTGCTGTTCTCGACACCTGTCTTTCCGGGGAGCCGGCATAACATCCTGTTCGGAAGGCTTGGTGATACATGAGAAAGAGACTGCTGGCAGTACTTTTAATTGTCTGCGTGATGGCAGGTATGTTATATTTGGGCAATGAAAACGAATATGTGGGAAAAGAAGAGGAAATTTCCACACTTTTCAGGGATAAAGAGACGATTTACTTCTGGTACTCCGATGAGGAGCTGACGGATTTTATTGCCAGTGCGGCAGTAGCGTTCGGCGCAGAAAAGGACGTGCGTGTAATCCCCGTACTGACTTCGGACAGTGAGTATTTAGAGGCATTAAATCAGGCATCCCTGCATTCCACGCAAATTCCCGATGCCTTTATTTTAAGCAATGACTCATTGGAAAAGGCTTATCTTTCCGGTCTGGCATCCCGTATTACGGATGAAGCGGGTATCTGCAATGAGGACCATTTTCCGGGGACTGCGCTTTCCGCAGTGACCTATAAGGACAAGTTGGTTGCGTACCCGTATTATTATAAAACAAGCGCACTCCTTTACAATAAGACTTATCTGGAAGCCTGGACGGCAGAGCAGCTGCAGAAAGCAGCGGAAGGCGACGGGGAAGAAGCCGCGGACGACACCGGTGAGGATGCAGCGGACAATGCGGATGCGTCCGGAGAAGAAGGAGACACCGGGGAAATAGAAGCCACGGAGGATACCCTGACCGTGACACCGGAGCAGCTTGAGGCAGGCATTCCCGCCAATATGGATGAAATGCTTGCGTTTGCGGACAACTATGATGCACCCGAAAATGTAGAAGCGGTGCTCCGATGGGATGTTTCCGATATTTTTTACAATTACTTTTTCGTAGGCAATTACATGGTGGTCGGCGGTGAATGCGGCGATGACGAAACGGCTGTTGACATCAACAATGAGGCGGTAAAGCAGTGCCTGGAGGTTTACCAGAACTTAAACCAGTTCTTTTATATTGAGTCGGATTCCGTTTCCTATGACTCCGTGGTGCAGGATTTTATCGACGGTAAAATCGTGTTTACCATTGCTACAACGGATGTGCTGGCAAAGCTAAAACAGGCAAAGGAGGAAGGCACATTTCCGTATGAATACGGAATTGCCATGCTGCCGGGGCCCGGTGCGGAGCTGCAGGCAAAGTCCCTTTCCGTTACCAATTGCGTGGTGGTAAACGGCTACTCCGAGCACAGAGAGCTTGCCAATGAATTTGCGGCCTTTTTAACAAACGAATACTATGACAACCTTTATGAGCGTACCGGCAAGGTTTCCGCCAATTTAGCGGCAAATGCGGGCAACGAGGATTTGCAGGTATTTATGGAAGAGTACAAGCATGCGGGCTCCCTGCCCAAGATGATTGAAACCAGCAACTTCTGGATTCAGCTTGAAATTCTCTTCTCCAAAGTATGGGAAGGGGAAGATGCAGCAGGACTACTGCAGGAGCTCTCCGATAAGATAACAACGCAGTTGCAGTAAAAAGACCTGCAAAATAAGTGAAATAGCAGAAAAGACATAAAAAGATACAAATAAGATACACAGGCATGCAAGAATAAAATCCAGTCATGTGCGCATAATGAATATAACAGACATTCATGGGAGGCGCATATGATTGGATTTCTTATTGCCGTGATTTCCGGCTTGCTGATGAGCGTGCAGGGTGTTTTCAATACGCAGGTGACCAAGACCACGGGCATGTGGGTTGCCAATGCTTTTGTGCAGTTTACGGCATTTTTAGTCTGTATCGCCATCTGGGCAATTTCCGACCGGACATCGTTCGGAAACCTTTTGAAAGTGGAGCCGCGGTACATGTTAATCGGCGGCATCTTAGGCGCAGGCATTACTTATACGGTTATCAAGGCAATGGATATGATGGGACCGGCAAAAGCCGTCATGATGATTGTGACGGCACAGATTTTAGTGGCGTATCTTATAGAGCTTTTCGGACTTTTCGGGGTGGAAAAACAGCCCTTTTCCTGGAGAAAGGTAATAGGTATTCTGCTGGCGGCAGGAGGTATTATTTTGTTCAAATGGGAGTAAATTACCCTTGTAAAAATGAGGCAACTCCATTACAATGATAGCAGTGGTCAAGAGGCATTCCCGGAAAGGGAAGACCATGAAACATTTTATAAGATATTATCTGGCAGCAGGCTTACTTGGCATGACAATTTTGTTTGCAGCCGGCTGCGCCGGACAGAACAACACAACCTATTCTTTAAAAGGGAAACTGCCCTTAGCGGAGGAAGATACATCCGGCGGGGCGGACAGTACGGCACGGAATACAGACAGCACAGCACGGACTGCGGACGCCGCAGCGGAAAGCGGCACTCCGGCGGGGGAAACTGTCAACGCCGCCGCAGAAATCCGGAATGCCGGCAGCGATACCGTTCTGGTACATATTTGCGGAGAAGTGCGGACTCCGGGCGTTTATGAACTGACTGCGGACAGCCGGATTTGTGATGTGCTGTTTTTGGCGGGCGGTTTTACGGCGGATGCCGATACGGAAGCGGTCAACATGGCGGCAGGTATAGAGGACGGCATGCAGATTGTGATTCCCACCGAAACGGACAGGACACAGGAAATGACGGGAAACAGTTCAGACCGGACGGGAGAAACAGCAGCCGGGAAAAAGGAGAGTCAGCTTGTCAATATCAATACGGCGGATAAGGAGACACTTATGAGTCTGCCGGGTATCGGAGCAGGCAAAGCGGAAGCGGTGATTGCCTACCGGGAAGCGGGCGGCGTATTTAAGGATATCAAAGACATCATGCTGGTGGACGGTATCAAAGAGGGCGTGTATGCCAAAATCAAAGATAAAATATGTGTAAAGTAAAAATATAATAAAGGCGGGAAGAGAAATGGGTAAAAAGGCTTTGGTGGTTGATGATGAAAAACTGATTGTGAAAGGAATCCGGTTCAGTCTGGAGCAGGACAATATGGAAGTGGACTGCGCCTACGACGGAGAGGAAGCGCTGGAGCTGGCGCATAAAAATCAGTACGACATTATTTTGCTGGACGTAATGCTACCGAAATTGAACGGCTTTGAGGTATGCCAGCAGATTCGTGAATTTTCCAGTGTCCCCATTATCATGCTTACGGCAAAGGGCGATGACATGGACAAAATTCTGGGACTGGAATACGGCGCCGACGATTATATTACCAAGCCTTTCAATATACTGGAAGTGAAAGCGCGCATCAAAGCCATTATCCGCCGTACCGAAGTGAAAAAGCCGAATAAGGAAGACAGTGTGCTGGAAATCGGCTCCTTAAAAATCGACTGCGACGGCAGGAGAGCGTATGTGAACCGCAGGGAAGTGGGACTTACCGCCAAAGAATTTGAAGTGCTGGAGCTTCTTATGCGCAATCCCAACAAGGTATACAGCCGGGAAAAGCTTCTGCAGATGGTATGGGGCAGCGATTACCCGGGCGACGTGCGCACCGTGGATGTCCATATCCGGAGACTGCGTGAAAAAATAGAGGAATGTCCCGGTGAGCCGAAGTTTGTGCATACAAAGTGGGGTGTGGGATACTATTTCATGAACATGGAATAAGATGGCAGGTAACCGCTTTTTAAATGGAGTAAAGAATGTTAAAAAAAATGGAGCAATGGGGCAGCAAATTTGTAGAAGGCTGCAAACGAATAAAGGGACTCAGGAGCCTCAGGGCCAGAATATTCGTGATTATTCTGGTTATGGGATGTCTGCCTGGAGTCCTTCTTCGTTATGGAATTATGCAAAACTATGAGCAGCATGCCATAGAACTGCGGACGAACACCGTGCAGACACAGTTGAAAATCTTGGCCAACCACCTGATACACTACAATTATCTGCAGGATAATTCTTCCGAAGTGATCGGTGCGGAGCTGGACATGCTTTCTAACCTTTACGACGGCCGTGTTATTATCATCGGCGGGAACTTCAAGGTGGTGAAGGATACCTATGGCATCAGCGAGGGTAAAACCATTATTTCCGAGGAGGTTATCCGCTCTTTTGACAACCAGAGCATTTCCAATTATGACAGGAAACACGGCTACATAGAAATGACGACACCCATTACGGAAACGGTAACGAATGCGACCGATATGGGGGAAAAAGAGGAAATCGTGGTCCAGGGCGTTATGCTGACCAGTATTTCCACGGACAATATTATGGCGACCATGGATGTGCTGAACCGGAAGGCGTTGATTCTGGAAGCTATTATTCTTCTGATTATTCTGGCGGTTGCCATGGTGCTTTCCGATGTGCTGACCCGTCCTTTCTCCCACATTACACAGGCTATTAACGAAGTAAAAGCGGGATATACGGACGAAAAAATTTCGGTTCCCGACTATTCCGAAACCATTCATATCGTGGATGCGTTCAACCAGCTTTTAGGCCGCATGAAGGTGCTGGATGATTCCCGGCAGGAATTTGTTTCCAACGTGTCCCACGAACTGAAAACCCCGCTGACATCCATGAAGGTTCTGGCGGATTCCCTGCTTGCCCAGCCGGATGCACCGGCGGAAATGTACCGGGAATTTTTACAGGATATTACCGCGGAAATTGACCGTGAAAACCAGATTATCACAGACCTGTTATCTCTGGTGAAAATGGATAAAAAGGCAGTGGATCTGAATGTTTCCGCCGTAAATATCAATGAGCTGACCGAGCTTATCTGCAAACGGCTTCGTCCCATTGCGCGGAAGAAGGATGTGGAAGTGGAATTAACCAGCCTCCGCCCCGTGGTTGCCGAAGTGGATGAAGTGAAAATGACCCTGATTATTTCAAATCTGGTGGAAAATGCCATTAAGTACAATAAGGAGCATGGCTCCGTGAAAATTACGCTGGATGCCGACCACCAGGTATTTACTCTTGAGGTCAAGGATAACGGTATCGGCATTCCGCAGGATTCACTGGATAAAATTTACGAACGTTTTTATCGTGTGGACAAATCCCATTCCCGGGAAATCGGCGGTACGGGCTTAGGTCTTGCCATTACCAAGAATGCGGTACTGATGCACCGCGGTTCCATTACGGTGTCCAGCCTGGAGGGCGAAGGGACCACCTTTTTGGTAAAGATACCACTGACCCATATCAATTCATAGAAAGGCGAAACGATGAACGGAAAAAATTCTGTTTCTGTGAATAGACCGGCATACCGGAAAAGCTTTCTTTTCAAAGTAATTGCTTTTTTGTGCAGCTTTGTTCTTATTCTGCCGGGCTGCAACCGCCCGGAAGAAAGAAAGGACGGCAGTGCCAGGGATATTTACTATATCAATACATCGATAACGGGGCTGGAGCCGCATGAAAAGGAAATTTCGGCGAGAAAGCCGGATGAGCAGCTTGCGGAAATGATGGAGCTGCTGGCTCAGGCGCCGGATAAGATGGATTACAAAGCGCCCCTGCAGATGGGCTTTGAGGTGCTTTCCTGCAAAATCGATGAAGGAAGAGTGCTGATAGATGTCAGTGACTCTTATACCGCCATGCCCGCCACTACGGAAATCCTGGTGCGTGCGGCGCTGGTGCGGACGGTTACGCAGATTGACGGCATCAAATATGTTATTATCACGGTGAACGGCAAGCAGTTGTATGACAATCTTGGTAATGTGGTGGGGCTTCTTTCGGCAGACCAGTTTATCGATAATGCCGGTGATGAAATCAATGCTTACGAAAAAGTCCGGCTGAAGCTTTATTTTGCCAATGCGGATGGCACGGGACTGATTGCCACCAGCCGCACGATTGCCTACAATACCAACATTTCCATAGAAAAACTGGTGGTGGAGCAGTTACTTGCCGGTCCCAATGAGGACGTGGCGGATGTAGCATTTCCGACTATCAATCCCAATGCCAAGCTGGTCAGCATTTCCGTCAAGGACGGCATCTGCTATGTAAACTTTGACGAAAATTTTCTGACGCAGGTTTATAATGTTTCCACGGATGTGGCGATTTATTCCGTGGTCAATTCCCTGGTAGAGCTTAACAACGTCAACAAGGTACAGATTACCATAAACGGCGAAACCAACATCATGTTCCGTGAGAGTGTAAGCTTAAGTACCGTGTTTGAACGCAACCTTAATATTGTAACGACAGCGGAGTAGGTGATCTTATCGTATTCAGAATTCATGCAGCGCCGCCCCAAATCCGGCGGCCGCTGTGTCTTTTTCAAATCTTTCTCATTCTGTTATTAACTCTGTATTCTTTTATTTTCTCATCCCGATTTCCAATCGAATATGAAAACGCGGCAGACAGGCAGGTGGAGCTTGCGGGGCTTGTTGCCGGTAAAGTCTTAAAGCAAAGCAAAACCGGTGTCCGGACCTATCTGCTGGTAAAAACAGAAAAGTGGCAATTTAGCGGTGAGCAGTCGGAGACACTTCCTGCAAAAGGGTATGTATTATGTGCCGTGGAAGGTAGAATAGGGAAAATGGGGACACTCCAGGCAAAAGGCAATGTACTTTGCAATGTGAAAACGGGGGCAGGACAAACGGAGCGCAACGTGGCGGGAGGACAAGGAATTTCATCCCAAGATGGTTTGCCTTCCATAGGGAGCAGGGTGCGGATTTCCGGCAGCTTTTCCCTATACACGGAGGCAACCAACATAGGGCAGTTCGATTCAAGAAACTATTATGCTGCCCGGAAAATATACGGGCAGGTAAAGAAAGCTGCCATTGTATACACAGAACCTCCGAATATAATCGGCAGGGGGAAGGAATGCCTGTGGCAGCTTCGCCGGCATCTGGCGGAAACGTTTCTGGAAGTTTACGGAGAAGAAAACGGAGCTCTGCTTGCCGCCATGCTTCTTGGAGAACGGACATTTCTTTCGGAAGAAACCCAGAGTCTTTACAAAGCGGCAGGCGCCCTTCATGTCATTGCCGTATCCGGTCTCCATATCAGCCTTTTAGGGCTGGGGCTGTATCGCCTGCTGCGCAGGATATTTGATGCGCAGGCACCGGCAGCGGTTATCAGTGTTCTTTGCATGGCAGCATATGTTTTTCTGGTAGGAAATCCTCCTTCAGCAGTACGGGCATTTATTATGTTTGCCATGGGACTGCTTGCCGGATACTGGAAACGGACCCTTGACACACCAACGGCTCTTTCTCTTAGTGCTGCGATTATCTTAATGGGAAATCCCTTCTATATAGGGCAATCCTCATTTCTTTTATCTTTTTTAGCTATTCTTGCCATAGCGGTCTTTCAACCGGCACTTAAAGAATGTCTTGCACTCATAAATCCGTACCATTTCCCACTTTCCCGGCTTTTGGATTCAAGGCGGGCTTGGAGATTACATCTTTTGGATTCAAGGCGGGCTTGGAGATTACATCTTTTGGACTCGAGGCGGGCTTGGAGATTACATCCTTTGGGCTCAAGGAAGTTTTGGAGATTACGGCATTTGGACCCGCAGGAGGTTACGGGGGGCTGTCATGAGCTCCTGAAAAAAGCAGGTAATGGACTGCAGAGTTCTTTTTCTGTATGGATAGTGACCCTTCCTGTACAGCTCTTTTTCTTTTCTGAAGTCTCTCTTTTCGGTATTTTCTTTAATCTTCTGATAATTCCGCTTATGGGTGTCATTCTGTTACTGGGAATAGCAGGCCTTTTTCTGAAAGAAATTTTTCACCTTTTCGCCTTTTTAACGGGCAGTGTTTTAACGGATTTGGAAATAACGGTTACAAGCATCTGTAGATACGCGGAGGGGATTTTCTTTGCCATTATCAAAGCAGGCGGCAGTCTGGCGGACAGACTTTCATTTATGATGTGGACGCCGGGAAAGCCGGCATATGGAAAAATGTTGCTTGCTTTTGGTTTGCTGCTTTTATTCTGTCTGCTTGGAAACCTGTCCGAAAACGGGCGGACCTTTCCTGAAAAGTTTTGGAAATACCGGTTAGGAATTTTGCTGGGAGTAATTCTTTTGCTTGCCGGATATCCGGCACACAATCTGCAGATTACGTTTCTGGATGTGGGGCAGGGGGATGGCATCTGCATGGAGCTGCCGGATGGCAGGGTATACCTGATGGACGGCGGAAGCAGTGATGTGTCAAAGGTAGGAAACTACCGGCTTGTTCCGTTCCTGAAGGCGAAAGGAATACGAAAAATAGATGCTGTTTTCTTGAGCCACGGGGATGCGGACCACATAAACGGTATCGCAGAGCTTCTGGAAGAAAAGCAAATGTCCATAGACTGTATTTGTCTGCCCGCGGGAGCGGAGCAGGAGGAGTTTGCGGAAATAACAGACCTCGCCCGGGCACGGAATATTTCCGTAAGGACAATACAGGCGGGAGATTTCTGGGAGAACAACGGGGCAAAGTTTTGGTGCTTAAATCCGGCGGACGTAACGGAAAGCGGGAATGCAGCATCCATGGTTCTTTACATGGAATATCAGGATTTTTCCATGCTTCTTACAGGGGACTTGGAGGGTGAGGGAGAAAAGAGTGTGGTGGCTTTATTGAGGTCAAATGCCATTACCGGTATCTCGGTTTTGAAAGTGGCGCACCATGGTTCTAAAAATTCTACCAAAGAAGAATTTCTGCGGCAGTGCAGTCCTGCAGTTGCGGTTATCTCCTGCGGTGAGCACAACACCTATGGGCATCCTCACAAAGAAACCCTGGAAAGACTTATCGATATGGGAACTGCCGTTTACCGGACCGACTGCAGCGGCGCCGTACAGATAACAGTGAGCGGAAGCCGCATGAAGGTGACGGAATACAGAAGGAGGTGATGAAAAAACTTAAATTGGGTACAGAGAGAAAAAACAATCCCCCATACCCAAAGAATTTCAAGCAAATGGGTATATAGAGAAAAAACAATCCCCCATACCCAAAGAATTTCAAGCAAATGGGTACAGAGAGGAAAACAATCCCCCATACCCAAAGAACTACAAAAAAATGGGTACAGAGAGAAAAAACAATCCCCCATACCCAAACACCTCAAAACAAATGGGTATAGCGAGAGAAAACAAACAGCAGTACCCAGCAATACATAAACAATTAAAGAGAAAGGCACAGCCGAGATTGCATGGCTGGTTGAGGAGAAAAAAGTGTTTAATAATTATGAACAAATAAAAAGAAGAATCGATAGTATTCAGGAGGAATTAAAACATATTGAGAAATTAAAGAAGGAATTTCCCAAAGAGAATCTGATATGTGCGAAAAACAATCAATATTATAAATGGTACCTGAAAACGGAGGCAGGAACAACGTATCTTCCCAAACAAAATAAAGATATGGCACAAAAATTAGCATTAAAAAAATACTATCAATTACGGGAAAACGAATTGAAAGTGGAATTAGAGGCATGTAGGGCATATATGAAAAAGGTAAAGTTTTATAATGAAAATGCAGATGATTTATTGGGGCATGAAGAATACAGCAAGCTTTTAGGGCAGTCTGTATACTCCGTAAAACAAGAATTACAGGAATGGATGGCGGAAGAATACGACAGATGCCGAATTCACCCGGAAAATCTGATAGTAAAGGCAACGCTGGGAAAATATGTAAGGTCAAAATCGGAGGCTATCATTGATAAGTTACTGTTTAATGCAGGAATTCCTTTTCGGTATGAAGACAAACTGGTTTTAGGGGATAATACGATTTATCCTGATTTTACGGTAAGGCATCCCCGGACAGCGGAATATTATTATTGGGAGCATTTTGGATTGCTGGACGATCCCAAATATGTAAGTGAGTCGGTATGCAGAAAAATCAAATTGTATTCGGATAATGGAATTATACCCTCGGTAAATATGATTTTTACATTTGAAACGAAAAGTCACCCATTAAGCATTGAAACTGTGGAACGAATTATCCGGGAATATTTTTTATAAGGTGCCTCCGTTTATTTTCCGTTGCATAGCCCTCTTTGCAAACATCCGGTCAGGTGGTAAAATAAAAAAGAAAAACCACTCGAAAGCAGGGAGATTACCATGTGGTTATTGTATGCTTTTTTGTCGGCGTTGTTTGCCGGACTAACATCCATTCTGGCAAAATGCGGTATTAAGAAAACGGATTCCGGTGTAGCAACGGCAATCCGGACAATAGTAGTTCTGGTTTTTTCCTGGATAATGGTGTTTATAGTGGGGGCACAGGGAGAAATAGGAAGCATTACCATGAAAACATGGATATTCCTGATTTTATCCGGTTTAGCGACAGGAGCCTCCTGGCTCTGCTATTTCAGGGCGCTGCAGATAGGGGATGTAAATAAAGTCGTGCCGATTGACAAATCAAGCACCATTCTGTCCATTTTGCTTGCTGTGATTTTATTCCGGGAGAGCATCAGCATACAAAAAATGATTTTCGTAATCATGATTGCTGTGGGAACCTTTCTTATGATAACAAAAAAGAAAGCAGCCATACAAAAAAATCCGGAACGAAAAGCAAAATGGCAGGGCGGCTGGCTGGTTTATGCGGTTCTGTCCGCTGTATTTGCCAGCCTGACATCCATTCTCGGAAAAATCGGTGTGGAGGGTATCCATTCCAATCTGGGAACGGCAATCCGTACCGTGGTGGTTCTGATAATGGCGTGGGTGGTTGTTTTTGTGACCGGAAAACAGGAAACGGTAAAAAATATCGAAAAGAAGGAAATGGGATTTATCTGTCTGTCAGGTCTTGCTACGGGAGCCTCCTGGCTCTGTTATTACAAGGCGCTCAAAGACGGTGTGGCGAGTGTTGTCATTTCAGTGGATAAATTAAGCATGCTAATTGCCATTGCCTTTTCCTACCTTGTTTTTAAGGAAAAGCTGACGGGAAAAGCACTGGTGGGGCTTGCTCTGATTACAGCGGGGACACTCCTTATGGTGGTCTTTCCCTGAAACGAGGCGCGAAGGATGAACGGCGATAAAAGAGGAACAACCGGGCAACCGCATGATATAAACGGTTGCAAAAGTAGAAAGATAACGGAAGGAGAAACACATGAGAACAGGAAATGAGAGAAAGAAAATCGTAAAAGAACTGCTGGATGTAACGGACAAGGAATTTACGGACGAAGAGCTGATACATGAACTGATAGCCACGAACATTACCATGGATAATAAGAAAGAGGAAAAACTGTCCCTCGGGCAGAGGGCGTCCGATGCCGTGGCAAAGTTTGCAGGAAGCTGGGCATTTATATTCAGCTTTATAGCGGTGATGTTAATCTGGATGATTGTCAATCTGCTGCTGGCATCCAGGGCGTTTGATGCCTATCCGTTTATTCTGTTAAATCTGGTGTTATCCTGCATTGCGGCCATACAGGCGCCCCTTATTATGATGAGTCAGAACAGACAGGAAGCAAAGGACAGGGAACGGGCGGAAAACGATTACAAGGTCAATCTGAAAAACGAACTGATTATTGATGATCTGCACAGGAAGATGGATCTGATTCTGGAAAACCAGCGAAAGCTGAACCGCAGACTGGATGAGTGGGAACAAAAACAGTAGCAGCATAAAAAGTGACCGAAAAATCTTGTCACTGGAAAAAAGTTGTGTTATAGTACGGTTAGACGTGGGCAACCGACGTGAAACAGTTGCCCATCTGCAGAACCAAGGAGGAGATTGTTATGTTTAAGAATTTGAAAAAAATGGATAAAAAAGCAACCGGACTTTTCGCGGCAGGCGTACTGTTCGGAACAGCCGGTATTAAAATTCTTTCCAGCAAGGATGCAAAAAAGTTTTACACACAGTGCACCGCAGCCGTTCTTCGTGCTAAGGAATGCGTGATGAAAACCGTCAGCACCGTACAGGAAAATGCAGAAGACATCTACGCAGGAGCTAAACAGATTAACGAAGACAGAGCTGCAGCGGAAGAAGAATTTATTTCAGAGGATGAATTTGAAGACGAAGAAGAGTCTGTTGAAGAAAATTCTGATAAAACAGAAGCAAAAGACGCTGAATAAAACCAAAAAGATGCCTGCAGGATCGCCTGCAGGTGTTTCTTTTTGCTTTAGTGGAATTATGTCGCTGAAGCGACCCGCCGCAGGCGGAAAAACAAACACGGAAAAGTTCTGTGTCCGGCAGGCGTAAAAGATATGGAAAGTGGGATGAAAAACAATGCGATTTGTTTTGAAACATGAAATCAGAGGCAGAATGAGACTTCATGCCGTACAGAATAGAATGAGCTTTGCACAGGCGGATACCCTGCAGTATTACTTAGAGCAGCAGGACATGATAGAGTCCGCCAAAATCAACGAGCGCACCTGCGACATTGTGATAACGTACAACGGCAGCAGGGAAGGCGTTATTTCTATAGTAAAGAAGTTTTCTTATAAAAAAACACAGGCTCCGGCCGAATACATTAAGAATTCCGGCAGAGCATTAAACCATGAATACTGGGACAGACTGGTGGAAAAGGTAGTGCTTCACTACGGCAACAAAATTTTCCTGCCCATGCCGGTGCGGACGGTGATTACGACCGTGAAATCCGTAAAATACATCTGGAACGGTCTATGTACGCTGTGCAGAGGTAAGATTGAAGTGCCGGTACTGGATGCAACGGCTATCGGCGTTTCCGTTTTCAGGGGCGATATTTCCACGGCGGGTTCCGTCATGTTCTTACTCGGTGTGGGTGAAATTTTAGAGGAATGGACCCACAAGAAGTCCGTAGGCGACCTTGCCAGAAGTATGTCCTTAAATGTGGGAAAAGTATGGCTTGTAAAGGACGGACAGGAGATACAGGTAGCTGCCAATCTGATAAAGCCGGGTGATTTTGTCCGCGTGCATATGGGCAATGTCATACCGTTTGACGGTGAGGTAATGGAAGGCGAGGCAATGGTAAATCAGGCATCCCTTACCGGCGAGTCCGTGCCCGTTGCCAAAAAGGCGGGCGTGACGGTTTATGCCGGAACCGTTGTGGAAGAGGGTGAAATTACCCTTTGCGTCAAAGAGGCAAACGGCTCCAGCAAATATGAAAAGATTATGACTATGATAGAGGAGTCCGAAAAACTGAAATCCTCCCTGGAAAGCAAGGCGGAGCATTTAGCGGACAGACTGGTGCCCTATACCTTCTTAGGCACCGGACTGGTATGGCTTTTTACCGGAAATGTGACGAAGACCATTTCCGTACTGATGGTGGATTTTTCCTGCGCACTGAAGCTGGCAATGCCGCTGACCGTGCTTTCCGCTATCCGGGAGGGCAGCTGCCATGATATGACCGTAAAAGGCGGCAAATATCTGGAAGCCATGTCGGAAGCAACCACCATTGTATTTGATAAAACGGGAACCCTTACCAAGGCACAGCCGACCGTGGTGGACGTGGTTTCCTTTGACGGACAGGAGCCGGGCGAACTCTTGAAAATCGCAGCCTGCTTAGAGGAACATTTCCCTCATTCCATGGCGAAAGCAGTGGTGAGAGCGGCAGCCGACAAGCATCTGGAGCACGAGGAAATGCACTCTAAGGTGGAATACATTGTGGCGCATGGTATTTCTTCCTACATCGGAGAAAAGAAAGTAATTATAGGCAGCTACCACTTTGTGTTTGAAGACGAAGGGGCAAAGATTCCCGAGGGGAAGGAGGCATTGTTTGAAGCATTGCCTGCGGAGTATTCCCATTTGTATATGGCAATTGACAATTCCCTGGCAGCTGTTATTTCCATCGAGGACCCGTTGAGGAAGGAAGCATCCGAAGTCATCCGCAGCTTAAAGAAGCTGGGCTTTGAAAAGGTGGTCATGATGACCGGTGACAGTGACAGAATTGCCCGTAATATTGCGGACAAGGTCGGCGTGGATGAATATTATTCGGAAGTACTGCCCGAAGATAAGGCACGCTTTGTGGCGAAGGAAAAAGAAGACGGCAGGAAGGTAGTCATGATTGGGGACGGCATCAACGATTCCCCGGCGCTTTCCGAGGCAGATGTGGGCATTGCCATCAGTGACGGGGCCGAAATTGCAAGGGAAATTGCGGATGTGACCGTCGGAGCGGACAGCCTTGAAGAAATCCTGACACTGAAACGGTTAAGCGATGCCATGATGAAGCGAATCCACAAGAATTACCGAATGATAGTCGGCATCAACACGGCACTGATTGTGCTGGGCGTAGCCGGTATTTTCCCGCCGACCACTTCGGCTCTTCTGCATAATACTTCCACCATTTTCATCAGCTTAAAGAGCATGAAAAATCTGCTGAAGGATGAAGAAAACAAGTAAGTTCCGCAGCCGAAGGCACAATAAATTTTTTTTATCCCTAAAGTTAATTCTTTTTTTTACGATATATACTATGTGAGAACAGAAAAGGTATGCGTAGAGAAAGGAGGAGACCGGTATGCGTATTGAAGCATATAATCAGGTACAGCAGTTGTATCAGACCAAAAGACCGTCCCGTATCAAGGGCAGCATGGGAGTGACAGGTACCGACACCGTACAGATCAGCAGCATGGGAAAGGATTTCCAGACTGCAAAGACGGCTGTCAAGGCAGCACCTGACGTCAGGGAAGACGTGACGGCTCCGATTAAAGCAAGCATAAACAGCGGCACTTATGAAGTGAGCAGTGAAAGCTTTGCTGAAAAGTTACTGAAAAAATATGAAGAAACGAGGTAATTCCGGTGGCCAGTCTTATTGAAAACCTGATAAGTGTATTAGAGGGCGAAGCAGCAGAGTACGACAAGCTGCTGGAATTATCGACCAGAAAAACACCGGTGATTGTAGCCGGCAATCTGGAAGAATTACAGCGCATCACGGATGATGAGCAGGAAGTGGTAAACCGCATTAACCGCCTCGACAATGAAAGAAGCGAAGTGATGACGGACATTGCCAACGTTATGAACAGGGATGTCAAAACTTTAAAATTAGCGACACTCGTAGAGCTTTTAAGTCAGAGACCGCAGGAAAGCAGGCGGCTTGCAGAGGTGCATGACCGGTTAAAAAGCGTGACCGGCAGCATGCAGAGAGTGAATGAGCAGAACAAAGAGCTGATTGCCCATTCTCTGGAAATGATTGACTTTGATCTGAATCTTCTGCAGGCAATGAAAGCAGCACCGGAAACGGCGAATTACGACCGCGGTGCCCATAATGCCGGCGGACTGATGGGGAGCGACGGGGGGAGCTTTGATGCCAAGAGCTGATGAAGAAAGAGAAAGAAGCCGGTGACGACATTTCTTTTGCCATGCTTCATCGGATGCTGTGCATAGCATGAGGTGATTTATATGCCACTGATGGGTAGTTTATATATAGGTGCATCCGGTTTACAGTCCGGACAGAATGCATTAAATACAACAGCACACAATCTTACAAACGTAGATACAACAGGGTTTACCAGACAGCAGACCCTGCTTTCTTCCAAACGATATATTACCATTTCCAAAAACCCCGCCGCTGTTTCCGACCAGCAATACGGCATCGGGGTAAATTTGTCTGCAGTAAGACAGGTAAGAGATTACTTTCTGGATCAGACCTACCGTAAGGAATCCGGCAGAAGTATGTTTTATGAAGCATCCACCGATGTCCTCGGTGAAGTGGAAAACGTGCTCGGTGAGTTAAACGGTGAGGATTTCCAGACTTCTTTATCGAATCTCTGGACAGCCATCCAGGAACTTTCCAAGGATCCTTCCAGCTCCGTTACACAGGGGCTTCTGGTACAGCGTTCCGCAGAGTTCATCAACAGAGCCAATGCGGTATATCAGGATCTGACCAATTACCAGGACAATCTGAACAAACAAATCAAAGAGAAAGTTACCACCATCAACCAATACGGAAAACAGATACAGGCGTTGAACGACCAGATTCGGAAAATCGAATGCGGCGGTATTGAGCATGCCAACGACCTTCGGGACACCAGAAACCAGATTCTGGATGAACTGGGTAAGCTTTGCAAGATGACCTATTCCGAAGATTCTTTGGGAAATGTATCGGTACGAATCGAAGATTCCGATTTTGTACGCGGCGACCTGTTTTATGAAATAGGTCTGGATGCCAGCGACGCTACCGGTTTCTATACGCCGTTCTGGATAAAGGATGCGGAGTATACCGTATTGGCGGACGGTACGAAAAAATATAATATCAAGGGTGCGGAGGTATTTAATTTAGACCAGACGGTCTCCTCTTCCCTGGATACGGATATCGGCGGACTGAAGGCGCTGCTTCTGGCAAGAGGTGACCACAGAGCCAATTACACCGATATAGGCAACAATTATGACAATATTTCCCAGTCCATTGTGATGAATGTGCAGGCGGAGTTCGATCAGATGATTCACAATGTGACGACAAAGATAAACAGCATTCTGGCAGAGGTGTACGATCCATCCAGAGGCTACATGTGCGATAAGGACGGCAGTCCCCTGCAGCTTTTCCAGAAGATTACCACGGACGGTTACGAAAAGGTGACGGATGCAGGCGGCAATGTGACCTGGAAATATGCAGAGGAAGACCCGACCCGTACGGACACCCTGTATACGCTGGGTAATCTGCAGGTTAATGCCAACCTGCTCAGAGAGCCTACCATGCTGGGATTCAAAAAGGCAGACGGCTCCGCCGATTACGATACGACGGGAAAACTGAAAGCAGCTTTTACGGAAGAAAGCTATACCTTAAATCCCAATGTCCTTAAGAAAACCACTTTCGTGGACTATTATAAGGATCTGGTTTCCCAGGTGTCCAACACCGGCTATGCTTTCCGGAATATTTACGAAAACCAGCAGACGACCGTGGAAGCCACATATAATGCAAGAGAGCAGATTATAGGTGTTTCTTCCGAAGAAGAACTCTCCAATATGATTCGTTTTCAGAATGCCTATAATGCATCGAGCCGTTATATCAACGTGATCAGCGAACTGCTGGAACACATTATTTCCACACTGGCAGTATAAATTAAAAGAAGGGAGGCATTAGGATGCCCTCACAGTTTTTCGGATTGAATATTGCATACAAAGGTCTGCTGGCCTCCAATGCATCACTGAATACTACATACAACAACATTGCAAACGAACAGACGATAGGATACAGCCGGCAGCAGGCGGTGCAGCAGGCAAGTCCCGCCATTCGGGTGTTCCAGACCTACGGCTGCGCCGGTTCCGGTGTAGATACGGTTTCTATTGAAAGAATCCGGAATGAGTTTTATGACCGCAAGTACTGGAGTGCCAATACCAGCTACGGTGAATACAATATGAAGCAGTATTACATGGCACAGATGGAAACGTATTTTAAGGACGACAGTGCTACCATGCCGGGTTTCAAGACCATTTTTGATGAGTTCGCCGTAAAGGGTCTGCAGGCAGTACTTACCAATCCTTCCAGCGCGGATACGAAAACCCAGTTTATCGGCTATGCGGAAAGCCTTACCACCTATTTTAACGGTATGGCAGGCAATCTGGAGACCATGCAGAAGGATGCCAACGATGAAATCAAATCCAAGATAGAAGAAATCAATTCCATTTCCAGTGAAATTGCTACCTTAAATAAACAGATTAATGTCATTGAGCTGACGGGCAGCAAGGCAAACGAGCTGCGTGACAGAAGAACCCTTCTGCTGGACCAGCTTTCGGAAATTGCTTCCATTACAACGGAAGAGTACCCGATTGTGGATGCCAACAACCCGGAAAGAGAAACAGGAGCAAACCGTTTCATTGTAAGAATTAACGGCGGTCAGGTGCTGGTAGACGGCAATGACAACAGACAGCTTGCCTGCGTGGCAAGAACCTCTTATGAAAAGGTAAACCAGACCGATATTGAAGGTCTTTACAATGTATACTGGACGGACGGACAGGAGTTTAACCTGTATGACAGAACTCTGGGCGGAAGCCTGCAGGGACTGGTGGAAATGCGTGACGGCAACAATACCGAAGGCTTTTCCGGTACGGTGACGGCTACCGGCAAGAAAGATGTAACGGACGATAAAGGTGTTACAAAGTCACATGATACCGTGACCATAGAGGTAACAAAAGCATACCTGAAGGATTTGAATAAGTGTAATCTTTCCGATAACGGCGGCAAAATCAAGTTAGGAAATCAGGTATTTTATTATGATTCCTGGTCCTATACCTGCAGCTACGATGCAAGCGGTGAGCCTTCTTATTCCTACACCTTTGTGATTTCCGATGAGACCCTGAATGACAGAAATCTGACAAACGACAGAGTGGGCATGACCGCATCGGTGGGGGAAAGCATTGATTATCAGGGCATTCCTTATTACATGCAGCAGATGAATGAATGGGTCCGCACCTTTTCCCAGAAGTTCAACGACATTCTGAACAGCGGTTACGATGCATACGGCGCAAACGGCAACAATCTGTTTTCCGCAGACCATGCAACGGACGGTGAACAGTATACATTTGACAGGGCGTTCCGCTATGATTTACAGAAGGACGGTACCATGACCGTGGATATGACGGATGACAGCTATCACAAAATGACAGCCAGAAATTTCAACATTCTGAATGCTATGGTGGATGACTGCAACCTGCTTGCCACCAAGAAAAAAGCGTCGGACGGCGTGGAACAGAGCGACCTTCTGGATGAAATCAAAGACATGATGAACGATAAGAACAAGATGGGATTCAGAGGCAGCACAGCCGGAGAGTTCTTACAGTGCATACTTTCCGACGTGGCATTAAATGCCAGCAATGCCAACACGTTCTACAAGAATTATAAAAATATTGCGGGAAGCATTGATACCCAGAGAACTTCCATTTCCGGCGTGGACGGAGATGAAGAAGCCATCAATCTGGTAAAATACCAGAACGGCTACAATTTAGCTTCCAAGATGGTACAGACACTGACGGAAATCTATGACCGGCTGATTTTACAGACAGGCGTATAAGTAAGAAGACGGAACGCCTGCTGATTACGGAAGGACAGGAAAATTATGAGAATTACAAATAAAATCATGCAGAATAACAGCCTTAACAACATCAATATGAATAAGGTGCTGGAAGATAAACTGAATACACAGATGTCTACCAAAAAGAAAATCACAAAGCCTTCCGATGACCCGGTTATTGCCATCCGTGCTTTGCGTCTGCGCGGAAACGTAACGGAAGTGACACAGTATTATAAGAAAAATATTCCCGATGCCAACAGCTGGCTGGAAGTAACGGAGGGCGCCTTAAAAAAGACTTCCGATATTATTACCAACATGATTGGACAGGTGACAAAGGGGGCAAATGGTGACCAGCCTTCCGATGTGCGGAAGATTATCTTAGAACAGCTCAAAGCACTGCGGAACGAAGTATATTCCACAGCGGATGTGGACTATGCCGGCAGATATGTGTTCGCCGGATACCGGACCGATACTTCCATCCGTTTTATTGCGGCGCAAAAGAAAGAATACACCATTACCGAACAGCTTGACACCTCTGCCATGGATGATGTGACCTATATCAAGACCACAGCAACCAATGCAGCCGGCGACACGGTGGACATCAACGACATCAATTCCACAAACTACAATACCATTGATGTTTCGGAAAATGACATTACATCATCCACCGTACACAGAATTCGTTTATCCTATGACAATCTGAGCGACGGCATGGTGCCGACCCTTACCAGGGTAACCGGTAAGGATGCGGACGGCAATATTACCACCGAGGAGATTGTACCGGCAGCCAATGTGGAAACCGTATCGTACCATGCGTCTCCTTCCGCCTATGAACTGGTGGCACAGAATCCGGATAAGGTTTATTTTATTCCGGAAACCGGAGAAATGCTTCTGGGAGAAAATGTTTACCGGACCATGTCAGCCTATAAGGACGATGCCACCACGGCAACCGTGAATGAAGGAGAAATCCGCATCACGTATCAGAAGAACGACTGGCTGAAAGGAGATTTGCGCCCCGAACATTATTTTGCCTGCACTTCTACGGATGACAACGGCGTGAAAACCGATTACAATCAGGATTATCTGACCGGTGCCGATGTGGAAAAACAGGTTATCGAATATGATGTCGGCTTCAACCAGACCATCCGTGTCAACACCACGGCGGATGAAGTATTCAAACCCGGAATCGGCAGGGAAACCGATGACTTAATCCGTGCGCTGGAAGATGTGCAGAGTCTGGAAAAGGTAGTAGGCAATTTAGATTCCATGGTGAAAAACGAAACGGACGAAACAAAGAAAGCAACGCTTCAGAAACGTCTGGATGCGGCAAACAAAGCACTCACCTTATCCAAGGATAAGATGCAGAAAATGTTTGAAAGCGGTCTGACAGCCATGCAGGGATATCTGGATGCCAATAATCTGGCAATTACCCAGTGCGGTACCAGAGGCTCCAAGCTCGAGCTGATTGAAAACCGTATGAAAGACCAGAAGACGACCTTTGAAACCCTGCAGTCCGAAAACGAAGATATCGATATTGAAGAAGCAACCATTCAGATGAAGGGAGCCCAGCTTACTTATACGGCATCCCTTATGGCAGCCGGTAAAATTTTACAGACCAACCTGCTGGCATATCTGTAAGGAATAAATGGGGATATGGGGCGGATGTCTGCCCACGACGAAAAATGGGGGTTCCACCCACATATGAAAGGATGGAGAGTATGAGAGTAAACACAAGAATCTTTGGGGAAGTTGATATTGAAGAAGAAAAGCTGATTATATTCCCGGACGGCATTATCGGATTTCCGGGTTTGCAGAAATTTGCTTTGATTTATGATGAAGAAAAAGGTGTACATGCCGGTATACGCTGGCTGCAGTCCATGGAAGAGCCGGGTTTTGCCCTGCCGGTTATGGATCCGCTTACCGTTTCCGCCGAGTACAACCCGGAGGTGGAAGACGCCCTGCTCAGTGAACTGGGAGAAATCAGGGACGAAGACCTTCTGGTGCTGGTAACCGTTACCGTACCTTCCGATATTAAGAAGATGAGCGTCAACCTGCGTGGACCCATTATCATTAACACCCGTACCCGCAAGGCATGTCAGGTCATCGTGGAAGGTGACACCTATGCTGTCAAGTATCCGATTTACGATATCTTACAGGCAGGAAAGGAAGGTAAATAATATGTTAGCCTTATCCCGCAGGAAAAACGAAGCCATTGTCATTGACAACAATATTGAAATTACCATTTTGGAAGTGAAGGGCGACCAGGTAAAAATCGGCATCAATGCGCCGAAGGAAGTGCCTGTCTACCGCAAAGAGGTTTACATGCAGATTCAGGAGTCCAACAAGGAAGCCGTGAATCCGGAAGGCCTGGAAGCACTGAAAAATCTGATGAAATAAGACCGATTATGCAGTCAGTATAAAAAGCAAAGAAAAGGATGACGGAAGTTGTCCTTTTTTTGTTTTTTACAATAAAATTCATGGTAATCTATACCGGATAATGATATAATCGGAATAAGTCTTTTTATTAAAAAATGGGATATGACGGGACTTTATGAAGGAGGGTATTTACATGAAGAACAGACGGAAAATCAGGGTAATGGCATGGATTTTAACCGTTGTGATGCTTATGACATCACTGGGACTGGATGCGTTACCCGTCATGGCGGCGGATGCCGGCAGTTTTACTTATGAAGTGAGTTTTGATGCGTCATTTACTACGGCGGAAATGACATTCACACTGCAGACAATCCAGGGGGAGGCTCCCACCGGAAGCAACAATGTGGATATTTTTATCAAGCCATCCGGAGTGAATGATTATCAGCAGATTGGCTGGTATCAGGGACTGGAGGACAACCGGCTTGTTTTTTCGGATATAAAGTACCAGCATCAGCCGCTGACACCGGGGACAACCTATGATGTAGAAATAATACTCCGGCATGACAATCAGGCGATTGGCACGGCGGATACTTCCTTTACCACAAAACCGGTGACGATTACCTGCGAGGAAAAGCAGATTACCTGGTTTTCGGCAGAATACAGCCTGTCGGTTGCACAAAAGGACGAACTGGAAGCAGCCGGTATTACCACCTTAAAGGCGTACCCTTATATTCAGGAAGAAGGCGGGGAACTGGTGAAAGCCAATGTAGGCGGTGACGGCATTGATGTGCTGAACGGCAATATGCTGCTTAGGGATCTGAAGGATGATACCGAATACACGGTGTATTTTGCCGGACTGCGGGATAAAGCTGAACCCTGCCTTTCCCAGTTTACGTTTAGGACCAGCAAAGATACCCGCAATATTAAATTACTATCCGATGAAATCCAGTACTGCTATGCGGACTTTACCGTGGCAGTAACCGGCGGACGGGATGACGTGGAAACCAAGAGCTATCTTTTCTTACGGAAAAAAGGAGAAACCGGCTGGAGAAATCAGAAGCAGAGCGATGCAAAAGAAGCATTCACCAAAGAATTCCGGATGAACGAGCTGGAGCCGGTTACCGAATATGAATATGCGCTTGCAATCGGAGACGACTGGAATATCAACGACCCGGATCAGATTACCAAGGACGGACACAAAATTACCGGTTCCTTTACCACTCCGGACGACCCGAGGGAACTGACAAGCGTCTGCAGTGCCGGATACCGGACGGCTCTTATCCGGGCAGGGTATACGGGCAATAATTTAAACGGTGTGCAGAGTGTCGTTCATGTATTCGTCAGAGAAAAGGGTACGGAAGAATGGACGGAGAAAAGAAATAGCGATTATGCTACGGGCAACAGCTTTCCTTTTTTGTTCACAGACCTGAAAGAGGATACCGAATATGAGTACCGCATCATTCTGAATTCCAAGTGGGAAGGCACCACGGCGGATGACAGTGTACGTCCGCTTCAGTATAATGAGGGCAGTTTTAAGACAGAAGTGTGCCGGTATACGTTAAAGGTGACGCCGGATACCGAAAAGAGTCTGTATAACAAAGAATATCTGCAGGTACAGCTGGAGGGCAGCAAACAGGACAGAAGCGTAACCCTGGAACTGCATTTTAACAACGATGCGGAAAAAACGGTCAGCCTGTACCGGGACGAGGCGTACAAAGATACCTTTTCCATAAAGGGACTTGCTTCCGACACCACCTATTATGTGACGGAGTATTCCCTTTATGTGGATGAGTTCGGCGAACATGTCTGCATTAAGCAGGCAGTGTGCGGGGAAGAAGAGTATTCCTTCCATACCCCTGCGGCAACGGCGCCGGATTATGTAAAATTTGAGAAAGAAGAAATTTATCTGAATGCCTCCCAGGCGGAAGATGAAAATGTGGGAAATGTGACCTTAAAGCCGCTTGTAAATGACGGCGCTTCCGACGAAATGCTCTGGGAGTCGAAGAATCCCGAAGTGGCAACGGTGGATGAAAACGGCAAGGTTACCGCAGCTGCGGTGGGCGAAACCGAAATTACGGCAACCTCGAAATACAACAAAGAGGTTACGGCAACGGTGAAGGTTTTTGTGGACAGCGTGGAAGCTGTTTATGCGGAAAACGGAAACGCAGTCGGGGATGAAGTGGTAAAAGGCTTAAAGGGAACACAGTCGGAAGCCATTGTGCTTACCCGTAAAAATGCGGAAACCGGCGAAACGGAAAATGTGCCGGTGACCGGTTATACTGCGGAAAGAAGCAGTGTGGTAAATTATGATATAAAGACAAATACCATTACATTCGGTACGGTAGGAACCGCAAAGCTGTATCTGTATGCCGGTGAGTATAAGGTAAGAATTCAGACGGAAAGCTATGTCCGTACGGCGGGCTTCTATGTTTCTTCCCTTTCCAATGACCGTTATCCGGCAGTGAAAAGTACAGAGAATACCTATGATATTGCTGCAAACCAGAGTTATCAGATAAACTTAAAGGCCCTTGACGGCTCCGATATTACCGACTACAGCAAATTTAAGATTGTGGTGGAAAACGATGCAAACGGATGCGTGGAAGCGGATGGTGATACCTTTATACTAACGGCAAAGAATGTTACGGCAGCACCGGTGAAAATCACGGTTTCTCCCAAGGCGGGCACCGCATATGACAACGAGTATTATGAGGATGCGGTTTTCTATGTAAATGTAAAAGCACTGCCGGAAGAAAACGAACCGGATATGTACGTTTATACCAACGTGGACAAATTCCTTTCCGATGTAGACTTAAAAGAAGGCTGGAAATGGGAAAACGAAAAGCTGGCTTTATATGCACTCCGGAAAACACAGACCTATGACTTTACGGCTTATTATGCGGGAGATGACAAATATCCGGTAACGCAGACCATAAAAGTCGCGCTTGCGGAAGTAAACAATCTGACAGTGGAGGATGTAAGCCGCACAGGTTATCACGTAACGGCGGACGGCACGGATAAGATACTGGTGAAGGTCAGCTTCTCCTATGCGGGAGAGGTGAAACAGGATGATTTATCTGCTTATCTGAAAGCAGACGGAGAAGACTGCGTCATTGCGTGCAAGGAGTATGATAACGGTTATGCCATCTATGAAGTGAGTGCAAAGAAAGCAGGAAATTACGTACTGGAGGCAGGTGTGCAGTCCGGCTTATACGGCAGCTCCCTTACCGGCAAAACGATTGTACTGCAGGCAACGGAGGAACCCTGTGTAAGAAGCATTAAGGTGCAGAACACCTCCGTGGAACCGGCGGAATTTCTGGAAGACGACGAAATCCTTCTGGATGCATCCAAGGACCTCAAGACGTCTGTAAATCTGAAGGCAGTTACCTATGATTATACAGAAACGGAAATGACGGCGCCCAAGTTAATCTGGACGTCTACGGACAAGAGCGTGGTACAGGTTACGGCAGATAAGAAAGACACACAGAAAGCAGTGCTTTTAGTGAAGGGCGAAGGCAATGCCGTTATTACCGTGAAGAGTGCGGATGCGGCGGGAGCAAGCTACTCCTTCGCAGTGGAAGTGAAGAACCTTGCGCCCCGTGTGGAAGGAACCAGGGTTTCCGTGAATACGGCGCTGGATTATACGGTTTCCGAAGGACGCAGCATTGCCTACCGTTTCTACGGCTATACCGAAATCGTAGAAGCCTATGACAATGCGGTTACGGACTGGGCATTTTACAAAAAGACCCAGAAAACCTTTGAAAAGGAAAAAGAAGCCGGTCTGCAGGCAACGGACTTTACCTTCTATGAGAGACAGGGAGAGGGAGAAAAGAAGGACATTCTGGCGATGCCCGTGAACCCGGATTTAAAGAGCGGTAAATATGAGCTGTGGCTGGCGGTAACCACCGAAGCGGGAGAGGAGGTTTATTCCTATCCGGTAACGGTGACGGTTATCAATAAGAACGTAAAGATAAGTGCGGTATCCGAAAATATCAACCTGTTCTATATGCTCAGCGCTAACGGCAACATTATGTTTACCTTTAACGGAGATTATATTGACGCACCTACGGTAAACTGGACGGATGATGCGGACAAAGCCCTCGGCTTCAATATCAGTAAATACGTTTACTACGATAACACAAAGAAAAAATGGTGCGCTAACGTGGATACCACAGAGCTGGAAATGGAAGGCAAAGCACCGGCTGCCGGCACCGCAACCGGAACCCTGGAATTAACATTCAGGGGTTACCGCAACACGGTAAAGGTAAATAAGTTCAAAATCAAATACTGCTATAAGCTTCCGGGTATTGTGACGATGAGCGCGGCTACGGTCATCAATACGGAATGCGGTATCGATAAGGCTTCCTTCTATCTGTACCAGAAGGATGCCAAGATGAGAATAACCTACAAAAATGAAGAAAATAAATACTGCTACAGCTCTTATAAGTGCAACATAGAAGAGGTAGAGCTGGCGCCCACATCCTACGGCAGTGATTATATGGAGTATGTGTATACCGGTGTAAATAAGAAGGAAAATGTGGTGATTTCCCTCCGCTCCGATTACTGGAGAGAAAAGGTGGAGGTAAAGCACACCATCAACAATGTGGCACCTGTTCTTATTCTGGAGAAGCCGGCCATGACATTTAACTGGAACCTTCCCGGAACGGATACCACGGTATTCAAGGTAAGAAACGCCCAGAACGGTGCGGTCTTAAAGGATGTCATCATCACCGGAAAGAATGCGGCCGCCCAGAAGCTTCTTGATGAGAATGTATTTACGTTCTCCCTGAAGGAAAATAAGTATCTGGATGTGAAGCTGAATTCCCTGCAGGCGCTGAACAAGAAATTTAAGGACGGCAGTTACGGTTTTACGGTGACACCGGTATTTGTAAGCAGTGTGACCGGCAAGGAGGTGACCGGAAAGCCCTGTGTGCTGACGGTTAAGACGACGTCCAAGGCGCCCGAGGTCAATTTATCGGCGTCCGGCAGTATCGATATTGCCAGATATCCGATGTACGACAGTTGGGAATTCTACAAAAACGCAGTGAAGCTGAAATACAGTTTCAAGAACGTAAACAGCAATTATGAAGAAATCGGCAGGGAAGTAATCGGCGACTATGCGGACTATTTTGAAATCTGGTGGAGCGATCCCGGACAGGGATTTTATCTGAAAGCAAAACGCGGTATGGAGGGCAGACTGAAAGCCGGCTTTGTATATAATGTACAGATTAAATTTACCCTGAAGATGAAGGACGGCACGACAACGGAGATTATCACGAAGAAGCCTTACAAGCTGAAATTAAAACAGTCGGCAACCGGAGTTAAGGTGACGACCAAGCCGCAGACGATGTTTGCTTCCAATGAAGAGGTTACCAGAGTTTATGAATTGAGGCTGAACGGCAACTATTACCGCATCGAAAAAATAACCGGCGGTCTGGATGTCAACAAGGACGGCAAAAATGATATTGTTATCGACCGTGTTTCCACTAAGGACTGGGACACTGCAGCGGACATTACCTTAAGAATAGCGGACAGGGATGCCATAAGCGCTACCGTAAAAGGCAAGAGCTATTCCGTTCCGATTGAAATCATGGTAATGGGTGCGGACGGTGTGACGAAAAACATCAGGACCCAGATTAAAGTTACGGTAAGAAAATAAAAGACAGAAAAAAGGCGCAGGAAGTTTTTCCTGCGTCTTTTGCGTTGTGCATCTACCTGCATTCCATGTTTTCCTCCTTGCAAATTGCTTTTGTTTATCATATAATCAATCTGGTCACAAAAAAATAATCAAATTATACCTTTTTTACCATACCAGATTACAGGAGAAGCCATGCTGACTTATAATTTCGATAATGTGAAAATTCCTTTGTACGAATACATTTACAACTGCATAAAAAAAGATATTTTAGCGAGAAAATTAAAGGCGGGACAGAAGCTTCCCTCCAAGAGAACCTTCGCGGAAAATAATGGGATTAGTACCATAACGGTTCAGAATGCATATGACCAGTTAATCAGCGAGGGCTATATTTATACTGTGCCGAGGAAAGGCTATTATGTGGCAAATCTGTACGGAGTGTCCATGGTCAACAAGGAAACGAACATTTCCTTAAATATAAGGCTGCCGGAGAAGAAGCGGACGGACCTTATCGATTTATCCGACAACCGCATGAACACGGACAATTTTCCCTTTTCTATCTGGGCGAAGCTTTCCCGCAGCATTCTTTCCGGTAAAAGCAGGGAGCTTATGGAGATTTCTCCTACCAACGGAAAAAAGGAACTCAGGGAGGCGATTGCCGGTCACTTAAAATCCTTCCGGGGCATGATGGTTGACCCGAACCAGATTGTGGTGGGCGCCGGTACGGAATATTTATACAGCCTGCTTATCCAGCTTTTAGGGAATGACAAAATGTACTGTCTGGAAAATCCGGGCTATACCAAAATCGCCAAGGTCTACACCAAGCATCAGGTAACCTGCCATTACGTGGATTTGGATGACAGCGGTATTACCTTAAAGGGGTTAAGAAAAGCGGAGGCGGATGTGGTGCACATCAGCCCCAACCACCATTTTCCCACCGGAATTACCATGCCGGTAAAAAGAAGATATGAGGTGCTTTCCTGGGCGAGCGAAAAGGATGGAAGGTACATTATTGAGGACGATTACGACAGCGAATTCCGGATAAGCGGCAAGCCCATTCCCACGCTGTTCAGCATCGATGAATGTGAAAAAGTCATTTACATGAATACCTTTTCCAAATCCCTGACGCCCACCATCCGAATCAGCTACATGGTGCTGCCGGTGCATCTTGCCAACCTTTTTTACGAGAGTCTGTCGTTTTATGCCTGCACGGTGTCCAATTTTGAGCAGTTCATTCTGGCAGATTTTATTAAGAACGGATACTTTGAGAAGCATATCAACCGGATGCGGCTTTTTTATGCCCGCAAGCGCAGGGCGCTGATTGATGCCGTAAAAAACAGCCGGTTAAAAGACATCGGCGAAATTATGGAAAGTGATTCGGGACTTCACTTTCTTCTAAAGATAGACACGGAAAAAACGGACGCGGATTTTTCGGCGCAGTTACAGGAAAAAGGAATTCATGTGGAATTTCTGTCGGAGTTTTACCATGATAAAAGCAACCGGGAGCACCTCATGATTATCAATTACTCCAATTTTGATGTGCAGACCATGGGAGATATTTTCGACAAAATTGCAGAAATAGCGGAAAAATAGTTTAAGGGTACCTTCCAGTGATATTTCCGAAGAGGAACAGAAGCTTCTGCGGGAATATGTGGCAGACGGCGGAAAGCTCATGGTGTATGCCGGTCCCTTGGAAGCCGTGAATGCGATTGTGTTGAAGTGACAACTACCATTTGTTCCATAATTATCTTGCATGATTGCGATATCTTTTCTATAATAAAAGCGGTGTAAATTTTGCAAGGGGGATAAAAGAATATGGATTACGCAATGTACAGTCGGGTGATTATCGGCGTTTGCATTGTTGTCGGCATTTTGCTGGTTCTGCTGTTGGGAAGAGGTACCCGCCAGAAAGACCGACATGTGAGCACCGGGCGGACCGGCTCACCGGCATTTGAAAAATGGAAAAAACAAATCAGTACAAACTGCAGCTCCCAGAACCTGAAAGACTTTCAGCTTTTTCTGACGCAATATGGCGGAGGTTATGTCAAAAGAAGGGACGGCAGAGTGATTTACCGGGATTTCTTAGGCAGGGAAAAGGGAGATTTGAAAGGGATTTTCTTTCATTCCGTCATTCCCAGCAGGAAGATTTCCACAGAGGAAAAAGAAGCTTTCCGAAGATATCTCTGCCAGATTGGAGTGCAGGGGATTGGCGAAAGACCGGAGTATGAAAAATTTGACGGGAAACTGCGCAACAAAGAAGAGGATTTGGATGAGTGGGAAAAAAAGGAAGCCGGCAACAAGGGAGAACTGCTCGTCCGTCAATACCTTAAAAGCCTGAATGAGCGGGAGTATTTTGTAATCAGCGGCGTTGTCCTTAAATATCAAGGAAAAACGAGGGAACTCGACCACATTATCGTGGGCAATGATGTGGTTTTTATTCTGGAAACCAAAGCATTCGGTATGTCAGGAAGTGAAAACGGAAGCAATAAAGCAGTGCTTACCATCCATAATGACAACTGGGTACTTCACAAAAACGGTCACGACAAGACATTAAAAAGCCCGACGGAACAGGTAACGCGGGAAGCGGCGCTTATGAAAGAGATTATAGAGAACCCGTTTATAGACATAAAACCCGTTGTGGTGCTGGCTAATCCATCTTTGGTGTTGGAGAAAAAGGAAACGCTGCCTTATGAAGTGACTAAGCTGAAAGACCTGGCGGCATATATTCAGGCCAATAACAAACAGATGGCATCCGAGGATATGCAGGACGTTATCCGAAGAATAGACAAAAGCAGGATAAAGTAATAAGAAACAGGGCATGTGAGACATGCCCTGTTTTGTACTTGTTAAACCGCTATATCCAGATTTTTTCCGATAAGCGCCGCAGCATCGGCGGATTTTTTATTCTGCTGATAAGGATTGGACTCATCGGAATACCGAATCTGCGTGGTAGTTGTGCCGCCTGCGGTATAGGTGGTTCCGCATTCCGGGCAGATTGCCGTGCGAATGGAGACGGTAGCCGAAAGCACCTGACCGTTATTCTGTGCTGCGCTCTTGTAAGCATTGCTTACATGCTCCTGCTCATGGGCACGTACTCTGGCAGCTGAAGCCTGCGGGGAAATGTGGGCGGCTGACTTAAAGGAAACCATTTCGTCCGAGCCGTCCTGATACTTCCGGTTCTTACAGGTTTCACATTCCGCAGGAGAAGATTTCCTGCCGGGGGTCACTTCCGTAGACTGTCCGGGGTTTAAAATAGGTTTATAAGAAGTATTAACATTGCCGAGTCCGCTTATTCCCATCATGGAAAACTCCTTTCTGCGATTTTACGAGTATTTCTATCCTTATAGTAGCACGCAAGAATAAGAAAAACAAGTCCCCGGAGCACGGATAAGGTATGACAGTAGGCACGGAAGGATACATAAGCCTGCAATACAATTCGGTTGACAGTTTTATTTCTTGCAGATAAACTGATTTATGCGGGCTTCAACAGGGGTTGACATGTTAAGAAGTGAAAAAACTGAACAGTTCGTGAGCAATAAAAGGGTAAGGAGTTAGCGGGTCAATGAAACGTGAATCATTTAAGTCACGTCTGGGATTTTTACTGGTAAGTGCCGGATGTGCAATCGGAATCGGAAATGTATGGAGATTTCCCTATGTGGCAGGACAAAACGGCGGGGGATTTTTTGTATTGTTTTATCTGCTGTTTTTAGTGGGCATGGGACTGCCGGTACTGACCATGGAACTGGCGGTAGGGCGAGCCAGCAGAAAAAGTGCGGTACAGGGCTATAAGGAATTGGAAAAGAAAGGCAGTAAATGGCATCTGCACGGCTGGATGGCTATTTTCGGCTGCTACATGCTGATGATGTATTACACAACGGTGTCCGGCTGGATGGTTGATTATTTTTATAAATTTCTGACCGGTCAGTTTAAGGCGGGCATGACGGCAGAGGAGTCCGGCGGCATCTTTAACAGTATGCTTGCCAATCCGAAGGAAATGACGTTCTGGATGGTGCTTACGGTGCTGCTGGGTTTCCTGGTATGCAGTAAGGGTGTGCAGAACGGCCTGGAAAAAATCAGCAAGGTCATGATGAGCGCTCTGTTAGTGTTGATTGTAGTGCTTGCCGTACACAGCTTTACACTTTCCGGCGTGGGAGAAGGTATCCGGTTTTATCTGGTGCCGAATATGAAAACCGTACAGGCAGTGGGACTTAAAAATGTAATCACAGCGGCTATGAACCAGTCCTTCTTCACGTTAAGCTTAGGCGTGGCGGCTATGGAAATTTTCGGTAGCTATATGGGAAAAGAACATACGCTGGCAGGAGAAGGTATCCGCATCTGTGCATTGGATACATTTGTGGCAATTATGGCCGGACTTATTATTTTCCCGGCATGCTTCAGCTACGGCGTGGAAGCAGGTGCGGGTCCTGCACTTATTTTCGTGACACTGCCCAATGTATTTGTTAATATGACTGGCGGACGCATCTGGGGAGCCATGTTTTTCCTGTTTATGACGTTCGCAAGCTTTTCCACCGTTATTGCGGTGTTTGAAAATATCATGTCTTTCTGTATGGACATGTTTGGCTGGAAGCGCGGAAAGGCAGCTCTGATAAACTGTATTATTATTTTAGTGGCAAGTATGCCCTGCGTTTTAGGCTACAATGTGTGGAGCAATCTGCATCTGATTGGCGGAAGGGATGTGCTCGACAGCGAGGACTTTATTGTAAGCAACCTGCTGCTTCCCATCGGTTCCCTGATTTATCTGTTGTTCTGCGTAACCAAATGGGGCTGGGGCTTCGATAATTATATAGAAGAGGCGAATGCCGGAAAGGGACTTAAAATTGCAAAGTTCTTAAAGCCGTATTTCCAGTTCATTCTTCCGGTTCTGATATTGATCATTTTAATACAGGGATTGTTGTAAAAGAAAAGTCCGTTTTCCGGTTTTTGAGGGAAACGGACTTTTTTAATTGAAGATTAAAGTGAAGTGGTTTTTCTCGGCGGAAAGAACACCTTCCTTCTGCAGCTTGGAAATGACGACGGACAGAGCGGCACGTTCCACGCAAAGATAATCGGCAAGCTGCTGGCGGTCAAAAGGAATGGAGAAGGATAAAGAGCCCTGACGGATGGACTCCTCCGACAGATAAGAAAGCAGTTTTTCTTTCGTGGAGCGTTTGCTTAAATGGGTCAGCTTGTTGTTGAAAACCAGGATTTTTTCGGCAAGAATAGTCACCAGATTTTGTATCAGGCGCGTGTGGCGGGAACAGGCGGAGGAGCATACGGAAAGCAGTTTCTGCACATGAAGCAGCAGAATTTCACAGTCTTTTTCGGCAACCACACTGCTTCCAAGCGGCGTATCCGGCACGGCGGCATAGGGTTCCCCGAAAATATCTCCGGCAGTGATTTTGTGTATCATATGGCGATGTCCCCAGACATCTTCTTGGATGATAAGAAGACTGCCGCTTAAGACCAGTCCCATGGAAGAAATGTTTTCGCCGGCACGGAATACATATTGCCCATCAGGAACGGAAAGCAGTTTATCGGCAACGCAGGGCAGCACCGACAGAATTTCCCCGTCGGAGAGTCCCTGAAACAACGGACTGTTTTTTAATATAGGAAGATAAGCCGAAAAGTTATGTTTTGTTTCCATAATTTTCCTTTCGTTTTGTTTGATTTCAAACATACAATTTGTTTTTATTATAATAAAATGAGCAGGAAATATGCAAGACATATCCGGCGAGGTGAAAAAGAACCAGCGCATAAGGATTTGATGGGGAGGAAAATCTTGACGGGTATGAAAATAAAAAAAAGGAGAGAAATGATTATGGAACAGCAGATGTTTTGTTATCAGTGCGAGCAGACCGCAGGATGCAGCGGCTGCGTGGGAAATATCGGCGTTTGCGGAAAAAGCGCGGACGTGGCAAATTTACAGGATAAACTGACCGGAGCTCTTATCGGTCTGGCAAGAGCAACAGAAGGAAAAACAACAGGAGAACAGGGACTTCGTGCGGAAACCTTCCGCATGATAACAGAGGGACTGTTTGCAACCATTACGAATGTGAGCTTTGATGCCGAAGCCATTCAGAACATGATAGATAAGGTGGAAAAGGAAAAGAACAGACTGAGTCCCAGCTGCAGTGCCTGTGGAACTCCCTGCGGAAAAACAAATGACTACACTTTGGACAATCTGTGGCAGGCGGAGGAAGATATCCGTTCCTTAAAATCCTTAATTCTTTTCGGCATCCGCGGTATGGCGGCTTATGCATATCATGCCTTGATGCTGGGTTATACGGATGAGGAAATCAATCTGTTTTTCTGTGAGGCTCTGTATAAAATCGGTTATGAAGAAACAAAGGAAGAGCTTTTGCACACGGTTTTAAGAGTCGGGGAAATCAACTTAAAATGTATGGCGCTTTTGGACCGTGCCAACACGGAAAGCTACGGCACACCGGAGCCCGTAACTGTGCCGTTATGCGTGGAAAAAGGTCCGTTTATTGTGGTGACCGGGCACGATCTGAAGGACTTGAAAATGCTTTTGGAGCAGACGGAAGGAAAAGGCGTCAACATTTATACCCACGGTGAAATGCTGCCCGTGCATGCGTATCCGGAGCTTAAAAAATATAAGCATCTGAAGGGCAACTACGGCACCGCATGGCAGAACCAGCAAAAAGAATTTGACGGACTGCCGGGAGCACTTCTGTTTACCACCAACTGCCTGATGCCGCCTAAGGACAGTTACCGGGACAGAGTGTTTACTACCGAAGTGGTTGCCTTTCCGGGCTGCGTGCATATAGAAGAAATGCCGGACGGCAGCAAGGACTTTTCACCGGTTATTGAGAAGGCGCTGGCACTCGGCGGCTTTGCAGAAACCATGGAATTTACAGGTATTAACGGCGGCAAAGAAGTTACTACGGGCTTTTCCCATGCGGCAATTCTTTCCCATGCGGACTCTGTGGTGGAAGCGGTAAGAGAAGGAAAAATCCGGCACTTCTTTTTGGTGGCGGGCTGCGACGGGGCAAAGCCCGGCAGAAATTATTACACAGAGTTTGTAAAACAGACGCCGGAAGACTCCATTGTGCTGACACTTGCCTGCGGTAAATTCCGTTTTAACGATTTGGCGCTGGGAGAAATCGGAGGACTGCCAAGACTGATGGACATGGGGCAGTGCAACGATGCGTACGGCGCCATCCGTGTGGCGGTGAGTCTGGCAGAAGCCTTCGGCTGTACCGTGAATGAACTGCCGTTGTCCTTTGTATTGTCCTGGTATGAACAGAAGGCGGTATGTATTTTGCTCACCCTTCTGCATCTGGGCATTAAAAATATTCGTCTGGGCCCGTCACTTCCGGCATTTTTATCTCCGAATATTTTGCAGTTTTTGGTTGAAAACTATGGAATAGGACCCATTACCACACCGGAAGAAGATTTGCGGGAACTACTGGGATAACATCTTTGCAGAGATGCATAATTTGGAGAGACGCATAATTTACAGAGCAGCAGAAATGGAAAGGAGACAGACATGGAAAAGAATATACAAACCGAAAGAATAGAAAAACTGAAATCCTATTTGAAAAGACTGGGCGAAGGGGAAAGCCTGGAAGCGGTCAGAAAGGATTTTGCTGCGGAATTTCAGGGAGTGGAAGCCTCTGAAATTATGAAAGCGGAAGAAGCCATTCTGGAAGAAGGAACACCTATTACGGAGGTGCAGAAATTGTGCGATGTGCACTCGGCACTTTTCCACGGAACCACCGATTACAGCAACAAGCATGAAAAATCCGCGGCGTTAAGTCAGGTAAAGGGACATCCTCTGCAGACCTTTACCAGGGAAAACGAAGCCCTGACAAAGCTGATTGACCGGATGAAGGAATTACTTCACGATACTGACGAGACAACCGGCAGCGGAAGCCTGCCTGTTGATGAAAAGCAGGCAGACACCGGAAAATTTCCTGTTGATGAAAAGCAGGCAGACACCGGAAACCTGCCTCAAATCGCTGCACAGCTTCTTAAAATCCGCGAGGTTGCCGTGCATTATGCAAAAAAAGGGGACTTACTGTACCCGCATCTGAACGCCAGATATGGAATTGCCGGTCCGTCTGCCGTCATGTGGACAGCCGATGATGAAATCCGTGACGAACTGGGTGCTTTATGTAAGGCGTTGCAGAAGGGAAGAGAAGCAGCGGAGCAGAGAGCAACTGAAAGCTTCCCAAGCTCTCAATGGGATGTAAAATGGCTGGAACGGCTGCAGAAGGTGCTAATGCGTGCGGAGGAAATGATTTATAAGGAAAATCATATTTTGTTCCCGAACTGTGCCGTGAATTTCACGGAAGAAGACTGGATGGGAATTTACCGGGATGCAAAGGACTACGCAGACTGCCTGGGCGTGCACGGGGAAGTCTGGGAAGAAGCGAAAAACTGGCTCCGGAAAGAGAAGGAAGCGAAAAAAACGGTATTTAAGGGCACAAAGGACAGTCAGGCTTCAGAGGGAGAAGAGGACAGGGCAGGCAGCAATTTCTCCGACGGCGTTATTCACATGCCGGGCGGTCACATGACCATCCGGCAGCTTACCGCACTCTTAAATACCATTCCACTGGAAATTTCCTTCATTGATGCAGAAGACAGGAACTGTTATTTCAATGAAGGTCCCAAGGTTTTCAAACGTGCGCAGATGGCGCTCGGCAGAAGCGTATTTACCTGCCACCCGCCCAAGGTGGAGACCATGGTCCGCAGAATTATCGGCGAGTTTCGGGAGGGGACTCTGGACAGGGTACCGGTATGGATGGACAAGGGCGGCAGAACCATGCTGGTAACCTATATGGCAGTCCGGGACGAAAGCGGAGAATATATGGGCACCATGGAACTGGTGCAGGATATGGAATTTGCCAAAGAGCATTTCGGCAAATAAGGAAGCAGATTTTATGAAAAAGGTAATTTGCTTTATAGAAAATAAGATGTAAAGAAGCAAAAACACAAAATGTCTTAAAATGCTTCACGGAATAAACAAGGACGAAAAGCATTTTTTGGAAAAAAGGAAAATTGCTTTAAAGAAAAGCATGCAAAATACAGCAAAACGAGGAAAGATATAAAAATGCTTTAAAATAATGCGTCAAAAAAACAGCAAATACGCGATATTTTTCTGAATGCTTTAAAGCAAAATAGAATACAGGCAGCAAATAGCTGAATTTTTAAAATATGCTTTAAATGTAAAAGAAAAAAAGGAAGCAAAATGAGAAAAAAGCCCAATTTGCTTCAAAGGCACTCAAAAGGAAAAACATTCACACGCAGCAGGAAACTTTAATAGGCAACAACCAAGCCAGGCAACGCTCCACCGACATCCATGTAACACTCAATCAAAAACCGTCAAAAGCAATCTTTTCTAGGACATATTTTAGAGGAAATTGCTTTTTGTACGCCCATAAAACGGCGAAATCAAGCGAAAACAAATAAAACAGAACAAAAACAATCAAAAACAGTCAAAAAGTTTCAAAATATGATTGACAATGACTGAAAATGATGCTAATATGACTATAAAGATGAACGGAAATGACGGAAAATGAAAGCAGGGAACAGAAAGCAGGGAACAGAAAGCAGGGAACAGAAAGCAGGGAACAGAAAGCAGGAAACAGACCACAGGAGGCAATGCATGCTGACAGAAGAAAGATTTGCAGCGATTTTGGAAGAGCTGCGTATGAAAAACGCCGTGAGCGTTACGGAACTGGTGGAAAAATTAGGAGCATCGGAGTCCACCATCCGCAGAGACTTAAATACACTGGATGAAATGGGAAAGCTGAAAAAAGTTCACGGTGGTGCGACCGCCATGGACAGGGAGTACATTACAAGTGAGCCCACCGTTTCAGACAAGGTAAATGTACAGGTGGAGGAAAAGAAAGCAATTGGCAGATATGCGGCAGCTATGATAAACAATGACGATTTTGTATTTGTGGATGCGGGCACCAGTACCGAATGGATGATTGAATATATTGGAGAGTCTAAGGCAACATTTATTACAAACGGTATTGCACATGCGAAAAAGCTTCTGAATAAAAACCTAAAGACTTACATCATCGGCGGCAGACTGAAACCCGCCACAGAGGCTATCATCGGAGCGGAAGCCGTGCAGAACATGAAAAAATTCAATTTCACGAAATGCTTCTTAGGAACCAACGGAATTCATTTAGATTACGGGTTCACCACCACGGATTTGGAGGAAGGCGCCGTAAAAATGGAAGCGGTAAACCGGTCTTTTGCCCGCATGGTACTTGCTGACCACAGTAAATTCGACAAGGTGACGGCAGTTACCTTTGCAGGCATCGAAAAAGCATGTGTGATTACGGATCGTTTACTGAATGACAAATATGCGGATGCAACCGTGATAAAGGAGGTAATGAAATTATGATTTACACAGTGACATTTAATCCCGCACTGGATTATGTAATCCGAATGGAAAGCTTAAAATTGGGGACGGTAAACAGAAGCAGTGCGGAAGCCGTTTACTACGGCGGCAAAGGCATCAATGTTTCCACCGTCTTAAAAAACATCGGAGTGGATTCCGTGGCATTAGGGTTTGTAGCCGGCTTTACCGGAAAGGAAATCGAAGAAGGCGTGAAAAATATGGGCGTTGCGACCGATTTCATAAAACTGCCGGAGGGCATGAGCCGCATCAATGTGAAAATCAAAGCAGAGCAGGAAACGGAGATTAACGGACAGGGACCGGCAATCAGCATGGAGAAGGTAGAAAAGCTGTTTGAAAAGCTTGACAGGCTGGAAAAAGGAGACTGCCTGGTGCTGGCGGGAACCATACCGGCCTCCCTGCCTTCCGATATATATGAGCAGATTATGGACAGACTGAAGGATAAGGAAATCCGCATTGTGGTGGATGCCACAAAGGACCTTCTCCTGAATGTCCTAAAATATCATCCGTTTCTGATAAAACCCAACAATCACGAACTGGGAGAAATGTTCGGAGTGGTCTTAAAGACAGATGAAGAAATCGTGGAATATGCGAAAAAGCTGCAGGAAAGAGGAGCCCGGAACGTACTCATTTCCATGGCAGGGGACGGCGCAATTTTACTGACAGAAACGAAAGAAGTCTATAAAATGGGAGTTCCCAAGGGCACGGTAGTCAATTCCGTAGGCGCAGGTGACTCCATGGTGGCAGGATTTGTAGCAAGCTATTTCAAGGAACATGACTATCTTAAGGCGTTGAAGTTCGGTACGGCAACGGGAAGTGCAACCGCATTCTCCGAAGGACTGGCAACCATGGATAAGGTAGAGGAATTGTTAAAAACATTATAAGTAAGGAGGGTATTCATATGAGGATAACAGAACTGTTGAAAAAAGATAGCGTTTCTCTCGGAGTAAAAGTGGACTCCAAGGACGCAGCCATCAATTATCTGGTGGATTTACATGCCAGGGTGGGAAACATTACCGACAAGGCAGTATTTAAGGAAGGAATTGTAAAAAGGGAAGAGAGCGGTTCCACCGCCATCGGTGAAGGCATTGCCATTCCCCATGCAAAAAATAAAGCTGTAACAAAAGCCGGTCTGGCAGCCATGACCGTGCCGGAAGGTGTGGATTACGACTCCCTGGACGGACAACCCACCAACCTGATTTTTATGATCGCGGCACCGGAGGGCGGCTCCGATGTGCATCTGGAAGTGCTTTCCAGGTTAAGCATGCTTCTGATTGACGAGGATTTCCGCAAGGAGCTTTTAGCAAGCAAAAACGTGGAGGAATTCTTAAAGGTCTGCGACAAGTACGAGGCAGCCAAATTCCCAGAAGAATTTGCAAAAGATGAGCAGAGTGCCGACGATAAAGCAACTGACGGGCAGAAGGAAGATGCGGCAGGCAGCGAAGGCAAAGGCAAGCAGAAGGCAGATGCGGCAGGCAGCGAAGGCACAGGCAAGCAGAACACAGATGCGTCAGGCAGCAAAGCCCCCGCCTACAAGGTCTTAGCGGTTACCGCCTGTCCCACCGGCATTGCCCACACCTACATGGCAGCTGAAGCGCTGGAAAAAGAAGGAAAGAAGTTAGGCATTCCCGTGAAAGCGGAGACCAACGGCTCCGGCGGCGCCAAGAACATTTTGACCGATGAAGAAATCGCATCCTGCGACGGCATCATCGTTGCAGCGGACAAAAATGTGGAGACTGCCAGATTTGACGGAAAGCCGGTACTGTTTGTAAAGGTAGCGGACGGCATCTACAAGCCGGCAGAGTTAATTCAGAAAATCGAGAGCGGCGAGGTTCCCGTTCATCATGAAAAAGGAGCGGCAAAGACATACTCCAAAGCGGACGGCAGTATCGGCAGCCGGATTTACAAGCATCTGATGAACGGCGTATCCCATATGCTTCCCTTTGTTATCGGCGGCGGTATCCTGACGGCACTGGCATTCTTAATCGATACCCTGTGCGGCTACGGTGCAACCGGTGGCAGCAGCTTCGGTTCCTGCACCCCTCTTTCTGCATTCTTCAAGTATGCGGGCGGTCTGGCAATGGGCATTATGGTGCCGGTTCTCGCAGGCTTTATTGCAGAGTCCATAGCGGACAGACCGGGACTTGCGGTAGGCTTCTTAGGCGGTCTTTTAGCCTCCTCCGGTAATGCGGCGATCGCAGGTTATACCTGGGCGAACGACGGACTTTCCGGTTTCCAGAACTTTATTGCAAAGTTTGGCTTTACAGGCCCTGCAGGCGGAAACACCGTATCCGGTTTCTTAGGAGGAATTGTGGCAGGCTTCTTAGCCGGTTACATTGTGCTCCTGTTAAGAAAGCTCTGCGACAGACTGCCCCAGTCCTTAGAGGGAATCAAGCCTACACTGATCTATCCGGTGGTCGGCATGTTTGTGACAGCCGTACTGATGATTTTTATTTTTAACCCGTTAATCGGCGTGGTAAATACCGGACTCAGCAACATGTTAAGCGCTCTGGCAGAGAAGAATCTGTTGATTGTCTTAGGATTAATCTTAGGCGGTATGATGGCGGTTGACATGGGAGGTCCCATTAACAAGGCGGCTTATGTATACGGAACCATGGTACTCGGTACCGCAAGCGAGCTGCTGGCAGCAGGTGTAAGCCTGACAGACCCCGCCGTACAGGCATGCTACATTTCCATGGCAGCCGTTATGGTAGGCGGCATGGTGCCTCCTCTGGGCATTGCCCTTGCCTGCATCTTCTTCCCGAAGAAGTTTACAAAGGCAGAGAGAAATTCCACCGTATCCAACATCGTTATGGGCTGTGGTTTCATTACCGAAGGAGCCATTCCCTTCGCAGCGGCAGACCCCGGACACGTTATTCCCTGCACCTTCATCGGTGCGGCAGTAGCAGGTGCACTTTCCGCAGCTTTCCGGTGTACGCTGATGGCACCGCACGGCGGACTGTTCGTATTCGCCACCGTGGGACATCCTCTTATGTATATTGTTTCCTGGCTGGTTGGTTCCGCAGTGACCTGCATCTTATTGGGATTCATTAAAAAGCCCGTTCAGGAGTAAAGCACAAAAGGGGATTTACAATAAAATATAAAGATATGAAAGAAAAATAAATAAACGAAGAAGAGCCCGGCAGGGGCTCTTCCGCCCAAAATACTGAAAAAACAGAAAAAGGAGATTACGACTATGGTAGCAAAAGAAGTAAAAATCACTAACGAGCAGGGATTACACATGAGACCGGCAGGAGTATTTGCAAAGGAAATGACCAAATTCAACTCTGATGTAACACTGGTTTACAACGGCAAGAGAGTCAATGCCAAGAGCGTTATGTTAATCATTGCAGCATGCATCAAATGCGGAGCAGAGCTGACGATTGAATGCAACGGCGCAGACGAAGAAGCAGCACTGGCAAAGGCAGTGGAATTAGTAGAGTCCGGTTTCGGTGAATAAAAAGAGGAGAAAAATATGGTAAAGGGCATAGGCGGTTCCGCAGGTTACGGCGTCGGTAAGGTGGTTGTGATATCGGATGCAAAACCCGAATATGTGGTAAAAAACATCACGGACACCGAGGCGGAGATAAAAAGATACGAAGATGCGGTAGCATCATTTGAAAAGAAGACACAGGCGATGGCAGACACCATGCGCAGCCAGGTGGGCGAACATAATGCGGAAATATTAGAAGGACACATTCTCCTTCTGAAAGATCCCGGCATGGAAGAAATCACCAAGAGCACCATCAAGGGCGGCACCTGCGCCGAGGCGGCGTTTGAAAGCGCCTGCGATATGTTCATCCAGATGTTCCAGATGACCGGTGACGAGCTTTTACAGCAGAGAGTGACGGACATCAACGATATCCGTATGAGGATGTTAAAAATTCTGACCGGCACCCCGGATGTGAATGTGGCAGAGGTACCTGCGGGCACCGTACTGGTGGCAACGGACCTGACACCCTCCATGACAGCCGGCATTGTAAAGGAAAACGTAGTGGGCATCCTCACGGAAGTGGGCGGACAGACATCCCACTCCGCCATCCTGGCAAGAGCACTGCAGATTCCCGCCGTGCTCAGCATAAACGGCATTGTATCCAAGGTACACAACGGCATGGAGGTGGCGCTGGACGGCGTACACGGCGAATGTATTTTAGAGCCGGATGAGCAGCAGAAGAACGAATACCTTATAAAAAGAGCCGAATTTATTAAGCAGAGAGAAATGCTGCAGATTTACAAAGGAAAAGAAACGGTTACCGCGGACGGTGAAAAGCTCATGCTGTTCGGCAATATCGGCAAGCCGGAGGATGCTTCCCAGGTGCTCATAAATGACGGCGAAGGCATAGGACTTTTCCGGACTGAGTTTCTGTTCATGGGAGCAAGCAAGCTTCCCACCGAAGAAGAACAGTTTGCCGCATACAAGCAGGCAGCGGAAATCATGGCAGGCAAGAGTGTGATCATCCGTACCCTGGATGTGGGCGGCGACAAGGACATCCCGTATCTGGGACTGGAAAAAGAGGACAATCCGTTCTTAGGCTTCCGTGCCGTACGGTATTGTCTGAAAAACGAGGATGTTTACAAGGTGCAGTTAAGAGCCCTGCTCCGCGCCAGCGCCTTCGGAGATGTGAAAATCATGATACCCCTGGTTACCTGCGTGGAAGAAGTCAGAGCCGTAAAGGCGCTGGTGAAAAAGCTTATGGCAGAGCTGGATGCAGAGGGCAGGAAATACAACAAGGACATTGAAATCGGTGTCATGATAGAAACACCGGCAGCCAGCCTGATTGCAGACCTTCTGGCAAAAGAAGCCGATTTCTTCAGCATCGGCACCAACGATCTGACCCAGTATACCATGGCGGTGGACAGAGGAAATGCCAGGGTATCCTACTTATACTCCGCGTACAATCCGGCAGTACTCCGTTCCATGAAGCACATTATCGAGACCGGAAAGGCAGCAGGCATTACCGTGGGCATGTGCGGTGAAGCGGCGGCGGACCCGCTTCTCATTCCCCTTCTCGTTTCCTTCGGACTGGATGAGTATTCCGTCAGCGCCACTTCCGTGCTGGCAACGAGAGGCATCCTTTCCAAGTGGAGTAAAAAAGAAGCGGATGAGCTTGCAGAAAAGGCACTCTCCTTATCCACAGAGGCAGAGGTGGCAGAGCTTCTAAGAGAAGCTCAAAAATAATAACAGAAAGAAGTTTTGCGGTTTCCTCCTCCAAACGACCGTAAGACTTCTTTTTGTTGTATTTTCCTATGGGTATGGGTATAATAAAGCGGAAAGGACGGGATATACATGAAGGTTTTAATGTTGAACGGCAGCGCCAAGCCGGACGGAAACACCAATGCGGCGCTGACGGAAATCGGAAAAGAATTGGAAAAAGAAGGAATTTCTTATGAAATTTTTCAGATAGGAGCGGGTCCGGTAAGGGATTGTATCGGCTGCGGACAGTGTACGGAGAACGGCTGCATATTTACGGATGATGCGGTCAACGAATTTGTGGCAAAGGCAAAGGAAGCCGACGGCTTCGTATTCGGCACACCGGTATATTATGCGCATCCCAGCGGAAGGGTACAGTCCTTTTTGGACCGAGTGTTTTACAGCAGCGGCAGATCCCTTGCGTTTAAGCCCGGGGCATCGGTTGCCGTGGCAAGAAGGGGCGGCACCAGCGCTTCCTTTGATGTGATGAATAAATATTTCGGCATCAGCCAGATGCCGGTGGCAGGTTCTACATACTGGAATATCGTACATGGCAGGGTGCCCGGCGAGGCAAGCCTTGACGAAGAAGGGATGCAGACCATGCGGAATTTAGCAAGAAATTTAGCATGGATGATGAAGTGTTTTGCCCTCGGCAAAGAAAACGGCGTGCCCTATCCGGACACCGAGCGGAAGTATCAGACGAACTTTATTAGATAGTTTTTTAATCAGGAGGCAGTTATGGAGCGCAAGGGATATGGCTATTATAAGGTGGCAGCGGTAACATTTCCGGTGGCTATCGGCAATACCGAAGAGAACGCAGAAAACATCATACGTTATATAGAAAAGGCATTGCAGGAAAAGGTGCAGTTACTGGTGTTCCCGGAGCTTTCCGTGACCGGCTATACCTGCGGCGACATGTTTTTACGGGGCGAACTGCAAAGACAGGCGGAAAAATCACTGGACAAAATCAGACAGGCAACCGAAAAAAACAACCTGCTTGTGTGTGTGGGCATGCCTGTCAATGTGCAGGGCAGGCTGTTTAACTGTGCGGTATATCTGCAGAACGGAGAAATCAAAGGCGCCGTTCCCAAGACCTATGTACCGAACTACGGAGAATTTTACGAAAAGCGCTGGTTTGTGTCCGCGGACTTAAAAACCTGCGAGAAAATTCCTATTTTGGGAAGGGAAGTTCCGTTTTCCGAAAACCTGCTTTTGAAGGGACGGAACGATGTGGTGATCGGCACGGAAATCTGTGAGGATTTGTGGGTCAGCAATCCGCCCAGCGGACTGCTTTCGAGAGCGGGCGCTACGATTATCGTAAACCCCTCTGCCAGCAATGATGTCATCGGAAAAAGAAGCTACCGTTACGATCTGGTGAAAATGCAGTCGGGACGCTGCCGGGCGGGCTATGTTTACGCTTCCTGCGGAGCGGGAGAAAGCTCCACGGATTTAGTTTTTTCCGGTCACTGCATGATTGCGGAAAACGGCAGGGTATTAAAAGAGGTTGCGGACATCATGACCGATGAAGCCATGATTACGGACGTGATTGATATTGAACGCTGTGTGAACGACCGCTGCCGTTACAATAGCGACTTGTGGGGCAAATGCCCGGATGTTATGGAAGTGGACATTACCGTGGAAGACAGGGAGGATTTACTCCCGGCAGCTGTGGACCCCTATCCCTTTGTACCGGGGGACGGCGGCGAGTTAAAGAAACGATGCGAAGAAATCTTAAAGCTGCAGGAAAGAGGTCTCATGCAGAGACTCCGTGCCATAAAGTGCAGCGATGTGGTACTGGGACTTTCCGGGGGACTTGACAGCACATTGGCGCTGGTTGTCTGCTGCGAAGCCTTTGACCGGCTGTCCATGGACAGAAAGCACATTCACTGCTTCTCCATGCCGGGCTTCGGAACTACGGAGAAAACCCACAGCATCAGCGAGGATTTGGCAAAGCATTTCGGCGTTTCCTTCAAAGAAGTAAATATCAGAGAGGCTTGTCTGCAGCACATGCGCGACATCGGACATGCTGAGAATGTGTACGACATTGCTTACGAAAATATCCAGGCAAGGGAGCGCACCCAGATTTTATTTGATTATGCCAATATGGTAAACGGTATCGTCATCGGTACCGGGGACATGTCGGAATCAGCGCTCGGCTGGTGCACCTACAACGGCGACCATATGAGCAATTATGCGGTCAATGTGGGCGTGCCCAAGACTCTGGTAAAATGGTTAATCCGCTACTATGCGGACGAATACCGGATAGAAGTATTGAAACGGGTGTTGGACCTTCCCATTTCCCCGGAGCTTTTACCGGCGGGAAAGGACGGAGAAATCGTACAGAAAACGGAGGAGAGCATCGGCAAATACGATTTGCACGATTTCTTCCTCTATCACTTTTTGCGGAACGGCTTCGGCAGGGAAAAAATTAAGAAACTGGCGCAGATTGCGTATCCGCAGGTAACGGAAGAAGAAATAGAAAAGACACTCGCCGTATTTTACAGCCGCATGCGGACACAGCAGTTTAAGCGCTCCTGCATTCCGGACGGCGTGAAAATCGGTTCCGTGGCGTTGTCGCCGAGGGGCGATCTGCGGCTGCCGAGCGATTTGTCGGCGCTGTGGTAAAAAGAAGACGCGCATGTTCGGCAGAAAACAGAAAACGCAAGACGGCAGCCGGGGCGGCTGCTTTAAAAAAAGAAAGGAAAAATACATGAGACTGGGAGCATTGGAAGCGGGCGGTACCAAGATGGTATGTGCCATAGGAGATGAAAACGGAAAGATCTGGGAGCAGGTGTCCATTCCCACCACCACACCGGAGGAAACCATGCCGAAGATAGCGGACTATTTCCGGGACAAGCAGATTGACGCACTGGGAATCGCCTGCTTCGGGCCGGTGGAGCTGGACAGAAGCGACCCGAAATACGGGTATATTACATCCACATCCAAGCTGGCGTGGATTGACAGCGACTTTGCGGGCAGACTGCAAAGAGAACTGCACTGTCCGGTGGGCTTTGATACGGATGTAAACGGCTCCGTACTGGGAGAAGTCACCTTTGGGCAGGCGAAAGGCAAAAACTGCGTGCTGTACCTGACGGTGGGCACCGGCGTGGGCGGCGGCATTTACTGTAACGGCAGCCTCCTGCACGGCATGATGCATCCCGAAGCGGGACATGTGCTCATCCGCAAGAGAGCGGACGATACCTACGAGGGCAAATGCCCCTACCACAAGACCTGCCTGGAAGGACTGGCGGCAGGACCTGCCATTGAGGAACGCTGGGGTAGGAAAGCCGTGGAATTAAAGGACAGGGCGGAGGTCTGGGAGCTGGAAGCCGATTATCTGGCGCAGGCCATTGTGGATTACATTATGGTCATCTCTCCGGAGATGGTGATTCTGGGCGGCGGCGTTATGCATCAGGAGCAGCTGTTCCCCTTAATCCGCAGGAAAGTAACGGAATATGTGGCAGGCTATGTGAAAACGGAAGAATTAAACGACATGGAGCATTTTATCGTACCGGCATCGTTGCATGACGACCAGGGCATCATGGGCTGCCTGGAGCTGGCACGCAGGGAGCTGGCAAAAAGATAAGCAGATGTAAATATGCAGATGCACAGGAAAGCCGATATAAAGGCAGCAGATGCACAGGAAAGCCGATATAAAAGCAGCAGATGCAAAGCAGGCTTGGAAAGGTGTGAGGAAACATGAGCAGTAGTACATACGAAGGACGGAAAAAAACAAAAAACGGTGTGAAGAGGCTGATATTTTCGGCAGTGTCGATTTTGCTGCAGTTGGCTTTCTTTGTCATACTGTTCACCAGACTGAACCGCTATGCGGAAGTGATTGACATATCTACCAGACTGCTGGCAGTGGTGTTGGTGCTGAAAATTTACGGAAAGCACACCACATCTTCCATGAAAACCCCGTGGATTATCCTGATTATGCTGTTCCCGATTCTGGGCGTGGCATTGTACCTGCTGGTGGGCTTAAACGGCGGCACCCGGGTGATGAGGGAACGGTATGCGAAGATAGACGGGCAGCTTGCACCCTATCTTACATCAAAGGAAACTCTTTTAGAGGAGCTGAAGGAGCAGAACCCGAAAGCAGGAGGGATTGCTTCCTATATTATAAATCATGCCCATTATCCGTTGTACCGGAATACGGATGTGACCTTTTATGATTACGCAGATAAGGGACTTGACGCCCAGCTTGCGGATATGCGGAAAGCGGAAAAATTTATATTTATGGAATACCATGCCATCGAGGATGCGGAAAGCTGGCACAGAATAGAAGAGGTGCTGGTGGAACGCGTAAAGGCAGGAGTGGAGGTCAGGGTCTTCTATGACGACATGGGCTCCATCGGCTTTATCAATACCGGCTTTGTAAAGAAAATGAGGGCGCTTGGCATAGAATGCCGTGTATTCAATCCGTTCTTTCCGGGCTTCAATGTGTTCCTGAATAACAGGGACCACCGGAAAATCACGGTGATTGACGGCAGGGTCGGCTTTACCGGCGGGTACAATCTGGCAAACGAATATTTCAACGTCACTCATCCTTACGGTATGTGGAAGGACACCGGCATCCGCATAGAAGGCGATGCGGTGCGCTCCCTGACCGTTTCGTTTTTAGAGATGTGGAATGCCATGAGCCGTACCGTTTCCGAGGAACCGGAGCAGGAAAAATACCTGCAGGCGCAGCCCTACGAAGCAAAGCAGAACGGATTTATCCAGCCCTATGCGGATATTCCTATTGACGGGGAACAGGTGGGCGAGGAAGTTTACATCAGTATCATAAACAAGGCAGAGAAATACTGCTTCTTTATGACGCCCTACTTAATTATAACGGACGAAATGACACATGCCCTGTCGCTGGCGGCAAAAAGAGGTGTGGACGTGCGTATCATTACCCCGGGCATCCCGGATAAAAAGCTGGTGTACAGTGTCACCCGTTCCTTCTACAATTCCTTAGTGCGCAACGGTGTCAGGATCTACGAATGGACGCCGGGCTTTTTACATGCAAAAATGAGTGTGGCGGACGACCGCATGGCGACCTGCGGCACCATAAACTTAGATTACCGGAGCCTGTACCACCACTTTGAAAACGGCTGCTTTATGGCGGATTGTGAAGCCGTCACAGACATAAAAGCGGACTTTGAAAAGACATTTACGGAATGCAGAGAGGTAACGGAGAAGTACAAAACCGGCAGAAGCGCTTCCTTACGGTTGTGGCAGTTGTTCTTAAGACTGTTTGCGGAACTGCTGTAAAAGGGCAAAAATCACGGCGGAACGGAAAAAGCAAGTTAATTTTTTGTAAAAAATGATACGAATATCTTGCTTTTTTGGTAAAAATTTGTCATTTTCTTACTTGAAAGATTTAAGGATTAGAAGTATCATCATTAAGTCATAAAGAGAAGTTTGTACATGAAGAAACCTACATATTCATGTCGGAACAGAAAGGAGATGAATGGTAGATGGAAAAACTTGCAGAGGAGCTTATGTCCCAGTTAAACTGTGATACGGCCTTTACAATCCCTGTCTTGGGAGGCATAGGAGTTTCGGAGTCGGTAGTGGTAAGCTGGATTGTTATGGCAATTCTGATTATCTTTTCATTCTGCATGACAAGAAATCTCAAAGTGGAAAATCCGGGGAAAAGACAGGTTGTCATTGAAATGTTTGTCACCGGACTGCAGAACATTGTAAAAGGCATTATCGGAGAAGAAGGCGAACGCTATGTTCCGTATCTTGTCACTGTCATGATGTACATCGGTCTGTCCAACATCATCGGACTTCTGGGAATGAAACCGCCCACAAAGGATTTAAACGTGACGGGAGCGCTGGGTCTTCTCAGTATTTTTCTTATCCAATATGCCAACATTCGTGCCAGAGGCACCAAGGGATGGCTTAAGAGCTTTGCAAAGCCGGTAGCGGTCGTAACGCCGATCAACATTCTGGAATTGTTTATCCGCCCCCTGTCTTTGTGCATGCGACTGTTCGGTAACGTTCTGGGCGCCTTCGTAGTCATGGAGCTTTTAAAGGCACTGGTACCGGTTATTATTCCTATTCCGTTCAGTTTGTATTTTGATATATTCGACGGATTTATCCAGGCATATGTATTTGTATTCCTGACATCCCTGTTCATAAAAGAAGCAGTGGAATAAACGGCATAAAAGGCCGGAGAACAACCAACAAGAATTTAAGACAAAAAGGAGAAAAATTATGAGTACACTTATTGCAATTGGTGCCGCTGTAGCGGTTTTCACAGGTATCGGAGCCGGTATCGGCATTGGTCTGGCAACAGGTAAGGCTGCAGAAGCGGTAGCAAGACAGCCGGAAGCAGACGGTAAGATTTCCAAGCTTCTGATTTTGGGATGTTCCCTTGCGGAAGCAACCGCAATTTACGGATTCGTTATTGCGATTCTGATTATCATGTTCTTGAAATAAACGGGAAGGCAGGAAAGAATTATGCTTAGATTGGATATAAATCTGGTCTTCACCATTGTGAATATCGTGGTTCTTTATATCTGCATGAGACTGTTTTTATTCAAGCCTGTCAACAAAATCTTAAAGCAGAGACAGGATGCGGTACAGAAGCAGTTTGACGATGCAAAAGAGGCACAGGATAAAGCGGAAGCGCTGAAGCAGGAATACGAAGCATCCCTGACAAATGCCAGGGCAGAGTCCGACCGCATGATGGAAGAAGCAAAGAAAAAAGCAGATGCGGAATACGAGCGTGTATTAAAGAATGCAGACGAGGAAGCCGCCGCAAAGATGCAGCAGGCAGAGGAAGCCATCAAAGTGGAGAAAGAAAAATCCATGCGTAAGATGCAGGACGAAATCAAGGATCTGGTTGTGTCCGTAGCATCCAAGGTAGTGGGCGACCAGGTTTCCGCAGAAGACAGCAGCAGATTGTATGATGATTTTATTGCAGAAATGGGTGAAAAGAAATGACACAGACATGGAATAAAGAACATGCCGGAAACCTTTCTGCCGAGATTATCTATGTAGTACCCCCCACAGAGGAACAACTCGCAAAGATTAAGAGCTTCTTACAGGACAAGTACCAGACGGAAGACCTTACGGTATCCTTAAAAGAGGACAAAAATCTGTTGGGCGGTTTTGTCATCCGCATAGGCAGTGATGAATATGACTGGAGTATGCGCGGCAGATTGCAGCAGATTGGCAGAAAAATGATGGAAGGACCCGCCGGTGTGGACAGCATGCAGGATATCATTACCCTGCTCAAGACCGAAATCGACGAGTCGGCATTTGATACTGCCCGGCATGAAGTGGGTGTGGTTACCTGGATCGGTGACGGCATCGTAACCATAAAAGGCATTGAACATGCCATGTACGGGGAAATCGTTATCTTCGATACCGGTGTCAAGGGCATGGTGCAGGATATCCGCCGTGACGATATCGGCTGTATTCTGTTCGGACGCGATAGCGGCATGAAGGAAGGCACAAGGGTTATCCGCAGCGGCAAGAGAGCCGGTGTACCCGTGGGCGAAGGCTTCTTAGGCAGAGTTATCAACGCACTGGGCGAACCCATTGACGACAAGGGCGAAATCGTCAGCAGCGATTACCGTCCCATTGAAAACGATGCACCCGGTATTGTAGACAGACGTTCCGTTTCCGTTCCCATGGAGACCGGTATCTTAGCCATTGACTCCATGTTCCCCATCGGACGCGGACAGCGTGAGCTTATCATCGGTGACCGTCAGACCGGTAAGACCAGTATTGCCACCGATGCCATCTTAAACCAGAAGGGCAAGGATGTTATCTGCGTATACGTGGCAATCGGCCAGAAGGCATCCACCATTGCCAAACTGACACGTACCCTGGAGGCGCATGATGCCATGTCCTATACCATTGTGGTAGCGGCAACCGCATCGGATCCCGCATCCTTACAGTATGTAGCGCCCTATGCCGGAACCTCTCTGGCAGAGTATTTTATGTATAAAGGTAAAGACGTGCTGATTGTATACGACGATTTGTCCAAGCACGCCGTGGCATACAGAGCCCTTTCCTTACTTTTGGAGCGTTCTCCCGGACGTGAAGCGTACCCCGGAGATGTTTTCTATCTGCATTCCAGACTTTTGGAGCGTTCCGCAAGACTGACAGAGGAAGCAGGCGGCGGTTCCATTACCGCACTGCCCATTATCGAAACCCAGGCGGGCGATTTGTCCGCATATATCCCTACCAACGTAATCTCCATTACGGACGGTCAGATATTCCTGGAGAGCTCCCTGTTCTTCTCCGGCCAGCGTCCCGCAGTCAATGTCGGTCTTTCCGTATCCCGTGTAGGCGGTGCGGCGCAGACCAAGGCGATGAAGAAAGCAGCCGGAAGCATCCGTATCGACTTAGCACAGTTTCGGGAAATGGAAGTGTTTACCCAGTTCAGCTCCGATCTGGATGAGTCCACCAAGCAGCAGCTTGCGTACGGCAACGGCTTAATGGAAATCTTAAAGCAGCCCCTGGGAAGACCTCTTTCCATGGCGGAACAGGTCATTACCCTGTATGCTGCTACCCATAAGAAATTCATGGACATTCCGAAGGACAAGGTAAAGAAGTTCCAGATGAAGATGCTCGACGATATCCGTGCGGCGCATGCCGACATCTATAGGGAATTAGAAGAAGGAAAGGTTCTTACGGACGAACTGGGCGAGAGAATTCTTGCGGCAGTGGAGGAAGTAAAGAGCAGTACCGCACAGTAAAAGAGCGGGAAATCAGGCAAAAGGGAAGAAAGGTAGGAGAATATGGCAAGTACAAAGGAAATCCAGACCAGAATGCACAGCATTCAGGATACCATGAAGATTACCAATGCCATGTATATGATATCTTCCGCCAAGTTAAAAAAAGCAAAAAAGACCCTGGACGCCGCAGATGACCATTTCTTTGCCATACAGGAGTCCATTGACAGGATTCTTAAGGACATACCGGATGTGAATACCCGGTACTTTGGCACGGACACCCCGGAAGAGAAAAAAAGGGTGGGTTATCTGGTAGTTACGGCGGACAAGGGACTGGCAGGTGCCTATAATCAGGATGTGGAGAAAAGAGTACAGAAGGAGCTGGATGCGGACCCCCGCGCGGAGCTTTTCGTCATCGGTGAAATCGGACGTACCTTCTTTGAAAAGAAAGGCTATCACATCCACCGGCATTTTCATTATACGGCACAAAATCCTTCCATTCACAGAGCCAGAGTGATTACGGAGGAAGTGCTTGTCAGGTACAACGAAGGCAGACTGGACGAGCTCTACATGGTTTACACCAAGAGCAAAAACGGACTGGAAAGCGAAACGGAAATGGTGAAGCTTCTGCCCCTTCCCCACAAGGAAGAAGTGCATGCTGCCGAAGGCGAAGAAACACTGAAATACCTGCCCTCACCGGAGGCGGTGCTTGACAGCCTTGTACCTAACTATGTAACAGGTTATATATACGGCGCACTGGTAGAATCTTATATGTGTGAGCAGAACGACAGGATGATGGCAATGGAGGCGGCGACGGACAATGCCAAAGCCATGCTGCGTTCCCTGTCCATTGCTTACAACCGGGTAAGGCAGGCAGCCATTACCCAGGAGATTACGGAAGTTATTGCCGGAGCAAAGGCACAGAAAAGGAAGAAATCAAATGGATAAAGGAAGAATTGTGCAGGTTTTGGGACCTGTAGTGGACGTAGAGTTTGAAACAGATAATCTTCCATACATCAAAGATGCACTTGAAGTAGACAACAACGGCAAAAAATGCGTTATGGAGGTTGCACAGCATGTAGGACATCATACAGTCAGATGTATCATGCTTTCCTCCAGCGACGGACTTTGCAGAGATATGGAAGTCACCGCTACCGGCAGCGGCATCAAGGTGCCGGTAGGCGAAAAAACATTGGGACGTCTGTTCAATGTAACCGGTGATACCTTAGACGACGGAGAAAAGCTGGACGCAGAGGAAAAATGGGTCATTCACAGAGAGCCCCCCGCTTTCGCAGACCAGAGCCCTGCGGTGGAAATCTTAGAGACCGGCATCAAGGTCATCGACCTTTTAGCCCCCTATGCAAAGGGCGGTAAAATCGGTCTGTTCGGCGGCGCCGGTGTCGGTAAAACGGTTCTTATCCAGGAGCTGATTACCAATATTGCGACCGAGCACGGCGGCTATTCCATTTTTACAGGTGTCGGAGAGCGTTCCCGTGAAGGCAATGACCTCTGGACGGAAATGAAGGAGTCGGGCGTTATTGACAAGACCGCGCTGGTGTTCGGACAGATGAACGAGCCCCCCGGAGCGCGTATGCGTGTAGCCGAGACCGGACTTACCATGGCGGAATATTTCCGTGACGTGAAGCATCAGAATGTGCTTCTGTTCATTGACAATATTTTCCGTTTCGTACAGGCGGGTTCCGAAGTATCCGCACTGCTCGGACGTATGCCCTCCGCAGTGGGTTATCAGCCCACACTGGCAACGGAATTAGGCGAACTGCAGGAGCGTATCGCTTCCACCAAGGAAGGCTCCGTAACCTCCGTACAAGCAGTTTACGTGCCTGCGGATGACCTGACGGACCCGGCGCCCGCCACCACATTCGCCCATCTGGATGCTACCACGGTACTTTCCAGAAAGATTGTGGAACAGGGTATTTACCCGGCGGTAGACCCTCTGGAGTCCACTTCCCGTATTCTGGAAGCGGATGTCGTAGGTGAGGAGCACTACAAAACCGCCCGTGCGGTACAGGAAATCTTACAGAAGTATTCCGAACTGCAGGATATCATTGCTATCCTCGGTATGGAAGAGCTTTCCGAAGAGGATAAGATTACCGTTTACAGAGCCAGAAAGGTACAGAAGTTCCTGTCCCAGCCGTTCCATGTGGCGGAAAACTTCACCGGCATTCCCGGTAAATATGTACCCATAAAGGACACTATCCGCGGCTTTAGGGCAATCATCAACGGTGAAATGGATGAGTATCCCGAGGCGGCTTTCTTTAATGTCGGCACCATCGAAGACGTTATCGAGAAAGCAAAGCAGATGAAAGAAAATTAGGGAAGGTGACAGGATGAGCAGTTTTGACTTACAGGTCATAGCCGTAGACAAAATTTTTTATGATGGCAAATGCAGACAGGTCGTTGTGACCGGTGTGGATGGCTCCATAGGCATCATGGCTCATCATGAAAATGCGGTCATCGCCCTGCAGGAGGGCTTCCTCAATATTGAAACCGAAGACGGCGAGTGGATAGAGGCAGCGTCCGGTATCGGCCATGTGCAGGTATTGGACAACCGGGTGGTTATCCTGGTGGACTTTGCCGAAAAGCCCGAGGAAATCGATGAAAAGAGAGCAACGGAAGCGCTGGAGAGAGCCAGAGAAGCCATGCGGCAGAAGCAGAGCATCCAGGAGTTCCACATGTCACAGGCGAATATCTCCCGTGCCATGGCAAGACTGGCGGCAAGACGGCATATGCGCGGCGGCGTATAAAGATTTAAGAATACGATAAATACAAATTCTGGGGGCTGTCGCACTAAGTATTAGTGCGCAGCTCCTTTTCTTGTGCAAAAAATAACTGCCAGACCTCGAAAGAATCCGGCAGTTGGTGTAAAATTAAGTTATGCTACTAACTAAATTATTACAAAAAGATTATACGAAAAATTCAGACGGATATCAACTTAAACTTCCGTTAAATATTGAAATGAAATATTGAAACAATCATTTGTGAATATGATTCTGTGCGTTTACTAAGTCAGTTTGTGAAGGCTATGGATTTGACTGACCTGTATTCTACTTATGAAAGAATAAATTCAGTATCGCCAAGAACTCTTCTCAAGATTGTTCTTTACTCCTACATGAACGGAGATTATTCCTCACGTTCCATGGAATTAAACTGTAAAAGAGACATCAATTGTTATGGGATTAGTCGGCGTTCCGGTAGAAATCAGATGCACAGAAACATTTGACAAAGCAACTATAAAATTTACATATGATGAATCAGTATTAGAAAATATTGAGGAAGAAAATCTTGCAGTACTTTGGTACGATGAAGAAAATAACCGGTATCAGATATTGGATCAAGAAAGAGTTGTGGATACGGAAAACAATACTGTCAGTTATACGACTACGCGTTTTTCCACGTACATGTTGGTAGATTCACAGGCATGGTATAATGCATGGAGAGAAAATATTGACTATAGAAACAGTGGTGAGGGAGAGGAAAACGCACATTATTTTGATATTGCTTTCGTAGTGTATGTATCAGGCAGCATGATGGGAAATAATATCAGAAATGCAAAAACCGCATTGAATAGTTTTTTAGATTCCTTGCAGGATAATGATGAAGCGGCCTTAATTTCTTTTAATCAAAAAGCATTTCTGCTAAATGATTTTACATCCAGCAGAGTAGAGGTTTCAAAAAGTATTACATCTCTGCAGGCAGATGGAGGCACCAATGTAAACAGCGGACTTGTCAAGGCATTGGATATTTTTGAAGAAAGAGAAAATGACAGAACAAAAATTGTTGTATTGCTCTGTGACGTTGATGTAAACTATAACCAGAGAACAATAGATAGATATAAGGAAGCAGGTATACAGATTTATGCATTTAATGTGGAGAGCAATTCGGCTCACCGGGACCTTCAAAAAATGGCAGAGCAGACGAATGGACAATATTTTTATGGGGACGGTAATGAATTGGGTAAAATTTTCGGACAGATACAGGATTCTGCGGTAGGAAGAATAGATCCTACGGATGAAGATGGGGATGGACTATATGATATTTATGTAACGGCAGGTATTAAGCTTCCTAATGGTGAAATTATAAAAACGGATCCGACAATGCCGGATACTGACGGGGATGGTCCGCTATGCCAAAAATCAGACCGCTTTGACAATAGAAGATATGATAGACAGAAATATACCGGTTGTATTCTCTTATCATACGTTTGACAAAAATGAGTATCTTCATTTGTATCATAGTATTGCGTCTGCAAAAGCAATGAAAGAGGATAAACACCAGGAGATAACTTCCCATTATATGACCATTGTAGGTTATCAGAAATATATAGACGACACAAGTATGGATTATCACTACATACTGAAAGTAGTCAGTTGGGGAGAGGTGTATTATGTAAACTACGATGAATATATGCAGAAGTTAAGCTATGTAACCAATATACTATCGGTAGGGGGATGAAATGCGAAAAATTAAAAAAATCATAGGAATCAGTATTGTTTTTGTGCTTATTCTGTTTGGTTTATCACGGATGAATAGGTGTGGAAACAATTCTCCAAATCCTGGTATACCATATGATAAATTTTCACGTGCCATATATAGAGAAATGGGGGATGACATTTGGTATTATTACAAGGATAAGGGACGGTCAGGAGAGAAGGAATATTATTACATAATAGAAAAGTGTGACAGGGATACCATTACCCGCTTTTCAAAGGTTTTGAACGGTCTTGGACAAAAGGAAAAGAAAAAAATAGCCGTATATGTGGAAGCAAAAAATACTCATGGGTCAGAAAGCGTGCTTAGTCTGAAGAATTATTTCAATGATAATTCCGAACAGGCAGACTATGAAGGTTTTTATGCACTTTCAATATCATATTTTATGAATTCAGAAGAGGAAAGATTTAAGGACCCACAAACATATACAGGAATAGAAGGAATTAAATATCTGGAAATTAACACAGAAATACAGAAAAGAGCCGAAGAACAGGGAATAGACTGGTATGAAATCTGGCCGGATCTGGAAGATGTAGTGGTATACTAACAGACAGGGTGCTGCAACAGGCACCCTTAAACTGCTTACATCGGAAATATACCATCCGCACGTCTTATTATATGGCAGATTAATGTGGGAAGATTATGTAAGGGGGAGGGCTAAATGTCAAAAATCAAAAAAATTATAGGAACCTGTATCATTATTGCATTTATTCTATTTGGATTATCACGGATGAATAGGTGTGGAAATAACTTTCCTCGTCATGAAATACCGAATGACAAATTTTCTTATGTCGTATGTAAAGAAATGGGGGATGACATTTGGTATCATTACAAGAAAAAGGGACGGTCAGGGGAGAAGGAGTATTGTTTTGTGATAGAAAAGTGTGACAGGGATACCATTACCCGCTTTTCAAAGGTTTTGAACGATCTTGCACGAAAGGAAAAGAAAAAAATAGCCGTATATGTGAAAGTGGAAAATACTCATGGGGTAGAAAGTGTGCTTAGTCTGAAGAATTATTCCAACGATAATTCCGAACAGGCAGACTATGAAGGTTTTTATGTACTTTCAATATCATATTTTATGAATTCAGAAGAGGAAAGTTTTAAGGCCCCACAAACATATACAGGGATAGAAGGAATTAAACATCTAAGAATTGACAGCGAAATGCAGAAAAAAGCCGAAGAACAGGGAATAGACTGGTATGAAATCTGGCCGGATCTGGAAGATGTAGTAATAATAGATTAACAAACAGGGTGCTGCAACAGGCACCCTGTCCGGTGAGGACAGAGCGGAGGGAGAATTACATGGAACAGAAGCGAATTTGCAAGCGATGCTTACTGCGGGAATACGACGAAACGGACTATAAGGAAAAAATAGAGCGGGTGCTCAAGCTGATGAAAGAAAAGGAAAAGGTGCCGGGAGAACTGTATGAAAAGCGTCTGCAGGTGTGCGGACAGTGCGAAAAATTAGCGCAGGGCACCTGCTTAAGCTGCGGCTGTTATGTGGAGCTGCGGGCGGCTGCCCGGACGGGAAGCTGTCCCTGTCAGTACTGGTAAAACATAGAAGCAGGTAATATTTATTCTCCTGAGAATGTATACTTTGTCCGTTGACGGAAAGCTGCCCGGATGATACCTTAAAGATAACGGTAGCTTAACAGGCTGCACCGGGTATGATAAAGAACAGGAGGGCATGACATGTATCGGTTATATACAAACCCCAAAGAAAAATCAGGGCATATCCATAAGGAGCTTCAGGGGCATTTTTCGGAGCATCTGGGAAGGTGCATTTATGAAGGCATTTATGTGGGAGAAAATTCCCCCATCCCCAATGAAAACGGCATGCGGAAGGATGTTGTAAAGGCGCTGCGGGAAATGGGCATTCCGGTGCTCCGGTGGCCGGGCGGCTGCTTTGCCGATGAATACCACTGGATGGACGGCGTGGGTCCCAAAGGCGGAAGAAAGAAAATGATAAACACCCACTGGGGCGGCGTGGTCGAGGATAACAGCTTCGGAACGGACGAATATATGGAGCTTTGCAGGCAGCTTGGCTGCAAGACCTACATCAACGGCAATCTCGGCAGCGGCACTGTACGGGAAATGAGCGAATGGGTGGAATATATGACGCTGGACGGCGTTTCCCCCATGGCGGATTTCAGAAAGAAGAACGGACATGAGGAGCCTTACCGGGTGGATTATTTTGGTGTGGGCAATGAAAGCTGGGGCTGCGGCGGCAATATGAACCCGGAGTTCTACGGCAATCTGTATAGGCAGTACCAGACCTATGTGCGCAATTACCAGCCCGACCGCCCTATTCAGAAAATTGCCTGCGGACCGAACGCGGACGATTACAACTGGACGGAAGAAGTGCTAAAAACCACGCACAAGGGAAATCCGTTGGCGCATGGCTTTATGGATGGGCTTTCCCTGCATTACTATACAGTACCCCACGACTGGGAACACAAGGGCAGCGCCACGGACTTTGACGAAAAAGAATGGTATCTTACCTTAAAGAAAACCTTTCATATGGAAGAACTCTTAAACAGACATTCGGCGATAATGGATAAATATGATCCGGAGAAAAAGATCGGGCTTATTGTGGATGAATGGGGCACCTGGTACGACTGCGAGCCGGGCACCAATCCCGGATTTTTATACCAGCAGAACACCATGCGGGATGCGCTGGTGGCAGGCATTAACTTAAATCTATTCAATAAGCACTGCGACAGGGTGAAAATGGCAAACATTGCGCAGCTTGTGAATGTGCTGCAGGCAGTAATCCTGACGGAAGGGGAAAAGATGCTTCTTACTCCGACCTATCATGTGTTCAAAATGTACCGCTGTCATCAGGATGCCGAGCTTCTGCACAGCAGTCTGGAAACGGAGCTTATCGGCGCGGAGGAAGAAAACAGGGTGCCGAACTTAAGCGAGTCCGTATCCCTGGGAACGGACGGAAAAATTCACATTACCCTGAATAATCTGTCCGTAAACGAGGATTATGAAATAGAGGCGGTATTTGCGGAAACGGTACTAAAGGCGGTGGAAGGAGAAATTCTTACGGGAAATTTTGCCGCACACAATACCTTTGCAAATCCGGATGCCGTGCATACGGAGAGTTTTACGGGAGCAAACATACGGGACAATAAAATAAAATTTACTGTACCGGCATGCAGCGTGCTGCATCTTGCCGTGAGTGCGGAGGAGTAAACATGGACAACACGTTTGATTTTGATACCCTGTATGACAGGAGAGGAACCGGTTCCTTAAAATGGGATGTGGAGGAAAAAGAGCTTCCCATGTGGGTTGCGGATATGGATTTTAAGACCGCACCTGAGATAACGGAGAGTCTTGTGAAAAAGGCATCCGAAGGGATTTTCGGCTATTCGGTGGTGCCGGGAGAATGGCAGGAAGCCATTCAAAACCGCTGGGCGAAGTACGGGCTTGCCATTGAAAAAGAGTGGCTGATCTTCTGTACCGGTGTCATTCCGGCGGTTACCTGTGCCGTAAAGCGGATGACCAATGTGGGGGACAACGTGGTGGTACAGACGCCCGTTTACGGTGTGTTCTTTAACTCCATTGAAAACCAGGGCAGGCATGCACTGGAAAATCCCCTGATTTACGACGGACTGCGCTACTCGGTTGATTTTGCGGATCTGGAGAAAAAGCTTTCCCATCCGCTGACTACACTGATGATTTTATGCAATCCCCAGAATCCGGCGGGCATTGTCTGGAGTAAGGAAGAATTGGCGCACATCGGAGAGCTTTGTAAAAAATACCATGTGACGGTACTTTCCGATGAAATCCACTGTGAACTGACCGTGCCGGGAGTTACCTATACGCCCTTTGCATCGGTTTCGGAGGTCTGCAAAAACAACAGCATCACCTGCATTTCTGCCAGCAAAACCTTCAACCTGGCAGGACTGCAGTCGGCGGCTGTGATTATCCCCGATGAAAGAATCCGGCAGATTATGAACAGAGGACTCAATTCGGATGAGGTAGCGGAGCCAAACGTGTTTGCCATGGCGGGAACCATTGCCGCCTACACCAAAGGAGATGCCTGGCTTACCGCACTCAGGGAGTATTTATTTAAGAACCGAAAGATTGTGGAGGAATTCTTAAAAAAAGAGCTGCCGCAGCTTGTAATGACACCGCAGGAGGCAACGTATCTGTTGTGGATTTATGTGGGAAATGTGGCAGAGGACTCCGGAAAGCTCTGCGATTTTATCCGGAAGGAAACCGGACTTTATATGTCCAAAGGAGAAGGCTTTCGGGGAAACGGGCGCCTTTTTGTCCGCCTGAACATTGCCTGCCCGAAGGAGCGTCTGCTTGACGGACTCGCCCGTTTAAAGAAGGGTGTGGAATTATATTTACAACAATCTGGCAACCGCCAGTAATATTAAAAGCAGCCCGCCGATAATTCCCGGTTTTATGGGAAGACGGCCGGCTGCTTTGTTGCCGATATGGCTTCCCGCAAGGACCATGAGCGCTCCGAAAATCAGGGAGAACAGAAAGACCGCAGCGGTATGCGTACCGGCGGAGAGAGAGGCTCCGAATCCGGCGGCGCAGCCGTCTAAGGAGAGGGCGGCGGACAGGGACAGAGCTTCTTTGGCAGAGATACTGTGGGAGTTGTCTTTATCGGCATTGGCAGGCGAAGAAGAATCGAAAAGCTTAAGAACACCCAAAAGGAACAAAATGCCGAAGCTTAAAAGGGTAGTAAAGCCGGGAGGAATAAAATCCTTCACGAAAGAGCCGGTCAGCATGGAGAGGCCGGTAATCAGGCTGCCGGTAACAGAGATAATCCCCACGGAAGAGAGGGGGATTTTTATTTTGGAGGTTCCGTAGGAAAAGGCGGCAATGAAGGAATCGACGGAAAGGGCCAGAGAAATCGCAGCGGCTTCCAGAAAGATACGAAGAACGGACAAGATACCGCATCCTTTTAGTGATTTACTGTATTATATGTGGGGAAAAAAGAATGTTGAGCTCGACATTTTTAAAATCAAAATGACCACAGGGGGGAGCCTGCGGTCATTTCGATTGTGTAAAAGGGGAATTCTTCCGGAATTTTGCTAATTAGCAGTTTCAATCACTTGAAACAAGTTAATCATAATACAAAAATCTTGCTTTGTCTACCCCCTTTTTAGACCGTTTTTGTATTTTTTTTAACACAATCTTTACACCGGATTTACATGTTAAGATAACGTCCTTCTTCCACAAGTTCTTCGGGCAGCGGTTTGCCTGCATTTTCCACACGTTTCACAAGTAAATCGTATTTGTGGAGCTTTTGCGCCTGCTTGATTTCCAGTCTGTCCAGCATCTCCTTGTAAATGGGGTTGGTGTTCAGCCTGTCCCGGATTTCTTTGGAGAAGGTACAGTAGGTAAACAGGATGGAACGGGCGGGCTTTGTCAGACGGGGAGAACCTGCGGATTCAAACAGTATATAGGAAATATAGTCCCGGATAAACATTTCCTTGAAGCTGCCGCGTACCTTGCGCAGTCCCGTCTTGATGCTTTCCTTGGCATCCTGGGATAAATCGTGGTTCTTACGGTAGAACTGGATGTAATCGAAATATTCGCTGGTGAGGGAGCGCTCGGACAAATCGTTCCAGCGGGCGCCCTGCACACGTTTGCACATTTCCCAGCGGTACTCCGCAGACAGATGCAGGATGGAAGTATAGGCATCGTCCAGATAGAAAATCGGCATGATGAAACGAGCCGGGGTGGAACGGCGTTTGCCTTCAATTTCCTGCCACATGATGCTGCGCATACCGATGCCCGGAACTAAAATAAAGTCGGGAAGGACACGGTGGTGGAAAAACTCCTTCGGAATATTTGCATCCATGTTTGAATAGGTGTATTCCCGGTAAAAGAGGCTGTAGTCCACGGACTCAAGCTGCGTGAGGGAACGGGAAATAAAATCTGCCGTTACAAAGGCGGAGCCGGGCTTCTTTAACAGATTGTGATCGGAAAAGACCGGACAGAAGGAAGCAATGCGGCCGAAGGTAATCTTGGTGACGGCCGGAAACATGTTGGCAAACTCATAATCGACCTTGGCAAGATTGTCCTTCATAAGGACGAGCTCCTCTTCGGCGGTGATGGCGCCGGTAACCTTTTGTCTGTGTATGTAGTCCGTATAGTCCATATCAAATTCGTTACGGCTGGGTTCTTTTTCTCCGTGCAGAATGGCGAGAAGCCAGTCGTAGAAGGTGTAAACATTGGTGTGGGGCGTGCTTCCCAGGTACTTCGCAAGGTGGGCTAAAAATTCCGCATTTTCCAATCCGGCAAGACCTTCATCCACATAGCCGAAATAAAGGAACATGGATACCGGCAGCGGGATGAATTTGGATTTGCTTGCCCGGAGGAAACAGGACTTATACAGCTCAAAGTACATGGAAGTAATATCCTGACGGATTTTTTTCGCAGCAGGCTCCTCACTGTTTCGGTCGGGCAGGAGCCGGTAATCCGTAATCAGGGTGCGGAAGGCACCGGCAAATTCCGGTTCCGCTTTCACATAGGTAAGAATAATGTCTAAGGAATTTTTCAGCTGCGGCATAAGCGAGGTGGTGTCCGCAGGCTGGAACACGGGCTTCTGCACAACCACGGGGGCTGCGGCTTCCTCTTCTTCGGCTTCTCCCTGCAGAGGAATATCCTCCGGCAGAAGCAGCATGACCTCGTCCATCTTTTTTAAGGAAGAAAGAAGTGACAGGGTATCCTTACAGACATTGCCCACGAGAACAGCAGCCACATCCGGGTGAGCGGAAAGTAAATTGCTTTTTTCCTCCGTGGCTTCGTAATAACGGAACAGGCAGCCTATCTGCCGGAAAGCGGAACGGCTGAAAATGGAGCAGTAGTCCGTGTTTTCCGCAAGGAAACTTTTTAAGGAAGCAAAATCGGTAACGGCACAGGGAAGAAGGGAGGTGTTTTCCAGCGCCTGCGCCGTCATGAAGTGGGTGGAGCCGGACAGCTCGCAGATGCCGAGCACATCGCCGCCGGAAAGCGTGTATTCGCCGCCGGGAAATGTGAGGGAAAAACTTCCGCTTATAATAAGGAATAATCCGGTAATCGGTTCACCCTGGGAAAATAGTACCTGTTCGGGCTTTAACGTCAACATAAAAAAGAACCTCCCATACATAGAAAATTATAGGAATATTATACCTTTTTTATCGGAAGAGTACAAGAAAAATACTGTTAAGAAACACTTAGCGGCAGAATGTAAAAAAAACTGTACTTTTTTAGAAAGTATGTTACAATGAAAATACATGAGTGTCATTTTTTATGGGGGTATGCGGTTTGGAGAAGGATATCGAATACAGACGAACGGTCATGGAAGGATATAAAAATGAAATAGAGCCACTTTTCTGGTATGTTCCCTGGCTGGAGTCAAGGTACGGTAAAAAAGTCAGCAATTCTTTTACCTGCGACAATTTCTCCGAGCGGACAATGACATTTCCGGTATATGAGGGAACCCTGCTCCGCTTTGTGGGCGATGTGCAGCAGACAAGCCTTATGGACAGGAATTACCGTTATCTGTATACCAGATACCGGATCCATACTCCGGAAGAGGAACGGCATCTGATTGAAAATGTAACCATAGCGGACATGGAAATCCTGACGGGTATTCTGTCCCGTTACATATTAGAGGGCCGGACAAAAGGTATGGTATGGCCGGCAGGCGTGGAAGAGGGTATTTACCTTGCCATCCTGCGAAAGTTCCAGGAGTTGTTCCGGAAATGGTGCCAGCCTCTTAATCAAAGCAATCAGCAGGAGTAAAAGTGTATGGGCGAAAAGTCATTGCAAAAGAAAAAGTACATATTGGAAACAGCCAGAAAGGTATTCATGGAAAAGGGCTACAAGAATGTGACCATGAAGGACATTGTGGAAGCCTGTGATATCAGCCGCGGCGGTCTTTATCTGTATTTCAACAGTACGGCGGAGATTTTCCGGGAAGTGCTGCATATGGAGTCCGAGGAAGCGGATGATGTGTTTTCCGACAGCATCAGGGAGGATGCCACCGCTACGGAAATCCTTGCCCTGTTCTTAAAGGAGCAGAAGAAGGAGCTTTTAAGCAAAAAGGACAACCTTGCAATCGCAACTTATGAATACTATTTCGGTGAAGATGTGCCCAAAAAGGACAATATCTTAAAAAGACAATTCGACTCTGCCGTAAAGATTATTGAAAAGCTGATTGAAACCGGCGTGGAAAACGGCGAATTTTACTGTGAGGACTGCAGAAGTGCGGCCCGCAACATCATGTTCTTATTGGAAGGACTTAAAATTTCCGCCCATACCATCGGTGTAACACCGGAAATGGTGGACAGGGAGTTACTCTTTATCCTGAATGGATTAGGGGTAGAGGAATAAATAAATATTTAGGAGAAAGGCTTGGTTAAAGCAGAATGGAAAAAGTAAGACGTATCTATGTGGAAAAAAAGGAACCTTTTGCGGTAAAAGCAAAGGAACTGCATGAGGACCTGAAGAGCTACCTTGGCATGGAAGGCGTGGAGAAGGTCAGAGAGCTGATTCGCTATGACGTGGAAAATATCTCTGACGAAACCTTTGAAAAAGCATGTCACAGTGTTTTTGCGGAACCACCTGTAGATGACCTTTACAGAGAAGAGCTTCCTTTACAGGAAGGCGACAGAGTATTCGGTGTGGAATTTTTACCCGGACAGTTTGATCAGAGAGCCGATTCAGCGGTACAGTGTGTGCGCTTCTTAAAAGAAGACGAAGAGCCCATTATTCGTACGGCTGTTATTTATGTCATTTCCGGCAAAATTACGGATGATGAATTTGCAAAAATCCGTGCCTACTGCATTAACCCGGTGGATTCCAGGGAAACCGATATGGAAAAGCCTGCTACCCTGATCCAGGAGTTTGCGGAGCCTGCCGATGTGAAGATATTTGACGGATTTTCTTCCATGGAAGAAAACGCATTACGCGATTTATACGATTCCTTGGGTCTTGCCATGACCTTCAAGGATTTCAAGCATATTCAGAATTATTTTGCAAACGAAGAGCACAGGGACCCGTCCATGACGGAAATCCGGGTGCTGGATACTTACTGGTCCGACCACTGTCGTCACACCACCTTCTCTACGGAGCTTACCGATGTAGAGTTCGGAGAGGGTTATTACCGTGCTCCCATTGAGACCACTTACCAGAGCTATCTCGATACGAGAGAAGAAATTTTTGCCGGCAGAAAGGACAAGTTTGTCTGCCTGATGGATTTGGCGTTAATGGCAATGCGCAAGTTAAAGAAGGACGGTAAGTTAGAGGACATGGAGCAGTCCGATGAAATCAATGCCTGCTCCGTTATCGTTCCCGTGGAAATGGATTATGACGGGGAAAAGGTGACCGAAGAGTGGCTGGTATTCTTCAAGAACGAAACCCACAACCATCCGACCGAAATCGAACCCTTCGGTGGTGCGGCTACCTGCCTCGGCGGCGCTATCAGAGACCCTCTGTCAGGCCGCGGTTATGTATATCAGGCAATGCGTGTGACCGGTGCGGCTGACCCGACCGTTCCCGTATCCGAAACCCTGCACGGCAAGCTCTCCCAGAAGAAACTGGTCAGAGGTGCGGCAGCGGGCTATTCCTCCTACGGCAACCAGATTGGTCTGGCTACCGGCTATGTAAAAGAAATTTATCATCCCGATTATGTGGCTAAACGTATGGAAATCGGCGCCGTTATGGGCGCTGCTCCGAGAAAGAACGTCATCCGTGAAAATTCCGACCCGGGCGATATCATCATCCTTCTGGGCGGACGTACCGGACGCGACGGCTGCGGCGGTGCAACCGGTTCTTCCAAGGTTCATACCGATACATCCATCGAAACCTGCGGCGCAGAAGTACAGAAGGGTAATGCTCCCACCGAGCGTAAAATCCAGCGTCTGTTCCGCCGTGAAGAGGTCAGCCGTCTGATTAAGAAGTGCAACGACTTCGGCGCAGGCGGTGTGTCCGTTGCCATCGGCGAGCTGGCCGACGGTCTTGTGGTGGACTTAGACAAGGTGCCCAAGAAATATGCAGGTCTGGACGGCACGGAGCTTGCCATCTCCGAATCCCAGGAGCGTATGGCGGTTGTGGTAGACCCTAAGGATGTGGAAACCTTCTTAGGCTATGCGGCAGAAGAAAACTTAGAGGCGGTTCCCGTTGCGGAAGTTACAAAGGAGCCCCGTCTTATCTTAAACTGGAGAGGCAAGGATATCGTAAACTTATCCCGTGCTTTCCTGGATACCAACGGCGCCCATCAGGAAACCAAAGTTTCTGTGGACATTCCTTCCGAAGAAGACAATTATTTTGACAGGATTGCAATTGATAAAGTAGAAGAAAAAGTTAAGAACGAAGATGTAAAGGGCGCATGGCTGGCACTTATGGGCGACTTGAATGTCTGCTCCCAGAAGGGGCTGGTGGAGATGTTCGACTCCTCCATCGGCGCAGGCAGTGTGCTGATGCCTTACGGCGGTAAGTACCAGCTTACCGAAACACAGGCAATGGTGGCAAAGCTTCCCGTACTCCGCGGAAAGACCGATACCGTTACCATGATGAGCTACGGCTTCGACCCGTATCTTTCTTCCTGGAGCCCCTACCACGGCGCGGTTTATGCAGTGACAGAGTCCATGGCAAGAATCGTGGCAAACGGCGGCGATTATAAGAAAATCCGCTTTACGTTCCAGGAATATTTCCGTCGTATGACTTCCGACCCCGAGCGCTGGAGCCAGCCGTTTGCGGCTCTTCTGGGCGCTTACGACGCACAGATTGGTTACGGCCTTCCTTCCATCGGCGGCAAGGATTCCATGTCCGGTACCTTCAACGATATTGATGTACCGCCCACCCTGGTTTCTTTTGCAGTGGATGTGGCAAAGGACAGCGATGTGATTACACCGGAATTAAAGACAGCCGGAAACAGTCTGGTGCAGTTCTCTATTGAGAAGGACGATTACGACATTCCGGTTTACGAAAAGGTTATGGAGTTGTACGACAGCATTTCCGGCCTGATGAAGAAGGGTATTATTGTTTCCGCTTATGCACTGGACAGCAACGGACTTGCGGCAGCGCTCTCCAAGATGGCATTCGGCAACGGCTTAGGTGTAGCGGTTGACAAAGAAGTGCCTCTGCGTGCCCTGTTTGAAAACGGACTGGGTGACATCGTAGCGGAAATTGCCGCTGACAAGCTGGAAGCACTGGCAGCAGCCGATGTGGACTATATGACGGTCGGCAAAGTGACCGAAGAAGCAGCCTTTACCTATAAGGATACAGAGATTTCCTTAGAGGAAGCGCTGGCAGCATGGAAGAAGCCTTTAGAAAAGGTATTCCCCACAAAGGCAGTAAAGGATACCACTCCCATTGAAACCAGACTGTATCACAAAGAACAGATTTATGTATGTAAAAATAAGGTGGCAAAGCCTACCGTATTCATTCCGGTATTCCCGGGTACTAACTGTGAATACGACAGCACCAGGGCATTTGAACGCGCCGGTGCCAACGTAGTCACCAAGGTATTCAAGAACCTGAGCGCAGAGGACATCAGAGAGTCCGTGGATGCTTTTGAAAAGGCAATTTCCCAGGCACAGATTATCATGTTCCCGGGCGGCTTCTCCGCAGGTGACGAACCGGACGGATCCGCTAAATTCTTTGCCACCGCCTTCCAGAATGCCAAGATTAAGGAAGCGGTTACAAAGCTTTTACAGGAAAGAGACGGTCTGGCACTGGGTATCTGCAACGGCTTCCAGGCGCTGATTAAATTAGGTCTGGTTCCCTTCGGTGAGATTACCGGACAGACGGCAGAGTCCCCGACCCTGACATTCAATACCATCAACCGTCACATTTCCAAGATGGTTTATACCAAGGTGGTTTCTGATAAGTCTCCCTGGTTAAGAGAGGCGAAGTTAGGACAGACCTACTGCAGCCCCGCATCCCACGGTGAAGGCCGTTTCGTGGCAAACAGGGAATGGCTCGACAAGCTGTTTGCAAACGGTCAGGTAGCAACCCAGTATGTGGATATTGACGGCAATGTTTCCATGGATGAGGAATGGAATGTAAACGGTTCCTATTGCTCCATCGAAGGTATTACATCCCCCGACGGCAGATGCTTTGGCAAGATGGCGCATGCAGAGAGACGCGATACTTCCGTAGCGATCAATATTTACGGCGAACAGGATTTGAAAATCTTTGAAAGCGGTGTCGCTTACTTTAAGTAATATCCGGGGCTTCCCGGCAAAAACCTCTGTCTTTGGCAGAGGTTTTTTTGACAAAATAAAAATTTTTGAAAAAAGTTTAAAATAAAAAAAGGATTTTGGGTAGTAGACGCAGAATATTATAAATAGAGAGTATTTTTTGAGAGTTTGTTGTTGTGCATGTTCATAGTATGGGTCCACATAATCGGACAGAAGGAGCAAAATGACAATAAGAGAAAATCTGGAGAAGTGGGAGCAGGAATATTTAAGCCCCTACGCAACGCTCAGCATGAATTCCCTCGGCAGAGAACGGGAAGAGGAGCAATGTGACATCAGACCGGTATTCCAAAGAGACAGGGACAGGATTTTGCACTGCAAAGCTTTCCGCAGACTGAAGGATAAAACCCAGGTGTTTTTAACCCCCGAGGGCGACCATTACCGGACAAGACTGACGCACACACTGGAGGTTTCCCAGAATGCCCGCACCATTGCCAAGGCACTCAGGATGAATGAGGACTTAGTGGAAGCCATTGCGCTGGGACATGATCTTGGACATACACCCTTCGGTCACGCCGGGGAAAGAGCACTAAACGAGGTCTGTCCGTTCGGGTTTGAACACAATGTGCAGAGTGTGCGTACCGTGGAAAAGTTAGAGAAAAACGGTCAGGGGTTAAATCTTACGGTGGAAGTAAGGGACGGTATCTTAAACCACCAGACGGACAGCATGCCTTTTACCTTAGAGGGGAAAATCGTCCGGCTCTCCGATAAGATTGCCTACATCCATCATGATATGGATGATGCCATCCGGGGCGGTATCTTAAAGGAAGAGGATGTGCCAAAGGACATTGCGGATGTGATTGGGTACACCACCGGAGAAAGACTCGACCATTTTATCCATGACATTGTGACGACGAGCTTCGGAAAAGACGATATCCGTATGTCCGAGCCGGTGGCGGAAGCCATGAAAAAGCTCAGACAGTTTATGTTTGAACGTGTCTACCAGAACCCGGAAGCCAAGAGCGAGGAAGGCAAGGCGGAAATGCTGATGAAAACACTGTATCATCATTTCTTAAATCACATTGATGTGCTGCCGCCGGATTTCCTGCGCATGATTGACGAGGGCGAAGAACGGGAACGGGTGGTATGCGATTATGTGGGTGCCATGACGGACCGTTTTGCCATTGCCACCTACGAAGAGATTTACATTCCCAAGTCCTGGCACGGCTGATTGACGCGCGGACAAAAAGAAAGGTTAGGTTACATATGTATTATCCTGAGGAAATCGTAGAAGAAGTCAGGATGAAAAACGATATTGTAGATGTTATTTCCGGATACGTGAAGATACAGAAGAAGGGAGCAAGCTATTTCGGACTCTGCCCGTTCCACAATGAAAAATCTCCTTCTTTTTCCGTATCCGGTGCCAAGCAGATGTATTACTGCTTTGGCTGCGGGGCAGGAGGTAACGTCTTTACTTTCATCATGAAATATGAAAATTACACGTTTGCGGAAGCGGTGAAGCTTCTGGCAGACAGGGCCGGTGTGAAGCTTCCCGAGTTAGAATACACGGAAGAAATGAAGGCGAAGGAAAATCACCGGGCAAGGCTTCTTGCCGTAAACAAGGAAGCGGCGAAGTATTACTATTACCAGCTCCGTTCCAAAAAGGGCGAGGTGGGCTACCGCTACTTAAGCGAACGGAAGCTGAGCGAAGAAACCATGAATAAGTTCGGTCTGGGGTATGCCTCCGATGGGCTTGTGAGGTATCTTCGGGAAAAAGGCTATGAGGACAAGCTGATTATTGAGGCGGGACTTGCCGGCTTTAATGAAAAAAGAGGTATTTACGACAGCTTCTGGAACCGGGTTATGTTCCCTATTCAGGACATCAACCACCGGGTTATTGGATTCGGCGGCCGGGTCATGGGGAAGGGAGAACCCAAATACTTAAACTCTCCCGAAACACCGGTTTTTGATAAAAGAAGAAACCTCTACGGATTTAACTTTGCAAGGACGGCGCGTACCGGCAACATCATTTTGTGCGAGGGTTACATGGATGTAATTTCCATGCACCAGGCGGGCTTCACCCAGGCGGTGGCGTCCCTCGGTACAGCATTTACTTCCGAACAGGCGCTGCTCTTAAAACGCTACACGGACAAGGTGCTTTTGGCTTACGACAGTGACGGCGCCGGTGTAAAGGCAGCTCTCCGCGGTATCGGTATTCTGAAGCAGGCGGGGCTTTCCGGCAAGGTTATCAACATGCGTCCCTACAAAGATCCGGACGAGTTTATCAAGAACCTCGGCAAAGAGGAATTCCAGAATCGGATTGATAATGCGGAAAACAGTTTCCTGTTTGAAATCCGTATCATGGAGCAGTCCTATGATCTGAACGACCCGGACAGCAAGACCCGCTTTTACACGGAAATTGCCAAGAAGCTCTGTGAGTTTGAAGTGGATGTGGAGAGAGAAAATTACATCGAAGCGATTGCGGAAAAATACCACATCGGTTTTGAAAATCTGCGGAAGTTAGTCAATTCCTATGCAGCGAAAAACGGCATGGTGCAGCCTGCACAGAAGCCGAAGTCGGGACTGAATAAGAAAAACAGCCAGGAAGACAACGGCAAGAGGGTGCAGAAGCTTCTGCTTACCTGGATTACGGATTACCCGGAGGTACTTCCGAAAATCACCCGTTTTATTACCCCGTCCGATTTTACGGAGGAACTGTACCGGAAGGTGGCGGACAAGCTGTTTGCGGATATTGAAAACGGCAGGTACAATCCGGCTTCCATTATCAGCATGTTTGAGGATGAAAATGAGCAGAGGGAAGCAGCCGAGCTTTTTAACACAAAGGTGGAAGCCATTACCACAAGCCAGGAAAAGGAACGGGCTTTTCACGATATTGTGTATGCGGTAAAAAAGAACAGTTACGAATTTTATTCCGGTAAATTGGGAAGTGATGTAACTGCATTAAATCAGGTAATTGCAGGGAAAAAGGCATTGGAGGAATTGGCAAAAACGCATATTTCCCTGAATTAAGGCTATAATACTATTACGTTTCGAAAGGATGGAAACACCAATGGATGAAAACACAAAGGCAAAGTTTGAGGAGAAGTTAAAAGAACTGTTAAACATTGCAAAGAAGAAAAAGAATGTACTGGAATATCAGGAGGTCTCTGATTTTTTTAACGATATTCCGCTGGAGGACGACCAGTTTGATAAGGTTATAGAGTATCTGGAGCAGAACAATGTGGACGTGCTTCGTATCACGGATGACGATGATGTGCCCGATGAGGAAATGATTCTCATGGACGACGAAGACGTGGATGTGGAAAACATTGACCTTTCCGTTCCCGACGGTGTCAGCATTGAAGACCCCGTCAGAATGTATTTAAAGGAAATCGGCAAGGTGCCTCTGCTTTCCGCAGAAGAAGAAATTGAACTGGCAAAGAGAATGGAACAGGGAGACCAGGAGGCAAAGAAGCGTCTGGCGGAAGCAAACCTGCGTCTGGTTGTCAGCATTGCCAAGAGATATGTGGGCAGAGGTATGCTGTTTCTGGATTTAATTCAGGAAGGCAACTTAGGTCTTATTAAGGCTGTGGAAAAATTCGATTACCGCAAGGGATACAAGTTTTCCACCTATGCAACATGGTGGATCAGACAGGCTATCACAAGAGCCATTGCCGACCAGGCGAGAACCATCCGTATTCCCGTGCATATGGTGGAAACCATCAACAAGCTTATCCGTGTCAGCAGACAGCTTTTACAGGAGTTGGGCAGAGAGCCGTCCCCGGAAGAAATTGCGGCAGAGATGAACATGCCCGTGGAAAGAGTGCGTGAGATTTTGAAAATCAGCCAGGAGCCCGTTTCTCTGGAAACTCCTATCGGTGAAGAAGAAGACAGCCATCTGGGCGACTTTATCCAGGATGACAACGTACCCGTTCCCGCGGATGCGGCAGCATTTACCTTATTGAAAGAGCAGCTTGTGGAGGTACTGGGAACCCTTACCGAAAGAGAGCAGAAGGTGCTCCGTCTGCGTTTTGGTTTAGATGACGGCAGAGCCCGCACCCTCGAGGAAGTCGGCAAGGAATTCAATGTTACCCGTGAACGTATCCGGCAGATTGAGGCGAAGGCGCTCAGAAAGCTTCGTCATCCGTCCAGAAGCCGTAAGTTAAAGGATTACTTAGATTAAGGACAAGCTATGGAATTATCGAAAAGACTGCAGGCAATAGCCGATATGGTGCCGGTGGGCAGCCGGGTGGCAGACGTGGGCTGTGACCATGGCTTTCTTTCCATTTATTTATACGAAAAGGGAATTTCTCCCAAGGTGTACGCCATGGATGTGCGGGAAGGCCCTCTTATGCGGGCGAAGGAGCATGTGGCGGAATACGGATACGGGGACTACATAGAATGCCGTCTTTCCGACGGGGTAAAAGAGCTTGAAACCGGGGAAGCCAATGTGCTTGTCTGTGCCGGTATGGGCGGTAGGCTGATGGCAAAAATCCTCGGCGACAGTCTGAGAAAAGTAAGTCTCATGGACTGGCTTATTCTGCAGCCCCAGTCAGACCTTGCTTACTTCCGCCGTTTCCTAAAGGATAACCGCTTTGTTTTCCAGGATGAAAACATGGTGAAGGAAGATGGAAAGTTTTATCCCATGATGCGGGTTATGCACGGTGTGGGCGCCTGGTACGGCGGCGAATTTCCCGAAAGAATACAGGATGCTTACGGTCCGCTTCTTCTTGCGGACAGACATCCGGTATTGGAAGAGTACTTAAGGACAGTGTATCAGCGGAACGAAGGTATCCTTGCGGGACTCGGCGATGCCAACCGGGACAGAAGAGAGGAACTTTTAAAAGAGCAGGCGGATATCCGGTACTGTCTGGAGAGATTTTAGAAAAGAGGGGTTGGCTATGAAGTGTACGGAAGTAAGGGAACGGCTGGAAATTCTTTCTCCGCCCAAGTTTGCGGAAAGCTGGGATAACGTGGGGCTTCTCTGCGGCAGGGCCGGCAAGGAAATAAAAAAAGTATATATAGCGGTGGATGCCACGGATGAGGTCATAGAAAATGCCATTGATGCGGAAGCGGATTTGCTTCTGACACATCATCCGTTGATTTTTTCACCCTTGAAAAAAGTTAATGACGAGAATTTTATCAGCCGCCGGATCGTAAAATTACTGCAGGCGGATATGTGCTATTATGCCATGCACACCAATTTTGATGTCATGGGCATGGCGGATGCGGCAGCGGATACGCTGGCGCTGAAGGACAGACAGGTGCTGTACGTGACCTTTGAAGATGAGATTGCCAAGGAGGGCATCGGCCGTTTCGGACGCCTGCCGGAGGAAATGACACTGGCAGACTGTGCCGAATATGTGAAAAAGACGTTTCAGCTGCCGGCGGTCCGGGTGTATGGGGAACTGTCGGACGTGATTTCCGTGGCAGCCGTTTCTCCGGGTTCCGGTAAATCCACGGCGCAGAGTGCCGTAAACGCAGGTGTGGATGTGCTGATTTCCGGCGACATTGACCACCATTTAGGTATTGATCTGGTGGCGCAGGGTGTTTCCGTTATCGATGCGGGACATTATGGTCTGGAAAAAATATTTGTGCCCTATATGCAGGATTACTTTAAGAAGGAAATGCCGGAAATTGCAGTGGAAATTGCGGAAGAAAAAAGCCCCTTTGCGGTGATTTAGGGACTAAATGGGTTACAGGAGGTATGGATATGATAACTCTGAAAGTAGAAGGTGTGGAAAAGCAGTACCCCAAGGGTATTACCTTTGAGGAAGTGGTACGGGAATATCAGGATAAATACGACAACCAGATAGCACTGGTCTGCTACAACGGGAAAATCAGGGAGCTTTTCAAGAAAGCAAACCGGGACGGCGAGGTGCGTTTCTTTACCATGAAGGATGCCATCGGCCAGAAGGCATATGCCCGTACGGCAACCATGATGCTTTTAAAAGCTGTTTTTGATACGGAAGGAAGTGTTCTGGCGCAGAAGTGCCGCGTGGAATTTACCGTAGGCCCCGGCTATTATGTAACTGCGGGGGATTTTACCATTACACCGGAATTTGTGGAAAAAGTGAAAGTTAGAATGCTGGAGCTTGTGGAACTGAAAATGCCCATGATTAAAAAGTCCTACGATTTGGAAGAGGCTATGGAGCTGTTCCGCGAGTGCGGTATGGAGGACAAGGAAAAACTGTTCCGTTACCGCCGTTCCTCTTTTGTGAATATCTACGAAATGGAAGGCTTTTACGACTATTATTACGGTTTTATGCTTCCCAATGCGGGATATGTGAAGTATTTTGATCTGATTCCGTATAAGAAAGGAATGCTTCTTATTCTGCCGTATGCGAAGGAGCCGGCCGTTGTGCCGGGAAGACCCGACCGGGATATGCTTTTTGAAACTCTTTCCGAAGCGGAAAAGTGGGATAAAAAGATAAACATTACAACCGTGGGTGATTTGAACGATGCGGTCTGCGCCGGAAACATCAGCGATATGATTCTGGTACAGGAGGCAGAGCAGGAGAGGCGGATAGGAGAAATTGCCAAGCAGATTGTGGCAAGAGGCAATGTGAAATTTGTGATGATTGCCGGACCTTCTTCTTCCGGAAAAACTACCTTTTCCCACAGGCTTTCCATCCAGCTCCGCACGCAGGGGCTGACTCCGCATCCAATCGCCCTGGACGATTATTTTGTAAACAGGGAATTTACCCCGCGGGACGAAAACGGAGATTACAATTTTGAATGTCTGGAAGCCATTGACGTGGAGCAGTTCAATAAGGACATGACGGCATTGTTAAACGGGGAACCCGTGGAAATGCCCACCTTTAATTTTAAGACCGGACAGAGAGAATACAAGGGCAATACCCTGAAGCTTGGAGCAGAGGACGTACTGGTTATCGAAGGCATCCACGGCCTGAACGATAAGATGTCCTATACGCTGCCTTCCGAAAGCAAATTCAAGATTTACATCAGCGCACTGACCAGCTTAAACATCGATGAGCACAACCGCATTCCGACGACGGATGCCCGCCTGCTCCGCCGGATGGTCCGCGATGCCCGCACCAGAGGGGCTTCCGCCAAGAGAACTATCCAGATGTGGCCTTCCGTGCGCCGGGGCGAAGAGGAAAACATTTTCCCGTTCCAGGAGAGCGCGGATGCCATGTTTAATTCCGCTCTGGTTTACGAGCTGGCAGTCTTAAAGCAGTTTGCTGAGCCTCTTCTTTTCAATATCGGCAAGGATGAACCGGAATATTTTGAAGCCAAGCGGTTACTTAAATTCTTAGGTTATTTCCTGGGAGTCAGCAGCGAGAGCCTTCCCAACAATTCCATATGCCGGGAGTTTGTCGGCGGTAGCTGTTTTAATGTGTAAGGTGTGATGCGCACCCCGCGTTGACGGCGTGCGCGTGATATGTTATACTAATGCTTCGTAAAAACAAGTAGGACAGACAATCGCGGCCACATAAGTGGGTGAGGAAAGTCCGGGCTTCATAGGGCGGGATGCCGGATAACGTCCGGTGGAGGTGACTCCAAGGCCAGTGCAACAGAAATAAACCGCCGGCGGTGCGTAAGCACTGCAGGTAAGGGTGGAAAGGCAGTGTAAGAGACTACCGTCCTGCCGGTAACGGCAGGAGCCATGTAAACCCCATCCGAAGCAAGACCAAAAGAAAACTATAGGCTTGCCCGGCCTGTTTTCAGGTAGGTCGCTTAAGGCTGCCGGTAACGGCAGAGTTAGATAGATGATTGTCCAACGACATAACCCGGCTTATCGTTCTGCTTGTTTTTTCAAAAAGCCCGCCTTGGCGGGCTTTTTGTGTATTTGGCGGTGTTTACGTGCCAATGGGAGAAAAAGTGCAAGGCACGTAAACAGGCAATCTGTTAATCAAAGAGGGTGAAAAGAAGGTATATGGACAAACAGAATAAGCAGCAGACAAGGGCTGTAAGGCTTTTGACTATAATAGCGATAGTTATCATTATAGCAACCATCGGCATTTTAACCTGGCGGAGAAATGCCGATACAAAGCAGAAAAATGAGAATGATTATATGTTAAAAATAGAAACTCCGTATTTGTCGGGACAGGGAGTTCTTTATTCCTGCGAGGGAGAAAACGCCTATATCCTGACAGCCGGACATATGATGCTGGGAATGAATATAGGGGCAGAGTGCGATGTTACATCCGGCATATCGGGAGACACGAAAAAAGCAACTCTTCTGTATCTATCTGAAAATGCGGATATTGCCATTCTAAAGGTGGCAAAGGATGATTTTAAGGGAGCAAAACCGGCAGCTTTTGAAGTATCCCGTTATGATGCGCTGAAGGAAGGGGATACGGTCCGTTTTTTGTGCTATGAAGAAGGTACGGATGTCTCGGTGACTGAGGGAACCGTTACCGATACATGGATTTATCTGGATGATTTCGGTATCAATATGATGCTGGTGGAAGCCGAAACCCATTCCGGCATGTCGGGATGCGGCGTTTATGATACGGAAGGATATCTGGTAGGGATTTTGTGCGGCAGCAGTGAGGACGGAACGGAGGCTGCCATTCTGCCCTTATCCATTATAAGGTCAGAAATTATGCAGGCGGGCATATAACGAATTGTCATTGCAGACAGAAAGCAGAACTTCCAAGAACTTCCAAGACATGAAATATCCGTCTTGTAACATGTTTGCAGATTGTGATACAATGTCAAGTGCAGTAACCTGCATGTGCGATATAAGAGGGCAGATGCGGTAACCTGCATGTGAGATATAAAAGGGCAGATGCAGTAATCTGCATTGCAATACGGAAGGGCAGATGTAGCATGGGTAAAAAAGCAGATGAAAAAACCAATGTCATGAGAGTGCTTGACCAGAAAAAGATTTCTTATAAAAGCTATTGTTATGCGGAAACCGGTGCGGTAAACGGCATGGAAGTGGCAGAAATCCTAAAAGAAAATCCCGATACCGTGTTTAAGACGCTGGTAACGGTTGGGAAAACAGGCAGTCATTATGTGTTTGTGGTTCCGGTCAACAGGGAACTTGATTTGAAAAAGGCGGCTTCGGCAGCCGGGGAAAAGAGCATAGAAATGTTGAAGGCAAAGGATTTGCTGCCTCTTACCGGCTATGTGCACGGAGGCTGTTCGCCCATAGGAATGAAAAAACTGTTTAAAACCTTTATTCATAAAACGGCGGCAGACTATGAAGCCATTTTATTCAGCGGCGGAAAAATCGGTTATCAGGTGGAAGTGTCACTTGCCGATTTACAGAAGGTAATACCGGTGCAGACTGCCGATATAACAGAGGAGTAATGGCGAACTCACGGAGAAAACACGTTGACAAACTGTTTTCCTCTGCATAAGCTAAGAAAAAGAAGGATATGACATCATGGGTTTTATAAAATTTATCAAAGAAGAAATGCAGGTAATCAGGGAGCGGGACCCGGCAATGCATTCCAATATGGAAGTGTTTTTGTACCCCAGCTTCAAGGCAATTATTTATTACCGCATTGCACATAAATTGTACGAAGGAAAGCATTATTTCTGGGCAAGATGGGTTTCCCAGAAAGGGGCCAGAAAGACAGGTATCGAAATTCATCCCGGCGCCCGGATCGGCAAAGGATTGTTTATCGACCACGGCAATGGCGTGATTATAGGAGAAACGGCCATTGTAGGTGATAACGTAACTCTTTATCAGGGGGTTACCCTCGGTGGTACCGGTAAGGAGCACGGAAAACGTCATCCGACCCTGTGCAACAATGTTATGGTAAGTGCGGGAGCCAAGGTACTGGGGTCCTTTACCATAGGTGAAAATTCCAAGATTGGCGCGGGCAGTGTGGTATTGGAAGAAGTACCGCCCAACTCGACGGTAGTCGGTGTTCCCGGACGTGTTGTAAAACGGAACAACCAGTCCGTACCGAGAGAGGATATGAACCAGATAGACCTTCCGAACCCGGTTCTTGAGGATATCCAAAGACTGCAGCACAACAATGAAGAACTGCAGAAACGCATTAAGGATTTGGAAGAGGAGCTTTCTTTATTACGCAGACAGTAAAACGAGGCTTCGAAAGGAGGAAACTTATATGGATTTTATTAAGAAAGTGGAAGAAACAGCTACCAGCAAGGGGAAGGTGGTAGCAGACAAGGCAAAACAACTTGCGGAAATTGCCAGTCTGAAAAGCCAGATTGGAACCTGCGAAGAGGTGATTAAGAAAAATTACGCAGAAATCGGAAAGCTGTATTACGAAAATTATGCGAATTGCCCGGAGGAGCTTTTTGAAAAGCAGTGCAGAGCGATTGCCAATGCACAGGCCGGAGCAAAGGAATTAGAGCAGAAAATTAAAGACATTAAAGGTGTGTAAAGAGGAAGGGAGGAAGCTTAGTCTTCCTCCCAATGATACATTTTTCCTTCCGTTTCGTCAGCTAAAACGGAGATACGCTGTTCAATCTCGGCGAGTTCCTTTTTGAGCCGGGGATAAGTGGTGGCATCTTTGTAAATAAAGAAGGCGGCTGCAAGAAGCAGGAAGGCGGTAAGGCCGGCGGTAAAAACTTTACTGACGCCGAACAGGGGGAGTGCCTGATACAAGGTAGCGGCACTGCCAAGCAGGGTGACGATGGTTCGCAGATAGGAAAGGTGAGTACGTTCCGCAGCAAGCCTGCTGTTATTCAAAGCAAGAGAGGTACGGACCTTGGACAATTCTGTACGTTCTGCCGCCATATAATTTTGATTAATGGCCATAGCTTCATTCGTAGGCATGGTTTCCTTTTTTTCTAACATGGTCTATCTCCTTTTCTTTCTATTTTATAACCGAAATCCGAAAAACACAATCTCCATTTAGGACTCAAACAGATTTAACCGATGATATGCACAAGGCAGCGAAAGATGCTTGAAAAAGTGCCTTTCATATACTTAAGATAATCGGGCATAATATGCCTTGTAAATGCGGCATATCATGTACTTCTTTGCTCCCTTTTTACTTGATATGATTACATTATCATGCAAAAAGGCAGGATATGACAGGATGAAAGAGAAGAAAAATTGTAATGTGGAGATTGGGAAAAGGTTAAAACGAATTCGGGAAAACATGAATTATTCACAAGCCGAATTTGCAGAGATTTTAGATGTCAGTGACGACCATTACCGCAGGCTGGAAAGCGGAGCCAGTGGACTTACCGTAGAAAAACTGCAGCTTTTATTTGAGAAGTTACACGTAGACAGCAACTACCTGGTGAATGGGCAGAAAAGGGATGATTTTGACCTGGATGCTTATCTGGCAAGCTGTGACCGTGAGAAAAGAGATGAGCTGCTGACAAGATGTTTGGAATACATTGGAAAACTGGTAACCAGATAATCAACTATTCAGTGTGCAGTGGCATGACAATGAATGGTGTGCTGCCGCATGTCGGGGAATGACGGATACAGGCGGGAGAGGTACGAAGAAAAGTTATGGAGGAGAGAGAAGCTTTCCGGGAGTTTTATTTGAAGTACGCCAAGAAATTGTATCGGGTAGTGGAACGTTTGCAGGAGATACAAGAGGGTAAAGTGGGAGATATTACGGAAGATGTTGTGCAGGAAAGCTTCCTGCTGGCATTTGTTAAGTGGGATGAAATCCGGAAGTCCGGTAAACCGATGGGATGGCTGGTGGTGACGGCCAAGTATTATATTTATAATCAAATAAGGATGAAAGACAATCAGACGATTTCTTATCAAGAGAAGGATATGATTAAAAATATAGGGGTCACGGACTCAAATCTGGATTTTATTGATGATAGTCAGCTTTTGAGGGAAACGCTGACAGAGCCGGAAGAAAGAGAAATGTTCACTTATTATCTGTGTGGATATAAGTCAGCGGAAATTGCAGAAAAACTGAACATGAATGAAAATACAGTGCGTGTAAGGATTAAGAGAATGAAGGATAAGATAAGGGGAAACTGGAATGAGAGCAAGCAATAAGCAGACTTCGGAATGCGGAATGGACCGAAATTCCACGGAAGAACTGATTAAACAACTGGAAAACCGGCTGGACCGGCTCACCGGTCAACCGGCGGAGGATATGAATGAAGAGGAAATAGAAAATATATTAAATCTTCTGGATACGTTAAAGCCTCTGCCCGGCGGAAAAACTTTTAATCCGGAGGAAGCCTTTGAACGTCTGGAAAGGGATTATCTGGATAATCCGGAAAAGCTGGAGCAGGCTTCGGAAGAAGCAGGCAGGGCGGAATTGATAGCGACTTTACGGGAGAAAACGGAGAATATTGAACCTAAGCATACCGCTACCAAGAAGCATCGCCGTTTCCGTGTACTGAAAAATGTGGGAATTGCCGCGGCTATTATGATTCTGATATTTTCTGGTCTGAATCTGGCAACGTATGCTACGGCAAGGAAAGGCCTGTTCGACCTTATCATCAACCGCAAAAATACCATGTCCAACATGTATGTAGGGGAAGGGGATATGGGTATGGAGCATGAAGCGGTGGAAAAAGAAAAATATACTTCATGGGATGATGTGCCGGACGAAATCAAAGAAGGGGTATTGCTACCGACCTATATTCCGGATGTAATGGAACTGGAAGAGATTGAGGTGATGGGGTTTGAACCTATGCGTATAGAAATCAACTATAAAATGCGCAAAAATAGCCAGCAATATCTTCACATAGCAATTAGACAATTTGATGATTTGATTGTAAAAAATCAAATTACATATCCTGATACAGAATATCAAGGAAGTGAGAAGGTCGGTGATATAGAGTATTACATTTATAAGAATGATATAGAAAATATTTTTATATTTATGGCGGAAGATAATATCTATTATATATACAGTAATCTGTCCGTAAAAGATATGGAAAAAATAATAGAGATGATTTCTTGAAAAAGCTTTGCAAGGATGACGAAAGTCAGAATTGCAAAGTTTTTTTTAAAAAATAAAATTTTTTGTAACAAAAAGGAGTTTTAAACACATATATATAATAGGGGGAGAAAAAAACAAAAAAAGGAGACTATCTATGAACAAAAAACTAAAGAAACAATTTATTTCGCTATTAATGACGCTTATCATTTGCACAGGCATGGTACCGCTTAAGGCATCAGCAGCAAACTTTCCTGCTATTGAATATATGCAGGTAGAAAGTTCAGATGGTGAGGTAGTAAACTTTGACGTTATTAAAAAAGAAAACCCCTGTAATCAAAATATCAGAAGAGATGCAAGCTATTTAAATAACTGTAGTATCTCGGTTGCATATGCGGACTATGGTTTACATATTCAGCTTGAAACGGGAACGACTAAAACAGCATCGAAGCTTGGGGTTAAGGACATTAAGGTTCAGCAGAAAAATGGTATTTTCTGGACCACGATTGCTACTTCCGATGGAGGTTCGATTACAAATGATGACTGGTATATGGGTATAAGTAAATGTACCAATGCGGTTGATGGAGAAATCTACCGCATTAAATGTACACATTTTGCTTACATAGGAGGAAATTATTATCACTATGACAACACGTCTGATCCATTTACATATGTCAAACCCTGATAAGGAGAATTCAAATGAAGAAATACCACCTAATTACGAAAGCAATTAATGCTGCGGGATACGATGCACTTTGCGCCACTCTGGAGTTGGAATTATTACCGGATGGACAGATACTCAGATTTTATGATGTGCCGGAAGACATCTGGTATGCCTGGAAAGGGGAATCCATGGCAGAGTCATATTTTAATCGACATATATTCGGTAGATTCGAATCGGAATTACTGGAAGCGTAAAGACATCTTTATCCATAGATTGTGGTCCGATATGTTACACTAAATAATATCAAAACGACATTCTCCGGACCACAGGGTGTATTAGGGTTTTGGACAGCCGGCCAGCGTGCCGGCTGTCCCTTTTTAATCAGACAGAAGAGGCAGAACTTTGAATGGGTACACGAACAGCATCGTACTTGACAGTGCCGCAAAAATGCGATAAAATGCAAAAGTTACCAATGAGGGAGTAGTTGGCGCCGAAAGCGCGATGTGTCAACATACCGGCAGCAATGCCTGGCATATCTTAAATAATGAGACTCATGTGCAATTCTGTAATTGTGCATGGAGTTTTTAAAACCGTGTATGATTACCTGCATACATGGTATTTTTTTGGCCATTTTATTTACAGGAGGATGAATTATGATTTATGTAGTGTACTTGTGTGTGGCGGCCGGACTTACCTTTCTGGCTATTAAAGCAGCGGATTATGTGGACTTGATTGACAAAAAGACAAGTCTGTCGGGAGCTTTCATTGGCGGTGTCATGCTGTCGGCGGTAACGTCCCTGCCGGAGATGTTTACGAGCATTTCTTCGACACTTATGCTAAAACAGCCGGGACTTTGTATGGGAAACATTTTGGGAAGCGATTTGTTCAACTTGCTGATACTGGCGGTTCTGGCACTGGTGTTTTTTAGGACCTATTCCAAGGCGGATATTTCCAGGAGCCATTTGTATGTACTGGGCACCATATTGGTGGGCTACGCGGCAATTCTTTTGAACATGCTGGGCATTCTGAAGGTAGAAATTCTCACGGTAAGCATTACCAGTCTTATTATTTTCGTATGCTACGGTGTCAGCTTCAAGCATTTATCGGGGGAAGAAGGAGAGGTTTCCGATGAGGATGACAGCCGCCTTACCTTAAAACAGGTTATTGTGCGTTTTGTGCTGGTGAGCATCGGAATTATAGCATTAAGCATTGTCATTTCTTATGTTACGGATGAAATTTCCGATAAACTCAATTTGGGAAAGGGCATTGCGGGCGCCTTGTTTATGGGAATTGCAACCTCTCTGCCGGAGCTGGCTTCGTCCGTTGCTTTATTTAAAAAGAAAAGCTTTGATATTGCAGCAGGAAATATGATTGGCAGCAATATTTTCAATATGGCAATCTTAGCACTGACGGATGTACTGTATATAAAGGGCGGCGTATACGATTTCAGTGACCCCAAGACGGTCAACCTGATTTACTTCGGCATCGCGGGAACCGTGCTGATGTTTGCGGCCGTTAAATTTAAGAAGAACTGGGTAAAAGTCTGCGGCATGCTGGGAATTATTGCCTGCTATGCCTGCTTCCTTCTTGTGTAAGGGCAGAAGCTGACGAAAAGCGGTAAATACTCTAAAATAAATTGCCATTTTTCGGAAACTTTGTTATAATAGTAAGTACGAAAGGAAGGATGGAGTATGAATATTTCAGCGAAACAAAATTATTCTTATCTGTTTCAGGGACTTGGCAGTTCCACTGGAAGCACCAACTTAAATTTCCTGTCGGATTACATGAGCATCAAGAACGGAAGCTACGGAAAGCTTCTGAAGGCATATTACAATCCGGGGCACAGCAAGGAAGTTGCTGCTTTGGCAAATGATAAGGTTACAAAGGATACTTCCGAGGACACCAAGAAGCTAGCAGAAGTGCAGAGTACAACCGATAAATTAAAAGACTCGGCAGATGCCCTTTTAGCAACCGGTTCCCAGGGCGTATTCAAAGAAGATAAAATGACGGATGAGGATTACAAGGCAGTGGAAAGCTTTGTAAAGGATTACAATTCCGTAGTTTCCGCAGCCGGAAAGACGGACAGCAGTTCCATAAACCAGAGAACCACCAATATGGTTTATGCATCGGCTACCAACAGCAAGCTGTTAGCAAAGGTGGGTATTACGATAACTGAGGACAATACCTTAAGCATTGACAAGGACAGCTTCATGAAGGCGGATGTAAGTACTGCAAAGTCTTTGTTCCAGGGCAACGGTTCCTATGGTTACCGTGTTTCCGCACAGGCATCCATGATTAATTTTGCGGCGGACAGTGAGGCAGGCAAGGCAGGTACCTATACGGCAAACGGCAGATACGGCAACAACTACAACACCGGAAATCTGTTGAATTTATATTTCTAAAATAAGAAGTACATAAAAGAAAGCCATACACAATGCGGTGCAAAACATGCGGAGTGTGTGGCTTCTTCTATTGTGTGAAAAAAAGAAAAAATTTAGGGTTGACAGAATGTCAAAAAGACGGTACAATATGTCTTGCTTGCGGAAGTGCTGGAATTGGCAGACAGGCATGATTCAGGTTCATGTGTATGTACGTACGTGAGGGTTCAAGTCCCTTCTTCCGCATAAGACTCTTGATTGTATCAAGGGTCTTTTTGCTTTATAAGAAACAAAAGAAGGTACCGAAAGAAATACAAAAAGAAATGCCGGCAACGGATTGATTTTTCTTATGTAAAGTGGTATATTATGCAAATAAATGCATGAAAATGCATATTGAAACAGGAGGAAAGTTATGAAAAAGTTATTAGCAATCGTATTAACATGTGTAACCGCTGCAGCTACCCTTGCAGGATGCGGCAGCAAAGAAGCCGGTACTTCCGGTTCCAAGCAGACCAAAGTCATCGATGTGGACTTAACCAGTGAAGAATATGCATTCGGTGTGGATAAGACACAGCCGGAACTGCTTGAGAAAGTAAATGAATTTATTGAGGAAATCAAAACAAACGGCACCTTTGATGAAATCTGTGACCGTTACTTCGGCTCCGGCACTCCGGAAGGCGTACAGTCTGCAGCTTTAGATGAATCCAAGGATCAGCTTGTAGTAGCAACCAACGCAGCATTTGAGCCTTTTGAATACATGCAGGGTGAAAGCTACTATGGTATCGATATGGAAATCGCAGCAGCACTTGCCGATTATCTTGGCAAAGAGCTGGTTATCCAGAACATGGATTTCGATGCGGTTTGTCTTTCCGTAGGCCAGCAGAAATGCGACATCGCTATGGCAGGTCTTACCATTAAGGAAGACAGAAAAGAATATGTAGATTTCTCCAATCCGTACTACAGCGCTTCCCAGAGACTGATTGTTATGGCCGATGATACCGATTTCGATGACTGCAAGAGCGCAGAAGATGTAGAAGCCAAGTTAAACGAAAAAGCAGCAGAAGGCGGCGTTAAGATCGGTGTGCAGAACGGTACTACCGGTCAGTTCTATGTAGAAGGTGATGAGAGCTGGGGATTCGCAGGAATTTCCGCAGCAGAATGTGTTCCCTACAAGAACGGTTCCCTTGCCGTACAGGATTTGATTAACGGCAACATCAAATATGTGATCATTGACTCCGCACCTGCTAAATGCATTACCGAAGCCATCAACAAGATGCAGTAAGTAAAAGCGAAAACAGAAAGGTACTGAAAAGATTTCATGGGCAATTTTAATCTGAAAGTAGATAAATTCATAAACATTTTTATTGAACAGAACGGTTACGTTAAGGTTGTGGAAGGCCTTAAGAATACTCTTCTGATTGCGGTAATCGGTCTTATTATCGGTATTGTCATCGGTACGCTGATTGCCACTGTGAGGGTCATTCCCAAATACAAGGTGCTTCCGAGAATTTTAAATGGATTCTGCAGCTTTTATGTAGGGCTCTTCCGAGGTACTCCCATGGTGGTGCAGCTTCTGGTATTTTATTATGTTATGCTGCCGATTATAGGAGTGAAAATGACGGGCGTAAATGTATCCATTCTGGTATTTGGATTAAACAGCGGTGCCTATATTTCGGAAATCATGCGAAGCGGTATTCTTTCCGTGGACCACGGACAGATGGAGGCGGGACGTGCCGTAGGCTTAAGCTTTGGTACGACCATGATGAAAATTGTCATTCCGCAGGCGGTGAAAAATATTCTGCCGACTTTGGGAAATGAGTTTATTGCTCTGATTAAGGAAACTTCCGTAGTAAGCTTTGTAGGCGCAGCTGATTTGTATGTGGCATTCAACTACATCGGAAGCAACAGTTACGAGTTTATGGTTCCTTACCTGGTAATGGCCATCATTTATATAGTGATAGTGCTGCTTATCAGCGGAGGCATTAAGATTATGGAAAGGAGCCTGAGAAAAAGTGATAGACGTCATTAATCTGAAAAAGAAATTTGGAGATACCGAAGTCTTAAAGGGTATTGATGTAACCATCAACAAGGGTGATATCGTCGTGGTAATCGGTCCTTCCGGTTCCGGTAAAAGTACTTTTTTAAGATGCTTAAACTGTATGGAAGATCCCACCGGCGGACAGATTATATTCAACGGTGTGGATATTGCCGATATGAGAGTGGATATCAACGTGCACAGAAGACACATGGGCATGGTATTCCAGCATTTCAACCTGTTTAACAACAAGACTGTGCTGCAGAATATTATGCTGGCTCCCGTGTATGTAAGATGTCAGGACTTAAGAAAAGCAAAGAAAAAGAATTTCTTCCTTAAAATTTCCAATGTATTCCGTAAAAAGGATGCAAAAAAGGAGCCGGTGCCCATAAACACCACTCCTGCAAAGATTAAGGAAGAGGCAAAGGCGGAAGCTCTGGAGCTTCTTCGGAAAATCGGGCTGGAGGATAAAGCAAATGTGTATCCCTCCACACTTTCCGGAGGACAGAAGCAGAGAGTTGCCATTGTCAGAAGTCTTGCCATGAAGCCGGATGTCATTTTGTTTGACGAACCCACCAGTGCGCTGGATCCGGAAATGGTAGGAGAAGTTCTTGATTTGATGAAAGCGCTTGCCAAAGAGGGCATGACCATGATTATCGTGACTCACGAAATGGGATTTGCCAAGGAAGTGGCGACCAATGTTCTGTTTATTGATGACGGACAGATTTTGGAGAGTGCGCCTCCGGCAGAATTTTTCGCAAATCCGAAGAACCCTCGTTTAAAAGAATTTTTATCCAAGGTTTTAGTATAAAAAGACACCCATGAGATTGTCGGAAATGACAGTCTTATGGGTGTTTTTTGCGGATTACGGTAATACAGCGAGGATGGCCTCCTTCGTGGCATTTACATTGCCCTGTATCATTTTTTTTGAGCCGCCGCACTTGGCGGAAAGCTTTTCCCGAAGAATAGCCGCTAACTGCGTGCAGTCGAAGGCTTCGCCGCCTCCGGCAATAAAGGTGTAGCCGGTATCGTCCGAACCGGAGAACAGAGCCGAATAGCCGGGATAGGAAGCCGTCAGGGTATTGACCGCATTGCGGACAGCCTTTACATCCATGGGCTCCGTAAACAAAACGGCATGGTCCGTTTCGACGTACGACGGCAGGGAGGAGAGGGACTGCAGAAGCAGTTTTTCCTGAAGCGCATTGATACGCTGCTGCTTTTCAAAAGCCTCCTGCTTTAAGCGCTCCACGGCATCCGGGATTTTTTCAAAGGGTACCGAAAGGCTGTTGCTTAAAAGGCGGAGAACGGAAAGGTCTGTACCGTAATCGGCGAGGGCACGCATGCCGCATTTTATGGTAAGGCGCATGCCGCCGCGGTGGGGAACGGCTTCGGTGATTTTGATAAGTCCGATCTGACCGGTGGTGTCCACATGGGGAGCACAGCAGGCACAGAGGTCCACTCCGGGGATTTCCACAATCCGGACGGCCCCTTCAATTTCGATTTTGCTGCGGTAGGAAAGGGAAGATAGTTCCTCGGGAGAAGGGAAGTAGGCCTTTACGGGAAGATTCTCAAATATCACCCGGTTGGCTGCTTTTTCCAATTCGGAAATATCTTCCAAAGAAATGGAACCGTTTACATCTAATGTGGTATAATCATTACTGAGATGGAAACCTACGTTGTCGTAGCCCCATTTTTTATGCATGAGACCGGACAGAATATGTTCACCGGTGTGCTGCTGCATATAGTCAAAGCGCTGTTCCCAGTCCACCGTGCCGGATACCTTTTCGCCTACGGGAAGAGGGGACGGCAGGAAATGCGTCAGGGTATTGTCTTTGCCTATGGACACATGCAGTACGGGGAGAGAGCCAAGCGTACCGCTGTCGGAGCCCTGGCCGCCTTCTTCGGGGAAAAAAGCGGTGCGGTCCAGAATAACGGCAAAGCAGTCATTTACGGGCACGCAGGACAGCACTGTGGCTTCAAATTGGGTAATATGGGGATTTGTGTCATATATTTTTTCGGTCATTTTACGTGAAAGCTCCTTTTTCTTATAAATGATATGGATTATTATAAAAGAAAAAACCGCTTTTTGGCAATAGAAAATGAGTTGAATCGCAAAATGACTTATGCTATAATAAAACGATTGCGCAAAGATAAATAACAGGAATATCAAGCATGGAGGAATATGCAGAGAGGAGCATGTATGAAGGCATTTTTAATCTTGGAAGACGGAACCGTATTTGAAGGAAATCATATCGGCGCGGATAAGGAGATTATCAGCGAAATCGTATTTAATACTTCAATGGCCGGTTACTTAGAGGTATTGACGGACCCTTCCTACGCGGGACAGGCTGTATGTATGACATACCCTTTGATTGGAAACTACGGTGTGTGCAGAGAGGACTGTGAGTCGTTAAAGCCCTGGCCGGACGGATTTATTGTAAGGGAATTATCCAGAATTCCCAGCAATTTCAGATGCGATGTAAGCATTCAGGAATATCTTGAGGAGAACGGCGTTCCCGGTATCGAAGGCATCGACACCAGAGCCCTGGTCCGGATTTTGAGAGAAAAGGGTACCATGAACGGTATGATTACCACCAATGCCGATTACAAGTTAGAGGAAATCATTCCGAAGTTAAAGGCTTATACCACTGGCAATGTAGTGGAAAAAGTAACCTGCAGTGAAAAATATACCATGGCGCCTTCTAAGGATCTTGCCGACAACGGCCCCATTTCCGGTTCTGCCGTTTTCGTGAAAGCCGATTATGAAGCAGGAAAGCGCGAGATGCGCCCCTCCATGGTAAAGGAGCTGAACGGAGCTGGCTTAAAGGTAGCGCTGATGGACTTCGGCGCAAAGAGAAACATTCCTCATTCTCTTTGCCAGAGAGGCTGCGAGGTAACCATTTATCCCGCACAGACAAAAGCGGAAGAAATCATTGCGGATGCACCGGACGGCATCATGCTTTCCAACGGACCGGGAGACCCGAAGGAGTGCACCGAAATTATTAAAGAGATTAAAAAGCTCTATGACACGGATATTCCTATTTTTGCTATCTGCTTAGGCCATCAGCTTATGGCGCTTGCCACAGGAGCGGATACTCATAAATTAAAATACGGACACAGAGGCGGCAACCATCCGGTCAAGGACCTTGCCACAGGAAGAGTGTATATTTCTTCCCAGAACCACGGCTATGTGGTAGACACGGACAACTTGGACCCGGAGATTGCGGTTCCCGCATTCATCAATGTAAACGACGGAACCAACGAAGGTCTTTCCTACACCGGCAAGCGCATCTTCACGGTGCAGTACCATCCGGAAGCATGCCCCGGACCGCAGGACTCCGGCTATCTGTTTGACAGATTTATTGATATGATGAAGGACAAGAAGGAAGGAGGAAACAAAAATGCCTAAGAATCCCAATGTAAAACGTGTTATGGTAATCGGCTCCGGCCCCATTGTCATCGGTCAGGCAGCAGAATTTGACTATGCAGGAACCCAGGCCTGCCGTTCCTTAAAGGAAGAGGGAGTGGAGGTTATCTTAGTAAACTCCAACCCCGCAACCATTATGACGGACCGGGATATTGCAGACAAAGTATACATTGAACCTCTTACCTTAAAGGTACTGGAACAGATTATTGAAAAAGAAAAGCCCGACTCCATTCTGCCGACCCTGGGCGGACAGGCAGGCTTAAACCTCGGTATGGAATTAGAGGAATCCGGTTTCCTTGCGTCCCACAATGTAAAGCTTTTGGGCACAACGGCGGCAACCATCCGCAATGCGGAAGGGCGTCAGGAATTTAAGGACTTAATGGAGCGTATCGGAGAGCCCTGCGCCGCATCCAAGGTAGTGGAAAACGTAGAGGACGGTGTGGCATTTACCGAACAGATCGGTTACCCGGTTGTGCTTCGTCCAGCATATACATTAGGCGGTTCCGGCGGCGGTATTGCCCACAACCAGACCGAATTAGAGGAAATTCTGGAAAACGGTCTCCGTCTTTCCCGTGTAGGACAGGTTCTGGTGGAAAGATGTATTGCCGGCTGGAAGGAAATCGAATATGAAGTAATGCGTGACAGCGCAGGCAACTGCATCACCGTATGTAATATGGAAAACATTGACCCGGTAGGTGTGCACACCGGCGACAGTATCGTAGTGGCTCCCTCCCAGACCTTAAGCGATAAAGAGTACCAGATGCTTCGTAGCTCTGCACTTAACATCATCAATGAGCTGGGCATCACCGGCGGCTGTAACGTACAGTTTGCCCTGCATCCCACCAGCTTTGAATACTGTGTTATCGAAGTAAATCCCCGTGTAAGCCGTTCTTCCGCACTGGCAAGTAAGGCAACCGGTTATCCCATTGCCAAGGTTGCGGCAAAGATCGCACTGGGCTATACACTGGACGAAATCAAGAATGCCATTACCGGCAAGACCTATGCAAGCTTTGAACCGGCTCTGGACTACTGTGTTGTCAAGATGCCCAGACTGCCGTTCGATAAGTTCATTACCGCAAAGAGAACTCTGACCACCCAGATGAAGGCAACCGGTGAAGTTATGAGCATCTGCACCAATTTCGAGGGCGCCCTCATGAAGGCAATCCGTTCTCTGGAGCAGCATGTGGACTGCCTGTTAAGCTACGATTTCTCCGCACTGTCCAAAGAAGATTTATACGAGAGATTAAAGATTGTGGATGACCAGAGAATCTGGGTTATTGCAGAGGCCTTGAGAAAGGGCATTACTTACGAAGAAATTCATGACATTACCATGATTGACCTCTGGTTTATCGATAAAATCCAGAGAATTGTGGAAATGGAAGATGCCTTAAAGGCAGGCCCTCTTACGGTAGAACTGTTAAAAGAAGCCAAGAGAATCGAATTCCCGGACAACGTCATTGCCAGACTGACCGGCAAAAAAGAAGCAGAAATCAAGGAAATGCGTTACGCAAACGGCATCAAGGCAGTATTCAAGATGGTAGATACCTGTGCAGCAGAATTTGCGGCAAGCACGCCTTACTATTATTCCTGCTTCGGCGGCGAGTGCGAGGCAAACGGCGAACGCACGAAGAAGAAGGTTTTAGTGCTCGGTTCCGGCCCCATCCGTATCGGACAGGGTATTGAATTCGACTACTGCTCCGTACATGCCACCTGGGCATTTGCAAGAGCAGGATATGAGACAATTATCATCAACAACAACCCGGAAACCGTCAGCACCGACTTCGATATTGCGGACAAGCTGTATTTTGAACCGCTGACACCGGAAGATGTGGAAAATGTAGTAAATATTGAAAAGCCCGACGGCGCGGTGGTACAGTTCGGCGGACAGACGGCAATCAAACTGACCGAAAGCCTGATGAAGATGGGCGTTCCCATTTTAGGCACCAAGGCAGAGGATGTGGATGCGGCAGAGGACAGAGAGCTGTTCGATGAAATCCTGCAGAAGACCGAAATTCCCCGTGCGGCAGGCGGTACCGTATTTACCGCGGAAGAAGCTAAGGAAGTGGCAAACCGCTTAGGTTATCCGGTACTGGTAAGACCTTCCTACGTGCTTGGCGGACAGGGTATGCAGATTGCTACAAGCGATGAAGAAATCGAAGAGTTTATGGCAATCATCAACCGTATTGCACAGGACCACCCGATTCTGGTAGATAAATATCTGCAGGGTAAGGAAGTGGAAGTCGATGCAGTCTGCGACGGTACGGACATTTTAATCCCCGGCATTATGGAGCATATCGAGAGAACCGGTATCCACTCCGGCGACTCCATTTCCGTATATCCGGCACCTACCATCGATATGGCAGTGAAGGAAAAAATTGCGGAATATACCAGGAGACTGGCACAGGCGCTGCATGTCAAGGGTCTGATTAACATCCAGTTTATTGCCATCGGCGAGGATGTTTACGTTATCGAGGTCAACCCCCGTTCTTCCCGTACCGTACCTTACATCAGCAAGGTAACCGGTATTCCCATTGTGGACCTGGCAACAGAAGTTATTTTAGGAAAGACCATTAAGGAACTGGGCTATGAGCCGGGACTGCAGAAGGAAGCAGAGTATTTTGCCATCAAGATGCCCGTGTTCTCCTTTGAAAAAATCCGTGGTGCGGAAATCAGCTTAGGACCGGAAATGAAGTCCACCGGTGAATGCTTAGGTATTGCCAGAACCTTCCACGAAGCGTTGTTTAAGGCGTTCCTGGGAGCCGGTGTGGAACTGCCCAAGCATAAGCAGATGATTATTACCGTAAAGGATGCGGACAAGCCGGAAGCAGTGGATGTGGCACGCCGCTTTGAAAAGTTAGGCTATATCATTTACGCAACCAGAAGTACGGCGGCAGCCTTAAAGGATGCAGGCGTGAAGGTGCGTAAAATCAATAAGATTTCCCAGGAATCCCCGACCGTTATGGACCTTCTGTTAGGCCATAAGATTGACCTGGTAATCGACACCCCGACCCAGGGACGTGACAAGTCAAGAGACGGCTTCTTAATCCGCCGTACCGCGATTGAAACCGGTGTTTACTGTATCACTGCCATGGATACGGCAAACGCGCTGGCCACCAGCTTAGAGCATACGGCTGACAAGCTTTCCTTAGTGGATATTGCTTCTTTATAGTAAGGAGGACTTATGGGAGAGAAAACAGTGGAAAAATCATTTCTGTACCTGCTTCCCGAAAAGCACATGGCAGAGGAGCTGGCACAGGTGCTGACCGATACGGGCTTTGACAAGAAAAAGGTGGAAATCTGGAAGGAAATCAATCTTTTGGAGCTTACTTTGGAAAACGGTTCGGTATATGTGGAAGATTTTGAGGAGTCCTTGCGGAAAGAGGATGAGGACACCCTTTCCAGGCTCGGAATGCAGCAGGTATATTCGGTGACCTATCCGGCAGAGGAAGCGAAAAGTGTAAGAGAAATCATGCAGAAATGGATGGCTTCCTTCGGCGGAAAGTTAGGCTCCGACACAGAGGATTTTGCCCCGTTTCTTACCATAGAGGAATTGTAATGCAGGTAGTGAATTACCAGAAGGAATTAGAAAAAATCCTTGCAGGGATAGAAAAGAAACAAGAGAGTGGAGAAGAAGTCCCCACTCTTTTCCTGCATAGCTGCTGTGCACCCTGCAGCAGTTATGTGCTGAAATATCTCCGCTCTTATTTTGCGATTACGGTGTTTTACTACAACCCCAACATTACGGAACAGGAGGAATACCGGAAACGGGCGGAGGAACAGAAACGGCTGATTGGTATTTACAATGAACAGGTAAAATCGGGACAGGCAAAAGGCTATGAAATTTCCTACGTGGACGGCTGTTTTGATTTTGACAAATTTATTGAAATGGCAAAGCCCTATGCGGACTGTCCGGAAGGCGGTGAGCGCTGCTTTCTTTGCTATGAAATGCGGCTTCGGAAAACGGCGGAAGAAGCGCTGGCACGGGGATCTTCCTATTTCGGCACCACCCTTACCATCAGCCCCTTAAAAAACGCGGCAAAGTTAAATGAAATCGGACAGCGCATCGAAAAAGAACTGGGGATTTTGTGGCTGCCGTCGGATTTTAAGAAAAAAGAAGGCTATAAGCAGTCCATAGAGCTGTCCGGGGAATACGGATTATACAGACAGGATTTCTGCGGCTGCGCCTATTCCAAGGCGGAACGGGAGAGACAGCGCAGAGAAAAGGAATAAGTTGTTACCAATAATGTGCAGGTTAGGAAAGGATTGAAAAGAGCAGTATGAAGAAAATCTTGGATTTGATATCGGAGGAAATGCAGCAGGCATTTGCGGCAGCCGGATACGATGCGGAATTGGGTCGGGTAACCGTATCCAACCGCCCCGACCTTTGTGAATACCAGTGCAACGGCGCCATGGCAGGCGCCAAGAAGTACCACAAAGCGCCGATTATGATTGCTAATGATGTGGCAGAAAAATTAAGCGACAGCAAGGTTTTTGCCGAGGTGCAGGCAGTGGCTCCCGGTTTCCTTAATTTGAAAATAAAGAACAGCTTTTTTACCGATTACTTAAAAGAAATGGAAAAGGCGGATAAATTCGGCCTGGACAAACCGGAAAAGCCCATGAAAATTGTAGTGGACTACGGCGGAGCCAACATTGCTAAGCCTCTCCATGTAGGACATATCCGTTCCGCTGTTATCGGCGAAAGCGTAAAGCGTATTTTACGTTACTGCGGTCATGAGGTCATCGGCGATGTGCATCTGGGCGACTGGGGGCTGCAGATGGGTCTGGTTATTACCGAATTAAAGGAAAGAAAGCCGGATCTGGTTTATTTTGATGAAAACTACACGGGGGAATATCCCACAGAAGCGCCCTTTACCATTTCCGAATTAGAGGAGCTTTATCCCACAGCCAGCAAAAAGAGCAAGGAAGACCCGGAATACAAGGCAAAAGCCATGGATGTGACCTATAAGATGCAGAGCGGTGTGAGAGGATACCGCGCTATCTGGAAGCATATCTTAAATGTTTCCGTAGCGGACTTAAAGAAAAACTACGGCAGCCTGAATGTGGATTTCGATTTATGGAAAGGGGAAAGCGATGTCCATGACATCATTCCCGGCATGGTGGAATACATGAAGAAGGAAGGCTATGCCCACGAAAGCGAAGGCGCCCTCGTAGTGGATGTGAAGGAAGATACCGATACCAAGGAAATTCCTCCCTGCATGATTTTGAAATCCGACGGCGCATCCCTTTACAACACCACGGACCTTGCAACCATCATGGACCGTATGGAGAATATCCATCCCGATGAAATCATTTACCTGACGGATAAGAGACAGGAGCTTTATTTTGTGCAGGTATTCCGCTGCGCAAGAAAGACCGGGCTTGTTAAGCCGGAAACCATCTTAAAGTGGATTGGCTTCGGTACCATGAACGGTAAGGACGGAAAGCCCTTTAAGACCCGTGACGGCGGCGTCATGCGCTTAGAGGTGCTGATTCGGGAAACCACCGAGGAAATGTACCGCAAGATTACCGAAAACCATGAGCTTTCCGAAGAGGAAGCCAAGAATACAGCCAAACTGATTGCACTGGCAGCCTTGAAATACGGCGACCTTTCCAATCAGGCATCCAAGGACTATGTGTTTGATTTAGACCGCTTTACCTCCTTTGAGGGTGATACCGGTCCTTACATCCTTTACACCATTGTCCGCATAAAGTCCATCCTGAACAAGTATAAGGAACAGGGCGGCAGCCCGGATACGGCAGAGCTTATGGATGCCGTAAGCGCTTCCGAAAAAGATCTGATGATGCAGCTTGCGGGCTTCAAGAGCACCATGGAGAGTGCGGGAGCCGAATTGGCGCCCCACAAGATTTGCGCTTACATCTACGACCTGGCAAACGCCTTCAACCGTTTCTACCACGAAACCAGAATTCTGGCGGAAGAGGATGAGAAGAGAAAAGAAGGTCTGATTGCCCTTCTGGTACTGACCAAGGAAATTATGGAAACCTGTATCGATGTGCTGGGATTTTCCGCACCAGACAGAATGTAGAAAACGGAAACTTAAAAATTCTTGCATCTGCTTTGCAGTCTGTGTTATTATGACTGTAAAGCAGATTTTCTTTTATCAAAATAACAATCTAATTTCAAATCTTTTTGTGAGGGAACTCCCAATGGTTCCGCACAGGTCGGAAATTCCTGCTTTATTCTCAAATATTAAATGTATAAAAAGCAACTTGTAAACGCAAAACAAAACCGCTATACTGAAACATATAAGGAAAGGCGGTGGAAAGGATGGAAGGAATGACGGATAATGAATTGAAAACGGTGCTGATAGAACAGTACACAAATCTGCAACGGATTAAAAAGGCAAATGGTGATACTTTCAATGAAGAACTGGAGTATCAGATTAAGACAACCACTGCAAAATTGTCATCCATGGGTGTAAGTGTAGAAGATTTGACGTTGTGATACCATAAGTAAAAGAGCAGGGTGTAGGCACCTGCTCTTTTATGGGTTAATGAAATTTAAAACAACAAAAAATAGCGAGAGGGGGATTCGAACCCTCGACACTACGGGTATGAACCGTATGCTCTAGCCAACTGAGCTATCTCGCCATAAGGAATAAAAAGATATAAAATTTTGTTCCGAAAGTTCTTTCGGAGTGGGGCCTATAGGGCTCGAACCTATGACCCTCTGCTTGTAAGGCAGATGCTCTCCCAGCTGAGCTAAGACCCCTTGTCGCAACCGACTTGGCTATTGTAGCCTATATAAGGGCATTTTGTCAATAGATTTTTTGAAAATTTTTGAAGAAATTTGTACGAGGGCATAAAGTGCCGGATTTTTCTGCATTTTTTTGTGGTGTAATTGTGGCGGTTAGTGTATACTGGAAAAGATTGGAGAGAAACAGGAGCATGGTAAAGAAGGAAAAACTGTCACAATTTTATTTTACACAATACCGGGAGGGTACAGCCCGGTACCGAAAAAAGAATCAGGACGGCAAGGCGGGTTATGCCAAAAGAGCCAAAAGCCTGTCCATAGAACTGCAGAGGATAAGGTCCGGTCATGTGAAGGAAGCAAAGCTGGAGGACTATCACAGACAGGTGAGAAATCTTTGCTACTTTGCCTTTAAGCAGAACAATCAGGTAGCCATTATGCAAATCCGGGATTTCCTTCTGCCAGAGCTGGTACGGCTGGATCTGGCTGCCATGAAGCCTTCGGAACAGGAAATTGTCACGGAGAGATTTCTGGACTATCTTAGGAATGAGATGAACGGGGAACTCTGTGTCAGAACCTTAAAAGACCTTACGGTTTCCTATGCGGAATACGGCATCCGGGAACAGATTATTGATCTGGTACCCTTGAAGCCGGAAACGGAATTTCCCAAAGCGCGTGCCATGCAGAGACATTTTATCCTGCACATCGGTCCGACCAATTGCGGAAAGACCTACCATGCCCTGACCCGCTTAAAGGAAGCGGAAAATGGAGCATACTTAGGTCCTTTGCGTCTGCTGGCGCTGGAAGTGTATGAAAAGATGACGGACGAAGGGGTAACCTGCACCATGCTGACCGGTGAGGAATGCATTTATCAGGAAAACAGCCGGGTCATTTCCTCCACTATAGAAATGATGGATACGGAACAGGTCTATGATATTGCGGTTATTGACGAGGCGCAGATGATCGTGGACTCCGACAGAGGGCACTCCTGGACGAGAGCCGTTTTGGGCGTACAGGCAAAGGAAATCCACATCTGCATGAGTCCTGCCGGGGAAAAGGTTATCAAGCACTTAATAAATATGTGCGGCGATACCTATGAGGAGCATCACTATGAAAGAAAGACGCCGCTTGTTTATGAGGAAAGGCCCTTTGTGTTCCCGGATGATGTAAGAGACGGTGACGCTCTGATCGTATTTACCAAGAGGGCGGTTTTGGATATTGCCGGACGTCTTGAGCGGGAAGGCATCAAGACCAGTGTGGTTTACGGCAGCCTGCCGCCGGAAATCCGCCGCAGACAGATTCATCTGTTTGCCGGAAAGGAAACGAAAGTGGTGGTTTCCACGGATGCCATCGGTATGGGCCTGAATCTGCCGGTACGACGAATTGTATTTTTACAGGCGGAAAAATTTGACGGCAAGGAAAAAAGAAAGCTTACCGTACCGGAAATCCGTCAGATAGCGGGAAGAGCGGGAAGATTCGGCATGTACGATACCGGCTATGTGAATGCCTGCGGTGACGAAGAGTGGGAGTATATCAAAGAACGCTATAATAAGGAAGAACTTCCGATTGAAAAGGTAAGTCTGGGCTTTCCGACGGTGCTTCTTAACATGGACGAGCCCCTTGACAGGATTTTAACGGTGTGGAAAAGCGTGGAGCCAGACGAGCCCTTTGAAAAAATCAGCATTGAGGATATGCTTTTCCTCTATGAAAAGGCTTACCGGGAGCGGAAGGACATCGACGGCTTTGAGGACAAGCATGTTCTTTACCGGATGTTAACCTGCTCCATCGATGTCAAAAACAGGGATATTGTGTCCCTGTGGCTGGAATACTGCAAGACCTATACGGCGGATGTGACGTTGTTTTTCCCAACGCTCGGCATTTGCAACGACAAGGGTCTGATGCGGTACGAAACATACTATAAGATGCTGGATTTATACCACCAGTTTTCCAACAGACTGGGCAAGGAAATCGACGTAAGGCGTCTGGATGCGGCAAGGGAAAAGACGGAGTTAAGCATCATGCAGGCTCTTGCCAAGAATAAAAAAGAATATATCAACACCTGTAAATACTGCGGAAAGACATTGCCCTTCGGCTATGAATTCCGGGTATGCAATGCCTGCTACGCGGACCGAGGCTGGATTTACAAAAAAATGGATTCCGAGGTATAATTTCCCCATCTTGTCCATATACTGGTAAAAAAGCCCCGAGGGGCGGAATGTGAGGTCAGCATATGGCAAGAGGACAGAGAAAATCCATAGACGAAAAAATCAGGGAAAAGGAAGAACTGATTGGGGCATTAAAGGTGCGTATCCAGTCGGAGGAAAGAGAACTGAATGACCTGATTACGGAAAAAAGAAACAAGGAAGCTGAGGCCATTACCAGGATGCTTGCGGAAGCGGGTATCAGCATGGAAGAAGCGAAAGATTTGATTGCACAGCATGTGGCGGACTTAAAAACCGCATAGCCACACGGCAGACTAAAAAATCGGAACAGACAGGGAAAACAGAAGCGGAAAAACGAAACAGAAACGGAAACAAAACAGAAAACAGAAACGGTAATACCGGTGGAGATACCAACGGAGGTAACATATGAGAATCGGAATGGGATATGATGTACACAGACTGGCGGAAAACAGAAAGATGATTATCGGCGGGGTGGAAATCCCGTATGAAAAAGGTCTTTTAGGGCATTCGGATGCGGACGTACTGCTGCATGCCGTTATGGATGCGCTGCTGGGAGCGGCGGCACTGGGCGATATCGGCAAACATTTTCCGGATACGGATGCCGCTTACGAAGGCATTTCTTCGCTGGTGCTTTTGGAAAAAGTGAGGGATTTGCTGGAGGAAAACTGTTTCTTCGTGGAAAATATTGATGCCACCATTATAGCGCAGGCGCCCAAAATGCGTCCCTATATTGATGAAATGCGGAAAAATATCGCAGGACGGCTGGGAATTACCCTTTCCCAGGTAAACGTAAAAGCCACTACGGAAGAGGGGCTTGGCTTTACCGGTAACAAGGAAGGAATATCCGCCCAGGCTGTCTGCATGTTAAACAGCCCGAGAGAACTGTACGCCCAGGATGTGGAGCTTTTGGAAAAGAGCAGAACCGCATCCGGATGTGCGGGATGCACGGGATGTACGAAAAATTTATAAGACAAGGCGCAGCTCACAGCGGGCTGCGTTTTTTGCCGTAATGCAGGAATAAAGAGGGCTTGGAAGCGCTTTGTTTCTTGACAAACGGCATTTTTTTGCTTATTCTACTAAATGTATACTATACATGTGGTAGTGTACCTATGGAAAAACGGTTTCTTATCAAAAACAATATAGGAAAACGACAATCGGAGGCAATGTAAAAATGGAAAATAAATTACACATTTACAATACCCTTACCAAGAAGGAAGAATTGTTTGTGCCCAATACGGACGGCAAGGTGGCAATGTATACCTGCGGACCTACCGTATATCATTTCGCCCATATCGGCAACTTAAGAAGCTACATCATGGAGGACCTGTTGGAGAAAACACTCCGCTACTTAGGCTATGATGTAAAGCGTGTCATGAATATTACGGATGTAGGGCATCTTTCCAGCGATGCGGATACCGGCGAGGACAAGATGTTAAAGGGCGCCAAGAGAGAGCACAAGACCGTTATGGAGGTGGCAAAGTTCTATACGGATGCGTTCTTTTCCGACTGCAGAAAGTTAAACATCAAGCGTCCGGATGTGGTAGAACCGGCGACCAACTGCATTCCCGAATTTATCCATATGATTGAGGTGCTGCTGGAAAAAGGCTTCGCCTATGAAATGGGCGGCAACATTTATTTTGATACTTCCAAATTGCAGAATTACCACGTATTCTCCGGACAGACCGAGGATGAACTTCTGGTAGGCGTCAGGGACGACGTGGAAGAGGATACCAACAAGAAGAACAAGAGTGATTTCGTGCTCTGGTTTACCAAGTCCAAATTTGATGACCAGGAATTAAAATGGGAAAGCCCCTGGGGACTGGGATATCCCGGCTGGCACATTGAATGCTCCTGCATCAGCATGAAACATCTGGGCGAATACATGGATATCCACTGCGGCGGCGTGGACAATATTTTCCCGCACCATACCAATGAAATTGCGCAGAGTGAGTCCTATCTCGGACATAAATGGTGCAATTACTGGTTCCATGTGCATCACTTAAACGACAAGAGCGGCAAGATGAGCAAATCCAAGGGCGATTTCCTGACCGTTTCCTTACTGGAAGAAAAGGGCTACAATCCCCTTGTATACAGACTGTTCTGCTTACAGTCCCATTACCGCAAGCCGCTTGAGTTTTCCTATGAAGTGCTGGACAACATGACGACCGCTTACAATAAGCTCTTAAAGAGAATTGCCGATTTATCCGATGAAGGAGAAGTGGACAAAGCGAAATTTGCAGAGTACAAAACCCGTTTTGAAGATGCCCTCTGCGATGACTTAAATTCCTCCATGGCGATTACCGTTCTGTATGAGATGCTAAAGGCAGACATGAACGACAAGACCAAGAGAGAACTGGTAAAGAGCTTTGATGAAGTACTTTCCCTGGATTTACTGTCCGGCAAGGCTACAGACAGCACGGAGGAGTCCGTGGACGAAGAATTAAAGGCTTATGTGCTTTCCAAGATTGAAGAAAGAAAAGCAGCCAAGAAGGAAAAGGATTTTGCAAAGGCGGATGCCATCCGTGCGGAGCTTTTGGAAAAGGGCATTGTGATTGAAGATACCAGAGAGGGCGTAAAATGGAAGAAGGCTTAAGTCTTGTTTCGGAAATAAGGAAGACATTTGCACTGCCCGGGGTGGACGTAAGGAGTTATTCTCCGCTGGCGCTTGCCTATATCGGGGATGATGTGTACGACGTGGTGGTGCGCACCTTTGTGGTGGAGCATGCCAACCGCTCCGCACACGATCTGCATAAAATTTCCAGCCATTTTGTAAAGGCACAGACCCAGGCCGCCATGATAGAGGCGCTGGAGGAGCTGCTTACGGAAGAGGAAGAAGCGGTTTACAAAAGAGGACGGAACGCCAAGGCTTACACCACGGCAAAGAATGCCAGCGTGGCGGACTACCGGAAAGCAACGGGACTGGAAGCTCTTATGGGTTATCTGTATCTGTCCGACAGAATGGACAGGGTGTTAGAGCTTATGAAAGAGGGCTTTACCCGGCTGGAGCTTACGGTACGCGAAGGACATTAACGGAACTGAATGAAAATAACAGGGAGGATAACAATGTCCACGGAATAGACATTGTTTTCAAAGGAGATTGAATTGGGATACGAAGAATTTACCATAGAAGGACGGAACGCTGTCATTGAAGCCTACCGTGCCGGCAAAACCATAGATAAGCTTTTTATCCTGGACGGCTGCACGGACGGACCGGTCATGACCATCAAACGGGAAGCAAAAAAAGCGGGAACCCTCGTTAAGTTTGTAACGAAGGAAAGACTCGACCAGATGTCGGAAACCGGCAAGCATCAGGGGGTTATTGCCTATGCGGCAGCCTATTCCTATGCGGAGGTAGAGGATATTTTAGAAAATGCCAGAAAGAAGGGAGAGCCTCCTTTCATTTTCCTTTTAGACAACATAGAGGACCCGCATAATCTGGGCGCCATTATCCGTACTGCAAACTTATCGGGAGCACACGGCGTGATTATTCCCAAGAACCGGGCGGCAGGTCTTACGGCTACTGTTGCCAGGACATCCGCAGGTGCGTTAAACTATACACCCGTGGCAAAGGTTACCAATCTGGCGCAGACCATCGAAGACCTGAAAAAAGAAGGTCTTTGGTTTGTATGTGCGGATATGGACGGTACGGTGATGTATGATTTGAACCTGAAAGGTCCCATCGGTGTGGTAATCGGCAACGAAGGGGAAGGCGTAGGCAGACTGGTGAAGGAAAAATGCGACATGGTGGCATCCATTCCCATGAAGGGGGATATTGACTCCCTGAATGCGTCAGTGGCAGCAGGCGTACTGGCTTATGAGATTGTAAGACAACGTTTGCGGGGATAATAATCTGCGGCAGGAGAAGGTATTACGATGCAGGATTATCGGCAGTTTACGGATGAAGAACTGATTGTCAGACTCCGGGAGGGCGAAGTACCGGTTACGGACTATATTATGGAAAAGTATAAAAATCTGGTCCGTAACAAGGCGGCATCCATGTATATACTGGGAGCTGACAGAGAGGATTTGATTCAGGAAGGCATGATTGGCCTGTTTAAGGCGGTCCGGGATTACGATAGCGGCAGGGATGCCGGATTTTATACTTTCGCGGATTTGTGCGTGAGCAGGCAGATGTATGCGGCGATACAGGCGGCGGGAAGGAAAAAACATATTCCGCTCAATTCCTACATTTCTCTTTCGGCAGAAAGCAAAGAAGGGGAAGAAGAGGAACAACAGAAGTGGCTTGCCCAGCTTGTGGATGACGGACAGAATCCGGAGCAGCTTGTGATTGACCGGGAGAACCTGGAAAATCTGGAGAAAAAAATTGAGGACGAGCTGAGTTCATTTGAAAAGGAAGTGCTGGATCTGTATATAACCGGCATGACGTATGTACAGATAGCACATGTTCTGGGAAAGGATGAAAAATCCACGGACAATGCGCTGCAGCGGATAAAATCCAAAATAAAGAGAATTATTTGCAGTTGATTTTTTTAGAACTCATAGTAAAATTGGAAAGAGGTGAACGGGTATGCAGACGATTTACACAAAGGTAAAGGTTCATAATGAAGTGGAGCTTTGCGAGACGGCGGATATGGATGTCAAAAGCCGGATTGAAAAGGCACTTCTGGAAAACAGGATTTCTTATTACATAAAATGGTATAAACAGGGCTTTTTCTGGAACAGCAAAAATGTCTGTGTATTTTGCGTAAACGAGAATTCCAAGGATGAAGCGGAAGAGCTGATTAACGGACTTGCCGGGGAGAACGGGGACAAAATCCGGTTCCTGATGAGCAAAGCCAAGGATTGCTTTTTCTGATTAAATGAAGGAGAATGGGAAGAATTATGGAAGCGTACAGTATTTTTAAGGATTTGGCAATTATTATTGTTTTTGCGAAGTTTTTCGGGCTGCTTGCAAGAAAGCTGAAAGCACCGCAGGTAGTAGGAGAAATTGTCGCAGGCTTACTGATCGGACCCAGTATACTGGGACTGGTACAGCAGACGGACTTTATTGTACAGATGGCGGAAATCGGAGTTGTGCTTCTGATGTTTTCCGCAGGTCTCGGAACCGATTTGAAAGAGCTGTTAAAAACCGGACCGAAAGCATTTCTGATTGCAACGGCCGGTGTATTTGTGCCCCTTGTATGCGGAGCCCTGCTTTACATGGGATTTTACGGATTTGCACCGTGGGGAGATAATGAGTTTTACGAGGCAGTCTTTATCGGTACTATTCTGACGGCCACATCTGTAAGTATTACCGTACAGACCTTAAAGGAAATGGGAAAATTAAAGGGTACGGTAGGCACTACCATTTTAAGCGCCGCCATTATTGATGATGTAATCGGTATCGTGGTACTGACCTTTGTTATCGGCTTCAAAAACCCGGATTCCAATCCGGGAAAGGTTATCTTAAGTACGGTTCTGTTTTTTGTTTTTGCCGTTGTGGTGGGTTATATTATTTATAAGGTATTTAAGATTGTGGATAAAAAATATCCGCATACGAGACGTATTCCCATTATCGGTCTGGCATTGTGTCTGGCTTTTGCCTATATTGCGGAAAAATATTTCGGTATTGCCGACATCACCGGCGCGTATGTGGCAGGTATTATCCTTTGCTCCATTCAGGACTCCGGTTATATTGCGGAGAAGATGGATATCAACTCCTATATGCTGTTCGGTCCCGTATTTTTTGCCAGCATCGGTCTGAAGACCAATATCAGCGGTGTGACCGGTGAAATCCTTCTGTTTTCCATATGCTTTGTGATTGTAGGTCTGGTTGCCAAGATTATCGGCTGTGGACTGATGGCGAAGATGTGCCGGTTTAAGAATCATGACTGCTTAAAAATCGGTATCGGCATGATGACCCGTGGAGAAGTGGCGCTGATTGTTGCCCAGAAGGGACTTTCCGTAGGACTTCTGACCGACGTTTATTTTACAGCGGTTATCCTGCTGATTATTGTATCCAGTATTTCCACACCTATTCTGCTGAAGCTTCTGTACTCCAAATATCCGGGAGATGAGACGAAGGCATAGGCTTTTGGCAAGGGTATGCAGAAAGTCAAAAAAAATAAAAAAAGTGATTGACAATCTGCATACCCGTATGGTATATTAACTTTCGGTGATTGCGGGAGACAAACTTCCAGAAATCCGCTGCTGTGGCTCAGTCGGTAGAGCGTCGCATTGGTAGTGCGGAGGTCACGGGTCCGATTCCCGTCAGCAGCTCTAAGAGACCCTTGATTTTATTCAAGGGTTTTTTGTTTTATATGCTTCCGGCAGCAATGTGCGGAAGACAGTGTAAAATGCATACAGAAAGAAGGTTTTTTATCATGACAAAAATAGACATTTTTTCCGGTTTCTTAGGTGCCGGCAAAACAACCCTGATTAAAAAGCTCTTAAAAGAAGCTTTACATGATACCAAGGTGGTTTTAATTGAAAACGAGTTCGGTGAAATCGGTATCGACGGCGGTTTCTTAAAGGAATCCGGTATTGAAATCAAGGAAATGAATTCCGGCTGTATCTGCTGTTCCTTAGTAGGTGACTTCGGTACTTCTTTAAAGGAAGTTCTTTCCACCTATGCGCCGGAACGGATTTTAATCGAGCCGTCAGGCGTTGGCAAGCTTTCCGATGTGGTAAAGGCAGTTGACGATGTGGCAAAGGATATGGATGTCCAGGTCAACAGCGCCGTTGCCGTTGTGGATGCCACCAAGTGCAAAATGTATATCAAGAATTTCGGCGAATTTTTCTGCAACCAGATTGCCTGCGCCGGAACCATTATCTTAAGCAGAACCCAGAATATGAGCGAAGATAAGCTTAAGACCTGCATCGATATGATAAGGGAGTACAACAAGGAAGCAACCATTATTACGACTCCCTGGGAGGCATTACAGGGCGAAGATATCTTAAAGACCATCGAAGGAGCGGACAAGCTGGAGGATATGATTCAGGCATTGTTGGCAGAAGAGCATGATCATGAACATGAGCATCATCATCATGATGATGAGGACGAATGCTGCCACCACGAGCATCACCACCATGATGATGACGATGAGGACGAATGCTGTCACCACGAGCATCACCACCATGATGATGACGATGAGGACGAATGTTGCCATCACGACCACCATCATCATGACGACGAGCATGAGCATCACCATGACCACGGTCCGGACTGCACATGCGGATGTCACGACCATGACCACCATCATCATCACCATGCGGATGAGGTGTTTACAAGCTGGGGCGAAGAAACCGCAAAGAAGTTTACAACCGATGAAATCAAAGAGAAGCTTCATGCCCTGGAGGACGGTTCTTACGGCATGATTCTCCGTGCCAAGGGCATGGTGCCCGCAGAGGACGGTACCTGGATTTATTTCGATTATGTACCCGGAGAAAGCGATATCCGCAGCGGTGCCGCACAGGTAACCGGTAAGCTCTGCGTCATCGGTTCCAAGATTGACGAGGACAAGCTGGCAGACCTTTTCCTGAAATAAATGAGTAAACGTGACAAGTAGGGGATACCTGCCGGTGAAAGCCGGCAGGTATCTTGAGATAAGGAGACCTGAAAAGTATGAAACCCGTATATATGATTAACGGCTTTTTGGAAAGCGGCAAAACACAGTTCATTTCCTATACACTGGGACAGCCCTACTTCCAGAGCAGGGAAACAACCCTTTTGGTTCTTTGCGAGGAAGGTGTGGAAGAATATGACGAAAAGCTTTTGAAAAAGAGCCACACGGTAATGGAAGTTATTGAAAACGAAGAAGATTTTACTCCGGAATATCTGACGGAGCTGGAGAAGAAGCACAAACCGGGCAGGATTATCATAGAATATAATGGTATGTGGAATATCCGCAACATGAAGCTGCCCAGATCGTGGCGTATCGAGCAGCAGATTACCACCATTGACGGCTCCACATTCCCCATGTATTATACAAATATGCGTTCCCAGCTTGCGGAAATGGTAAAGAATTCCGAAATGATTATCATGAACCGCTGTGACGGAGTGCAGGACTTAAATACGTATAAGAGAAACATTAAAGCGGTAAATCCCAGGGCAGACGTTATTTTTGAAGATGCCAACGGAGAAATTACGGATATCTTAGAGGATGACCTTCCTTACGATTTATCCGCAGAGGTGCTGAAGCTGGACGATAACGGATACGGTATCTGGTTTCTGGATATTATGGACCATCCGGAACGATACGAAGGAAAGACCGTCGAGTTCCTTGCCATGGTTCTGAAACCCAAGGATTTTCCCAAGAATTATTTTGTACCCGGCCGTATGGCAATGACCTGTTGCGCAGAGGACATTTCCTTCTTAGGCTATGCCTGTGAATACGAAGGAGCGGATGCCCTGAAACAGAAGGAATGGGTAAAGGTAAAAGCGGTGGTACACAGAAAATACTGGGCTGATTACCAGGGAGAAGGACCGGTGCTTACGGCTGTCAGTGTGGAAAAAGCCAAGGCACCGAAAAAAGAGGTCATCAGTTTTAATTAAAGTTAGGAGGAAAAATGAATACTTTTATACTGGCACTGGAAGGTACCGGTTTTGCGTGGCTTATGACGACATTGGGAGCAGCAGTGGTTTTCTTTTTTACAAAGTCCATGAAAGAGTCCGTTCACAAGGCTTTTTTGGGATTTGCGGCGGGAGTCATGATAGCAGCAGGGGTATGGTCACTTCTGATTCCGTCTATTGAACAGGCAGAAGAAAACGGTAGTATCGGATGGATTCCGGCAGCGGGAGGTTTCGTGCTGGGAGCTGTTTTCCTACTTCTGATGGATATACTCATTCCACATCTTCATATAGGAGAAACGAAGGCGGAGGGACCCCATACGTCTCTGGGACGGACAACGCTTATGGTGTTTGCCGTAACCCTGCACAACATTCCGGAGGGAATGGCGATGGGGCTTGCGTTTGCCAATGCGGGCATTAACGGAGGCACGGCGGCGGATTATGCGGCGGCGTTTGCACTGGCTATCGGTATCGGTATCCAGAACTTTCCGGAGGGCGCAGCCATTTCCCTGCCCCTGAAGAAGGAAGGAACTTCTTCTTTCCGGGCATTTCTGTACGGATGCCTTTCCGGCATTGTAGAACCGATTTTCGGTATTCTGACGGTATTTCTGGCAGGCATACTGGTTCCCTTCATGCCATGGCTTTTGTCCTTTGCGGCAGGCGCCATGATGTATGTGGTGGTAGAAGAACTGATTCCCGAAGCGCATCTGGGCGAACATTCCCATGCGGGTACGCTGGGCGTACTGGTGGGATTTCTTTTAATGATGATTCTGGATGTGGCATTAGGCTGAGCGGAATAAGATTTACCCGGTATGTGCTGCATACCGGACCCGTGGCAGCAGACCGGAGAAGGAAAAAAAACACTATGGCATTTAGTTCAGACAAAGAGGAGCAGCAGTTTTGCAACAGGCTGCGGGATCTTGCAAATAAATCCTATCAGCAGAATATTTACACCTTCAGTGCGTTTCTGGGACTCTCGGAAATATCGGTTTACGAGCAGATGAAAAAAGAGATTTCCTTTGCCCATCCGATGCTTTTCGGCGGTTATGAGATGGCGGAAAGACAGATGGTGCGGTTTGGTTCCCCGCAGGAATTCGGCTATGAGGAAGAGTTTCCCATTACCTGTATTCATGTGACGCCGCTTCTGGCAAAGTTTGCGGATGAACTTTCCCACCGGGATTTTCTCGGTGCACTGATGAATCTGGGAATGGAGAGAAGCTGCATCGGAGACATCCGGACCGGAGAAAAAGAAGGTTATATTTTCTGCATCCGTTCCATGGCGGATTTTATCTGTGAAAATCTTCTGCAGATTAAGCACACCCATGTGAAATGCGAAAAAACAGACCCGGCGGTGAGCTTTTCCTTTGAAAAGCCGGGTGAGCAGGAGGTACTTGTCAGCTCCCTGCGCCTGGACGGTTGTATTTCCAGGCTGTGTAATTTGTCCAGAAGCGAAAGCCTGCAGATGTTTGCGGCAGGCAGGGTCTTTGTGAATGGCAGGCTGACGGAAAACAACAGCAGACCTCTTGCCGTGGGAGATGTGGTCAACGTCAGAGGTTTCGGCAAATTTATTTTTGCGGAAGAAAAATACACAACGAAAAAAGGTAAGCTCTGTCTGCGATTTGAGACCTTTACCTGATGGGAGAGATTTTATGTATTCTTACACAATCATTCAATGGCTGTTTTTCTTTTATTTTTACTGTTTTTTCGGCTGGTGCTTTGAGTCGTGTTATGTGTCATTAAAGTCCAGACGCTGGGTAAACAGAGGCTTTATGAAGGGACCGTTCCTGCCGCTGTACGGCAGCGGCGCCATTCTTCTTTTAGTGGTTTCGAAGCCTTTTATCGGACACTGGTGGGCGGTCTATATTGCCGGATGCATCGGCGCCACCATCTTAGAGTATTTTACCGGTGTGGCAATGGAAGCTCTGTTCAAGGTAAGGTACTGGGATTATTCCAATCAGCCCTTTAACTTTCAGGGACATATCTGTCTCGGTTGTTCACTCGCCTGGGGCGGTCTTACCCTGCTTATGAATTATGTTATCCACAAACCGGTGGAAAAACTGGTGCTGGCTATTCCGGACAATATCCTGACCATAGCGACACTTCTTCTGACCTGTTATATTGTGTGGGATTTTGCTCTTTCCTTCAAGGCAGCTCTCGATTTGCGGGATGTGCTGGTTTCTATGGAGAAGCTTAAGGGCGAAATGCAGCGTATCCAGAAGAGAGCCGAGGTTATTGCCGCAGTAGCGGGAGAGGACTGGGCGGAACGCAGGGAAGCTATGGCGGAAAATGCGGAGCGCAGAAAAGTGGCCTTTGCGGAAACGGTTGACCAGAAGAAACAGGCATTTGCCGAGAGCATGGGTCAGAAAAAAGAGGCATTTGCCGAGAGTATGGGACAGAAAAAGGTGGCATTTGCCGAAAGTATGGCAGGCATCGAAAAGAGCTTTGCTGCCATCAAGGAAAGCCTGCGTCAGAAATCTGAGCAGTATTCCCAGGACGACAGAGAGGAAATTATGGATCTGCAGGCGCAGTACAGGATTAATGCCGCCAAGCATGAAAGCATGCGCAACAACAAGGTATTAGCGAAGATATTCAAGAACAACCCGACCATGAAGTCCAGGTTATATGACGAGGATTTACAGGAGCTGCAAAAAGAAGGCTGGCTGGGTAAGAAAAAAGACAGAGATAAATAAAGTAAGAAAAAAGACAACAAACAAAAAGGAGATACCCGGATGGACATCTCCTTTTAATTTACTGCTTTTTAATTTACAGCTTCTTTCTGTCGGCTTTTTCCTCACAGTATTTGCAGCGGTAAATTTCTTTTTCCTCGTCTGCCAGAACAAAGATGTGGGGCAGGCCCTGCTCAATGGAGGTAATGCAACGGGGATTTCTGCAGTGGATGACATTGGTAATGGTCTTGGGAAGAACCAGTTCCTTTTTGTCCACGATTTCACCGTCCTTGATGACGTTTACGGTGATGTTGTGGTCAATGAATGCCAGGACGTCCAAGTCAAGCTGGTTGATGTCGCATTCCACTTTAAGAATATCCTTTTTTCCCATTTTGTTACTGCGGGCATTTTTGATAATGGCAACGGTGCAGTCTAATTTGCCGAGCTGCAGGTTTTTGTAAATATCCATGCTCTTGCCGGCTTCGATATGGTCCAGTACAAATCCTTCTTCAATCTTTCCTACGTTTAACATATAATTTATATTCCTTTCATAGCCTGCAAACTTTGGGCCGCAGGCACAATATTTGCAAAGTGAACTGCGTTCACTTGGAAAAATTTATTTTTCACACTTCTCCTTTTCCTAAGAGTGTTAAAATCAGCGCCATTCTTACATAGACACCGTATTGCACCTGCTTGAAATAAGCGGCTCTGGGGTCATCATCAATTTCTACGGAAATTTCATTGACACGGGGCAGGGGATGTAAAATCAGCATATCCGGTCTGGCATATTCCATTTTGGTCTTGTCCAGAATGTAGAAATCCTTCAGACGGACATAATCTTCTTCGTTGAAGAAACGTTCCTTCTGTACACGGGTCATGTACAAAATATCCAGGGAAGGCATTACGTTTTCCAGACGGATGACTTCTTCGTAGGGGATATTTTTTTCTTTTAACATATCCGTGATGTAGTCGGGCACACGGAGCTCTTCGGGGGAGATGAAGATAAACCGGACATTTTCATAGCGCACCAGGGCACGGATTAAGGAGTGTACGGTACGGCCGAACTTTAAGTCGCCGCAAAGACCGATGGTCATGTTGTCCAGACGGTGCTTCAGACTGCGGATGGTAAGCAGATCCGTCAGGGTCTGGGTGGGATGCTGGTGACCGCCGTCGCCGGCATTGATAACCGGAATACCTGATTTCTCGGCAGCTACCATGGGCGCGCCTTCTTTGGGATGACGCATGGCACAGATATCGGCAAAGCAGGAGATAACGCGGATGGTGTCGGATACGCTTTCACCCTTGGAAGCGGATGAGTTGGCGGCATCGGAGAAGCCGAGTACCTTTCCACCCAGATGAATCATGGCGGACTCAAAGCTTAAACGGGTACGGGTGCTGGGTTCGTAGAAGCAGGTAGCAAGTACCTTGCCGTCACAGGCATGGGCATATTTTTCGGGAGAGGCTTCAATGTCCTCCGCCAAGTCAAAAAGCTTGTCCAATTCTTCCACGGAAAAATCCAGTGGGCTCATTAAATGTCTCATTCTATTTCCTCACATTCTGCCGCAACTGCGGCGCATTGTATTTATTCTGCCGCGGATACGGCATGGAACATTGCGAAAGACCCAAAAAAAATCGAAGAGAAAAAACTCTTCGATTTTAATGTATTTATTTGAATGATAATAATTCCTCCACGCTCTTGCGTTTGGGAGCGGCAGGACTTTCAGCGGGATAGCCGATAGGAATTAAAGCAACCAATTCTCTTTCTTCGGGAACTTCCAGGAGGGAAGCGGCTTTGGCTTCATCAAAAATCCCCATAATTACGGTACCGAGTCCCTGCTCGTAAGCTGCTAAGCAAAAAGCTTCGGAAGCAACACCGGCATCAAACATCTGCCAGCCGCCTTCCATGGGAGTGGAATAGGAACCGTCACGTTCAAATCCGCTGCGGTTTTTAATGAAAGTAACAGCAATCAGCATGGGAGCATTTTTGATAATCTCACCATTTTTTGCATAAGCGCTGGTACATTCATCGGCGATTTTGTCTTTCAGTTCGCCTTCCACTGCAATATAACGGGTAATCTGTGTATGCTTCCAACTGGGAGCATAAGAAGCGGTTTCTACAATATCTGCGATCACATCCCTGGAAACGGGAGTATCTGCAAATTTACGAATACTTCTGCGTCCTTTAATACATTCCTTAGCTGTCACGATATCATCCTCCTTTTCAGATTTTTAACATTGTAACACAAAGGGAGGGGTGATGCAATTAGTCTTTGGGGGATTTCAAAAAATATTTTGAAAATAATTTTCCATCCCGTAATAGCCTTGCATAATATCTTCTTTTCACGTATAATCTTCTTTATAATATTGATATTTGTGTACAAAAGGAAAGGGAAGGTATTGCGGATATGGCTAAAGAAACGGATGAGGATATCAAGTACAGGGAAAGAAAAAGATGGGTGTTTTTGGGACTGCCGTTTACATTCACGGTTTACATCATCAAGGATGATATACTTACGATAGATCAGGGATTTTTCAAAAAAGTCGAAAATGACTGTTATATGTATAAAGTACAGGATGTAGAGCATACACAGACTTTTTTTGAAAGACTGGTGGGACTCGGCACCATTACCTGCTTTACCGGTGATACCACCCATCCCAAGCTTATTATTGAGCATGTGAAAAGGTCCAGGGAAATTAAAAACTATATTTTAGAGGCTTCCGAAGCAGCCCGCATGAGAAGACGTACCTTAAATACGTTAAACATCGGCACGGAAACCATGGACGATATGGATAACGATTAAGGATATGACTTCAAAAGGGCGGAGAGATGTCTCCGTCCTTTTCTTCGGTAAGACGGCGGGATGCGGAAACCGGTTCGTTCTCCAAAAGCAGGCGCTCAAACAGTAAGCCGGCCAGAAACCAGCAGGGCAGGTAATCAAGCCGGATGATTTTTCCGATATTCCACCTGGAATGACTGTAATCCCAGGGGCAGATGTGCCGTTTCTGCAAGAGCTTTCCGGTAAAGAATTCTACGGAAAAGATAAGGGTGGCATACAGAAAGCCGCGCAGAAGCAACGGTTTTCCCCGCAGACGTCTGCAAAGCGGGGCAATCAGGCAGGCACTGCCGTATATGGGAAACATCCAGACAGAGGTATTGCCTTTTAAGGAAAACTGCCGCCTGCGGTAGGAAGACAGGGCTGTAAAAATAATCTCCATGCACCAGCCTAAGATACCGCAATGGAGAAAATTGTGCAGTAGTTTTTTCAAGATAACGGAACTCCTTTTTTCTATTATGAAAAGTGTTTCCGGGAAAGCAAAAAATATGCAAAGCGGGTAGAAAATGATGACGGAAAAAGAATGTTTGGATTTTATGGATGAATTAAAGAAAAGCGGCATTGTGCCGGGACTCGGCAGCATAAAGGAGCTATGCAGACGGCTTGGCAATCCGCAGGATGCCTTCCCCTGCATTCACATTGCGGGTACAAACGGCAAGGGCTCCGTGCTGGCATATCTTTCTACCGTTTATAAAACGGCCGGCTACCGCGTGGGAGCTTTTTCTTCACCGGCGGTGTTTAAGTCCCGGGAAACTATCCGGGTGGACGGGAAAAATATGACAAAGAAGGCATACACGGAAGGCCTGGAAAAAATAAAGGAGGCAGTGGAGGCGATAAAGGCGGATGGCCTGCCCGCTCCTACGGCATTTGAAGCGGAGGTGGCGTTGGCATTCCTTTATTTTGCGGATAAAAAGTGCGATATTGTGATACTGGAAGCCGGAATGGGAGGCAGGGAGGATGCCACCAATCTGATTACCCGGACACTTGCTGCGGTGCTTATGCCCATCGGTATGGACCATATGCAGTTTTTAGGCGGGACGTTAGACAAAATTGCATATCAGAAAGCGGGTATCATTAAGAAAGGCTGTGTGGCAGTCAGCGCCGCACAACAGGAAGAGGCGGCAGCAGAAATAAGGAAGGAAGCGGAAAAACAAGGCTGTTCCTTATTTTTTGCAACTGTGCCCGAAAAGAAAAAATACGGTCTGAAAAAGCAGAGGTTTAATTACCGGGATGCGTTCGGCACTCTGCACAAGGATATGGAAATAACCATTCCCGGAGTCTGTCAGGCGGAAAATGCCGCAGTTGCCATAGAAGTGGTGGAAGCACTGAACCGGCAGAAGAGTTTTTATGTATCGGATGAAAATTTAAGACGCGGACTTTTAGAAACCTCGTGGCCCGGAAGGTTTGAGGTTTTGCGGGAAAAACCGTATTTTGTCATTGACGGCGCCCACAACGAGCCGGCTGCCAAAAAACTTGTGCAATCTGTGTCTGCCTACTTTTCAAATAAAAGAATTATCTATATAATGGGAATGTTGAAAGACAAGGAATATGAAAAAGTAGCGGAAATCACATATCCTTATGCCGACCAGATTATCACGGTGACACCGCCGGAAAACAAACGGGCGCTTTCCGCCATGGATCTGGCAGCGGCGGTCAGTGCGTACCATCCGCGGGTGACCACGGCTGGCAGTGTGGAGGAAGCGGTGGAAATGGCATATCTTTTAGCCGGTAAGGAAGATGTGATTTTGTGTTTCGGCTCCCTTTCCTTTTTGGGAAAGGTCAGGGATATTTTAGGTAAGCAGTGATACGGCAGCGAAACTGCCCGGAGGATACAGATATGAATCAGCAAAAAATACAGGACGGTGTCCGTCTGATTTTGGAGGGCATCGGAGAGGATTTGAACAGAGAGGGGTTACGGGAAACCCCGGAGCGCATTGCCAGAATGTACGAGGAAATCTGCGGAGGCATGACGGAGGATGCGGGCACGCACCTTCAGAAGACGTTTTCCGTTTCGGACAGCGGGATTGTGATGGAAAAGGATATCGTATTTTACTCCATGTGCGAGCATCACATGCTGCCTTTCTACGGAAAAGCGCATATTGCCTACATCCCGGACGGCAAGGTGGTGGGCTTAAGCAAGCTGGCGCGGACAGTGGAGGTATTTGCAAAAAGACTGCAGATTCAGGAACAGATGACGGCACAGATAGCGGATGCCATTATGGAGCATTTGTCCCCCAAAGGGGTTATGGTGGTGATTGAGGCAGAGCACATGTGCATGACCATGCGCGGTGTGAAAAAGCCCGGAAGCCTCACGGAAACCATGGCGGTCCGCGGCGAGTTTAAGGAAAATACAGAACTGCAGAAGCAGTTTTTTATGATGCTTCACAGATAACGGGATAATGGCAGCAGAAAACGACAGTAAAAACAAGCGGGGACGTACAGTGGAAACGGACAGAGTAAACCGGATTTTGGAAAATGAAGTTTTTCGGGAACACCTTGGGAAAAACAAAGAAGCGGAAAAGGACCGTATTTTCTGCCGGCATGATATGGTACATTTTCTGGATGTGGCGCGTATCGGCATGATTTTTAATCTTCGGGAAAATTTGCAAATTCCGGAAGATTTGCTTTATGCGGCGGCACTTCTGCATGATATCGGCAAACATGAACAGTATGAAAACGGGACGCCCCATGAAGAGGCAAGCGCAAGGATTGCCCCGCTTATTTTGGAAAAATGCGGGTACACGGAGGCGGAAATAGCGGAGATTACGGAGGCTGTTTTACAGCACCGTACAAAGTCCGTAGCGGAAGAACCCACGTTAAGCGGTGTTTTGTACCGGGCGGACAAGAAAAGCAGGGCATGTTTTGCCTGTGAAGCAAAGGAAGCCTGCAACTGGAGCGGGGAAAAGAAAAATCTGCAGCTTAAGGTATAGGGAGTTTGCGGAAAACAGACGTAAGCCCCGGATATGGCAGGACAGGCATACACCGGCAGAAAAAGGAGAATGCGGATATGAAGATAGGAAACAGGGAATTTCAGGAAACAGGGAAAACGTATGTGTGTGGCATTTTAAATGTCACACCGGATTCCTTCTCAGACGGAGGAAAATGGGTGGAGCAGGATAAGGCGCTGTTCCATGTGGAAGAAATGATTAAGGACGGCATGGACCTTTTGGACATCGGCGGCGAGTCTACCAGACCCGGTTACCGACTGCTTTCCTGCGAGGAAGAGCTGGGAAGAGTGCTGCCGGTTATTGAGGCGGTCAAAAAAAGATTTGATGTGCCTGTTTCCCTTGATACCTATAAGCCGGAGGTGGCGGAAGAAGGTGTGAAGGCGGGCATCGACTTTATTAACGATATCTGGGGCTTAAAGTGGGACAAAAGAATGGCGGATGTTATTGCGAAAAGCGGTCTGCCCTGCTGCCTGATGCACAACCGGAAGGAGCCTGTGTACGAGAGTTTCATGCAGGATGTGGCAGCAGACCTGGCGGAAACACTGCACATTGCGGACAAGGCGGGCATCGCACCGGATAAAATTTTGTTAGACCCCGGTGTGGGCTTCGGCAAAACCTACGAGCAGAATTTACAGATTATCAACAACGTGGAAAGCCTTAAGGTGCTGGGGTGCCCGATTTTTCTGGCAACCAGCCGCAAGTCCGTCATCGGTCTGACACTGGATGTGCCGGTTACCGAACGGGTGGAGGGCACACTTGTTACGACGGTCATGGGCGTGATGAAGGGCTGCATGTTTGTGCGGGTGCATGACATCAAGGAAAATGTGCGTGCCATCCGGATGACGGAGGCTATTTTGAACAGCTGATGCAGATTGGCACAGAAATGCGGAATGACTCAGAGATGCGGAATGACTCAGAAATGAGGTTTACTATGATACAGGATGAAATCAGAATCGACAATCTTGAAATATATGCACACCACGGTGTGTTTGCAAAAGAAAAGGAGAAAGGACAGCATTTTTATGTAAACGCCGCCCTCTACACGGATTTAAGAAAGGCAGGACAATCCGATGATCTGACGGCATCCACGCATTACGGAGAGGTATGCCTTTTGATGGAAAAGGTTTTGACGGAACAGAGCTATGATCTGATAGAAACGGCAGCGGAAAAAACGGCGGAAGCGGTACTGCTTTCGTTTCCGAATGTAAAGGCGCTGGATCTGGAGCTGAGAAAACCGGAAGCCCCCATCCCTCTGCCTTTTGAATCGGTTTCCGTGAAAATCCACAGAGGCCGGACGGATGTGTATATAGCATTCGGCTCCAATTTAGGTGACAGCAGGAAGTTAATAGAGGATGCCATAAAAAAACTGGAAGAAAAATATATCCGGATAAAAAAGGTGAGCAGCATTATTTCCACCAAACCTTACGGTGGAGTGGAGCAGCCGGACTTCTTAAACGGTGTCCTTCTTGCCGAAACACTTTATACGCCAACGGAGCTTCTGGACAGGCTGCACGAAATCGAACAGGAAGCGGGCAGGGAGCGTAAAATCCATTGGGGGCCGAGAACTCTTGATCTGGATATTATTTTTTACGGCAGGGAAATCTATGAGGATGAAAATCTCATCATTCCCCATGTGGATATGGAGAACAGGGATTTTGTACTGAAACCCATGGCAGAAATCGCACCGAATTTCCGCCACCCTGTTTTGCAGAAGACCATGAAACAGCTGTTGGATGCTTTGTATCAGTAACGCTTTACAGTACTAAAAATGCGTGGTATGATTATTGTATCTGTTTCTGCGCAAAATTGCAGATGCAATCGGAGAAAAGAGAGAATGTAAAATGAACCATAGGAGAAAGGAAGAGTAATCGTGTCAGAAAAGAAAATCATGTTGGGCAACGAGGCTATTGCCAGAGGCGCCTACGAAGCAGGTGTGAAAGTATCCGCGGCATATCCCGGTACTCCCAGCACAGAAATCAGTGAAAACATTGTAAAATACCCGGAGATTTATGCAGAATGGTCTCCCAATGAAAAGGTGGCAACAGAGGTGGCAATCGGCGCCTCCATCAGTGGTGTAAGAGCCATTGTTTCCATGAAGCATGTAGGCGTCAATGTGGCAAGCGACCCTCTTTACACCATTTCTTATGCGGGTGTAAACGGCGGTCTGGTGCTGGTGGCAGCGGATGATCCGGGACTTTACAGCTCCCAGAACGAGCAGGATTCCCGTGCCGTGGCAAGAGCCGCCATTGTGCCGGTATTAGAGCCCTCCGACAGCGAGGAAGCGAAGGAATTTACCAAGTATGCCTTTGAACTCAGCGAAAAATACGATACTCCGGTTATGGTGCGCACCACCACAAGACTTTCCCATTCCCAGGGAACGGTGGAGCTCTGCGACAGACAGGAAATCGAAGACAAGCCCTATACCCGTAACCCGGCGAAATTTGTCATGATGCCCGGCAATGCCAAGCAGCGTCATTTATATGTAGAAGAAAGAATGAAAAAAATGGCGGAGGACGGCTGTGATTTTCCTGTTAACCGTGTGGAATACAGAGATACCTCCATCGGTTTTATCACCAGCGGCATTCCTTACCAGTATGTAAGAGAAGCCTGTCCCGATGCTTCCGTATTAAAGCTCGGTCTGGTACATCCGCTGCCGAGAAAATTAATCGAGGAATTTGCTTCCAAGGTAGATAAGCTGTACATATTCGAGGAGCTGGAGCCGGTCATTGAAGAACAGGTAAAATCCTGGGGTATCAAGGCAATCGGCAAGGAAATTTTTACCATTCAGGGCGAATACAGCGCCAATATGTTAAGAAAAGCCCTGAAGCCGGAAGAATTTTCCGTAGAAACACCGGCACAGGTTCCGGCAAGACCTCCTATTCTGTGCCCGGGATGTCCTCACAGAAGTGTATTTTCCGTATTGAATAAACTGAAAATCCACGCCGCAGGCGATATCGGCTGTTATACCTTAGGCGCCGTAGCGCCTTTGAACGTCATTGACACCACCGTCTGCATGGGCGCCAGCATTTCTACCCTGCACGGCATGGAAAAGGCGAAGGGCAAGGATTACATTAAAAACTGGGTAGCCGTAATCGGCGATTCCACCTTTATGCATACCGGTGTCAATTCCCTGATGAACATGGTTTACAACCAGGGTACCGGTACCGTTATGATTCTGGACAACTCCACCACCGGTATGACCGGTCATCAGGACCATGCGGCAACCGGCAAGACCTTAAAGGGAGAAATCGTTCCGGCTATAAGCATTTATTATCTGTGCAAATCCATGGGCATTGAGCATGTAGTGGAAGTAAATGCCTTTGACTTAAAGGAACTGGAAAGAGTTATTAAGGAAGAAGTGGCAAGGGATGAAGTTTCCGTTATCATTACCAAGTCTCCCTGCGTACTTTTAAAAGGAAATGTATTCCCCAACGTATGCAAGCCCATTCCCGAAAAATGCAAGAAGTGCGGCGCCTGCCTGCGTCCCGGCTGTCCTGCCCTGACAAAGAAGGAAGACGGCACGATTGCCATTGACACTACCATGTGTAACGGATGCGGACTTTGTAAAAATCTTTGTATGTTCCAGGCCATTGAGACCTGCGCAAAGTAATAGGAGGGCGAAACAGTGAAGACGAAGAATATTATGATTGTAGGCGTGGGAGGACAGGGAACCCTTCTTACCAGCCGTATACTGGGCGGAATGACAAAGGCTGCCGGCTATGATGTAAAATTATCGGAGGTGCACGGAATGGCGCAGCGTGGCGGCAGCGTGGTCACCTTTGTACGCTACGGCAGTGAAGTGGCAGAGCCCATCGTGGAAGAAGGACAGGCAGATGTGCTGATTGCATTTGAAAGACTGGAAGCCCTGCGCTATGCCCATTTCTTAAAAAAAGACGGCGTTATTATTGTCAATGACTGGAGAATTGACCCGATTACCGTTGTGACGGGTGCGGCATCCTATCCGGACGATATCCTTGAAAATCTGGCAAAAAAACATAAGGTCTATTCCATTAATGCAATGGAAGAGGCAGAAAAAATCGGCAATGTGAAAGCATTCAACGTCATTGTACTGGGACTTGCGGCAAAGCACATGGATTTCGATAAAGAGACATGGCTTTCCGTAATCGAAAAAACAGTTCCGCCCAAGACCGTGGATATCAATAAGAAGGCTTTCCTGTTAGGATTTGACGGAGGAGAAAACGCATGATCTGGAATGAGTCGAAAGAATGTATGAGCAGGGATGAAATGCATGCCCTGCAGAGTGCAAGACTGGTAAAAATGGTGGAGCGTGTGTATTACAATGTGCCTTTTTACCGGAAAAAAATGCAGGAAATGGGATTGGAATTAGGAGATGTCAAGGGTATTGAAGACATTACCAAGCTTCCCTTTACCACCAAAAGCGATTTAAGAGACAACTATCCCTTCGGCTTGCTGGCAGTCCCCCGTTCTGAAATTGTGCGCGTGCATGCCTCCAGCGGTACCACCGGAAAAGCAACGGTAGTGGCCTACACCAGAAAGGATCTGGATCTCTGGAGCGAATGTGTGGCAAGAGCCTTTACCATGGCAGGTGTTACCAGAGAGGACACCATCCAGATTGCATACGGCTATGGTCTGTTTACCGGCGGCTTAGGCGCCCATGCGGGTGCGGAAAGACTGGGAGCCACGGTTGTGCCCATGTCCACCGGCAATACGAAAAAATTAACTACCATGATGAAGGATTTCGATGTAACGGCGATTGCCTGCACCCCTTCCTATCTGTTACATATTGCGGAGACCCTGGAGGAAATGGGAGACCTTGACAAGGTTAAGTTAAAAACCGCCATCTGCGGCGCGGAGCCCTGGACGGAAAACATGCGTAAGCAGATTGAAAACAAGCTGCACATCCATGCCCATGATATTTACGGCTTAAGCGAAGTACTGGGACCCGGTGTGGCATGCGACTGTGAATATCACAGAGGACTGCATGTGCAGGAGGACCACTTTATTCCGGAAATTATTGACCCGGATACGTTGCAGCCCCTGCCGGCAGGAGAGACGGGAGAACTGGTATTTACCACCATTACCAAAGAGGGACTTCCTATTTTAAGATACCGCACCAGGGATCTGACAAGCATCGATTATGCACCCTGCGAATGTGGCAGAACCACGGCGCGTATCAGCCGTTTCAAAGGACGCTCCGATGACATGCTGATTATCCGCGGCGTCAATGTATTCCCCAGCCAGATTGAGTCTGCACTGCTGGAAATGGGCGAAGTGGCGCCTCACTACCTGATGATTGTGGACCGTGTGAACAACCTGGATACCCTGGAGGTACAGGTGGAGGTAGAGGAGCGTTTCTTCTCCGATGAAATCAAGGAATTAGAAAAACTGACAAAGAAGATTGCAACGGTCATCCAGCACGCCATCGGTCTTGCCGTAAAGGTAAAACTGGTAGAGCCCAAGACCATTGAGCGCAGTATGGGCAAATCCGTGCATGTAATCGACAACCGAAAGCTGATTTAAGAACAGGAAAATGTGCGGGCACGTCCGGTGCCCGCATGGCTTTATTAAGGAAGGAGAACGGCTGTATGTATTTGAAACAGTTATCCGTTTTTATCGAAAACAGGGAAGGCAGACTGGAAGAGGTCCTGGATGTCTTAAAGAAAAACAACATCAATATCGTTTCCTTAAGTCTGGCAGATACCAGTGATTATGGGCTTTTACGGCTTCTGGTTACCGAACCGGAAGCAGGCAGGAAAGCTTTGAACGAAAATGGTTTTTCCGCCATGCTTACGGATGTTTTGGGGGTAAAGCTCCGCCACAAGGTGGGCTGCCTGCAGGAGCTTTTGGAGGTAATCTGCAAATCCCATATCAACATTGAGTACATGTATGCGCTTGAGACCGGAAACGATGATGCTTCCATCATCATGAAGACTTCCGATCTGGAAAAAGCAACAGAGCTCTTAAAAGAAACCGATGTGGAATTTGTCACACAGGATGAAATCCGGAAGACGGTTTAATACACCGGACAACGGTGTGAAAAAAAGAAATACAGGAAATAAAAACATAGGAAAATGAGGGTAAAGAGATGATAGTGAAGGTATTACTTCTAATACTGTTTTTTGCCGTAATGGTAGGAATCGGTTTTTATTCCCGTAAACATGCCACCAACGTGGACGGCTTTGTACTCGGAGGCAGAAGTGTCGGTCCGTGGCTGACGGCTTTTGCCTACGGTACGTCCTATTTCAGTGCTGTGGTTTTTGTAGGATATGCAGGACAGTTCGGCTACAAATACGGAATTTCCGCCACTTGGATCGGTATCGGCAATGCCCTGATCGGTTCCCTGCTTGCCTGGATTGTGCTGGGCAGAAGAACAAGAATTATGAGCAAGCACTTAAAGGCAAAGACCATGCCGGACTATTTTGGGAAGCGTTTTGACAGCAATGCCCTTCGTGTCACGGCAGCCGTCATCTCTTTTGTTTTTCTGATTCCTTATACCGCATCCGTATACAACGGACTTTCCCGTCTGTTTGAAATGGCGTTCGATGTGCCCTACACGGTGTGTGTTGTGGTTATGGCAGCCCTTACATGCGTTTACGTGATTTTAGGCGGTTACATGGCAACGGCCATTAACGATTTTGTACAGGGTATCGTTATGCTGGTCGGCATTGTGGCAGTCATTGCATCCGTATTAAACGGACAAGGCGGTTTTATGCAGGCAGTTTTTAAACTGTCTGAAATTCCCAGCGATATTCCCGTGACAATGGGACAGCAGGGAGCTTTTACTTCCTTCTTCGGACCCGACCCGCTTAACTTACTGGGGGTTGTCATTCTGACCTCCTTAGGTACCTGGGGTCTGCCGCAGATGGTAAGCAAATTCTATGCCATCCGGGATGAAAAAGCAGTCAAGACCGGAACAGTGATTTCCACGTTGTTTGCCATTGTGGTATCCGGCGGATGCTATTTTCTGGGCGGTTTTGCAAGACTGTTTGACTCCGATGCCATCCGGAACGGACAGGGCGGTATTGTATACGATGCAATTATCCCTACTATGTTAAATTCCCTTTCCGATATCCTGATCGGTATCGTGATTGTGCTGGTGCTTTCCGCATCCATGTCCACGCTGTCCTCCCTGGTGCTGACATCCAGCTCCACCCTGACACTGGACTTCTTAAAGGGAAATATCATCAAGAAGATGGACGAGAAGAAGCAGCTTCTCACCATGAGAATTTTCTTAGTGTTCTTTGTGGTAATTTCCGTTGTGATCGCCCTTGACCCGCCCACTTTTATCGCACAGCTCATGGGTATTTCCTGGGGAGCTCTGGCCGGTGCGTTCTTAGCGCCTTTCATGTACGGACTGTACTGGAAGGGCGTGACGAAATCCGCTGTCTGGGCAAGCTTTATCTGCGGCGTGGGCATTACCGTGTCCAACATGTTCTTCCATTTTATTGCTTCTCCCATCAACGCAGGAGCCATAGCCATGGTGGCAGGATTAATCGTAGTGCCGGTGGTAAGCCTTATCACCCCGAAGCTTTCCGGCGATAAGGTAAACGAAATCTTTGAATGTTATGAGGAAAAAGTTACGGTAGAACAGAAACTGGTTCTGACCGATGAGGAAGAAAAATGTGAGAAATAGTACATTTTTACATTTTCACCATTGACTTTTCAATCTTAAAGGTTTACACTGAATACAGTTAAATATGGAACATAAGGTAAGAGTGGTCGCGTACCACTCTTTCTTAATGCCCGGGGCATATGTTCCAATCACTTACAACTTCATATTGAGAAAGGAAAAAGACATGTCAAGAAAAGACTACGAAAGCAGAACGGAAAAGCTGCTTTTACCCATTGCAGAAGGCTGCGGGGTGGAAATCTATGATGTGGAATACGTCAAAGAGGGAGCGGATTATTATCTGCGCGCCTACATTGACAAACCGGAAGGTGTAAATATCAATGACTGCGAAACAGTGAGCAGGGCGTTGTCGGATGCACTGGACAAAGAGGACTTTATCGAAGATGCGTACATCCTGGAGGTATCCAGTCCGGGACTGGGCAGAACCTTGAAAAAAGATAAGCACCTTCAGAAAAGCATAGGGAAAGAAGTGGAAATAAAGACCTACAAGCCCATTGAAAAATGTAAGGAATTTGCAGGAATCTTAAAGAGCTTCGATGACAAGAGCATTACCATTGAAACAGAAAACGGTGAGCAGACCTTTGAAAGAAGCGATGTGGCGCTCATCAGGCTGGCACTGGATTTTTAGCGGATATATAGAATATAGAACACAGGAGTATAAATCCTCTCCTCGTCATGGAGACTCGGATTTTTGCTCCGCAAAAACAAGGAGTATAAATCCTCTCCTCGTCAAGGGACTCGGATTTTTGCTCCGCAAAAACAAGGAGGATTTGGGAAAATGAATAAAGAATTAATGGAGGCACTTGACATACTGGAGAAGGAGAAAGAAATCAGCAAGGAAACTCTGTTCGATGCGATTGAAAATTCCCTTATGACAGCATGCAAGAATCACTTCGGAAAAGCAGATAATATTAAGGTCGAAATTGACAGGGATACCTGCGATTTCCTCTGCTATGCGGAAAAGGAAGTCGTACCCACAAAGGAAGATGTGGAAGACGACTGCCTGCAGATTGCACTGGATGACGCAAAGGAAATTTCCAAGAAGGCAAAGGTGGGAGACATCCTGCATGTGGAGATCAAGTCCAAGGAATTCGGACGTATTGCCACCATGAATGCCAAGAACGTGATTTTACAGAAAATCCGCGAAGAGGAAAGAAGCGTTATCTTCAACCAGTATTATGAAAAAGAACATGACGTAGTTACCGGTGTGGTACAGCGTTATGTAGGAAAAAACATCAGCATCAATTTAGGAAAAGCCGATGCCATGTTAAATGAGAGCGAACAGGTAAAGGGTGAAGTATTCAAGCCCACCGAGAGAATCAAGGTTTACATTCTGGAAGTGAAGAACACCCCGAAGGGACCCCGCATCAATGTCAGCAGAACGCATCCGGAATTAGTAAAGAGACTGTTTGAGTCCGAAGTTATGGAAATCAAGGACGGCACCGTAGAAATCAAGAGCATTGCCCGTGAAGCCGGAAGCCGTACCAAGATTGCCGTATGGAGCAACAACCCCAACGTGGATGCCGTGGGTGCCTGCGTCGGCATGAATGGTGCCAGAGTAAATGCCATTGTGGAAGAGCTCCGCGGAGAAAAGATTGACATTGTAAACTGGGATGAGAACCCCGGCAATCTGATTCAGAATGCTCTTTCTCCCGCCAAGATTGTAGCCGTATTTGCAGACCCGGATGAAAAGACCGCTAAGGTAGTCGTACCCGATTACCAGTTATCTCTTGCCATCGGTAAGGAAGGCCAGAACGCAAGACTGGCAGCAAGACTGACAGGCTACAAGATTGACATCAAGTCCGAAACCCAGGCAAAGGATGCACCGGGCTTCCGTTACGAAGACTATATGGATGAGTACGAAGATGACGGCTACGATGCTGAGGAGTACGAGGAAGAGGTAAGAGAGGCCGAAGAGGAAGGTGCTGATACCGACAATGAATAAAAAAATTCCCTTAAGACAGTGCGTGGGCTGCGGTGAAATGAAGAATAAAAAAGAAATGATGAGAGTCTTAAAGACACCGGAGGATACCATCGTACTGGATTTAACAGGTAAAAAGAACGGAAGAGGCGCATACCTTTGTAAGAGTGGCGAATGCTTAAAGAAAGCACGCAAAAACAAAGGCATCGAGCGTTCGTTCAAAATGAGCATACCGGATGCGGTATATGAGGAACTGGAGAAGGAGTTTAGTGAGACAAATGCAGAATAAAATATATGGACTGCTGGGGCTCGCAGCGCGTGGAAGAAATGTGGTAAGCGGCGAGTTTGCAACGGAAAATGCAGTGAAAAACGGTTCTGCTGTGCTGGTTATTGTAGCGAAGGATGCATCAGACAATACCCGGAAACTATTCCATGACAAATGTTCGTTCTATGAAGTGCCTGTTTATGATTACGGCATGAAAGCGGAATTAGGACATTGTATCGGAAAGGACGAAAGAGCCGCCCTTGCCGTCGTGGACGAAGGTCTTGCAGAAAAAATGATTCAATATCTGAACGCATCCGAAAATTAGGAGGTAATAATTGCATGGCAAAAATTAAGATACATGAACTTGCAAAGGAATTTGGTGTACAAAGCAAAGAGGTCATTGCCTTTCTGCAGAGTAAGGGCATCGAAGCCAAAGCGGCACAGAGTGCGGTAGAGGATGATGCAGCCGGCCTTGTAAGAAAGCACTTCGGCAGTGGAGCTCCCAAGCCCGCAGCAGAGGAAAAAGAAAGCAAGGCGGCGCCCAAAGCAAAGGAAAGCACCAAAACGGCAGAAACGAAAGAAGCAGTCAAAACAGATACAAAGGAAGCAGGTAAACCCGTGGAAAACAAAGAAACCGTAAAGGCAGCGGAGAACAAAGAAGCAGGAAAGGAAAATGCGGAAGCGCCCAAGAAGAAAAAGACGATTATCTTTGTCAGCAATCCACAGAATTCCCGTGTACCCGGTCAGCCCTCCGGCAGAAACAACCAGGGTCAGGGAAACCGCGGCGGCATGAACGGTAACCAGGGTCAGAACCAGAGAAACAACCAGAATGTCCGCTCCGGACAGCCGGCACCGGTCCGTCCCATTAAACCGCTGACACCTCCTTCTCCCACACCCAGTGTGCAGATGGTACCGTCCCGTCAGCCTCAGAAGGCAGCTCCCAAGGCAGAACCCGCAAGGGAAGAGAAGCTTCAGAGCCAGACAGACAATACGGCTGCAGCAGGCACTGCTGCTCCTAAGCCTGCTGTAGAAAGACCCGCAACGGATAGAACGGCTGCAGAGCGTCAGGCAGACAGACCCGTACAGGCAAATGCGGCAGACAGACCTTCCTATGGAAACCGTGACAATCGTAACGGCCAGGGAGGTGACAGACCTTACGGAAACAGAGATAACAGAAACGGTCAGAGCGGCGACAGACCTTACGGAAACAGAGACAACCGTAACGGCCAGGGAGGCGACAGACCTTACGGAAACAGAGACAACCGAAACGGCCAGGGCGGCGACAGACCTTACGGAAACAGAGATAACAGAAACGGTCAGGGCGGCGACAGACCTTACGGAAACAGAGACAACCGAAACGGCCAGGGCGGCGACAGACCTTACGGAAACAGAGATAACAGAAACGGCCAGGGCGGCGACAGACCTTACGGAAACAGAGACAACCGGAACGGCCAGGGCGGCGACAGACCTTACGGAAACAGAGATAACAGAAACGGCCAGGGTGGCGACAGACCTTCCTTCGGCAACCGCGACAACCGGAACGGTGCCGGAAGAGACGGCGGATTCCGCAAACCCGGTCAGGGTGGCAGCAAGGGCTTTGCTCCCGAAACAACCGCTAAGGATGCGGAGAAGCACAGAGATGAAGAAAAGCGCCGTATCAGCCAGGAGAAGGATAAACGCTCCCGCAAGGACTTCATGTATGAAGAAGAGGAACCGTTAAAGAACAAGCCCGGCAGATTTATCAAACCGGAAAAGAAGAAGGAAGAAGCAGCCGAAGAAGCCATTAAGGTTATTGTGCTGCCTGAAACCATTACCATCAAGGATCTGGCAGACAAGATGAAGGTGCAGTCTTCCGCTATTATCAAGAAGCTCTTCTTAGAGGGCAAAATGGTTACCGTAAACCAGGAAATCTCCTATGAAGAAGCCGAAAACATCGCCATGGAATACGACATCCTCTGTGAAAAGGAAGTCAAGGTCGATGTCATCGAAGAGCTGCTGAAGGAAGATGATGAAAACGATGAAAATCTGGTTTCCCGTCCTCCCGTTATCTGTGTTATGGGTCACGTTGACCACGGTAAAACATCCCTCCTGGATGCCATCCGGAAGACCAACGTTACCGACAGGGAAGCAGGCGGTATTACCCAGCACATCGGCGCTTATACCGTATCTGTCAACAACAGAAAGATTACCTTCCTCGATACACCCGGACACGAAGCATTTACCGCTATGCGTATGCGTGGTGCCAACGCAACGGATATTGCCATCCTGGTAGTAGCGGCCGACGACGGCGTTATGCCCCAGACCGTGGAGGCAATTAACCACGCCAAGGCAGCCGGCATTGAAATTATCGTGGCAGTCAACAAGATTGATAAGCCCAATGCCAATGTGGATCGTGTAAAGCAGGAGCTTACCGAATACGAACTGATTCCGGTAGACTGGGGCGGAACCACAGAATTTGTACCTGTATCCGCAAAATCTGGTGAGGGTATCGATGATCTGCTGGAAACCATTCTGCTTACCGCGGATATTCTGGAATTAAAAGCTAATCCTAACAGAAAGGCAAGAGGTCTTGTCATCGAGGCCGAGCTGGATAAGGGACGCGGTCCCGTTGCCACCATTCTGGTACAGAAGGGTACCCTGCATGTGGGTGACTTCATTTCCGCAGGCGCAAGCCATGGTAAAGTACGTGCCATGATTGACGACAAGGGCAGAAGAGTAAAAGAAGCCGGACCTTCCACACCTGTGGAAATCTTGGGCCTTAACGATGTACCCAGTGCCGGTGAAGTATTCCTGGCACATGACAACGATAAAACAGCGAAATCCTTTGCGGATACCTATCTTGAGCAGAACAAGGAGAAGAAGCTGGAAGAAACCAAGAGCAAGATGTCTCTGGATGACCTGTTCTCCCAGATTCAGGAAGGTAACTTAAAGGAACTGAACCTGATTGTAAAGGCTGACGTTCAGGGTAGTGTGGAAGCCGTTAAGCAGAGTCTGCTTAAGCTTTCCAACGAAGAAGTTGTGGTAAAATGCATCCATGGCGGTGTAGGTGCAATCAATGAATCCGACGTTATGCTGGCAAGCGCATCCTCCGCAATTATCATCGGCTTCAATGTACGTCCTGACGCAACCGCAAAGGCAACAGCCGAAAGAGAAGGCGTGGATATCCGTCTGTATAAGGTAATTTATCAGGCTATCGAGGATATCGAAGCAGCCATGAAGGGTATGCTTGATCCCGTATTTGAGGAAAAGGTTATCGGCCATGCGGAAGTACGTCAGATTTTCAAGGCATCCGCAGTGGGTAACATTGCCGGTTCCTATGTACAGGACGGTGTCTTCCAGAGAGGCTGCAAGGTTCGTATCACCAGAGGCGGCGAGCAGATTTACGAAGGCGAGTTAGCATCCTTAAAGAGATTCAAGGATGATGTAAAGGAAGTAAAAGCAGGCTACGAATGTGGTCTGGTATTTGACGGCTTCGACAAGATGCAGGAGCTTGATATCGTAGAAGCTTATATCATGGTTGAAGTACCGCGCCAGTAATAGTGTGAAGATAAATTTCACAAGTGAACAGAGTTCACTTTGCAAATATTGGGCAGAAGCCCAAAGTTTGCAGATTATGAAGGGAATATAGCAATATGAGAAAAAACAGCGTGAAGAATACCCGTATTAACGGGGAAGTGCAGCGCGTTTTGGCGGAAGTTATCCGGGGAGAAATCAAAGATCCCCGGATTTGTCCGCTTACAAGCGTCGTTGCGGTAGAAGTGGCTCCCGACCTTAAAACCTGCAAGGCATGGATCAGTGTCCTTGGGGATGAAGAGGCGAGAGAAAATACCTATAAAGGCTTAAAGAGTGCAGAAGGTTACATCCGTAACCGTCTTGCCAAGACCATCAATCTGCGCAATACACCGGAAATTACATTTATCATGGACCAGTCCATTGAGTACGGTGTCAATATGTCCAGAAAGATTGATGAAGTCATGGAAGAACAGAACGGGAAGGCATAAGGTTATGGATATTTTACAGGAGTGTAGCGGGGCAAAGATCATCGGTATCAGCGCCCATGTAAGACCGGATGGAGATGCCATAGGCTCCGGCATGGCACTGTATCTGTTTTTGAAAAAGAAGATGCCGGGAGCAAAAATCCACTGGTATTTAGAGAGCATACCCGATGGATTTACCCATTTGACCCATTTATCCGAGGCTGATACGGAGTATCGGAAAGAAGAGCATTTTGACGTGTTCTTTGCACTGGACACCAATGCGGAGAGACTGGGCGGCGCGGAAGATTTCTTTCGTGAGGCGGCAAAAAAAGTGCATATTGACCATCATATCAGCAATGTGCCCGGCTGCGGGGACGTGAATTTAGTAGTGCCCGACGCCAGCTCGACGGCAGAGGTGCTTTACGGCTTAATTCCCAAAGAGGATATGGATACGGAGATTGCTACGGCACTCTATACCGGCATTATTCATGACACCGGTGTGTTCCAGTATACCAACACCTCTCCGAAGACCATGCAAATCGGCGCGGAACTGATTGGCTACGGCTTCCCTTTTGCACAAATTATAGAGGAAAGCTTTTACCAGAAGACCTATCTGCAGACCCAGGTACTGGGAAGAGCCCTGATTGAAAGCATCCGATTTATGGACGGACAGTGTATTTTCAGCTGCATGGATCAGGAAAAAATGGCATTTTACGGAGCAAGACCCTCCGACCTGGACGGCATTGTCAATCAGCTCAGAAACATTGCCGGCGTGCACTGTGCAATTTTTATTTACGAAAAAGAACACATGGAATACAAGGTCAGCATGCGTTCCGATGAATATGTGGATGTGGCAAAGGTAGCATCCTTCTTCGGCGGCGGCGGACATGTCCGGGCAGCGGGCTGCACCATCCGCGGCACCATGCATGACGTAATCAACAACCTGTCCGGGCAGATTGCGCTGCAGCTTGGACAGTAGTACGGGTGAGAAGTGGATTGCCCTGCAGCTTGGACAGTAATACAAGTGAGAAGTGGATTGCCCTGCAGCTTGGACAGTAATACAAGTGAAAACGGATTGCATTCCGGTTAAGACAGGCAGGAATAAAAGAAGTGCGGCAGGCAGTCTGGCTGACTGAACACATGGGAATTGACAAGGGAGGGAAAAGCATTGTACAACGGCATTATCAATATTTATAAGGAAAAAGGCTTTACCTCCCATGATGTGGTAGCCAAGATGCGGGGAATACTCAGACAGAAAAAAATCGGACATACCGGCACCCTTGACCCGGATGCCACCGGTGTACTGCCGGTGTGCTTAGGCAGCGCCACCAAGCTCTGCGACATGCTGACGGACCGGGACAAGGAATACGAAGCGGTGATGCAGCTTGGTATTTCCACGGATACCCAGGATTTGTCGGGAGAGGTGCTAAAGGAATGTCCCGTCACGGTAACGGAAGAAGAAGCACGAAATGCCATTCTTTCTTTTATCGGGGACTATGACCAGATTCCCCCCATGTATTCCGCATTAAAGGTCAACGGCAAAAAGCTTTACGAACTGGCGAGAGCCGGTAAGGAAGTGGAGCGTCAGCCCAGAGCGGTTACCATTTACGATATAACCATTTTGGACATGAAGCTGCCGGAGGTGACCTTCCGGGTATCCTGCTCCAAGGGTACTTATATCCGGACACTCTGTTATGACATCGGTGTAAAATGCGGATGCCTTGCCGCCATGAAAAGCTTAAAGCGCATCAAGGCGGGGGTATTTAGAGAAGAGAGCGCCATCACCCTGGCAGAGCTGGAAAAATTGCGGGATGAAGAAAGAGTCGGCGAGGTCGTGGTGCCTGTGGACCATTTCTTTGAGGAACTGGCGCCGGTGCATATCCCGGACGAATTTATAAAGTATATCAAAAACGGTAATTCCTTTTATCCGCAGCAGATAAAGGAAAGAATAGGCTTTGGAGACGGTGAAGATGTGCGTGTCTATGATGAGGCAGGCAGATTTTACGGCGTCTATACCATGAAGCGGCAGGAAGGCCGTTTCGTACCGAAAAAGATGTTTCTGGAAAATGACTTAAAGTGATGGATGCGTCTGCAACGGAAGCGATGATGCGGACACGATGGAAGTAATAGATGTGTGCATGGTGAAAGCAATGATGCATATACAGTAAGTGTGAAAGCAATCTGAAGATTTGGATGGAGAAATACAGCAATGGAAATCATTACCGGTACAGCGGATTTTTATATTAATGATGAGACAGCAGTGGCAATCGGAAAATTTGACGGTGTGCACATCGGGCACCGGGCGCTTCTTGACGAAATCCTGAAGCAGAAGGAAAACGGCAAAAAAGCATGCGTCTTCACATTCGACCCTTCACCGGCTGTTTTCTTCGGTGACGGTAAGGAAAAACAGCTCACCACCAGAGAGGAAAAGAGAGAAATCTTTGAACGTCTGGGAATTGATATTTTAGTGGAGTACCCCTTAAACCGTAAGGTGGCGGATATGTCGCCAAGGGATTTTGTGATAAATGTGCTTTGCAACCGCATCAATGCCGTTTATGTGGCGGCTGGCAGCGACCTTTCTTTCGGTCGAAGAGGGGAAGGCAATGCGGCGCTTTTAAGGATTCTGGCGCCGGAATGCGGCATGACGGTGAAAATCATTGACAAGCTTTTGTATGAAGGCAGGGAAATCAGCTCCACCTACGTGCGGGAAACACTGGAAAAGGGGGATATGCGCCTGACGGAAACCCTGCTCGGAGAAGCTTATTTTATCTGTGGCAAGGTAACACACGGCAGACAGCTTGGACGCACTCTGGGGATGCCGACCTTAAACCTGATTCCGGATGAGAGCAAAATGCTGCCTCCGAGAGGTGTTTATTATTCCGGCGTTATGATACGGAACCGCTACTACAGTTCCACTACCAATATCGGCTACAAGCCCACCATTGAGCAGGACAAGCCTGTGATGTGTGTGGAAACTTATGTGTATGATTTTCACGAGGATATCTACGGAGAGGATATTTCCGTATATCTTTACGAATTCCGCCGCCCTGAGCAGAAATTTGCCGGCATTGAGGCGCTGAAAGAACAGATGCAGAAAGACATTGCCGCCGGCAGGAAATACGCGAAGGAAAAATAGTTTCCAGTACCCAAGGGAAAGTCTGAAAATGGGTATAGGAGAGAAAAAGTGTCTTTCATACCCAAGGGAAAATCTGAAAATGGGTACAGGAAAGAAAAAGATGCTTTCATACCCAAAGGAAAGCCTGGGAATGGGTACAGGAGAGAAAAAGTGTCTTTCATACCCAAAGGAAAGCTGGAAAATGGGTACAGGAGAGAAAAAGTGTCTTTCATACCCAAAGGAAAGTTTAAGAATGGGTACAGAAAGAAAAAATGGATAGAAATACCCAAAAGAAAAGGAAAATGGACTGGTAACCTTTTGCTGGAAAATGAAATTGGAAAAATTTAATAAGTTTCTTTGTGCATAGACGGTTGACGCGAGAAAAAGGGATTGCTATAATAAATCCGTAACAAAGATGTAACAATTAACATGGATATAGCAACCGGGATGTAACAACAAAGAGGTTATGCCCGGTTTACGAAGGGACTTACAGGTTAAAATAGATGAACTACAATAGAAAAATAAACAAATTAGCTATAATCGGCGCCGTAGGATTTTTAGCGGTAACTTCTCTTTCCAACCCGATGGAAAGTAGGGCTGCTGGAACGGTAGCCATAAATGATATTATGCCCACAGCGGGTGGAATTTTTGATCTGAAGCTGGACGAAGATTCCTGCTTAAAGGCAGCGGAGGCAACTACGGAAGGCATGTACTGGGGCTATAACCATTTAGGCATTGCCGATGTGGAAACCGGTAACTTAAATGTCAGAGCCATTCCTGCCACAGACGGCAAATTAGTGGGAAAGATGCCGAAAGGATCTGCCTGCGAAGTGGTGGAGATGAACGAGGACGGTACCTGGGCACATATTAAATCCGGAGATGTTGACGGCTATGTAAGCACCGATTATCTGTATACCGGCGCCGATGCCGGAATGAGAGCCATGGAATTAGTAAAGACAGTAGCAGTGGTTAATGCGGATGCTCTTAAAGTAAGAGAGCAGGCAAGTATGGATGCTACGGTTCTGACATCCATACCCAAGGGCGAGGAACTGGAAGTCGTTGAGCAGTTAGACGGCTGGGTAAAAGTATCCATTGACGGCGAGGATGCTTACGTTTCCTCCGATTACGTGACGGTAGAAGAAAAACTGGATACTGCTGTCACCATGAGTGAACTTCTTTACGGTCAGGGAGTGTCCAACCTCAGAGTCGATATCGTAGAATATGCAAAACAGTTTTTGGGTAATAAGTATGTGTACGGCGGCAGCAGCCTTACCAAAGGAACGGACTGTTCCGGTTTCACTATGTCGGTATACAAGCACTTCGGCATCAGCCTGTCCCACTCTTCCAGAGCACAGGCGAACGAAGGTAAGAAGATTACAGCAGCCGATTTACAGCCCGGCGACCTGATTTTCTACGGTGGAAGCTCCGGCTCCATCAACCATGTGGCAATGTATATCGGCGGCGGCAAGGTTATTCATGCATCCAGCCCCAAGACCGGCATCAAGATATCCAATTACACCTACCGTACACCGGTGAAGTATGTAAGCATTATCAAGGAATAACGGGAGTAAGACGTTTCCCGACGAAATCGGTAGCAGACATAGAAATGCTGTTACGGAGAAGACCGGCAGCAGGCATGGAAATGCCGTTACAGAGAAAAACGGCAATGGGAACGGATAAAAGAAAGGGCAGATATGGAACAGATACAAAATGGGTTTCTGCAGCTTTCCGAGAGCGCAGAGAAGGAAATTACCGAAACAATGCCACCCGAAGAAGAAATGAACGACTTAGCGGATTTCTTCCGCATCTTCGGAGATGCCACCAGATTAAAAATCCTCTATGCACTGAAATTTTCGGAAATGTGCGTGCTTGATATTGCCCAGCTTTTAGGTATGTCCCAGTCGGCAATTTCCCACCAGCTTCGTGTCTTAAAGCAGATGGACCTGGTGAAAAACAGAAGGGACGGCAAGACCATTTTCTATTCCCTTGCGGATGCGCACATCGTGACTATTTTAAGCCAGGGCCTTGACCATATTGAAGAGTAAGGACCAAAACAGAATTGTGAATAAAAGCTCAAATCTTATGAAAGTAGGATTTGAGCTTTTTTGTACGAAAAGAAAAGTCCTGTTTATCAACGATATAATTTTATGAAAAGCATTTAAGATATAGGAGAAAGTTAAATAAGTGTTTAAAAACCATATGTACCTCCATATAATAAAATGCTCCTACCTTTTGAGTAGGAGCATCAGATAGTATCTTCTCATTAAGCTTTCTTTTGTTTACCCTGCTCGTGGCTCTACGAACCAGTCTTTAAATGGAATATATGGAAAATAACACTAATTTATGCGGCAAATTTTGTATAGAATTACTTCCTAAATAATCGAAATATTGTATCACCTTTTTCTCATGGCCTTGATCAGATTGATAAGGGCATCTGTTTCTTCCGGAGTCAGACCGGAGAAATCAATTTCCCGTTTGCGTTCCACTTCTAAAAGATAATCTGTGCTCACATCAAAAATACCGGCAATATGTACGAGCACATCATACGATGGCTGTCGTGTGCCGGTTTCATATGCGCTAATCACGGACTTGGTGAGACCAAGCTTTTGGGCGAGCTGAGCCTGTGACATATCGTCACGGATACGCAATGATTTCAAAATTAAACCAAAATTGACCATAAATTTTTCTCCTTAGTGATTATAAATATGATACAATATCAAATGTAAACTATTGGTGGAAAAAATATCCATATGGTGAACGGCACAAAAATATATTTTTTGTTAAAAATAAAAATATTTGGAAATCAGAGAAAATAAAATATGAATATTTTATTTATATTTCTGCTGCATAATTGCAAAATTATGCAGCAGTTTTTATATACAATTGTAAGATTAAAAACTTACACCGATGCACAAAAAACATAAATTCGTGTATAAAAATCATGACTTAATCTGAAAATATTGAGTTTTAATAACAAAATTATATAATTTATTACATATTAATGTGTGAAGTTGCAAATACGGAGAGAAAGATATGCGAACGAATATTTTATCACTCAAAAATTTGTATAGTTTCCTGACCATGAGGGATTATCCGATTTATTCAACAGGCATTATCGGTAATGAACAAAAGAAAGGCATCACATTAATCAGATTTTGGAAGGAAAATTTGCTGGCTGAATTTACCGGGGGAAAATACGGCAGACTAATATGGAAGGAAACGGGGAGCAGAAACAGACATACATCGGAAATCTGCAACCGCAGCAGGCAATTAAATGTATACGAAGAGTATATGACAGAAATTACCGCCGGGATTACGGAGGATGTGCTTCTCAGGCAAATAGAACAGTTCCGCATCTTTTTAGTAAACCATCAGTTTTCGTATAAGGTTTTTATCACAAAGCTGGAGGCATTACTGCAGGAATTCGCAGAAAATGATAACGCATGGAACCGGGAAATTGAGGAGTTCTTCAGTGAAAATTATAAACAGACAGAAAAAGCCAGACTGGGAGAAAACAGGGAGAAAGAATTTACAGCAGCCTGGTTTCTGACATTTCTGGCGATACATGCCATGGCGGGAGATGCTATGGGCGAAGCACCCATGCATGCACTGCGCAAAAATACGGAATACAGCATAGAAGCATTGTGGGAAAAGCTTCATGAGAAACAGTCCTGTGCCACCATTAAGTATTTATCCTCAAAGAAATGTGAAATTTGCAGTGAGGCTTTGCAGACAGACCATTTCTGGGGAAGAGAAAAGGAGTATTTCGATTTACGGGAAATGCTCAATAAAGAAGGACACTTTCTGATAAGCGGAATCGGAGGTATCGGAAAGACAGAATTGCTCAGACAGCTTTTGCAGTATGCTGTCAGAAACCAGAAGGTAGATTTTATCTGTGCCATTCAATATGAAAACAATTTTGCAGAGAGCCTGCTCAGGGCAATGGCGAAGAAACAGCAACAGGATATATTTCAGGACAGCTTTATCGAGGCAATCGGTGAATTGAAAAAATATGCAGAAAATCGCAAGCTGCTGATTTTAATAGATAACATAAATAAAGATGCGGAAGAAGATGTGTATCTGCAGACATTGAAGGACGTACCCGCAGTAGTATTTGCCACATCCAGGCTTTCTCAAATAGAAGGCTTTCAAACCTATCCGTTAAGAGAACTGGATAAACAGTCCTGTGAACTGGTATTCAGAGATAACTATACAAGGATGCTTTCGGATGAGGATATTTCAAAGCTGCACACAATGCTGGACAATCCGCTGTGCCGGCATACCATGACTGTGAGATGGCTGGGAAATGTTGCGCGTACCATGAATTTATCCATGTCGGAATTACTGGGAAAAATAGAATATCAGGTAGATAAATTACCGGGTAAAGATAACAGACTGGGGCTGCAGAATATCTATAAGCAGCTATATTCCAAGTTTCAACTGACAATTAAACAGAGAAGTTTTTTAAGAATTATGGCATCTTTACCCTATCGAAGATACCGAGTATCTTTCCTATGTAATTATATGGATTACTTTATGGATAAGGAGGCTTATTCGTTTATCCGCAATTTATGCAGGCAGGGGTGGCTGGATGCAAACGAAATCGGTGTAGCCATGCATCCGGTTATTGCAGAGAGCATACTGGATTCACCCATTACCTATAATGAGTTGCAGAGTGTTTTTAAGGAAATAGAGAAGAAATGGACGCAGATGTGCGGCAAAATTTTCGACTATTCCAACTGGCAGAATTTTATATATTCCTATGATCCGGATTTTATCAGCAGTGCAGAACTGCTTACGGATTTATTTAACAGAGTGGCATTTGCTTACAACGGAAACTGGATTCCGTTAATCATATTGGCAGAAGAGGTTATAAAACAAAATTATGCTATTTCGCCGGATCATGTTCATAAACTGAAAGATGCTGTATGCAGTGCAGAAAATCTGGCAGACAATATGCGGATCAGGGGCTATCTGGTCTGCTCGGAATGCATGTCTGCGGAAGATAGTGTTTTAGCGGAAGAAATGAGAAAGCAGAAAGGCCATCGGACAATTGATGCGGAAGTTTATGAGCAGCTGTTAAATTTAACAGCATTATCCCTGATGATGCAGGGACGGTTTCAGACTGCGGAAAAGTATCTGACGGAAACTAAGACCGGGGCGGAGAGCGTGGAACGCTATGTTCAGCTGGGGACTTTTTCGTGTCTGAATATGCAGATACAAGAAGCTGTGAAATGGAACAAAAAAGCGATTGAAATAGCGGAGAAGAACAAAGACAGATACGGTCGTGAATTATTCCAGTTATGGGGAAATCAGGTAACCCTGTACAGCGGTTTGAAAAATCAGACGGAAACGGAAAAATGCATGGAGCATATGACGCATTATATGAGGAAGGATAATGTGCAGGATACCTGGTTCTTTAATTTTCAAAAGGGCGTTTACCTTCTTTCCGTCAGCAGGATACAGGAAGCCTTAAATTGTCTGGAAATGGCAAGAGAATATGCGGGGTATTACTTCGGAAAGAACCATATTAATTATGCTCTTGAGAGTGAAGAAATAGCCATTGCACAAACCAAACTAAAACAGTTTGACAGGGCAGAAGAAAATCATTTGCTTGCGTTGAAGTATATGGATAATTATGCCGGATACGACAGAGAACGGGGCAGGATTCTGAATAATCTGGGTGTTATGTACTTAGACTGGGGAAAAAGAAACCGGGCTTATACCTGCCTGCAGGAAGCATTTGAGCTGGCAAAGGACTGCAACGACATTGCAATGGCGGAACCGGCGTACAACCTTGCACGGTACTACCGCCTGGAAAACAATGTCAAGCAGGAGCTTCTGTATCTGGATAAAGCCTGTCCGGTATTTGTGAAGTTCTATACGGACAACAATGAAAAAACAAAAGAAGTAAAAAAGAGAATTACGGAAATAAGAGGGTAGGGAGAAAGAATGGAAGACGGAAGAACAATGTATTACAGAGAAAGACATGGTGGACAGCCATATCTTTTGGTATTAGACAGAAGAGGGTCTGTAAGAGCAATTAGACTTGACAGGAGCAAGACAATCGGGCGGGAAGGCGCGGACTGTTCTGTAGATATTGCATTAACATCCCCGATTACTTCAAGAAGGCATGGTGAGTTTATTTTAAAACCTGATGGAGTATATTATCAGGATTTAGGAAGTACTAACGGAACCTATTTGAATAAAACATTATTTTCCAAGCAAACGGAAATTGGGACACCACCTATTAAATTAAATAACGGCGATATTTTAAGAATCGAGTGTGAGGATAAAACAGAGTATAAGAACAGTTCGGTGGTGATGGTATTCACAAATAACTTTGACGAAAAGACGGATTGGGTAACAAAAAATTTACAGGACAATGTGGGAGAAATCCATATTGGAAGAAAACAGTCTGACATTCAGATAAAGAATGAGATGGTATCACAAAACCATGCTAAGGTCTTCCAGGCACACCGGGGCTGGGCTCTTGCAGATGAACATAGTACCAATGGGGTGCTCCTTAACGGAATAGCGGTTTCAAGACCACAATATCTGTCACCCGGAGATGTATTCCGAATTGCAGATTTATATTTCTTTTATACAGGAGAAAGTATCATTTATCCTATCGTACGAAACGGAGAAAATCTTGTCATTCAAATTAAAGAGCGTAGTGTCATGCAGAAAATGAAGAAAGTAATTTTGCTGCAGGACGCAAATCTTACGGTTCTGCCGGGAGAAATGGTGATGATTCTTGGCGGTTCCGGTGCAGGTAAAACAACTTTTATGAATGCTGTTATGGGCTATGAAAAGGCAGACGGAAAAATATTGTATGGGGATAAAGATATCTATACGGATTATGAAAAGATGAAATATCAGATTGGATATGTACCGCAGCAGGATTTGTTAAGAGGCAGTGATACGGTTTATGACACCGTGAATGATGCAGCCTGCCTGAAATTGCCGAGGAAGACATCGAAAGAGGAAAGAAAACAAAGAATAGAAAAGGTACTTGATATTGTAAATCTGAGGGAACAGAGGAATCACCTGGTTTCTAAATTGAGTGGGGGAGAGAGAAAGCGTTTAAGTGTTGCAGTAGAGCTGATAGCAGATCCCAGTCTTATTTTTCTTGACGAAGCTGATTCGGGACTGGATGGAAAGCACAGTGAAGAATTGATGGAAAATGCCAGAAAAATTGCCAATGACGGAAAAATTGTAATGGTTATCACACATTCTCCGGACAGAGTAGCAAGACTTTTTGATAAGGTTATTGTTTTGGCTAAAAGCGCAAGGGACCATGCAGGACATATTGCTTTTTATGGTTCCATACCCGAAGCATATCATTTCTTCAAGGCAGAGTCTCTGGACGATGTGGTGAGGATAATTAATAGTAAAGAGTTGGAAAACGGCAAGGAAATGGCAGATTACTATATTGATAAATACAAAAAATATGCAGCGGATAAGGAAGGAAAATAATTATGCAGCACGCATCAAGAATGGCTCAAATAAAAATATATACAAAAAAGTGTTTTAGATTATTTATCAACGGAAAGGGCTGGACAACCTTTATCAGTGCCGCAATTATTGCCGTGATTATATCTGCGGTTACCGGCGATAAGACGTTTGTGACATACAACGACACCCGAAATGGAGCCTTTGCCTTTGTATGTGCCTGCATTTGGATTGGTTTATTTAATTCCATCCAATCTATTTGCGGAGAAAGAGACATTATTAAGAGAGAGCACAGGACAGGACTTCATATAAGCTCTTATGTTCTGGCTCATATGATTTATGAAATGGCGCTATGTTTAATAGAGGCACTGATAGTTACTGTCATAATTTCTATACGAAACGGAAGTCATATGCCGGAAGATCCTTTGATTTTCCCAATAGGAATGGAATTATGCGTTACATTTTTTCTGATTATTTATTCTTCCGATGTATTGGGACTCGCTATTTCAAGTATTGTGAAAACAGCCAATACCGCAATGACAGTGATGCCGTTTGTGCTGATTATCCAGCTTGTTATGTCGGGAATGATTTTTAAGTTAGAAGGTATAACAGAACAGATTGCCAAAATCACTATTAGTAAGTGGGGATTACAGGCTATTTGCAGTACAGCAGATGCGGTAAATCTGGAAATGACACCTGCACAATATCTTTCAATGACAGATGAAATTAAGAAAAGTTACGAGCACACAGCGGGACATTTGTCAGGAATGTGGGCAATATTGATTGCTTTTGCAATGCTTTACGGTGTGGTTAGTATTATAGCCCTGAAATTTGTAGACAAGGATAAAAGATAGAAACAGATAGGTGGTGTACGGTTATGCAGTATGCAATGTTATCGGAATTGGGCGGACGCCCCATTAATGAAGATTATGTAGGAAATGTGATCAGCGGAGCAGAAACAGGATGCTTTGTTTTGTGTGATGGCCTTGGTGGGCATGGACATGGCGAGGTGGCATCTAAGTTTGTAACGGATAGCATTTTAGGAGAATACAAAATCAAGGGAAACTCATCCGATTTTATCAGGGATGCAGTTACAGTGGCACAGGATGGACTTCTTCGGCTGCAGAAAGAAAAACATACACAAAGTGAAATGAAAACCACGGTAGTTGTCTTAAAAGTTATGAATGATAAAGTCGAATGGAGCCATATCGGAGATTCACGCTTGTATTATTTTGAAAAAAAGAAAGTGGCGGAGAGGACTTTAGACCACAGTGTACCGCAGATATTGGTGGCAGCAGGAGAAATCAAGGAAAAAGATATTCGACATCATCCGGATCGAAACAGACTGCTGAAGGTAATGGGAGCACCATGGAGTGAAAAAGAACCTTTTCGAATTGAAGTAAAAGAGAGAACGGACAAACAGGCCTTTCTGTTATGCAGTGATGGATTTTGGGAATTAATAAATGAAAAATACATGCAGAAGTATCTGAAGAAGGCAAAAACACCAATGGAATGGTTGAATTTGATGACAAAAATGGTGCTGAAAAACGGTCAGGATACAGAAATGGATAATTACTCTGCGATTGCTGTTTGGTTGTAAAGGAGATAACAGATGGTTAGGTGTAGTAAAGGACTTCATTACTATGATGAAAATAAATTTATGTTCTGTCCGTATTGCGGAATATATGATGACGATGAAAATAAGACGATTGCTATGAATAGCAATGAAATTGAAAAAATGCCGAAGGAAGAACAGGACACATCCGGTAACAAAAAAAAGGGTTTCTTCTGGAATCATAAAAAAACCGCAGATGTAACCGCAGAAATGACATCAGAGGAAAATCCAGATGATGTAAAGACTATGAGCGGCGTAGGGCTCAGTAATAATGATTATGTAGCAGGCTGGCTTGTCTGCACCAAAGGCGAAGACAAAGGGCGGGATTACCGTATATATAAGGGAAACAATTTCCTTGGACGCGATTATGGTATGGATATCCGGATTGAAAATGATTCGTCCATATCAAGAAAAAACCATTGCTCTATTATTTACGAACCTATGCAAAGCAAATTTTACATAAAACCCATGGAAAATATTATTTATGTAAACGGTGAAATGCTTGATGGTTCTATGGAGCTGAAATCAGGTCAGAAACTGGAAATAGGAAATTCTGAATTTGTATTTATTGCATTTTGCGGGGAGGAACGAAAATGGGAAGAATAAAGAAAATTATGCTTTTAGCTCTTGTGGCACTAAGCTTTTGGGGTGGGATAAAGCAGGTTAATGCAGCAGAAGATTTTGAAATAGAGCAGATCCATGCCAATATGCCGGATGTATCAATATATCTGCGGAGTGAGGAACAGCCCAATCCGGATGATTTGGAAATTACGCTTGGGAAAGAAGCTCTTGCTGTTCAGAATATAATGGCATATGAGAAAACCGGTATGGCGACAGACTATTTTGTACTGGTAGATGTTTCTAACTCTATTCCTACAGAATATTGCGAAAGCATCAAGAGTGCATTGAACTCTTTTTCAACGAGTCTGGGTACAAATGATAAAATGGTTCTTTTGTCTTTTGGCGAGGAAGTAAATACACTTCTATCGGGATCGGAGTCTGCAGAGGAACGAAAGAATGCGATTGAACAACTTAGCAATGTAGATAAAAAGACACTTTTGTTTGAAGCTATTTTTCAAACAGCGGATTTGGCAGACCGGATGCAGGACGATAATCGAAAGATTGTTTTGGTGATTTCAGATGGTGAAGACTTTGCAGTAGGAACATCGACAAAAGAGGAGGCGGTTGCTGCATTAAATGATCGCAACATGCCGGTATATGCCATGGGCATAAGTGATACTGATAAGGAAAATCTGAATAAATTCGGAGAAACCGCGAGAACTTTGGGAGGAACTCTGACTATCTTTACTGCAGAGGAGACACAGCAGGCAGTGGAGGAGCTGCAGAATACATGGAAGTCCACTTGGGTTATCAGTGCCAGAGCAGAAAATAATGTCATTGATAATCAGAAAAACAGCTTGCTTATAAAACAGGTAAAGTCGGGAGTAACGAGGAGTAAAGATGTACTATTAACAACCTATCAAAAAGATACAGAGGCTCCCAAGATTGCCAGTGTGGAAAAGAGCGGAGACAGACAGCTCACGGTAGTATTTACTAAAAAAGTAACCGGAGCGGATAACAGCACTTCATGGGAAGTAGAATACGATGGAAAGGCTGTCCCTGTAACTACTGTGGTTTTGAAGGAAGATGGACTCACAGCGGTCTTAACATTTGAAAATGATTTTTATACGGGAACTTATAATGTAGCAGCACCGGGTGTAACTGACTTGTCTATGGAAAAAAACAAAGTACAGAGTACAGTCAGTGTAGAGATTGAAGGAGTGGAGCCGGAAAAAGAACCGTCAGAATTAGAACGCTTATGGAAAGAATGGTGGTGGGTCCTGCCGGTAGCAGCCGTTCTTATTCTGGTTATAGTTATACTCTGTGTATGGCGAAAGATTAAGAAAAACAAGGGGATTGTGTATGTAGACGGAAAAGCATCGTTAGTCAACAATGTGGAAGAAAAACAGCGAATTGCGATTGAACGCCAGAAAGGTTTTCCTATCACATTGGAATTTGTAGGCGGAGCATCCAATGGTCAGAAGAAAATAGATGCAGTAATTAACGGAAGCTTAATTGTAGGTCGTTCCTCTATTTGTGAGCTGTCCATAGAAGATGCCAAGATGAGCCGCCAGCATTTTGCATTGGAGTATAAAGACGGAGATATTTTCATTACGGATTTAAATACAACTAACGGAACCGCGGTTAATGGTGTGGCTGTAAAGAGGAAAACCAAGTTAAGCCCCAGAGACGTGATTACAGCCGGTAGTTTACAGATGAGGATCAACTGGTAAATATGGAAACAGAAATTAAAGACAGAAATCCACTTGCTTTACCTGTCGGATACGAATTGCAGAAAAGATATCGGATAGGAAAGATTTTGGGGGCCGGTGGCTTTGGAATTACCTATAAAGCTTATGACATGATAAATAAAGGATTTTGTGCTGTAAAGGAGTACGTGCCTTTAGGACTGTGTATTCGTAGCGAAAATCAAACAGAACTGGCGCCTTCTACATCTGAAAAGGAATATGATTACCAGCATGGTAAAGAGCGTTTCATGAAGGAAGCTGCTACCCTGCTGGAGGTAGCGGATATTCCCAATATTGTGCGGCTTACAGATTATTTTGAAGATAACGGTACAGCTTATTATGTAATGGAGTATTTGGATGGATGTACACTGCGGCAGCTGCAAAAGGCAATGCCGGGGAAAAAACTTCCCTTTCAGGATACCTACAATATTTTACAGATTATCGGTAACTCACTGGAAAGAGTACATGACAGGAAGAACCTGCTTCATCGGGACATCAGCCCGGATAATATCTTTTATACAAAAGACAATAAAGTCAAACTGATTGATTTTGGAAGTGCCAAGCATGTTTGCGGGCAGGGCAATCAAAAGTTTTCCGTATTGATTAAACAGGGATTTGCCCCGCCGGAACAGTATAGGAGTGACAGCAGACAAGGAAGATACACGGATGTATATGCATTGGCAAGCACCTTTTACTGTCTGATTACCGGAAAGATGCTTCCGGATGCCACAGAAAGAATGGCAGGAACAACATATACACCTGCCTGGCAGTTGGTGCCTGAAATGACCAGGCAGATGTCGAACGTTTTGGACAGAGCATTGCAGCTCGACTATCGAACCAGATATCAGGCGGTGAGCGAATTCTTACGGGAATTTGAAAGTGCATGGAAGGATGCACAGTCACCCGGCAGTCAGGTCGGGGCTCAAAAATCAGCCCCTATATTAAAAAATGCAAATGAGGGACTGGATGGCATTGGCAAAGGGAAGGTGCCTACAGCAGTGCTTCGGTGGAAAGAAAATCAACAAATGCAGCAAGCTGCTTTTCCGGCAGATGTGATGGTAAGTATAGGGCGCTCGCAGAAGCTCAGTCAGATTTCCATCAGAGGATATCAGGCAATCAGTAAGGTGCACTGCTATATCCAGTTGGATGGATCAAGCGGTAAATATCTGGTTAAGGATGTGTCAACCAACGGTATTTTTGTAGGAAAAGTTAAGCTGTTGAAAAATCAGGTCTATGCAATAGATGAAGGAACCAAAATAAATCTTGCAGGACAATGTTTACTGGAATTGGGAGCGGAATATGGACAGTAGAATTAATCAGGATGAAATAAAAACATTATCCTTAGAAGATATGGCAGAACCGGAGTTGACACTTGTCGGCAAATCTATTATGGGAACCCGGGAGTATCAGCAGGATACATATTACATATGCATCGGAAAAACAGGCTGCCTGGCTGTTATCTGTGACGGCATGGGGGGACTGGAACATGGAGAAGAAGCAAGCCGGATTGCGGTAGAAAGGATTGCTGGAGATTTTGAAAACTGGTCCGGAGAGGATGCAACATATGCATTTCTAAAAAAAGAAGCTCTGTTGATGGATCAGGCGGTCGTGAAACTGGCAGACCAGAACGGGAACAGCGGTGAGATGGGAACAACAACGGTAAGTGTGATTGTTCAGGGAGACAGAGTGCATTGGCTTTCCGTTGGGGACAGCAGAATTTATATTTCCAGAGATAATGAAATGGTCTGTGTAACGAGAGACCATAACTTTGGACTACGTTTACAGGAACTGGTAAAAAATGGAGAAATCAGTGAAGACGAGTTAGAGGACAAAGTAAAACAGCAGGAAGCGTTAATCAGCTTTTTGGGGATGGATGGTCCGGAACTGATTGATGTGAACAGGAATCCGTTTATCTTACAGAGGGGGGACAGAATTTTACTTTGCAGTGACGGATTATATAAATGCCTTCCCAATGAGACAATAAAGGAAATTGTACAGAGAGTGGGTGACGGTACAGAAGATACCGTAAATAAGCTGTTTACGGCAGTGGAAGAGTCACCTAAGAAGGGAAAAGACAATACAACGGTTATTTTACTGGAGTACAGGTAAGGGGAGATAACCAATGAAACGATGCTTGAATTGTAAGAAAGAATATGAGGATTCCATGGAATCCTGCCCCTATTGCGGATACCGAAAGGGAATTCCGCCTAAGGAAGTGTATTACCTTGTTCCCGGAATGGTGCTGAATGACAGATATATTATCGGAACAAGCTGCGGTGCTGGAGGATTTGGTACTGTATATCGGGCATGGGATAAAAATCTGGATAAAATGGTTGCCATTAAGGAATATTATCCTGCCAGTCTGGTAGGAAGAACGCCGGGCGAAAAGAATATTTACATATATGCAAAAAAGCGTGAGGCTGAATTTAAGTCAGGATTGGAACACTTTTTGGAAGAAGCAAGGTATATGGCAATGTTCAGTACGCATCCCAACATTGTAAATGTGTATAACTTTTTTGAAGAAAACGGCACTGCTTATATTGTTATGGAGTTTTTGGATGGCGTACTTTATAAGGATTACATCAAAAAACATCAGGGAATTGTTTCCGAAGACATAGCTATAAAAGTTACACTGGCGGTTTTGGCAGCTCTCACAGATATTCATAAGGCAGGAATTATTCATAGAGATATAGCTCCGGATAATGTTTTTATTCTTAAAAACGGAACGATTAAGCTTTCCGACTTCGGCGCTGCAAGATTTCCCCGTACGGAAAAGGAAATTGATGTTGTTCTAAAACCCGGATTTGCTCCGGCAGAACAGTATCAGCGTGACGGAAAACAGGGGCCGTATACAGATATCTATGCGGTAGGAGCCATGCTTTACCGTGCGGTAACAGGCATTATGCCGCCGGAGGCTACAAACAGAAGAAAAGAAGAATGTCTGATACCGCCCAAGGAGATCAATCACGATATTTCAGACAATCTGAATAATATTATCCTGCGGGCTATGGCAATGCAACCGGAACTTCGTTTCCAGACAACAGAAGAATTTAGAAATGCGCTTGTCGGAAAAAAGAGTGTACGTGATGTGGAAGCGGAATTAAAACGCAGAAAGAAAAAAAGAATAATTCAGATGGCCGCCGCTGCTGCGGTATTGGTGACCGGAATGGCAGTAGGGCTTGGTATGTATGGAAGCAGAAAAGCGCAGACGGAATTAAAGCCTGCCCAGCTTACCATGTGGGTTCCGGTGGAAGAAGGAAAAGAGGATACAACACAAAGTATTTACAACAATCTTGTCAGTGGCTTTGAGGAAGATTATTCGCAGATTGGTATTAATGTAGAATTAATACCGGAAGATGAGTATCAGGCTAAAATCAGTCAGGCAGCGGGAACGAAGGATATGCCGGATATTTATGACAGCAGTTTATTGACGGAGGGAGATCTGACAGATGCCGTCAGTGTTAATCGAGTTTTCGGATGGATGAACATGGATGAATATTATGGACTGGATACGTACCAGCAATCATCGGGTAAGCATCTGAAAATGCCGGTTTCTTTCTATACACCGTTACTTTATGTGCAGGGAGCGGATGAAAACGGCACGGTAGTTTCCGAGGAAGAACTTGCAAACGCTACTGATTTTACGGAAGAAAGTCTGCTGGATTTCTTGAATGGTAAAACAACCTTTTTACTGGCAGACTCATCCTGTTATTTAAGAATTAACAGCGAATATGCGGCACGATACCATTTACAGCAGATTCCGGAAGGAGTAGCGAAAAAAGGAAGTTTTGCAAAATCTTTTAGTATCAGTAAATCCTCATCTATCGCTTGTAAAAATGCAGCATACCGGTTCCTTTACTATATGGTATCTGAAGGTGCGCAGTACGAATTGTGTATTGCTTCCCAGGGAGATGTAAACAATGGTATTCCCTTAAACAAAAAGTCTTTTGATATGTGGCTGAGTGTCAACATGGAGATGAAGGGAAAAGCGGAAGATGTGCCGGAATTAAGTTATTGATGCAGAGGATGTTGTTCCAATGGAGGAATTATATTATGAAAATGTGTATGGGATGCATGGAGAAGTATGAGGAAACTCTTACAAAGTGCCCACATTGCGGCTATGAAGAAAATACAAAACCGGCAGAAGCTTATCATATGGTACCGGGAAGCATCTTAAAGAGAAAATATATTGTTGGTAAAACACTTGGATACGGAGGATTCGGTGTTACATATATTGGTTTTGATGCGGAGCTCCAGAGAAAAGTTGCGATTAAAGAATATCTGCCTGGTGAATTTTCGACGAGAATACCGGGACAAACCATGGTAACAGTATACGAAGACGAGAAGCACGAACAGTTTCAGTCCGGTATTAACAAATTCATGGACGAAGCAAAAAGACTTGCAAAATTTCAGGATACTGCCGGAATTGTGCATATCTATGACAGCTTTTTTGAAAATGAGACCGCTTATATTGTCATGGAGTACATCGAAGGGGAAACAGTAAAGGAAAAGCTGGATAGAGAGGGAAAAATCCCGGTCGAGGAAGCGATAAAGTTAATTTTGCCGATTGTAGCAGCTATGAAAGAAGTGCATGCAGAAGGCATTATTCATAGAGATATTTCACCGGACAACATCATGGTAGATAAGGAAGGCAATGCTAAGCTGATTGACTTTGGTGCTTCAAGATATGCGACTACCACGCATAGTAAAAGCTTATCGGTACTGATTAAATATGGCTATGCCCCCATGGAACAGTATCAGAGTGGTGGGCAACAGGGAACCTGGACGGATGTATATGCTTTAGCAGCTACTTTTTACACCATGGTAACGGGCATTATTCCGGAAGATTCTTTGAAACGTCTTGAAAAAGATGAACTCAAACCACTGTCTAAGATGGGAATCAAAATCAGCAAAAATGTAGATATGGCAATCCGTAACGCTCTTAATGTTAAGGTGGAAGAACGTACTCCTTCAATGGAAGCTTTTGAAGAGGAACTTTTATCAGAGGGGGAAGTTGCCAGACTGGTTACGAAGCAGGAGAAAAAGGATAACGGTAAATGGCCGGTTTGGATTAAAGTATCTATGGCTTGTGGAGGTGCTTTGGTAGCATTGTTTGTCATCCTGCTTTCTACGGGTATGATTTCTTTCTCCGGCGGAAGTTTTGGGAATTTTGTTGTTGCAGTCGGTAAGACAATAGTTCCCAACGTTGTGAACAGTACAATGGATCAGGCAGAAGTGGCTGCCAGTGGGAACAAACTGCAAGTTCAGATAGTTGGAAAAGTATATTCGGATGAAATTCCCGAAGGTTATGTTTTGGAACAGAATATTAAGCCGGGAACTAAGGTGGATGAAGAGAGTATCCTTGAACTTACCATCAGTGCCGGTGTAGAAATGGTTTTTATGCCGTCTGTAGAAGGAATTCCTAAGGAAGATGCAATCGTTCTGTTGGAAGAGCAGGAGCTGAAATACACTATTACAGAAGTGGAAAGCATGACGGCAGTAGGAAATGTAGTGAGTCAGAGCATAGCCGCAAATGAAAAGGTGGCAAAGGGTACAGAGATAACACTGGAAGTTTCAAAAGGAATGAATGGCATTGATGTTTCTAAGGAGATAGAAGTTCCTGATTTGCAGGGCTATGATTATACAAAAGCGCAGGAAATACTTGCTGAATTAGGCCTATATATTGGTAAAGAAAGCGAAGTCTTTGATAATAAAGTTAAAAAGGGACTTGTATTATACCAGTCTATTCCAGCAGGAAATATAGTCCATCAGGGGGATACCATTATGGTGCGTGTAAGTAAAGGAAAAGAGCAGGTGCCTGTTCCCAATGTCTGGCTTGATGAAGAACAGGTAGCACGTAAGAAGTTATCTGATGCAGGACTAATGGCTGAAGTAGTGTATGAAAGCAGTGAAACGGTAAAGAAAGGACTTGTAATTTCACAGAAAATAGAAAAGGACAAGATGGTTGATGTTGGTACGACCGTACAAATTGTAGTAAGTACAGGTAAGAAGGCGGAGAGTGAAGAAACCAAGGAGCCGGAAGTAGATAAGAGCTGGTCAGACTGGATGGAAACACTTCCGGCGGGAGTGACTTCGGACAAATACGAAATAGATGATTCTAAACATTTATATTCCTATCGAACATTATCAACTACTCAAAAGACGGGAGAAACAACGGATAAGGGGTTGTTTGATAAGCCCGGATATGAAAAACTATCCGAAAAACCGCAGTATAGTGAATGGAGCAGTTGGACGGAAAGTAAGCCTTCCGGTAATAGTATTGAAACGCAGGAAAAGCAGCAATGGGCTGCACGAAGTTATCAATACACACAGCAGAATAATAATGCGAGCCTGAGTGGCTGGGAGTGCTATAACACAACGCAAAGTACATCAGGTTGGTCGGAGTGGTCAACGACCTATCCGGGGGATCAGACAGGCAGAGACATTCGCAAGGAAGACCGGGTAACCGGGTATAAAACACAGGTCTGGTTATCCAGATATTACTATAATGGATACATTTTTACATACAAACCAGCCGCAGGAGCCGAGTATGATGCCAGATGGTTTGATGAAGGCTCCTGGACCAGAACTTTTCCTTGGGATGGGGGACCTGTACAAGCATATAGCTTTAACGGAAATGATTTCTTCGATCTAGATGGTTATAAAACACAGCAAGTTCCCACCGGATATCAGACATGGTATTCGTATCAGGATACTACGACTACCTATTATTTCAGAAAGTATGGTGATTGGAGTGCATGGAGCGATTCCAAGCTGTCAGGAGATGATGTAAAAACAAGAACCCTGTATTCTTACCGAAATGTAAGTTACATATATGAATATCGGTATACAGAATCCAAGTGGTCGGATTGGTCTACTTATGGGGAAAATGAGGTGACTGCTTCGGATACCACGGAGGTTCGGAAGAAAACCCTATATCGGTATAGACTAAAATAACTTCTACAAAAATATTTTCTGAAAGAGGAAAAAGATATGAAACTATGTATGGGATGTATGGAAGAATATGATGAATCGTTGAGCGTTTGTCCTCATTGCGGTTATGTAGAAAATACAAAGCCGACGGAAGTATATCATATGATGCCGGGAAGTATTCTGTCAAAAAAATATATAGTTGGTCGGACATTGGGGTATGGAGGATTTGGAGTAACTTATATCGGTTATGATATGGAACTACAAAGAAAAGTCGCCATTAAAGAATACCTGCCGGGTGAATTTTCAACGAGAATACCGGGACAAACCATGGTAACGGTTTATGAAGACGAAAAACACGAACAGTTTCAGTCCGGTATTACCAAATTTATGGATGAAGCAAAAAGACTTGCAAAATTTCAGGATTCTGCCGGAATTGTGCATATCTATGACAGCTTTTTTGAAAATGAGACCGCTTATATTGTTATGGAGTACATCGAAGGGGAAACTGTAAAAGAAAAGCTGGAGAGAGAAGGAAAAATACCGGTAGATGAAGCACTTAAGTTGATTTTGCCAATTGTAGCGGCTATGAAAGAAGTGCATGCAGAAGGCATTATTCACAGAGACATTTCACCTGACAATATCATGGTAGATAAGGAAGGCAATGCCAAACTGATTGACTTCGGCGCTTCAAGATATGCGACTACCACACATAGCAAGAGCTTGTCGGTACTGATTAAATACGGCTATGCGCCGATGGAACAGTACCAGAGCGGTGGGCAACAGGGAACCTGGACGGATGTTTATGCTCTGGCTGCTACGTTCTACACAATGGTGACAGGTGTTGTTCCGGAAGACTCCTTGAAACGTCTTGAAAAAGATGAACTCAAGCCACTGTCTAAGATGGGAATCAAAATCAGCAAAAATGTAGATATGGCAATTCGAAACGCTCTTAATGTTAAGGTGGAAGAACGTACTCCTTCAATGGAAGCTTTTGAAGAGGAACTTTTATCAGAGGGGGAAGTTGCCAGACTGGTAACAAAGCAGGAAAGAAAAGATGTAGGGGCAATGCCTGTCTGGGTGAAAGCCGTGACAGGGTGTGGCATAGCATGTGTGGCAGCGTTTGTTGTACTGCTGCTTACCGGAGTTATTTCCTTTTCAGGCGGACAGTTTGGAAGCTTTGTTGTGGCTGTAGGCAAGACAATTGTACCTAACATGGTAAATGTTACGGTAGATCAGGCAGAAGCAGCAGCCAGTGGAAATAAACTTAAGATTCAGATAGTGGGCAAAGTTTACTCGGATGAAGTGCCGGAAGGATATATTCTGGAGCAAAATATCAAACCGGGAACTAAGGTTGATGAAGAAAGTATTTTGGAACTTACTATCAGTGCCGGTGTGGAAATGGTATATATGCCTTCAGTAGCAGGATTAACCAAGGAACAGGCGATAGCACTTTTGGAAGAGCAGGGATTGAAATATATCATAGAAGAAGTGGAGGATGCAACCGCTCCAGGTTATGTAGTGTCACAGAGTATAGGAGAAGACGAGAAGGTTTCTAAGGGAACGGAGATAACCTTAAAAGTATCTAAAGGTATGGCAGACATTGATACAGAAACAGAAGTGGAAGTCCCCAATCTGACAGGAGTAGATTATATGGAAGCCAAGAAACTTCTTGCTGACTTAGGACTCTACATAGGAGTAGAAAAGGAATTGTATGACAGCAAAATTAAAAAGGGAGGAGTTATTCATCAGTCAGTTCCGTCAGGAAACAAAATACATCAGGGAGAAACAATTCTTGTGCAGGTGAGTCTTGGAGAAGAACTTGTGAAGGTACCTGATGTCACTTTGAAAGATGAGGCAGAGGCAAGAAAACTTCTTTCAAGTGCCGGACTTATGGCAGAGGTATCATACGATAATGATCCTATGTATAAAAAAGGATTAGTGCTTTCTCAAGACATAGGGGAAGGAGAGAAGGTAAAGAAAGGAACTACGGTTCATATTGTCGTTAATATGGGCGAAACTGAAACAACCAAAAAGGATGCAAAGTGGTCAGATTGGGTAGAAGAATTACCCGCGGGTGTAGATGAAAGCAGATATGAAATAAATACAAAATTAGTATATTCTCGCAGAGATAAATCTTCTATAGAAGCAAAGGATACATCTCCTGCATCACAGGGATGGACTCTTGATACAACCAAAACGGAACCTTCTGATTGGGGGGGCTGGTCTGAATGGTCAACAACGCCACAGACAGGCAGCGACACATTGGATGTAAATAAAGAAACAAGATATTCCTATCGTGATAAGGAAACAACTACCAGTCAGACACCTCTATCGGATTGGATATTAGAGAGCAGTGTTATTACAGGATGGACACAGCCAAGTGCATGGAGTGATTCCTATATTGAAGGAAGTACTACCCGAAATGTTGAGACACAACAGGTGGATGATCCTAATAATCCAATCTATAAAACTTATTATGATTATGGAAGAGTATATGTTACCCCTAAAACACCAAACGGATGGATGCATGGACCAAGTTCCGAAAGCGTCACGTATTGGACAAGCAGAGGATATAAGGCAATATGGGAAAACTATAGTGACCTGAATGGTGGGTGGAGGGATACTCCTCTAAAAGTGAATGGTGTCTCAAGTGATAGTTCACATGCTACAAAGTATGAAGGCGACTGGTACAATGAGAAGACAGAACAACGTATTGTCGGCTATAACAAGAAGACACAATACCGTTACAGCGATGCTATATTTACGTATTCCTACTATAGGTGGACAAACTGGTCTGAACCAAGTACAAATCCTGCGACGCCAAGTGCAACGAGAGAAGTTCAACAAACGGATTATTACCAGTACAGAACAAGAACCATGGTTACGACGTATTATTATTCAAAGTGGTCTGAATGGTCTGGGTATTCAGACACACCGGTAACAGCATCTGACACAACAGAGGTCAGAACAAAAACTCTTTATCAATATAAAGAAAAATAAAAGGGAACTTGGTGGAAAACCACAAAAAATATAAAATGGAGGACAAAAAAATGAATTTAGTAAGATGCGAAAAAGGAGTACATTTTTATGACAAGGACAAGTTTGATAGCTGTCCGTTCTGCATGGCAGATAATGATGCCGGTGTAACTATGACATATAGAGAGCCGGATACTACAGGGGATGATTTAGACTCACCAACAGTAGCGGGAAGTGCCGTTACTGTGCCGGCTTCCAGCGGAAATATGAGCCTTAATGATGCCATTAAAAGCGTGACAGAGACCGAGAGCTATGAAGATGACGATGATGACATGGGTAAAACTATCAGCTACTATAACACAACCATGGGAATTGAACCGGTTGTAGGCTGGCTTATTGCTATTAACGGACCGGAATTTGGTAAGAGCTATGAAATTAAATCCGGTAGAAACTTCATCGGAAGATCAAAGGACATGGATATCAGCCTGCAGGGAGATGATACCATTTCCAGAAACAAGCATGCTATTGTTGTATATGAACCGAAGTCGAGAATGTTTATTGCACAGCCCGGGGAATCAAGAGAACTGTTCTACGTCAATGATAAGGTGGTATTAAACAACGAACAGATTAAAAAGAATGATGTCCTGCTTTTGGGCAAAACCAAATTGATGTTAATTCCTTGCTGTGATGAACAGTTCTGCTGGGAGGATGTGGAGAATGAAAAATAAAGGATTATTGTTTAAGATTTTAGCCTGCGCATTTGCATGTATATCATTATATACCTATTTTTTACCAATACTTGCTTCAAGTGAGTTTTTTGGAAGCAGCTATAAAATTACAGCAGCTAAAATTTTTGGAATGGATGAGCTGGAAGAACTGGTTGGTTATGCAAGTTCAGGGATTAATTACATAACTTTGATAAAAGTTATTCTTGTTATCCTCATTATACTAAACATTGTTTCAGCAATCAGTGTCTGGTGGCCCAAAGTAAAAATGCAGTGTCTGGCAGGCGTGTTAAACGGGTTTATCCAGACCGGATTGTGGGGATTTTTCCTTGTTTATGTATGGATTGTAAAGAATAACAGTGAGTATGGTTTGGAATTCGTACATGTTGGTGTGGGAACCTATTTGTTTATTATCTGCGGTTTGGGACTGATTATATTCAACGTGTTGCTTATTATGCAGCAGGAGAGTCCTGCTGCAGAGGAAACTTCTATAGGAAGACTGATAGGACTTACCGGTGAATATGCAGGCGCTAAAATTCCCATAGGAAAAGAGCCTGTTGTTATAGGCCGAGACCAGCATTGCAGTAATATTATTTTGCAGAATAATCAGGTAAGCAGGCAGCACTGCAGTATCGTGTATGATGCCAACAGAAAGCTTTATATAGTGCGTGATTTTTCCAGTAATGGTACATTTCTGGAAAATGGAACCAGATTAAATCCGAATCAGGTGAATGAACTTCCTGCAGGAACACAATTCAGAGTAGGAACAAATAAGTTTATGTTGCAGTAAACAATAAAAGATAGCACTGAGGTTCACCTGACAAGAAATGGTGAACCTTGGTGTTTTCTGTATGAGGGTGGATATGAAACATAAGAAAGAATTAATCGGTATTGGTATTACAGGCTTTGTAAGCATAGTTGCAATAATAGTGGTATGCGTATTATGTATGGGACTTGCACCTAAGAAAAATACAGAAGGTAACACTGCGGAAGACAACCTAAAAACAGAAAGCGAAACAGAACAAGAAGATGTAACGGAAACAGGTGGATTTGTTTCATGGGAAAACGCTGGGTTACAGGATCATCCTATGGATTGGAAGGATGAAGCATTAGAAATAAAAATGCAGGACATTACCGGTATTTATGGACGGGATATTATGTTAAGCGATGTGTGGGAACTGACAGAACTTGACTTAAGCTATTATACCGGTAAAGAAATCCAGATATCCGATATAACGGCTTTAGGAGAATTGAAAAACTTAAGAAACCTTGATCTGTTTGGAAATAATATATATGATATTCAGCCTTTATCCGGATTGGTAAATCTGGAACTTTTAAACTTATCACTTAATCATGTTTCGGATGTGACTCCGCTCCAAAATCTGACAAAGCTGTTTAATTTAGAACTGCCAGGTAATGAGATTACCAATGTAGAACCACTTGCCAACCTGAAAAATCTTACAGTTGTGGATTTGCTGGGAAACCCGGTTACGGATTATTCGTCACTATCATTCGTTACGTGCTTAATGGTGGATGAAGAGCCGGAGAAGGAAACGGTTTATGCAGGTCAGGATGTGCACTCTATTTGGGTAGGGGCAGGAGAGATGAAAATTCTTCGCTATATAGATGAACAAAGAATGCTGGTTAAAATGCGTGTGGGAAGGTATCTTGTGCAGATGGTTGCGCCCAGAAATTTTGAAACAGAAGAGTATCTCTGTTTGGCTTGGGACGATGGAGAATCAGGATGGAGACAGGGAGAAGTTGATTTTATTAATTATAATAAAAAAAATTGCATGTATGTCGGCTATGAACATGACGATGACTTAGAACAGTATCAAATTGCAAAAAACAGTGAGAAAGATATGTTGAAAGAGGCTGCTTCCTACATGATGAAAAATGGGCATACGCTTAAGGTATTAGAGGAGAGCGGTGACCTTATGCTGGCTGAAGATGATCCCAACCCCAATATGGTCATGGGAAAACAAGGTATTATTTATGATGACACTCAGCAAACCAAATTTAAGATAGAGATGTTTGATGATGATGACATGAAACGTGAAAAGCTTGTTGAGGATATGCAGCAGATGCAATACAGAGAATGGAATTCGGATAAAGATTATCTTGCAGTGGGACAGAATACACCAGATTATGAAAACCGAATGAGCAATATGTATCAGAGATGCTTTGCTGTATTTGATTCCCCGGAGGAATATTTGAAGCAGACTTTTGATATAGACAGTGATGAAAGAAGCATCATATATTGCGGTCTATATGACATGACGGGTGATGACATTCCGGAAATGCTGATAGCGGACGAAGAAAAAGGAATTTGCATTCTTGGCGAGAACAACAGCATCAGGATTCCTGCTTCTGATTATTTAATTAGAACGGACGATCCATCCATGTATTATTCGGTAGTTTCTTATACATGGGGCACTTATATGACGCAATATTATATTACACAGACTCCGGAGGGATTGCTTGAAGCATCTGAAGGTAAAGTACTCAGCTATGAGCCGAAGGTGGATGACAGTGGAAATGAAACCATAAGTTATTCATGGGACAATAAAGAAATTACCCAGAAGGAATATGATGAAATGTCTTTGGAAATTAACAGTAACAGACACCAGGTTTTAGCTATACAAAGAGAATGTATTGGAAAGCTTTCAAAAAATACATATTATAATGCAGATCGAAGACTGACGGATGAGATGCTGGGGGAGTAATTTCCTATTGAAAATGCGTGTGACAATGGAGAGGGAGGAAATTGCAGATGAAGCAAAGGTATGTATCTATAATGGGTGATTCAATTAGTACCTATTCAGGATATAATCCACAAGGATACTCAGTGTTTTATGATGAAAATAATCAAAAAGAAACGGATTGCGGTCTGTTTATGATACCTGGTGGGCTAAAGTAAATCAATATTTATCTGCTTATATATGTGTGAATAATTCTTTTTCTGGCAGTATGGTTACGGGGTTGAAATTTCCAAGTGCATCCAGTACAGACAGAATAAAAACATTGCATAACCAGATGACAAGCCCGGACATTATACTAATTTATATAGGATGTAATGATTTTGGAAGAGGGGTGAAGGTTAGAAATAGCTTGCGAGGAGTACATACCAGTGATAATTTCTTTGATTGTTATACATATATGCTAAAAGGTATAAAAGCTTTTTATCCAAGTGCTCATATAGTATGTGGTACATTGATGAGAAGTTATATTAAAGACAAAATTAACTGGGTATTTCCTGAAAATTTTGCAGGAGAAAAATTTAGTGATTTCAATGCAGCCATAAGAGAGGCAACTCATGTTGAAAAATGCAGTTTGGCGGATTTGGAAAGTTTGAATTATCGCTATGAAACATTAGACGGAGCTCATCCAACGGTACAGGGGCATGCAATGTTGGCACAAGCATGGGTAGAATGTTTAAGGAAAGAAAGAATAGTATGAAGAAGGGAAAGCAGATGAAAAAAAGGATTTTAGCATTTATTTTATGCATATGTATGATGTTGGAATTAATACCGTCATCAGTTTATGCAGCAGAAAATGGTGAGTCAACAGTAGTTCCTGTTAAGGAAACAGTATCCGGTGGCGATGTCTCCGGCAATGATGTTACCGGTGGGGATATCTCTGGCAATCAGGATGTGAGTGGTAATGATGATGTAAGTGACAACAATGATATTCCGACAGATACTAATCTGGTAAGCGGAGACATCATTAATTTTGGACACAAATTAATAAATGAATATAGGACACAGGGCAGTAATAAAGTGAAAGATGCATTAGCCGGTACCGGAAAAGGATTTCATAAGGTGGACGGCTATTGGTATTACCTTACAACGGGGGGGAGATATTTATAATACCATACCTATTCGCTGGTTGGTAATAGAGGATGAAGGGGATACACTTCTGTTAATGCAGGAATATGTTTTTGAGGGATATAATTTTGATCCTACGACAGATGGAAGTAATCTTGAATGGGCCAATAGCGCAATACGTGAATATGTAAATAATGATTCCTATTTTAACAAGTATTTTACAGAAGATGAGAAAAATGATATTCAGGTATCCACTGTGAAAAATACCTCTGCAGGACATATTGATGCAGAGGGGACGACGACACAGGATAGAATATTTTTGCCATCAGTTAAAGAAATGGACCATTATTTTGAAGATTCACAGAGTCGAATAGCACATTATTATAAAGATCTTCGACCGGACATTACTACGCCTATGGTTGGTATAGGAGATGCCGGAGCATACGATACGACCAATTTTACATGTGCTTATTGGACAAGAACACCTTATGAAATTTCTTATGGATATAGTAAACCGGCATTGGTTGATGCAAGCGGTTCTGTCTGTACTTACAGTCGGGTATATAATACTTGGAGTGTGGAAATACGTCCAATGCTCCGTATAAATAAAAATTCCTTGCATTTCGAAAAAGCAGCGCAAAATGTAACAGTCAATTTCAAAAAAATATAATGTACACCTATGCGGGAGAAGAAGTGAAACTTCCTCTTTCTATAAAAGATGGAAACAATAAAGAGTATAAGTTTCCATATTACTTATCATCTAATATAGGTACTATGCCGGATAATAGTGAAAGCATAGTACCAGTGAGGACAACAAAAGCGGAAGTAACGGCATTTGTGTATGGAATTCAACCGCAAGAGGTTTCCGTTTCCTTTGTACTTGGTATTAAACCTGCTATTCCTGAAGTTTCAACGCAGATAGAAGGGAAAGAACTGACAATTTCATGGACGGAAAATAATGATGCCAGATTATCCGGGTATGAAATTCAAGGAAGCACATCTAAAGATGGCGAATATGTAACAATAGCATCGGACGTAAATAACGGCAGCAGTTCTTCGGATTATTACTATAGAAATTTTACAGACAAAACAGCGGAGCCGGATGTTGAGTATTGGTACAGAGTGAGAGGTTTATACCGGTTGTGGAATAAAGATACGGGATATTATTTTTCAGCAGAGTATGGCAGTGATAAAAATATGACATCGGAATTTTCAGAGCCGGTGTCGGGAAAAATTCCACCAATAGTAAAGAATCCTGTGGCAAATCAGGAAAGTGGTGACATTATTCCGGGAACGGAAGTTACGCTTTCGACAGAAACAAAGGAAGCAAAAATTTATTACACATTAAATGGTGATATGCCTACCAAAGACAGTTATTTGTATACAACTCCTCTTGTTATAAAAGAGGATACCAATATAAGAGCTATTGCGATAAAAGATGGGTACTTGGACAGTGATGTTGTAAAATATAGTTATACAATACCTATATTTACCGTGACGTATGATTATAACGGCGGTACTGGAAACTTTTTTGACTCTGGGCCGGTAAGATATGGGGAAAAGGCATTTGAACCACTGGATCCTCCTGCCAAAGAGGGGATGAATTTTATGGGGTGGTATCTGAATGACCGATTATATGATTTTAATACACCGGTTACTTCGGACATTACACTCGTGGTCAAATGGAAAGATAAAGAAGCATTACCGTTACCCAAAGCTAATCTGTGGACAGACATGGCTGTATTAAGGGGAACCAAAATTACTTTATCCAATGTAAAGAAGGACGCCACCATCTATTACACCCTTGATGGTACGGAACCCACCATCAATTCTCAGATTTATACAGCTCCGATTGTGGTAAATGAGGAAATCACAATTAAAGCCTTTGCGGTAAAAGATGGCTATAAGGACAGTGAGGTTGCAACCTTTCATTATACGATTTCGGAAGATGAGGACATCTGGGGAGATGTAGACCCTGATGATATTCCGGAGGACGGTATTCCGGATGGCATGTGGGTAGCCGGAGTGACCGATATGGAATATACCGGCTATTCGTGTATACGACGGTAAGACCCGTCTGACAGAGAAAAAAGATTACACTGTAACCTATAAAAATAATACCAACGCAGCGGGAAGAGATGCAGTTAAGGAACCTTCCATTACGGTAACGGGTAAAGGAAATTATGAGGGAAAGACAACCATTACCTTTGCTATTCTGCCCCAGGATATCAGTGAGGATAATCCTTTAATGATTGCGGATAATCTGACTACTGCTTATAACGGCAAGGCTCAGAAACCGGTTCCGGTTATCACTTTTGCCGGAAAGAAGCTGATTGCCAAGAAAGATTATGTGGTAACGTATCTTAACAATAACCAGGTGGGCACGGCTTACCTGCTGATTGAGGGTATTAGCAGATACACAGGTACCAGACGGGTACCATTTAAGATTAAGGGCTACAGTATTTCCAAAGGCTCTGTTTGGTATAAGGGAAACGGAAAGTATACTTACAATGGAGAGCCGCACACACCGGAATGCTATGTTGAGCTACCCACAGGACATAATAGTTACACAACGCTTTATGAAAATGAAGGATTTACTTTGCAATTTATAAATAACGTTAATGTGGGAAAAGCAACTTTAATCTTTACCGGTATTAACGGATACAATGGTACGCTGAAGAGAACGATTAAAATTGACCCGTTTGATATTGCGGCAGATACTGAGGATGTATTCCATGTGGATCTGGAAACAGAGATCGGCTTCTGCAAGACCGGAGCTACCCCTAAGCCTGTGATTAACTTTAATGGTACGGTTCTGACAGAGGGGAAGGATTACACCTTAAAATATGCCAACAACAAGAAGGTAGCAAGTGCGGGTGATTTGAAGGCGCCTACGGTTACAATAACCGGAAAGGGTAATTTCAAGGGCACCAGAACAGTTACCTTCGACATTGTATCGCAGGATTTATCCAATCTTTCACTGGAAGCGGCAGACAAGGTATTCAAGAACAAGGCGAAGAACTATACGACCAAATTTAATGTGCTGGATTCTAACGGTAAGAAGCTTGCGGTAAAGAAGGATTATGAGATTGTGAAGTATGTTTATGCGGATGGCAGTGAAGTAAAGGATACCGATATCATCCCTGCCGGAACGGAGATTTTTGTAACCGTGAAGGCAAAAGAAGGAAGCGGATTTACCGGTGAACTGACCGGAAGCTACCGTATCGTACAGGCGGATAACGGTAAAGTAGCAGCAAAGGTAACGGACCAGACCTACACCGGTTCAGCCATTAAACCTGGAAAAGAGGAAATCACTCTGACCATGAAGAAAGTGCCTCTTGCTGCAGATGATTATGAAATCGTAAGCTACAGTAACAATGTAAAGAAGGGAACAGCCACCGTGATTATCAAAGGCGTCGGCAACTACGGCGGAACCAAAAAGATAACCTTTAAGATTAAGAGTAAAAAGGTTGGATTTTTGTGGTGGTAAATTACGAATAAAGTCTTGCATCTGCTTTGCAGTCTGTGTTATCATGATTGCAAAGCAGATTTTCTTTTGTCGAAATAACATTCTAAATGCAAATCTTTTTGTGAGGAACCTTAATCATCGAAAAATTTATTCCAAGGTTCCGCACAGGTCGGAAATTCCTGCTTTATTCTCAACTATCAATCAGGCAGGA